>Ga0105049_10008824_pt1 | contig 11645 bp, 9 predicted proteins | sample MAT06_FD_78087 | JGI IMG/M metagenome (GOLD analysis project Ga0105049, IMG submission 78087) | Freshwater microbial communities from Lake Fryxell liftoff mats and glacier meltwater in Antarctica - MAT-06 | ecosystem: Environmental > Aquatic > Freshwater > Ice > Liftoff microbial mat | place...
AGCCGGTGACGAAAAATGGATTGCTAAAATCAACGAATTGATGGATGCTGTTGATAGCTACATCCCTTTACCTCCGCGGTTGGTTGATTTGCCATTCCTGATGAGTGTGGAGGATGTATTCTCTATCACTGGTCGTGGAACAGTAGCAACTGGTCGTATTGAAAGAGGTCGTAGTAAAGTTGGAGAAGCAGTTGAAATTGTAGGATTAATGGAAAAGCCTTTGGCATCAACTTGTACTGGTGTTGAGATGTTCAAAAAACTATTGGATGAAGGTGAAGCTGGCGATAATGCAGGATTACTATTACGTGGTATTGAGAAAACTCAAATCCGTCGTGGTATGGTGCTTTGCAAACCAGGTACCATTACTCCACACACCGAATTTAAAGGTGAAGTATACGTATTAAGCAAAGAAGAAGGTGGTCGTCATACACCATTCTTTAATAAATATCGTCCTCAGTTTTATTTCCGTACTACTGATGTAACTGGAGAGGTTACGTTGAATGCGGGTACTGAAATGGTTATGCCTGGTGACAATACTTCATTAAATGTTGTGTTGATTCAACCAATCGCAATGGAAAGAGGATTGAAATTTGCGATCAGGGAAGGTGGCCGTACCGTAGGTGCTGGTCAGGTTACTGAAATCGTTAAGTAATATTTTGTACTAAAATAGTACGGTTAAATAAATCAGTATTTATATCTTTACAAAGTACTTAGGTTTTACATCTAAGTACTTTGTACTTTATACTAAATACTAAACACGGGAATGGTGCAACGGTAGCATACGGGTCTCCAAAACCTTTGATCTTGGTTCGAATCCTAGTTCCCGTGCTAATAAATAAGAGAATACATGTATTTGGAAATACCTGATTTTACCTGGTGAAGTAATGGTTTTTCTTCGCATTTTTTGCTTACAAATTTCAAATTAGAACTATGAATAAATTTTCAGCTTATCTAAGGGATTCTTATAAAGAACTGGTAGAAAAAGTTACCTGGCCCACGTGGGAACAATTGCAACAATCAACCATGATTGTATTGGGCGCTACTTTATTTATTACTGCTTTGGTGTGGGTAATGGATTTTGTTGCCAATGGGTCTTTAAAATTTGTTTACGGTTTATTTAAGAAGTAATTAGTATGGAAGAAGCAATCGTACAGGAAGTAACGCAGGATAAAGAAAATAAATGGTACGTTCTACGTGTTGTTAGTGGAAAGGAACGTAAAATAAAGGAGTATCTTGATAAAGATATTATTCGCAATGGTTGGTCAGAAATTATCAAGCAAATTTTTTTACCGGTAGAAAAAGTTTATAAAGTTCAGGCTGGCAAAAAAGTGATGAGAGAAAGAAACTTTTATCCCGGTTATGTAATGATTGAAGTTGCTGATAATAAATTAAGTGATGATATAGTGCAGCACATTAGCAATATAAGCAACGTGATGCATTTTTTAACTGACGGAAAAGGAAGTAAAGGAAACATTATTTCACTTAGAAAGTCGGAGGTAAATAAGATGCTTGGTAAAGTGGATGAAATGGGTGAAGCAGGCGGAATGACTATGAGTGAGCCATTTATTATTGGTGAAACAATTAAAATAATAGATGGGCCTTTTAATGATTTTAATGGTATGGTAGAGGAAGTTAACGACGAAAAGAAAAAATTAAAAGTTCAGGTTAAAATATTTGGACGGGCAACACCTGTAGAGTTGAATTATATGCAGGTTGAAAAAATAGGATAGTTAATCACCATTTTTTATACACCATCTTCATTGCGAGGATGGTTTTTTTCTTAGCACTACATCCAGTTTTATTTTGACAGTAAGTCTGGTTTTTTAATGTTGTAAAAAAATGAAATTTACTTTTACTTACCCTGTATTATCGTAAAACTTTAAAAAAACAACCATCTATAATTGGATTTATAATTTTCATATTGGGCTTCTATATTATATACAATTCTTTATGGCAGTGCAGTATCTTAATAACAACTTATTAAATTATAGTTGAAAAAATCTCTCGCTAGATTGTTCTATTTTGAGATTATGCATTTTTTTTTGTTAATTTTACCATGTTCTACCTCAAACCATTAAAATATCCTTTATAATTTTATTTAATTGTCAAAGAGGTTTGTTTATCTCATTAAGTAATTATTATTAAACTTAATTATTGTTACAAAAAAAACTTTATCATGAAAAAAATTTACACAGTTAGTTTATTAAAAAAATTAAAATATGCTTTCTTTATAACAACAGTTCTTTTTTTATCAATTTTTACGTCAAAAGGTCAAAGTCGAAATTTTGGAATTGTTTTCTCCGAAAATTTAAAAGGCGGCACTACCTTGTTGGGAAATACATTAATGTATTCGTCAAATGCAGATGGATCAGTTTATACTGTTGCTATGAATGGAAATAGTGTAAATGGCAATAGTTTTTATGATAACGGTAATTTTGGTCTTACTAATATGCAATATATTGATATCGATGGTAGTTCCGGGGATGGTGCAGGTACTCGAAATTCATCTTCTGCAGATTTAATTTTACCCGCAGGCACAAATACTATTAAGATGGCAAGGCTTTATTGGGGTGGAAGGGCATTAAAATCCGACTTTGATATGCTAGACCCTTTGAATCAAAGAATTAACATCAGAAAAGGTGTTAGCGGACCCTATCAGCAATATGCGGCACATCAACTAAATCAACCTGTGATTAATACGGGATTAAGTACGGAGTTTTCTCTTTACCAGGCCTATGTAGATGTTACAAATTTGGTACAACAAAATGGCAGCGGCACATACACTGTTGGAGATGGAACGTTTTCAAAAGGTACTGGTGGAGACTATGGAAACTATGGAGCATGGAGTATTGTAGTGGTTTATGAAAACTCAAATTTGAATTTTAACAGTGTTCGTGTTTATGACGGTTACCAACAAATTTTTAATGGCAACAGCGTTTTCACAAATACGATTTTATTAACAGGATTAAATGTTCCTTCCGGAGCTTTAGCCAATACTGATGCACAAGTAGGTGTAATTGCCTGGGAGGGTGACGCAAGGTTTAAAGAGGATAGTTTTAAAATTAACGGAAACCCTGTTAGCAATTCAATCAATCAGCTAGACAATGTTTTTAATGGTACTATTTCAAATAATGGTGTTCACGTAACCACTAAAAACCCTAATTATACTGACCAGATGGGTATGGATATCGACCAATTTTACGTGGGTACCGGCTATGGAATACTTCCCAATGCATCCAATGCTACGATTCAGTTTGTTACATCACAGGATCAATATTTTACGGGAGTAGTCACTTTTGTGATTAAAATGAAAGATCCTATTATCAAACTTTCTAAATCCGTAACTGACGCCAATAACAATCAAACTGCACAACCAGGCGAAATACTTACATATAGATTAAAAGGCAAAAATATTGGAGCTGGCAATGCAAATGTAACAGCACTAACTGATCCACTTCCTTCAACAGTTACTTATGTAAATAACTCTTTGATGGTAAATTATGGACCAGGTGTTATTGCAGGCATAAAAACAGATGCTGCGGGTGATGATATTGCGGAATATGATGCTGGTACAAACACAGTTAGATTTAGAATGGGAAATAATGCAACCGCAATTGCCGGGGGATATCTTGAACCTGCTGATTCATTTGAGGTTGAGTTTAAAGTAACAGTAAATACACCGTCAAATGGAATTATACCACAAATAGTTAATGCAGCAAGATTAACCGTAAAATCTGATGCGTTGGTAGATTTTGTGGACGATGCAACAGCAGTTATTAATCCGGATGGAGGCTCACTTCCGGTTACATTAACATCATTTTCAGCGTCTTTATTAGCAGATAAAAAGGTAAAAGTAGCATGGAGTACTTCAATGGAATATAACTCAAAAAGTTTTGATATTGAAAGAAGCAGCGATGGGGTTAAATTTAAAACTGTTGCCAGCAAATCTGCAAGTGGAAATTCAACTTCAAAAATAAATTATTTTATAAATGATGATATAGCTGATGTAACATCACCCATAGTTTATTACCGCCTAAAGCAAATTGACGTTGATGGAAAAATTGCTTTTTCTAAAATAGTTCCTTTAAAATTGAAAAAAGGATTGGGGAATTTTACCGTCTCACCAAATCCATTCATCAATAATATCAATATAAATATTGAATGGGATAAAAACGAAACTACTGTTGTTAAGGTTTATAATGTAACAGGGGCAGAAGTGGTTTCTAAAACTGTAATGATGATAAAAGGATATAATTTCATCGCAATTGATGAATTGATGCAGGTCCCTTCCGGAAGCTATATTCTTCAGTTTAATACTCCAAATGGAAAGTTGTTTAAACAGATAGTTAAACAAAAATAATTTAACGAGCCTATTTTGTAAAGCTGCCGTAATTTTTACGGCAGCTTTATAATTTACTAAAGTTATATGGTGGGTTTAGTAGTCAATTTTTTTTTAATTGTTGTGGTGTATTTACAAATGCTGCAAAATACTCAGTTTCCATATTTCTTCTTTTTCATTAAATAACTTACTCGTATTTTCAACTCAATTTGATAATGTAGATTTGATAGAATAAATTTGCCCATCAAAAAACATTAATAGTCTTTTGAATTGTATAAAAACTAAATAAACCACATGCGACAAATAGCATTTAGAGAAGCGTTGAGAGAAGCCATGCAGGAAGAGATGCGCAGAGATGAGCGGGTATTTTTAATGGGTGAAGAAGTAGCTGAATACAATGGTGCTTACAAAGTGAGCCAGGGTATGCTGGATGAATTTGGTGAAAAGAGAGTTATAGATACACCAATAGCTGAGCTTGGGTTTACAGCAATCGCTGTTGGCGCAGCACAAAATGGTTTACGTCCTATAGTTGAATATATGACCTGGAACTTTGCTGTATTGCCCCTTGATCAGATATTAAATACTGCTTCTAAAATGCTGGCAATGAGTGGCGGGCAGGTTGGTTGTCCAATTGTATTTCGTGGTGCCAATGGAAGCGCAGGACAGTTGGGGGCGCAACACTCAACAGCCTTTGAATCGATGTATGCTAATATCCCGGGGTTAAAGGTAATATCAGTAAGCAATCCTTACGATGCTAAAGGGTTATTGAAAAGTGCCATCAGGGACGATGATCCTGTTGTATTTATGGAAAGTGAGGTTATGTATGGCGAAAAAGGAGAAGTGCCTGAAGAGGAGTACTTGCTGCCAATAGGCAAAGCATTTATTAAGCGTACAGGCAAAGATGTAACCATTGTATCTTTTAACAAAATGATGAAGGTGGCTTTAGGCGCTGCTGAAGAATTAGCCAAAGAAGGCATTGAAGCAGAAGTAATAGATCTTGCTACCATACGCCCGCTTGATTGGTTCACTATTTTAGAAAGCGTTAAAAAAACAAACCGACTGGTGATAGTAGAAGAACAGTGGCCGTTTGCTTCGGTATCTTCAGAAATTTGTTATCGAATTCAGAAAGAAGGATTCGATTATTTAGATGCACCAATTCGCCGGATAACAAGTGTGGATGCACCTATGCACTATGCACCCAATTTAGTTGCTGCATACCTGCCCGATGTTCCTAGGACAGTTAAGTTGGTGAAGGAAGTGATGTACTTGAAAAAATAAAGAAGACCTGCATCAAAATATTATTAATGTATAATGCCCCGAAAATTTCCGGGGCATTATACATTTTACCAAAAAACGGTAATGTGGCAAAATATAGTTGGTGATTTTTCTATTCACAGAAATATCTACACAAATGAATATTATAGTGCCAATTAATTTATCCTGAAATTGAAAATAATTGTAGAGACTCCGCCATCTTCTGAAGCAGGGAATTTAAGGCTTCCGGCTTTTCTTTTGGCGATTGATAATATTGTATTGTTGGAGGTAGTTGTTCCTTTTGCAACTGCACTGCTAATAAAAGTACCTGCACTATTATATTTTACATCAAGGTATACCTTTGCATTCTGGTTAAAATCGTCTTCAAATTTAAGGCTGCCCAGGTTCAGTGGTCTTGATCCACGAAGAACGCTAACACCACTTTTCCCCCCCGGTGTATTTCCATAGCTATCAGGTTTACCTGATGGATCACCAGCATCACCTTTTCCGCCGGGCTTGGTACCCTGGTAGCGATAGCCATTATCTTCCGTTGCACCATTTCCTTTACCATTTCCGGGACCTTTATAAGTGGCTACCGGCTTGGGTGGTTTTGGTACAGACACAGGTGCCGGAGCTGGATTTTTATAAACTGCAACAGGTTTTATATTGGGATTAACGGCTGTTTTTTTTACAACAGCTTTTGTAGATTTTGTAACAGCAGCTGCGTCTTCTTCTGCATTATCTTCAGGCTTGGCTTCGTTTTCGGCCGGTGGGCTAGGGGCACTTGCTTTAACAGGCTGTGGCTCCGGCGCAGCAACAGGGCTCATTGCTCCTTTTATTAGTGGTTGTTTTTCTCCAAAGCCTTCTTCATTATTGCCCAAATTAATTTCCATTAAATCCTGTGCAATGGGTAGTGTTACTTTTAAGATGGGAAAAGTAATTAAGAAAGCCAATAATAATATAGTACCACAAATAATGAGGGTATATAAAAACGCTTTCTTATTTTTTTCTGATTCAAAATTTGCGTGCATAGTAGTATTGTAACTCATAACAAAGTTATTTGATTAAATCATATGATTCAATACTGTGCCAATTTACATGGCTGTTAAAATAAATTAACAAATACCAGTTCAAAGTCTGTCTAAAAATCAGTGTTTACTTCCATTGTTGCCCTGGCTTTTTAACTAATGCAAAAGCAAAGAACAAATAGTAAAAGAACATGGCTATGTCAAAAAATAAGAAGATTGGGAAGAGGTCTTTTTCCTGCAGCTTTTTTGTAACAGGATATAAAATCGATATTTGAACAATAAACCGTATGCTAAAAGCTATCACAGCCAATTGCCAGTTTACCAATACTATTGTTGCAGCAAGCAGTGGATAAAAAAGAAAATGAGAAAATGAATACAATCCCAATAAGAATTGATGCATTGCCTTGTAATGCTTGCCGGTACTGTAATGGCGGCTCTTCTGCTTAATCCATTGCTGCCAGTTTTTGGCAGGCTCACTTAGCGTGAAAGTGTCAGGATCAATATTGATTTTTGTGTTTTTACCGGTAGCAGCCATGTTGATAAATAAATCATCATCACCACTTGCCAATTTATTGTGAGCAGAAAAACCCTTGTGCCGGAAAAAGATGGTTTTTTTGTAACTGAGATTTCTGCCAACACCCATGTATGTTTGGCCGGCGAGTGAATAGCTAAAATATTGCATGGCACTATGCATGGTTTCCCAACGGATAATTTTATTGAGCAGGCCATTCTTTTTGTGATAGGCGCCATAGCCCAATACAATCTCTGTGTCGTCATCATAGGTAGCCTGCATCTTATCAATCCAGTATTCGCTGGCGGGTACGCAATCTGCATCTGTAAGCAAAACAATTTCATACTTGGCTGCTTTAATGCCCATGCTTAAAGGAAATTTTTTTCCTGCAATCAGCATGGCTTCCTGTTTAAGCTCCACAATATGCAGTTGTTTAAATTTTTTTTGAAACTCTTCCAGCAGGTATTTACTGTCATCAAACGAATTATCATCTACTACAATAACCTCATGGGTTGTTTTGTATTCCTGTAGTAAAGATCCGGGAAGATTTTTCGCTAAATTTGCCGCCTCATCCCTGGCGCATATAATAACAGATACAGGATGCGTTTGAGAAATATCTTTTGAAGTTGGCTTATAAGTCGCCAACCGCAGAAAGAAATACAAGTAATAAAAAATCTGTATCAAAGTAATGAGACAAAGGCCGCCTAATAATACCCATTGCCAGTTAATTAGGTTCATTTGGCGAAAATAAGCATTCATATGTAAAATAATAAACCATCTTACTGACATACAATTGAAAAACAATATTCAATCAAATAACTATTATAGACTCTTACTTTCACAATGGCTGCACTTCAATTTAAATTAGAACATACTGACACCCTAACCAAGGCCAGAACAGGGAAAATAACAACCGATCATGGTGAAATAGCAACGCCCATTTTTATGCCAGTGGGTACGGTAGGTAGTGTAAAAACAGTAACCCAGCAACAGTTGGTAAATGATGTAAAGGCTCAAATTATTTTAGGCAATACCTATCATTTGTATTTACGCCCTGGCTTAGAAACCCTGGAAGCAGCCGGAGGCCTCCATCAGTTTAATGGATGGCCTGGACCAATACTTACAGACAGCGGTGGCTACCAGGTTTTTTCTCTTGCCAACAACCGAAAAATTAATGAAGAAGGCGTACTTTTTCAATCGCATATTGATGGTAGTAAACATTTATTTACACCAGAAAAAGTAATGGATATTCAACGGGTTATCGGTGGTGATATTATTATGGCTTTTGATGAATGTCCGCCCTACCCAAGTGATTATACCTATGCAAAAAAAAGTATGGATTTAACGCATCGATGGCTGGAAAGATGTATTGAAAGGTTTAACAGTACGCCAAACAAATACGGCTATACGCAAAATTTATTTCCAATTGTACAGGGGAGTACATACAAGGATTTACGAACAGCATCTACGGAGTTTATTGCTTCCAAAAATGCTACTGGAAACGCTATTGGCGGATTGAGTGTTGGCGAACCTATGGAGATGATGTACGAGTTTACTGAACATTGCTGCGATATACTGCCAGTTGATAAACCCCGCTATTTAATGGGCGTAGGTACCCCATGGAATATCCTGGAATGCATTGCTTTAGGCATCGACATGTTTGATTGTGTTATGCCCACCCGCAATGGCCGAAATGCGATGTTGTTTACTTCTAACGGCGTTATTAATATTGATAATAAAAAATGGGAGAGAGATTTTTCACCCATTGATGATGGTATCGACAATACATTCAGCGCTTATTACAGTAAGGCATATCTGCGGCATTTGATGAAGGCAAAAGAAATGCTTGGACTTACCATTGCGAGCGTACACAATTTGTCTTTTTATTTGTGGCTGGTTGGCCAAGCCAGAAAACATATAGCAGCAGGAGATTTTAAAAGCTGGAAAGAAGAAATGGTATTGAGGCTGCAACAGCGTTTATAGCATGTTTAATGGTAAAAATGATTGCATTTAATTGATGGCATAATATTTGAAAATCCCCTGTAACATTTTAATTTTATCTTTAACCCAATAAAAAAACCATTATGAAAAAATATTTAGGTTACCTGTTATTGGTTTTTATTTTACCAATCAATGGAAATGCACAGATAAAAGCAACTTCAGGCAATCTCCCCAAAGATGCTACTGTAGATGTTTCTATCGTTGATGCTAAAACAGGCACGATACTTACCAATGAAATTATTGTGTTCAGAAGTTCAGTCAACAAACTGGAGTACCAGGGATTGTCAGATTCTACCGGAAAATTTTCTTTACACCTGCCAACAGGTGCTAAATATGAGATATTTATTTTAGGATTCAGCGATTCTACCAGTTATAATGTGCTGGATATACCGGTGTTAAAAGAGAACCAGTTTATGAAAAAGGCTATCAATGTTGATATTCAGTTTGAAGCACCTAAATCATTTGTACTGGACAACTGTACTTTCGAAACCGGCAAAGCCACTTTAAAAGAAGAAGCTTACCGGGTATTGGATGAACTGGCAGAATACCTTAAAAGAAAAGATGATGAAAAAATTGAAGTCGGTGGCCATACAGATAACGTTGGTAAAGCAGAATCCAATATGCTGTTGAGTACCAACAGGGCTAACACGGTGATGGCTTATTTATTAACAAAAGGTATTTCACCAGATAGAGTTACTTCCAAAGGTTATGGTATGACGATGCCTATTGAAGACAACACTTCAACCGAAGGCAGGGCAATGAACAGGCGTACAGAAGTAAAAATTCTATAATTCCTTTTTAAAAAAACACTTCCCGATGCCTCTGTTTACAGAGGCATCTTTTTTCGTTTAAACCACAAACCCATTCGCCATTTTCAGTTAGCTTTGCGCTTCTTACAACAAATGAAAAAAATAGACAGCTACATACTCAAAAAATTTCTGGTATCTTTTTTCTTTTGTATTGCATTAATGACGCTGGTAGTAGTGGTGATTGATATCAGTGAAAAGACGGATGATTTTGTAAGATCCGGGTTACCTGCCTGGAAGATTTTTGTAGATTATTATGGTGGTTTTATCCCACGGATTGATGCCATGTTGTTTCCCCTGTTTGTTTTTATTAGTGTAATATTTTTTACTGCAAAAATGGCTGATCGTACAGAGATTGTTGCTATACTTAGTAGTGGTGTTAGTTTCAGGCGTTTTCTGTTTCCCTATTGGCTGGGTGGAACTTTTTTATCTTTGTTACTATGGTTTGGCTACCATTTTGTACTGCCAAATGCCAATGCCCGGTGGAGTAATTTTGAGTCGAAATATGTTCCAAGTTCACTGGATTACGCACGGGGGTTTTCTCCACGTAATTATTATTTTAGAATTGATTCATCTACGTATGCCGGTATTCGTTATTTTGATACATCTTCAAAAACAGGCGGTAATTTCTTTGTACAACGATTTACAAATAATAAATTGGTGTATAACCTTCGTTCGGATAATATTGCCTGGGATACTGCCAAAAAAAACTGGCTGTTAAATGGTGTTGTGGAAAGGTTTTTTGTTGGAGAAAAAGAAGAATTAAAACGTAGCCCTACCAAATCAATCCAGTATAATTTTAAGCCAAGGGATTTGCGTAAAGATGAATTTTTAAAAGACAGGCTTTCTACAAAAGAACTCAATGCCGTAATTCAGTTGGAAAAACTAAGGGGCACGGAGGGCATCAGTTCCCTGCTGGTGGAGCGTTACAACCGGGATGCTATTCCTGTTTCAGTAATTATCCTTACAATGATTGGTGCAATTCTTTCCTCAAAAAAAGTGAGAGGCGGCAGTGGCTTTCACCTGGCAACGGGGGTTGTGCTAAGTGTACTCTATATATTGTTCAGCCGGTTTTCTTTAGTGTTTGCTACCAAAGGAGATTTTCCGCCATTGCTTGCTGCCTGGATACCCAACATTGTTTTTGGTTTGCTCACATTTTATTTTTACAAAAAAGCGGCGAGATAATTTTATTTGGTTTTATCTTATTAAAATTACAGTTGTCCGAATAGAATGCTGCCATAGCGCTAAAACATACACGGATGAAGGGTTCTAGCCCCTCTCCCCGTCCGAACACCAGCCCGGGAGATACATTCTGGCGGGGCTTGGCCGGGCGTGCTTCGGATTATACCATAAGTGCACTGATGTTTTGAGGAATCAAAATGGACAATGCAAGGCTGATTCCAAATAAGCGTACAAGAAAAAGTGAGATTACTAATTGAATACGAAAAGAGCTTTGAGGTATTAGTGTCAAGTTCCCCCTCTCCTTCGGAGAATTTGTCACGACCTTTCGCATATGGGTCAAGCTAAGGATATTACCCCTCATTTTTTTCCATATCAAATTAATATTGAAAATTAGTGCAACTGTATTTACGCCAGCGGCGTAACCTGTTTGTAGCTTCGCCAATACATCAATGCAAACCCTGCGCCAGCGGCGCAGCCTGTTAATTTGAGAAATGTAGAAAAACGCAAGGTTGCCCCGCTGGGCA
>Ga0105049_10008825_pt1 | contig 11642 bp, 12 predicted proteins | sample MAT06_FD_78087 | JGI IMG/M metagenome (GOLD analysis project Ga0105049, IMG submission 78087) | Freshwater microbial communities from Lake Fryxell liftoff mats and glacier meltwater in Antarctica - MAT-06 | ecosystem: Environmental > Aquatic > Freshwater > Ice > Liftoff microbial mat | place...
ACCGCAATACAAAGCCTGCATAAAAACTTTGAGCGGATAGCGGATAGCGATTGTTATTCGGTTGGATTACACCCTTGGTACATTCATCCGGAAAATTGGAAGTCTGAACTGGAGGATCTAAAAGAAGCCTGGCGCGGCCAAATGTGGTAGCCGTAGGTGAATGTGGACCAGACAGATTTTGCAAAACCGGTTTTGTCCTACAAAAGAAGGTCTTCGCTGCACAAGTGTTGTTAGCGAACGAATTTGGGAAACCGCTGATCCATCGTGTGGTAAGGGCGTGTGCTGAGGTATTGCAAATGTTACAACAGTTGAACAATTAGGTTCCAGTGATCATCCATGGTTACAACAAAAACCAGGTGCTGGCGCAACAATTGTTGAACGCAGGCTGTTGTCTTTCTTTTGGAAAAGCAATACAATTTCCTCAGTTGGCAAACGTAGTGGCAAACATTGCTGAGGATCGGTTTTTTTGGAATCTGATGACGCACCCGATAGCATCGAATCAATTTATAAAGGCGTAGCTGATCTTAGAAATATTTCGATAGAAACACTAAGTTTGCAACTTTAAAAAAACACCCTCAGCGTTTTTAAAATCCCGGTTTAATACAAGATATATCCTGGTTAGGCAGAACAAGTTTACTCATCGGCGAAGAAAAAGTGTGGGAACTTACGCGTAAACACGTAATGATTGTAGGAATGGGTGGTGTAGGTTCGTTTGCCGCAGAATTTATTTGGAGAGCAGGAATTGGCAGCATTGTAAAATTGATTGCGCACAATATTTTAACCAGATATCAGTTAAACCTTTGATTAAACAAATGGTCATAAACGAACAACAAAAATGCACTGATGAAAAATATAGTATTTTTTTTGATGACCTTTATACTATTGTCTGCTTGTAAAAAAGACAAGAGCCCAACAGATGACGACAACCCGGTTACTGTTTTCAGATTCACCGATACCATTATAGTAGATGGTTTGGAAAGAACCTTTATCGTAAACCTTCCTCCTAATTACAACAATGCCGCTGATTTTTCTTTGGTGATTGCCATGCATGGTGGAGGTGGTAGCGGGCGGCAATTTGATAGCACTTCGAGGTTAAGCACAAAAGCCAACGCAGAAAATTTTATTATTGTTTTCCCTGATGGTAATAAAGGAGCAGGCCCGTTGGGCATTAGAACCTGGAATGCCGGAGGATGCTGTGGTGCTGCCGTTACTAACAATGTAAACGATGTGAAATTTATCAGGAACCTGATAGATGAACTCGTTGCCAACTATAAGATCAATCCCAAAAAAGTATATGCTACCGGCCACTCTAATGGAGGTATGTTGAGTTATCGGTTGGCGTGCGAAGCAGCAGATAAAATTGCGGCCATTGCACCCAACGGATGTAGTATGTCGTTGTTGAGTCCTTGTAACGCATCACGGCCAGTGCCGGTGTTACACATGCATTCTGTGTTAGACACTCAGGTGCCTTATATGGGCGGAGTTGGAACAGGCATTTCAAATGCTTATTTCCCTCCATTAGATTCTGTATTAAATGTATGGAGTAACCGAAACGGTTGTAACAACAGCCCCCAAATTGTGGTAAACAACAGCCAGTACAAACTTACCCGCTGGAACAGTTGCAGCAACAACGGCAGTATCCAATATTACCTCACGCAGGATGGCGGCCATGGTTGGCCCGGAGGTTTGCCAGGTGGCCCCAACAGCGATGTTCCTTCAGTGGTTATCGATGCCAATAACTTATTGTGGAATTTCTTTCAACAGCACCAGCTACCGTAAATTTTTGATCAACCAGTTATTTTTTAATCAATAACCGTATCCCTTTTTTTATATTGATGGCAGTTAAAAACACCTTCAACGTTTGATGATTGCTTCCCAAAGTATTTTTGGATGAATCCTGCCACTGTTGCCTTTACTTCATTCGGTTCTTAAGACGTTCGTATGTTTCTCTAAACAAATTTCAACGGGTAGTTTCTGAGTACTCACTATTACCCATACACGCAAATGATCATTTGCACTGCGTGAGGGATAGTAGCGGAAAGCCCGCACGAAGCGCAGCGGAGGAGGACTTGCAGCGAATAGCCCGACCCACAGGGGCACGCCCTTACACAAGCAAACTATTGTTGGTTTACAATGTTACCTTTGTAGTAAATTTTGCAGCATGACAAAGCTTTCAGTAAACATCAATAAAATAGCAACCCTCAGAAATGCCAGGGGACACAATAATCCCGATATTGTGCAGGCGGCCATTAACATCGAGCGTTTTGGGGCAGATGGTATCACTGTGCATCCCAGGCCCGACGAACGACACATCAGATACCAGGATGTATATGATTTAAAGAAAGTAATTACGACAGAATTTAATATTGAAGGAAACCCCGCAGAAGACAAATTTGTGGAGCTCGTGCTTGCCAATCAACCTACGCAAGTAACGCTGGTTCCCGATGCATTGGGACAACTCACCAGTAACCATGGCTGGAATACGGTTGAACATGCTGGCTATTTAAAAAACATCATCGCCGTATTTAAAAAGGAAGGTATCCGGGTATCAATTTTCGTAGACCCGATTGTGGAAATGATTGAAGCTGCCAAAGCAACCGGTACGGACCGCATTGAGTTGTACACAGAAAGTTTTGCGACCGAATTTGCCGAAGGCCGCCATGAGCAAGGAATAGAAGCCTATATCGCCGCTGCAAAAAAAGCACAGGAACTGGAACTGGGCATGAATGCAGGGCACGATCTTGACCTGCACAACCTGCCCTACTTTAGCAAACAAATTCCAGGATTGCTGGAAGTATCTATCGGGCATGCTTTGATCTGCGATGCACTCTATCTTGGTTTAGAAAATGCAGTTCAATTGTACAAAAGGGCTTTAAAAAATGATGAACCGCATTTTTTTAAATAAAATAAAGGGATGCCATTTTAACTGCATCCCTTCGTGTATTTTCTAAAAGAATTTATTTGATGAGCTCTGCCAGTTTCGCTTCTAAAGCCGGACCTCTTAAATTTTTAGCGATCACATTTCCCTGAGGATCTAACAACAAACTTTGTGGAATACTGAATATTTCAAATTTGGTAGACACTTCGTTGTTCCAACCTTTGAGATCACTTACATGCGTCCAGGCCAGGCCATCTGCCTTGATGGCTTCCAACCAAGGCCCTTTGCTTTTATCGAGCGATACACCCAATACGGTGAAGTTTTTGTTTTTGTACTTATTAAAATTGGCTACAATATTGGGATTTTCCTGGCGACAAGGACCGCACCAGCTAGCCCAGAAATCGACCAGAACATACTTTCCACGCAACGAAGATAAACTGATCATTTTACCGGAAGTATCGGCTTGAGAAAAATCGGTCAGTGGTTTACCAACCGGGAATTTTTTGTTGTCTTTGATGATGGTAGCCAGGTAAACTGCCACAGATGCTTTTTTAACATCCGCAGAAAGTTTATCGTAAGATTTTTCCAGCACGTCTACATCATCTGTTAGTTGATGCACTCTATAAATGGCGAGTGGTGTAACATAGGAGTTGGGATATTGACCGATGAATTGTTGTAATTCAGTGGCTGCTTTTTTTGCAGTTTCAGGATCGGCTTCTTCCTGTTGCATAAATATTTTTTCGTAAGGTTTGGCGATGGCATTGAAGGCGATAAACTCATTGTGAGAAGCAGAACCGGTGATGCTGGCTTTTTCAAAACCTTCTTTTGTTCCTACTATTTTAACGTTGCTATTATCCAAATACAGGGGCAAATAAGGAGGCTGGCCGTTTACTACCAATACCCTATAATCTGGGAAAGGCATTTTTCCTGTGATAGTGAATTTACCGGCGATGATTTTTCCGCTAGCTTCGGGTGCGCCTGTATTGGGATTTAATAAATCTATGGTTGTGTTGTCGTCAAAACCCGTCAAAATACCAGAAACGGTAAAGCCATTTTCAGCTACAGGTTTCAGTGCTACAGTATTCGCAGCGTTGGTGCCTGTTTGAGCCCACACTGCCATTGGGGCCAACGCAATCAGAAATAATACTTTTTTCATGTTTATTATTTGAACCTGCAATTTAACGGGTTTACAGTTTTAAAAGGCAGTTTTACCGATTATTAACAAGCTTTATTGATTTTTAATGGCGTTGATAAACTCAGTTGTGGTTTGGCTGATGTTGGAAGTATGTTCAATAGCTTTAATATAGGCGCTTCCAATGATGGCACCTGCTGCGTAGAGGGATGCCGTTTCAAAGTCCTCGTTGGTTTTAACGCCAAAACCAATTAATACTGGTAGGCGAAATTTACTTTTTTTAATTTTTTTGAAGTAGGGTACCTGGGCTTTGAAGCTGGTATCTTTCCCGGTGGTGGCAGCAGAAGACACGGCGTACAAAAAGCCTCCACTTAGTTCGTCTGCCATTTGCATTCTTTGTTCGCTGGTTTGGGGACTGATCAAAAATATGAGGTGCAAACCGTGCTTTTTAAAAATGGATTGGTAGAACATTTCGTATTCGTACATGGGTAAATCGGGTAGAATGATACCGCTTACGCCGGCATCGGCAGCGGCTGCACAAAACTTTTCCAATCCATATTGCATCACAGGATTTAAGTATCCCATGAGGATAACGGGAACGGAGAGTTGCTCTTTTACTGACTGCAATTGTGTTAAAATGGTAGCGATGCTGATCCCATTTTGGAGGGCAATCATATTGCTCTGCTGAATAACCGGACCATCGGCTACAGGGTCGCTGTATGGAATACCCAGTTCGATGATGTCGGCGCCGCTTTCCTGCAATGCGAGCAATACTTCAGGCGTACTGTTTAGCTTTGGAAAACCTGCGGTACAATACATATTGAGTATCCGCTTTTTTTTAGCCGCAAATACAATATCCAGTTTATTCATATTCGTTTTGTTTTTTAAAGATATTGCATGTAAGTAGAAAGATCTTTATCGCCCCGGCCACTTAAGCAAATCACCACCTGATCTGATTTTTTAAATGGAATTTGATCGAGTATCGCAAAAGCGTGTGCGGTTTCTAAAGCAGGAATAATACCTTCTGTTTTAGAAAGATCCATTGCTGCAGCCAAGGCTTCCTCATCCGTAGCGCTCATAAAAGTAGCTCGTCCGGTTGTGTACAGGTTGGCATGCATAGGGCCTATGCCCGGATAATCTAACCCTGCTGAAATGCTGTGTGGCTCTACCACCTGGCCATCTTCCGTTTGCATCAGTAAACTTTTACTGCCGTGCAGGATGCCGCTTTTTCCGAGTTGTGTGGTGGCTGCCGACATACCGCTGTTGATGCCTTGTCCTGCCGCTTCAACCGCTATCAGTTTAACTTTTGGCTCCTTGATGAAATGATAAAAAGCGCCCGCGGCATTGCTGCCACCTCCTACGCAAGCAATCACATATTGTGGTAATGAATGGCCGGTTGCTTTTTTTAATTGTTTTTTGATTTCTTTGCTCACCACACTTTGGAACCTGGCCACCATATCAGGATAAGGATGTGGGCCAACTACGCTTCCGATGATGTAATGGGTATCCGTGGGGTTATTGATCCAATCGCGGATGGCTTCGTTGGTAGCATCTTTTAATGTTTTACTACCGCTGATGGCAGGCACCACTGTGGCACCCAACATTTTCATTCGTGCAACATTTGGCGCCTGGCGTTCGATGTCTTTTTCACCCATGTACACAATACATTCCAATCCCATCAAAGCACATACAGTAGCAGTAGCCACACCGTGCTGCCCCGCACCTGTTTCTGCAATGATGCGCTTTTTGCCGAGTTGCTGCGCCACCAATACTTGTCCAACGGTGTTGTTGATTTTATGCGCCCCGGTATGACACAGGTCCTCTCTTTTCAGCCAGATATTTGTCTTGTATTTTTTGCTCAGGTTTGCCGAATAGTACAAGGCGGTGGGCCTGCCCACAAAATCGCGGAGTAAACTTTCATAGGCTGCTTTGAATTTTTTTGTACCCATGATCTTCAGGTAACCCGACTTTAGCTCTTCTACATTGGGGTACAACATTTCTGGTATGTAGGCACCACCAAACGCTCCGTAATAGCCAAATTCATTGGGATTGGCCATGTTCTTGCTCTTCTTAAACTGATTCATACTATTTATTTTTCTGTTATAATAAGGTAAGGGATTCGCCGACGGATAATCATTATTTTAATGCATGCATGAACTTCAACAGCAGCGCCATGTCTTTTACTCCGGGCTCTTTTTCGAACAAACTGTTTAGGTCGGCACCGAAATAATCTGGATGTTTGAAGGCTTTCATTAGTTTGGCATCATCCGGTCCGATACCACCACTCAAAAAAAATGGTTTTTCTATTTTGCTGTCCGCTATTTTTTTCCAATCGAATTTTTGTCCGGTTCCTCCGGATCCGGTGGCCGTTTTGGTATCGAATAAATAAAAATCGCAAACCGCATCGTAGGGTGCCACCAGTGCATCAATATCTACAACATCGTTGTTGATGGAAAATACTTTGATTACTTCTACTTCAGAAGAAAGGTCGTCGCACATTTCTGGTGTTTCTTCGCCATGCAATTGAACCACATCCAAACCGTAGGCATCAATAGCATCTAACACATCAATGAGCGCAGGGTTTACAAATACCCCTACTTTTTTTAATTCAAAGTCAGAATTGTTGATTTCCTCCCCCTTTATTTTTTCGCCCATGTAACGGGGAGAATCTTTGTGAAAGATTAATCCCGCATAATCTACTTCTAACCCATCGAGTTGTTGAAGTTGTTTTAAACTAGTAATACCGCAGACTTTGATATTCATTATAAGTGATTTTTGGGCAAGGCCCGATGTTGAATATAATTAAACTAATACAATCGATTAAGAAGGATGGAGCTGACTAATAAAATTTTTAAATGCCAAACCTGGATCTGTTTCTTTCATAAAATTTTCTCCCATTAAGAAACCCTGAAACCCTGCATCTTTAAAGCGCCGAAGGGTATCTATGTCGCTGATACCGCTTTCTGCCACTTTTAGGGTATGAGCAGGAATTTGTTGGGCCAGCTTCAAAGATCGGTTGATATCTACTTCAAATGTTTTTAAATTTCTGTTATTAATTCCTACCAAATCTATTTCGGCACAAACATGGCCTAACTCCGCTTCGTCATGTAATTCCAGTAAAACTTCCATACCGAGCGATTGTGCAAAGGCTGCCATATTCTTTACTTCATCTACAGTTAAACAAGCAGCAATTAGCAAAATTACGTCTGCCCCCATGGCCCTGGCCTCCACTATTTGATAAGGGTCTATCATAAAATCTTTGCGCAGCAAGGGAATCTCATTCGGCCTGGCTGCATCAAAATCGGCCTTGGTTCCACCGAAAAAAGTAAGATCTGTCAAAACAGAAATACCACTGGCGCCGAAATTCGTGTAAGCGGCTGTGATGGTCGCCGCATCTGCGTGTTCCTGAATGAATCCTTTAGAAGGTGATTTCCTTTTAAATTCTGCGATAATACCTGAGGCCCCTGGTGCGGTAAGACTGGCCTTTAAAGAAAAACAAGTCCTTTTGAAAAGAGCTGACTTTTCAAGTTCGGAAACGGGATGAAGCTGCGCTGCTGCAGCCACTTCCTTGCGCTTTTCTACAATAATTTGATCTAAAATATTCATGTTGTTTGAATGAGTTGTTGTAAACTTTGGTAGGCTTTTCGGGACTCTAAACTTTCTACCGCCATTTGATAGCAGGTTTCATAAGTATCGAATTTTCCGGTACTGTATAATCCCATTGCGGCATTGGCTAATACCACGGCATTCTGTGCCCAGGTGCCTTCGCCTTTAATGATTTTTGTGAAAATAGAGGCCGCTTCTTCAACGGTATGTCCGCCGTAAATATCAGCAGCCAGCACTACCCTTTTTCCCAGCGCTTCAGCAGACATTATTTTTTCTCCTTTGTTGTTGATGATCTTGGTATCGCCGGTCAACGAAATTTCGTCGTAACCATCTAAGCTGTGAATGATGGTAAACTGGCTGTTGCCTTGTTGCAACATATAATTGTAAATGCGTGCCATTTCGAGGTTGTACACCCCTACCAACTGATAAGCTGGTTTTGCCGGATTGACCATTGGTCCCAACATGTTGAAGAACGTACGCACGGCCAGATTTTTACGGATACCCGCCACTACTTTTAAGGCGGGATGAAACAAAGGCGCGTGCAAGAAACAGATATTCGCCTTGTCTAATTCTGTTCGCAATTGCTCTTCTTTATTAGTAAATCGATACCCCAATTGTTCCATCACATTCGAAGAACCACTCACAGAAGTTGCGCCGTAGTTGCCATGTTTGGCCACTTTGTTGCCAGTGCCTGCCACTATAAAACAGCTAAGGGTAGAAATATTAAACGTGTTTTTGCCATCGCCACCTGTACCCACGATATCCATTAATGGCTCATCGCCCAAATTAACCGGGGTAGCGAGTTGCAGCAATGCATCTTTAAAACCTTGCAATTCCTCAATGGTAATACTGCGCATGAGGTACACCGTTATGAAGGAAGCGATTTCAGCATCGGAGTACATCCCGTTGGCAATATTGACCATCACCTTTTCGGCATCTTCCCTGGGGAGGGTTTTGTATTCGAATAATTGTTGTAATATCTTTTTCATGTTGTTATGGTCTCTTTTTACTGAGGTAAATATCCTTCAGCAATATTGAAATATTCAGTGACTGATTTACTGATCCAACCAGTTTCTGAGTATGGCTTCTCCTACCGGCGTCAGTACACTTTCAGGGTGAAACTGTACACCCATCACATCGTAATTTTTGTGTTGCATCGCCATGATGTATCCGTTGTGATCGAGTGCAGTTATTTCGAGTTCTGCTGGCAACGTTGTATCATCTACAATCCAACTGTGGTAACGACCTACAGAAATATTTGCAGGCAGCCCCTTGAATAATTTTGCCGAAGGCACCGTAATGCTGGCATCCGTAGCAACTCCATGATAAACCGTATCCAGGTTGATCAATGATCCACCAAAAGATTCTCCGATAGCCTGGTGACCCAAACAAACGCCGAGTATAGATTTACTGGCTGCATATTCTTTGATCAAAGGCAGTAACAGTCCGGCTTCTGAAGGAACGCCCGGACCGGGAGATAAAATAATTTTATCGAAGTCTTTTACTTTTTCTAACGCAATTTGATCGTTACGCACTACCGTTACCCTGCTGTGTAAAATCTTTTCTACCAGGTGAACCAGGTTATACGTAAAGGAATCGTAATTGTCGAAAACTAATATATTCATACCCATGTTTAATTAAATCAAAGAGGCTAATTCAATCGCTTTTTTTAATGCGCCCAATTTATTGTTGACTTCCTGTAATTCATTTTCTGGTTGACTTGCTGCCACTACGCCGGCTCCTGCCCGATATAAAAGGGTATTGTTTTTACTCAAAAAGCTGCGGATCATGATCGCATGGTTGCAACTTCCATCAAAGCCCATGAAGCCAACGGCTCCGCCATAAAACCCACGGGCAGTGCTTTCTTGTTCGTCTATCAACTGCATCGCTTTGTATTTTGGAGCACCGCTCAACGTGCCTGCCGGGAAAGTACTTCCCAGTATGCTAAAAGCGTTTTTGCCATCCTGCACTTTACCCTGCACCTCACTTACCAAATGAATAACGTGAGAATAATAATGCACTTTTTTGAAACTCGTTACCGTTACTTCGTCGCAAACCCTGCTGAGGTCGTTGCGGGCAAGATCGACCAGCATTACGTGTTCCGCCGTTTCTTTTGCATCATTCTCCAATGCTACCGCTAGTGCCTTATCCGTTTCATCATCACCAGTTCTTTTAAAAGTGCCGGCAATAGGATGCACAATAGCTTTGCCGTTTTGGATGATGACCTGACTTTCTGGTGAAGAACCAAATAATTTATAATCGCCATAATCGAAGTAAAACAAATACGGGCTTGGGTTTACGCTTCTCAGAGCACGGTACACATTAAAATCATCACCCGTAAAACTTTGCAAGAAGGGCCTGCTTAATACGATCTGAAAAACATCGCCACGATGGCAAGCTTTGATGCCTTTTTTCACCATGGCCAGGTAAGCCTCATTGCTCACTGGTGAACGTTCTTCGCCAGAAATACAAAACGGAAACACCGGCACGTCTTTGCTGCGGATGATACTCATGAGATCTTCTACCTTACTTTCGATTCCATCGAATTTATTTTCGCAAATAAATAACTCATCTTTAAAATGATTGAAGATGATTACATATTGGTAAAGCCTGTAACGCATCAACGGAATAAACAGCTCTTGTGGTGCTAATTTTTTTTCATTGAATTGAATATTTTCAAACAACTGTACAGCATCGTAACTGCTGTAACCAAAAACGCCCTGAGCAATATTAACAGGCGAAGGAACGGTTCCATCTGCTTCAAAACGGTTCATAAAATCCTGCATCTGCTGAAGCAAAGAAGCAGAACTGTTGAGGTCGGCTTTTTCCGTATTTCTCCCCGGCAATTTATATTCCACCGTGTTTTTATTACTGATCTCAATACCTGCGATCGCATTTACTGCGATGATAGAAAAGCTATTTTCGCCTGCATGAAAATCAGTACTCTCCAACAAAATGGTATCTCTGAATCTATCGCGGAGGCGTAAATAAATGCCCACCGGCGTATAAACGTCTGCCAGTATTTTTTGGTAATCGGTAGAAAATTTGATTTGTTTCATTTCCTGAAATTAAAAAAGCCCCGACATCCGTGTCGGGGCTCAATATTGTTTGATAAATACAAATAGGCATGACACATCATTCACTGATACTGTGCCACCACCAATTGTTATTATTTAAATTAAAATTTATCATTTGCAGGGGCAAAGATGAATTAGAATGTTCAAACTGCAAAAAAAGATTTTGTACCTTACAAAAAAGATTGTTGTTGAACCTAGGGATTTTTATCTGAAAGCGAACGGGTTTAGTTCAGCGGGCGGGTTTTGCCTCAGTTTCATTCAACAAAATCATCCACATACCATTCGTTTTAAATAAAATGAACAACATGAAAATTACAGTATTTGGTGCTACGGGCATGGTAGGAAAAGAGGTAATACAACAGGCCATACTCAATGGCAATGAGGTAATAGCTTTTGGCAGAAATGTATTCAGCGCCGGCTTCCCGGAGGAGCAACGTCTCACACTCCTGCAGGGAGGCTTGTTTGATGCAGGCGAAGTACTGCATGCCATCAAAGGTTCAGATGCGGTCATTTCAGTGATAGGCGGTGCCGAAGATGGCACCGATAAATCGCGTTCGCTTGGTATGAAAAATATTGTGGAACAGATGCAAAAAGCGGGAGTAAATAAAATCGTAGCATTAGGTGGCCTTGGGGTTTTAGAGGATGCTGGTGGCAAATTGTTGTTAGAAGATGAAGATTATCCGGCTGCATACTATGCGGTTGGCCAGGAGCACCTCAAAGCATATGAATATTTAAAAGCGTCGTCGCTAAACTGGACTTTTGTGTGCTCGCCCGATATTGCAAGTGAAGCGGCATCGGGTGTGTTTCGTACATCGGCAGATGTGCCGCCTACGCCGAATCACCACAGGATTGCTGCAGGCGATCTTGCCTTGTTTATGCTGAGAGAAATTGAAAAAAATGAATATCCCAAAAAAAGAGTGGGCATTTCAAATTAAACAAAAAAGTAGGC
>Ga0105049_10008826_pt1 | contig 11641 bp, 13 predicted proteins | sample MAT06_FD_78087 | JGI IMG/M metagenome (GOLD analysis project Ga0105049, IMG submission 78087) | Freshwater microbial communities from Lake Fryxell liftoff mats and glacier meltwater in Antarctica - MAT-06 | ecosystem: Environmental > Aquatic > Freshwater > Ice > Liftoff microbial mat | place...
CGCCGCGGCCACTGTGGTGATCGACTTCGACAATCTGGCCGCCAGCCGGGTGACCGTCGATCTGGATGCCGGCCGTGCCAGCGCCAGCTTTCCGTTTGCGACCAAGGCGATGGGGGCGCGCGCGTGCTGGACACCGCCAACTACCCGCTGATGCATTTCGAAACCACCGAAGTTACCGCCCTGGGCCCGACCGAGGCAACCCTCGACGGCACCCTGACCCTGCGCGGCATTGCTCAGGCGATCCGGCTGCACGCGGCGATCTATCGCCAGCAAGGCACCGCCCCGGGCGATCTGTCCGCACTGGTGATCTTGCTGACCGGGGCGCTGAACCGCTCGGCCTATGGCGCGAACGGCTGGTCGGATCTGGTCGGCGACCAGGTGCGGCTGACGATCCATGCCAGCATCGTCGCCACAGACTGACCGCTTGGCCTGGCGCAACAGCCCCCAAGGGTTTGGCCTGATCACCCGGCCGATCCACTGGCTGATGGCAGCGGCCCTGCTGGGGATGCTTGGCTATGGCACCTGGATGGTCCGGATGGAACCCGGCATGGCCATGGTGCGCGCCTATGGCCTGCACAAATCGCTGGGCCTGTGCCTGCTGATGCTGGTGCTGACGCGCCTGGTCTGGCACCGGATCAGCCCGCCGCCGCCGATGCTGAGCGCGACGATCCCGGCCTGGCAACTGCGCGCTGCCCGCGCCGTGCATCTGGCGCTCTACGTGTTGATGCTGGCCATCCCGCTGACCGGCTGGGTCGGCAGCGCCGCCAGCGGCACCACGGTGATGCTGTTCGACCGCTGGCCCCTGCCCGCCATCGCCCCCGCCTCGATCCCCTTCGGGGATGCAAGCCTGGCCCTGCACGGCATCCTGACCAAGGCGCTGCTGGCGCTGGTGATCCTGCACGCCGCCGGCGCGTTGCTGCGCCACCGCCACGGCGCCGCCACCCTGCGGCGGATGCTGCGCGGGGGCCTGAAATCCGGCGCGGTCAGCCGCGCCGATCACTGAAAAGCGCGCCAACAAGGGCTGCCCGCCCGTGCCTTGTGATCAAGCTATCCCCCCGCAGGTCCTGGGCCAGGCACCAAGGGCGCGCCAATGCGCCGCCCCTCGACCGGCATCGCTCTGTCCGCCTCGGTCGGCATCCAACGCTGCAACCCCTTGCGCATTTTCTGTCCAGAAATATCCCGGGGTTCCGGGGCAGCGCCCCGGGGGGGTGCGGCGGGGCACCGCCTTCAGCCCGCGTCGCTGCGCCCGCGCCGGTCATGGCGCAGATTGGCGTACAGCACATGGGTCCGCCAGCGCCCGTTGATCTGCAGATAGCTTTGCGCCACGCCTTCGTACTTGTAGCCGCACAATTCCAGCAGCCGCCGCGATGGGGTGTTTTCCGGCAGGCATCCGGCCTCGATCCGGCTCAGGTCCAGTGCGGTGAATGCGTAATGCACCACCGCCTCCAGCGCCTCGCGCATATAACCCTGCCGGGAATGCGGCTGGCCGACCCAATAGCCCGTCGTGCCCGCCTGGGCCGGCCCACGCCGGATATTGTCCAGTGTGATCGCGCCCAGCAACGCCTCGTCCGCGCGGCGGATCAGGAACAGCGGCACCGCCGTGCCCGCCGTGATCGAGCGTTGTGCCCAATAGACCCGGTTGGTGAAACTGCGCCGGGTCAGGTGATCGTCGGCCCAGGTCGGCTCCCACGGCGTCAGAAACGCGCGGCTGTCCTGGCGCAGCGCCACCCAGGCGCGATAGTCGCTATGCGCAGGCGGCCGCAGGCTCAGCCGTTCAGTTTCCAGCCTGACGCGGCGACGCTGGCCCAGCATCAGGCGGCCAGCCGGTCCTGCAGTGCTTCCAGCGTGGGGGCGGCCTCGGCCGGGCCATAGACGGCCAGCGCCGCACCGGTCCGGCCTGCCATCTGCGCGCCAAAGGCCCGCACATCCGCCACCGTCACCGCGTCGATCTTGGCAATCGCCTCGTCCAGGGTCGGCACCCGGCCCCAGATCGACAGCATCCGCGCCAGCCGCTCGGCCCGGTTGGACGGGCTTTCCATGCCCATGACCATGCCCGCCTTCATCTGCGCCCGCGACCGCGCCACCTCGGCCTCGGTCATGTCATCGGCGGCGCGGCGGATCTCGTCGATGGTCAGGTTGGCCAGTTCGACGATATCCTCGGCCGATGTGCCCGCATAGATCGTGGTCAGGCCGGTATCCTCGTACGCGCCGGCCTGGGCAAAGATCGAATAGCACAGACCGCGATTTTCGCGCACCTCCTGAAACAGGCGGCTGGACATGCCGCCGCCGATGGCGGTGGCCCAGACCTGGGCGGTAAAGATCGCCGGATCGCGGTAATTGGGCCCTTGCAGCGCCAGGGCGAAATGCACCTGTTCCAGCTCCTTGATCTCGCGCCGCTCGCCGCCCTGCCAGCGGGCGGGCTGGATCGGGGGCGGGGTGATCACCGGCGACAGATGACCGAACAGCCCTTCGGCCGCGCGGCAGATCGCGTCGTGATCGACCCCGCCGGCCGCACACAGGATCATGTTGCCGGGGCCGTAATGTTCCGCCACGAACCGGCGCAGATCGGCGGTGTCAAAGGCGCTGACCCGCTCTTGCGGGCCCAGGATGGTGCGGCCCAGCGGCTGGTCGGGATAGGCGACCTCTTGCAGCCAGTCGAACACGATGTCGTCGGGCGTATCCAGCGCCTGGCCGATCTCTTGCAGGATCACGCCCCGCTCGACCTCGATATCGGGGCCGGCAAAGGCGGGGTTCAGCAGGATATCGGCGATCACGTCCAGCGCCAGCGGCACATCGTCCTGCAGCACGCGCACATAATAGGCCGTCATCTCGCGGCTGGTATAGGCGTTGATAAAGCCGCCGACATCCTCGATCGCCTCGGCGATCTGCAGGGCGCTGCGGCGCGCGGTGCCCTTGAACGCCATGTGTTCCAGAAAATGCGCGATGCCGTTCTGTTCAATCCGTTCGTGCCGCCCGCCGGCCAGCACCCAGACCCCGATCGAGGCGGATTTCAGACCCGGCATATGTTCGGTGGCGATGCGAAAGCCGTTACTCAGCGTGTGCAATTGGACGGTCAAGACCGGCGGCGCTCCAGTATCAGGGATGTCAGCGCGCTCAGGTCGTTGGCCACCCGCGTCACCCGTTCCGGCCTGTCATACAGATCGGCCATGCGGGGGGGAAGGGGGGGCCTGATCCCGGTCGCGGCCTGCACCGCATCGGGAAACTTGGCCGGATGCGCGGTGGCCAGCGTCACCATCGGCACCGGACCCAGATACTGTTGGGCCACATGTACGCCCACCGCGCTGTGCGGGCACAGCAGTTCGCCCGTTTCGGCCAGCGTTCGGGCGATGGTGGCGCTGGTTTCAGCCTCGGACGCAGTGCCGGAGATGAAATGTTCCTTCAGGAATGCCCACTCGCCCGGACCCAGATCGAACCCGCCTTCGGACCCCAATGCGGCCATCTGTGCAGCCACCACCGCCCCGTCGCGGCCACAGGCATCAAACAGCACACGTTCGAAATTGGACGACACCTGGATGTCCATCGACGGGCTGATCGACGCGGTGACGCCTGCCTTGCGCTGGCTGCCGGTGGCAAGGGTGCGGTGCAGGATGTCGTTGTGATTGGACGCCACCACCAGTTGCGCGATGGGCAGGCCCATGCGCCGCGCGATGTAGCCGGCAAAGATGTCGCCGAAATTGCCGGTCGGCACGGTAAAGCTGACCGGACGGTGCGGCGCGCCCAACGCCACGGCGGCGCTGAAATAATACACCACCTGTGCCAGCACCCGTGCCCAGTTGATCGAGTTCACCCCGGCGAGCCCCACGGCATCGCGAAAAACGTGATCGTTGAACATGTCCTTCAGCCGCGCCTGGCAATCATCGAAATCGCCATCCATCGCCAGGGCGTGGACATTGGATTCGGTCGGCGTCGTCATCTGGCGGCGCTGCACCTCGCTGACGCGGCCATGCGGATAGATGATGAACACATCGGCATTGGTCAGGCCGCGAAACGCCTCGATGGCCGCACTGCCGGTATCGCCGCTGGTGGCGCCCACGATGGTGATCCGCGCCCCGCTGCGGGTCAGGGCCGCCTGCATCAGTTGCCCCAGCAACTGCATCGCGAAATCCTTGAAGGCCAACGTGGGGCCGTGGAACAGTTCCAGCAGGAAATGCCCCGGCGCCAGTTGCACCAGCGGCGCGCGGGCGGCATGGCCGAACCCGCGATAGGCGGCCGCGATCAGCGGGACCAGTTCCCCCGACGTGAACGCCTCGCCCAGAAACGGGCGGATCACGCGCAGTGCCACATCCTCGTACGGCAGGCCGGCCATCGCGGCAATCTCGGCGGCGGACAGTTGCGGGACGTGTTCGGGCACATACAACCCGCCGTCCCGCGCCAGCCCGGTCATCATCGCCTGGTCAAAGGTCAACGCCGGGGCCTGGCCCCGGGTCGAGACATAGTGCATCAGGTCAGTCCCTTTCCCGCGCTGCGCCAGATCAGGGCCAGGCTCATTGCCGCCCAGACGGCGGCCAGGCTGAACCAGGTGATGGCGTAGACGCGGTGATTGTTCGGAATGGCGCGGCTGTCGATCGGCAACAGCGTCATCCCGGGCAACGCCGGTGACACTTCGCGCGCAACGATCAGAAATGGTTCGGCCCCCAGTGCGGTGGCGATGGCGGGCACGTCGCGGGCGAACCACAGCGCGCCGTCCGGGGCCGGGGTCCAGCCGTCAACCTCGTCCGGCCAATGCAGGTTGCCGGTCACGGTCAGGCTTGCGGCCATGCGGCTCTGGTCCTGATCGGCCAGCGGAACATAGCCCAGATCGACCAGCACCTGCCGGTCGCCCGTGGTCAGGACCGAGATGACGCGGTACCCCGCCCCGCCCAGATCGGCATCGGCGGTCAGCACCCGCACCTCGCGCCCGCCCAGCGCACCGGTGACGGTGACGGGCAGGAACGCGTCGGCCACCGGATCGGGCGCTGCGGGCAGGGCAACGAGCGCTGCACCGATGCGGGCGTCGATCGCGGCCAGCACAGCAGCCTTCCACTCCATCCGCTGCACCTGCCAGATGCCCAGGCCGACCAGCACGGTGCAGCCGACCACGCCCAGCAGGATCGGAAAGAACAGGCGTTTCACACGCGGCCTTTCAACGATTGCGCCGCGGCGATGCCCGGCGCCGACAGGTTGGTCAAGCCATCCGCCGGTCCCGCCCTCAGCGGCCCCAGATATAGACGGCAAAGAACAGGAACAGCCAGACCACATCGACAAAGTGCCAGTACCAGGCCGCCGCTTCGAACCCGACATGGCGTTCGGGGGTGAAGTGGCCCTGATACACGCGCAGCAGGCAGACGGTCAGAAAGATGGTGCCGATCAGCACATGGAACCCGTGGAACCCGGTCGCCATGAAAAAGTTCGCGCCATAGATGTTGCCCGCAAACCCGAAACCGGCATGGGTGTATTCATAGACCTGCAGCGCGGTGAAACACGCGCCCAGCGCGATGGCCAGGATCAGGCCCCATTTCATGTCCTGACGGTTGTTGTCGTGCGTCAGCGCGTGGTGCGCCCAGGTGGCGGCCATGCCCGAACACAGCAGGATCAGCGTGTTCATCAAGGGCAGGTGCCAGGGGTCGAACGTCTCGATCCCGACGGGGGGCCAGACGCCGTCGACGGCGGGCGACAACGGACCCATCGGATACATCGCATGTTTGAAGAACGACCAGAACCAGGCAGAAAAGAACATCACTTCGGAGATGATGAACAGGATGAAGCCGAACCGCAGGCCGATGCGGACAACCGGTGTGTGGTCGCCGATCCGGCTTTCGTTCACCACCTCGGACCACCAGGCGAACATCACGTACAGCACGCCGACCAGCCCGATCAGGAACAGATAGGGCCCCGAAACCTCGACCGTGCGGAAGAAGAAGGTCAGCGTCCCGTACATCCAGGCGACGCCGCCGATCAGCATGCAGATCGCGCTGACCGCCCCCATGAACGGCCAGATCGAGGGGTGCAGGATGTGATAGTCGTGGTTCTTTGCCTGAGCCATCTTGGTGTTCCCTCGCGGTCGGTGGTGCTAGTTCGTCTCTATGGCTGGACCGTCGCCCGCTGTCAAAGCCTGCGCCATGTCGGGCGGCAGGTCCTGGGGGTAAAAGGTATAGCTGAGCGTAATGGTGTGGATGAACTGCGCATCGCGGTCATCCAGTATCGCCGGGTCGATAAAGAAACTGACCGGCATCTGCACCGTCTGGCCCGGCTGCAACACCTGTTCGGTAAAACAGAAACACTCGATCTTCACCAGATACCCGCCCGCCTCTTCCGGGGTCAGGTTGAACATCGCCCGCCCCCCGATCACCTGATCGGTCGGGTTATGCGCCTCGTAAAACGCCAGGTTCTCTTCTCCCAGGCGCACCACCATCTGGTTGACCACCGGGCGGAACGACCACGGCATGTCCGGCCCGCGATTGGCGTCGAACCGCACGATCATCGTCTGGTCCAGCACCAGGTCCGGCGCCGCCTCGGCCACGCCCGGCGTGCCGGCAAAACCCGTGATCTGGCAGAACAACCGGTACAGCGGGACCGAGGCAAAGGACAGCGCGCCCATGCCGATGACGACCCCGCCCGCCAGCATGGCGGTGCGCGTCTGGGCGGACAGGGGCCTCACTGGCCCGCCTCTGGCGCAGGGGCGGCAGGTGCTGCGGCTGGGGCTGTGGGCGCTGCGGCTGTGGCGGCGGGCGCGACGGTTGTGGCGGCGGGCGCGGCGGTGGCGGCGGGCGCGACGGTGGCGGCGGGCGCGGCGATTGTGGCTGTGGGCGTGGCAGCTGTGGCGGTGGGCGCGGCGGCTGTGGCGGCGGGTGCGCCCAGCGTTTCAAGCTGGGGGCGCGCGACGTGATCAAAGGCTTCGAACGCGCGGACATCGCCCAGCTGACGCACCTTCACCACCGTCAGGCCAAAGACGATGACGACCATGCCGATCAGCAACAGCCCGACGCCGACGTTGCGGCCCCAGCGGCGGCCATGCAGTTCATGTTCAACCCTGAACACCATTCACATCCACCCGGCGGCAAAGGCGACATATCCATCCCAATGGCGCAGCATCGCTTCGGCCAGAATCGCGCCGAAATGCAGGAACAGATAGGACAGGGAAATACGGAATACCCGCTTTTCTACGGCATAGCGATCAGCCTCGGCCGCCGTTTCGCTGCGGCGGTACAGTCGCACGACCCCGGTCAGGAATTGGGCATTCAGGATCAGCGAGGCAGCCAGATACACCGGCCCGCCGATGGAGGTAAAGCCGATCGCCAGCGCCAGCGGCACCAGCGCCAGCGTGTAGGCCAGCACATGGCGGCGCGTGGCGGGCCGGCCATGCGTTTCGGTCAGCATCGGCACGCCGGCATCGCCGTAATCGCTGCGCACAAACAGCGCCAGCGCCCAGAAATGCGGCGGCGTCCACATGAAGATCAGCGCAAACATCAGCCAGGCCTCGACCGGGGCGGCCCCGGTGGCCATGGCCCAGCCGATCACCGGCGGAAACGCCCCCGCCGCGCCACCGATGACGATGTTCTGCGGCGTCGCCCGTTTCAGCCACATCGAATAGATCACGGCATAGAAAAAGATGGTAAAGGCCAGCAGCCCCGCTGCGACCAGATTGGTCGCCAGCCCCAGCAGCATCACCGAAAACCCCGACAGGCCCAGACCGATGGCAAGCGCTTCGCCCGGCTGCACCCGGCCCGATGGCACCGGGCGGCCGCGCGTACGCTTCATCACCGCGTCGATATCGGCATCCCACCACATGTTCAGCGCGCCACTGGCACCCGCGCCCACCGCGATACACAGGATCGCGACAAAGGCGATGAACGGATGCACCGGCACCGGTGCGGCCAGCATGCCCACCAGCGCGGTGAACACTACCAGCGACATCACCCGCGGCTTCATCAGCGCGAAATAGTCGGCCATGCCGGCGTCGTGCGGCGGCGCGATGGCGGTCTGAAGGCTGACGTCGGTCATGGGGCCTGATGCTGGTTGAGGCTGCGGTTGCGGCAGGGCGTTGGCGATACGGAGGCGGCGGGCGGGGAGGCGGAGGTGGCTGGCAAGGCGTGGGCAGGTCGTAGACGGCGAGGCAGCGGGTCTGAGACGGGACGCAGGGAGCGGGCAAGTCGGAGGCGGCGAGTCGGAGGCGGTGGGCAGGGCAGGCTGGCGTCGAGTCGGAGGCGGCGGGCAGGGCGTGGGCGAGTCGGAGGTGGCGAGTGGGGGGCGGCGGGCAGGCTGGCGTCGAGTCGGAGGCGGCGGGCAGGACAGGGCGGGCTGGCGTCGCGTCGGAGGCGGCGGGCAGGGCAGTCTGGCGTCGAGGCGGAGGCGGCGGGCAGGGCGAAGGAAGCGGGCAGGGCAGGGCGGTCGAATACGAAAAGCCACCTAGGGTCAGGCAAGGGGTTGACGCGCAGGCCGCGACAGGGCCAGCGCGACGACGGTCACGCCGGGCTGTCGATCTTGGCCTGGGCCAGCCAGGCGTCATAGACTGCCTGCGACACGACCTGCACGGTGATCGGCATATAGGCGTGATCCTTGCCACACAGTTCGGAACACTGGCCAAAATAAACGCCTTCCTGATCGGCGCGGAACCACAGTTGCGCCAGACGGCCGGGCACCGCGTCCTGTTTGACCCCAAACGCCGGGATCGTCCACGAATGGATCACATCTGATCCCGTCACGGTCAGCACAACGGTGGCACCGACAGGCACCACGACAGCGGAATCGGTTGCCAGCCGAAACTCGTCATCGGTATAGCCGTACGAGGCGAGTTCGGCGCTGATCTCGGGCGTCACCACATTTTCGCCCTGACCGATCATGTAGCTTTCGAAGGCCACGCCATCGTCGACATATTCATAGCCCCAGAACCACTGATAGCCAGTCGCCTTGATGTTGATGTCGGCGGTCGGAATTTCCTGTTCCTCGAACAGGACCGGCAGCGAGAATGCGCCGATGAACACCAGGATGACGATGGGCACCACCGTCCAGGTGACCTCGAGCGGCGAATTGTGGGTGAACGTCGCCGGCGTGGGGTTGCGGCGGGCGTTATAGCGGAAAGCGACCCACAGCAGCAGCCCCGTCACCAGCAGCGTGATGGCGGTGATGATGACCAGGATCATCCCGTCCAGCCACTGCACATTCTGGGCCACCGGCGTCACCCCGGGCTGAAACCCCATGGCCCCGTCGACCGGCAACCCGATATGGGGCAGGGTCGCGGCAATTTCCTGCGCCAGGCCGGCGGTCGCGCTGAACGCCAGCCCGATGCCCGCGGCCAGCCCGGCAAGACGGTGTTTCAACTGCATGGCATCCCCTTCACGTCTTTTGGTGTTGCGCGGCCCGGGCGCATCACATCCTCTTGACAGGCCCGCCCCATCCACCGATGGAATCTGCCTGTTGGGTTGTCGTCTCTTCCCATATCCCTCATTGCGCCACAAGCGCGCCGATTGCGGCAAAGGGACGCTTGTCCCCGCGCCGCAGGGGCCGCCCGCGCCTGTTACTCCAACCCGCCAACCCGTCTTTTCGGAGGTTTCATGACCGCAGCCGCCCCCCGCACCCCGTTCCGCCCGTTCGACACCCTGATCGACCGCGATATTGCCCTGACGCGCCTGCGCCAGGCCGTGGCCGGGGCCGATGATGGCGAACTGTTCCTGGAACGGCGCCAGTCCGAAGTGCTGTCGTTCGACGACGGCCGCCTGAAAACCGCCAGCTATGATGCCGCCGAAGGGTTTGGCCTGCGGGCCGTGCGCGGCGAAACGGCCGGCTATGCCCATTCCACCACCATCGACGAAGCGGCGCTGATTCGCGCCGGGGCCACGGCGCGGCTGGCGGTGGGGGCGGGCGGCGGCGTGATCGCTGCCGCCCCGGCGCGCAGCAACCTCCGCCTGTATGCCGAGATCGACCCGCTGGAAGGCGTGTCCTTTCCGGTGAAGGTCGAGTTGCTGCGCGAGATCGACGCCTATGCCCGCGCGCTGGATCCCCGGGTGGTGCAGGTGTCGGCCACCATCGCGGCCAGCCTGCAAGAGGTGGTGATCCTGCGGCCCGAGGGCGAATCCTACGCCGATACACGGCCCATGGCGCGGCTGAATGTCAGCGTGATCGTGGAACAGGACGGCATCCGCGAAAGCGGCGGCGCCGGGGGCGGCGGGCGCACCGGTCTGCACGGGGTGATGGCACGCGACCAATGGCAGGCCCGGGTGCGCGAGGCTTTGCGCATCGCGCTGGTGAACCTGGCCGCCGAACCGGCCCCTGCCGGGATGATGGACGTGGTGCTTGGCCCCGGCTGGCCCGGCATCCTGCTGCACGAGGCGATCGGCCACGGGCTGGAGGGTGATTTCAACCGCAAGGGCACATCCGCCTTTGCCGGGCTGATGGGCCAGCGCATCGCCGCACCCGGCGTGACGGTGCTGGACGACGGCACCATCCCCGACCGGCGCGGATCGCTGAGCGTGGATGACGAGGGCACCCCTTCGGCGCGCAACGTGCTGATCGAGGACGGGATACTGGTCGGCTTCATGCAGGACCGCCAGAATGCGCGCCTGATGGGGGTGGCCCCCACCGGCAACGGGCGGCGCGAAAGTTTCGCCCACATCCCGATGCCCCGGATGACCAACACCTACATGCTGGCGGGCCAGGCCGACCCGGCGGCTTTGGTCGCCGATCTGCAGGACGGCATCTATGCCGTCGGCTTTGGCGGCGGGCAGGTCGACATCACCAGCGGCAAGTTCGTGTTTTCCTGCACCGAGGCGTACCGCGTCCGCGGCGGCAAGATCGGCGCGGCGGTCAAGGGTGCCACGCTGATCGGCGACGGGGCCACCGCGCTGAAGGGCATTCGCGGCATCGGCAATGACATGGCGCTGGACCCCGGCATCGGCAATTGCGGCAAGGCCGGGCAATGGGTGCCGGTCGGCGTCGGCCAGCCCAGCCTGCTGATCGGCGGGCTGACTGTGGGGGGGGCCGCTGCTTAGCGCTGGACAAGAATGCACGGATTGATCAACCGCGTTTCGCGCCCATCCCGGCCAACGCGACGCCGCCATCGCCACGATGCCGGCGGATGTCGGCCCGATTGCCGGCCTGATCAGCCTTGTCGCGGCCCTTGACGCGACCGACCCGGATGCCTTCTGGCTGAACGCGGTCTGGACTGACGCGGCCGCCCAGGCTGAACCGGTCCAGCGGCCCGACATCAAGGCCGGGATCGACCTGCCGATCCCGCTGATCGCCGCTTGGGGGACCGAGGGGGTCACGGTCCCGGTGGGCGTGATCCCGGCCCGTTGGCCGGGACTACGCATGCCAACGGTCAAAAGATGAAATCGCTGACCTTCAACTCGTTCACCCAGGCGAACTCGACCATCATGTCGGTGGCGCGGTCGCCGTCAAAGTCGAATCGCAGGAACTTGCCGTCATAATAGCAAGACCCCTGGTTGCCGCCCACAAAGTCGATGTCGCCGAACACCATCGGCCCCATCTCGCGCAGATAAATCTTGTCGATACCGCTCTCAAAGCCTTCGACCCGGTCCATTGCCCCACGGGTCCGACCGCTGTCGCCCTGGATGAAGACCAGCATGTCGGTCGACTGCGACCCTTCCCACAGGTTGATGGTGTCGGCCCCGGCGCCACCGCGCAA
>Ga0105049_10008828_pt1 | contig 11639 bp, 11 predicted proteins | sample MAT06_FD_78087 | JGI IMG/M metagenome (GOLD analysis project Ga0105049, IMG submission 78087) | Freshwater microbial communities from Lake Fryxell liftoff mats and glacier meltwater in Antarctica - MAT-06 | ecosystem: Environmental > Aquatic > Freshwater > Ice > Liftoff microbial mat | place...
ACGGCACGGCTGTCGTGCCGGCACGGCCTTACAAACCCGGAGACAAAGCGAAGGTCGAGGTGGCGGTTCAGATCGCCGAGCGCTGGGTGGAATGACCGAAAAACCGCAACGCCGAAACCGCGGAGCCGACGCATCGCTTACGATGAATGGTCCAAGGATTGACGAATGTCCCGTCGCAAGTCCCGATCGCAGGGTGACCTCCAGCGCCTGATCGACAGCGGCGCGGGCTGCGTCATCTGGCATACAACTGCGCAACATAACCAGCATGGAGGCGTCCCGTCTGGGTGCTTCACGTCGCTGACACACCTGCGCATCCTTCGCCATGCATGCAACAGGCACTCAGGCCGGCACGATGCATTCACTCCTTGCGGATCATGAAGCCGCCATCAACGACCAGCTCTGTCCCCGTCACAAATGCAGCTTTGCCCGAGATGAGGTAGCAAACCGCATAAGCAACATCCTCTGCACGCGCCATCCGACCAAGCGCATGCAACTCTGTCACCCGGGCCTGCGCGCCCGCGGGATCCGGCAATGTGGAAAGGGTGCGATCCGTGAACGGCGTATCCACCCACCCCGGACAGACACAGTTGACACGGATACTATCGTCGGCCAGTTCCAGCGCCAGAGCACGCGAAAGGCTTAAGACCGCGCCTTTGGTCGTGTGATAGGCCGACCCGCCACGCGCGCCGATGAACGCCGAGACCGAAGACATGTTCACGATGGAACCGCCACCGGCGGACCGCATGAGTGGGACCAGATGCTTTGCACCATAGAACACGCCACGGACGTTGACTGCCATCATCGCGTCCCAATCCGCTGAGTCGTAATCAGTCACCGAACCGACACGGTTGATCGCGGCGACCGTGACCAACCCCGATACAGTGCTGCCGCGCTTCAACAGATCGGCTGCAACATCGCGCCAACCATCCTCGTCGCTGACATCCAGCAGGTGCCGTCGATAGCGGGGATTTGCGCTTGCCATCTTTGAAGTTCGGGCTTGGTCAAAGCCGATATCCGTCGCGACCACCGCATGACCATCGGTCAGAAGGGCCTCGGCGACGGCATTGCCGATAAAGCCGGCTGCGCCGGTGATAACGACGCTTCGTGTGGCGGTAGTCATGTGGCAGTCCTTCGCGGTACCCCTTATTCGGCCGCAGCTTCCAAACTTGCGCCAAATCGAAAGTCAGTTGGTGTCATCCCGTGCTCCTTGCGGAAGCTGAACGAGAAATGTGCGCTGGAGCTGAACCCGCAGGCCATGGCGATGTCGGTCATCGTCTGGTTCGGCTCCTCGGTCAGCATCTCGCGCGCCCTGCACAATCGAAGGTGCATCAGGTACGCATGCGGTGTGCGGTTCAGAAGCTCGCGGCACTGGACGATGAAGGTTCCACGAGACACGCCGCACTGTTCGGCCATTTCCTCGACGGTCCAAAGATAGTCGATATGCTCGTCCAGCCGGGCCATGAACAGTCGGATCGTCTCGCGTGCACCGTCGCGGACGGCGATCTTGCGGCCCGACTCGGCGGTCAGGGCCCGGACCAGCCGCACAAGAACGATGTTGAGCTGGATCTTGACGTCGGTTTCGCTGGTCTGGGGGTCGCCGGTGCATAGCAGCGTGTAGAGTGCCTGGAATGCGTCCGCCGCAGTCGAGGCGTCCCACACGGTCCTGTCAGAATTTTGCACGATGTGACTGAGCGCCAGACGCTCGGCCTCGCCGAGCAGGATCCAGTCCGGCCATTGCCACGACTGGTTTGGCCGTCGCACCCCGACATCGATGATGGCCCAGACCAGGCGGCTGGCCTCGACAAGCGGAAGCCCCACTTCATGGACGAGCCAGGGCGCGGTTACGGTCATTTCGCCGGGGCGCAGGATCGTCGTCTGCCCGGCGGAGCTGAAACTGAGCGTCCCGCGTGACAGGAAGGTGAACTCCAGCCCTTCGTTGCAGTGCTTGCCAAGGCCCCACTGCTGGTTGCGATGGGCATCCCAGGCACCGAGAGACAGGACACCAGGCAAGACGCCATCGGGGATCGGCTGGCCAGGGTAATTGCCGCGCGACCAGCCCTTGACTTCCAGTTCGTCGCGCATCGCAGCTTGCTTGAGCGGTTCACAGGTATCGGCGCGGAACACCTTTCCGGCGCTCTCGAACACCATCGGTGGCGACTTCTGTATGATCATCCCGAACCTTCGGATCTGGCACCCACGTCAGGGTCAAGCCATGCTCGCTTCGATGACCTGGGGCTATCATATTCGTCCAACGAACGGAATTGAAAGACGACTCACCCTCGCTTCCCTATCGTCATGGCAATCAAAAAGTCTAGGGAGGACTCCATGAAGGTAGGATGTTTCGCGCTCGTCGATCCGTTTTCAACGCTCGACCATCAGCTTTCGCGTATTGCGGCGCTTGGTTTCAAATACGCTGATGTAACTGACAACCACCCCGGGGGATTGTTGGGGCGGGAGTTCGGATTCACCGCGACTGCAAGTCTTGACGACAACCCTGCGGACTTGGTCGACATGTTCCATGCACACGGTCTGGAGCCAACCAGCGTTTGTGCGCACGCGAACCTGCTCGATGCGTCAGCGCCCTCGCGCTATGGCAACGCCGAGATTTCAAAGGCCGTGAAACTCGCCCATGCGATGGGCCGCCTTGATGTCATCACCACCGAGGGCGAGCCGCATACCGCCTGGGGCAAGAGTCTCAGCCGCAAGGAGCAGATCTTCGTGATCGTCGAGAAACTGCACGAACCGGTGCGCCTCGCTGCGGCGCTTGGCCTACGCATCCTTCTCGAACCCCACGGCCCGGTCACCGGAACAATCGACGGAATGGGCGAGGTGCTGCATCGGTTGGGCCATCCCGACGCGGTCGGCGTCAACATCGACACGGGCAACAGTTGGCTGGCCGGGACCGATCCGGTGGCGATGGCGAAGGAATTCAGGGATCGGATCCACCACGTCCACTGGAAGGACATGTCGCCCGACTGGGTCGAAAAGCGTGGCACGATCTTTGGTTGCGGCATGGCGGTCATTCCGCTGGGGACCGGTGTGGTCGACATTGCGGGAGTGTTCGATGTGCTGCAGGACAGCCCGGCCGAGCACTCCACTCTCGAGATCGCCGGCGATGACAATGTCACCCAAAGCTACACCTACCTGAAGTCGCTCGGCGCAGAGTGACCTGCAACCAAAGACCCAAGCAATAAAGAACGGCAAACCTGTGGGAGGACCTAAACAAATGAAATCTGCAGCTTCTTTTCTGGCTATCGCGGTCTCGCTTGCCGCGGCTCCGGTCGTGGCCCAGACCACGATCACCATCTGGGGCAATGACAACCCCCAGCCAAGTGCCACCGAGATCCTTTCGGCGGAGTTCGACGCAATGCGCGACGATGTCGTGGTTGAGTATCGGCAGATACCGTTCAGCGATTTGAACGAGGAATACATGCGCGCCTTTGCCACCAACTCGGCGCCCGATATCCTGATGGTGAACACAACTGACACCCATTTTTACGCGTCGAGCGGGGTGCTTCTGGACCTGACCGACCGTATCGCTGCATCTGATATCATCGATTTCGACGAGATCTTCCCTGGATATCAAGCGGCGGTGACCTTCGAAGGTCGAATCTATGAGGTGCCGCGCGGGGCGAACACGCTGATGATTTATGTCAACAGCGCGATGGCCGAGGCCGCAGGGATCGATCCAGTTGACGCGCCCGAAAGCTGGACGGAATTCTATGACTACGCCCAGCGGCTGACCAATGCCGATAGCCGCGTGTTCGGGATCGCGTTCTCTGCCAAGAACAACCAGGAGGGCCCGTGGCAATGGCTGCCTTTCGCCCGCATGGCCGGCGCGGAATGGGATCGCATCAACGAGCCGGGTGCGGTACGGGCGCTGGAAATGTGGCGCGACTTCGTCGTCAATGGGCTGGCCTCCCAGGAAGTGCTCGTCTGGAGCCAGGGCGACGCTGCTGACAGCTTCCGGGCCCAGCGTGCGGCGATGGTGATTCAGGGTAGCTGGGATGTCGCGAACATGGTCGCTGCGCCATTCGAGTGGAACCTCTGGATGCTGCCCCCGGAAGAGGTGGGTGGACTGCGCGTTTCGGCCGCTGGCGACTTCACCTACGCAGTGGCCGCAGCGTCCGACGCCCCGGATCTTGCCTTCGAGGTGATCGAATACATCTACTCACAGGATAACCGGATCTGGAACGAGTTCTCGCGAATGCCTGCCCGAGCCGTCTCACCCGAGAATCCCAACTATCCCGAGGCCTACGAGGCATTCATCGGCCAGCTTCAGTATGGTCGGGTTCTTGGTCCCAATGCCCGTTGGAACGATGTCTCGGTTGCCTTGCAGACGGCCATTCAGGCCTCGCTTTCGGGCGCGGCCGAACCGGCAGATGCACTTGAACGCGCGGCGGCCGAGATTGCTGCCATCGACTGAAAGCGCAACCGTTGCGCCGCAATGCCCGCCTTCCGGCTCTGGCCGGAAGGCGGGCAACCCAATCGCAAGGTATTCATCAGGAACAGGCGATGATCGGATTCATCCGCGACCGTTCGGGTTTTGAAATCCTTCTCGCTCTTGTGTCGATTGCCTACCTGTTCGCGTTTGCCGGCGTTCCGTTCATCTTCAACATCGTGATGTCGATGCAAAAGGTCGAGATGATGAATCTCGCCTCGATGCAGCGCCCTTTCGTGGGCCTCGAGAATTATCGCGATGTTTTCGCCAACCCTGATTTCTGGCTTATCGTCCGCAATACTTTGCTCTTCCTGGGGCTTTCCACCATCTTCCAGCTTTGCATCGGCCTTGCGCTTGCCGTGTTTTTCAGTCGTGATTTCCTCGGCGCGTCATTCATGCGGGGTCTGTTCCTCGCTGCATGGATCACGCCCGCTTTTGCCATTGGCCAGATCTGGAAATGGATACTGTCCGGTGATACCGGCCTTCTGAACTACGCCCTCGAAAGCCTCGGTCTGATCGACGGCCCGGTTTACTGGCTTTCCGACCCCGACCTCGCGCTTTATGCCGTGATCGCCGTCAATATCTGGCTGGGCATTCCGTATTATCTGTTGCTGCTCTCCGTAGGCCTGGCCGCAATTCCGGGCGACCTTTATGAAGCGGCCGAGCTTGACGGGGCGGGTCCCGTGGCGCGGTTCTGGACAATCACCCTTCCGCTTATGCGCAACACCATCCTTGCACTCGTCGCACTTGGGTTGATCTTCACACTCCAGCAGTTCGATCTCATCGCGGCGCTGACCTCGGGCGGGCCTGTCAACAGCTCAAACGTCGCCCAATTCTGGTCGTGGCAGCTTTCGTTCCAGAAGTTCGACTTCGCCGCCGGTAGCGCGGTCTCGGTCCTGATGCTGTTCGTCGTCGTGTTCATATCGGCGATCTATGTCGCGTCAACCCGTGCCGAGCGGTCATCATGAGCCGCAGGGTAACCAGCTACATCCCGACGCTGATCGCGATTACGGTGCTCGGCTTCTACCTCTTTCCGATCTACTGGATGTACGCCACAAGTCTGAAGGGTGCTGCCGAGTCGATGCAGTATCCGCCGACGCTCTGGCCGCAGGACATCACTTTTCGTCACGTCGAAGTCTTCAACAACCTCGGCATGGGCCGTTACTTCTGGAACAGCCTCGTCATTACATGCGGCGTGGTCGCCTTGACGGTGTTGCTTGGCACCGGAACTGCCTATGCGCTGTCGCTTTACCGCAACCGCTGGATCGACCTCGCATTGTTTCTGATCCTGCTGCTGCAAGCGCTGCCGCCGTCGTTGATGGTGACGCCGCTTTTCGTGTTGTTCAACATGACAGGACTGCTCGATTGGCCGCGACTATCAGTCGTCCTTGCCGTCTGTGCGAAATCGATGCCGTTCTATATCGTGATCTGCCGCACCGCTTTCCTGTCGGTGCCGTCCGAGTTGCGCGAAGCGGCGTTGGTCGATGGCGACTCCCGGATCGGCGTCTTCTTCCGCATCATGCTGCCGCTTGCGCGGAACGTAATACTGATCAGCGCCGTGCTGATCGGCATCCAGTCGATGGGCGACTATGTCTATTCTCGATCCTTCATTTACGACACCGAACTTCTGCCCCTGACGGTGGGGTTGAGCACGTTTGTGGGTGCCGAGGCGACGAACTGGCTGGGGATCATGACCTATACATCGATCCTCGTCACGCCGATCCTTTTCGTCTTTGTACTGCTGCAGAGGCGGTTGGTGAGTGGTCTGACGGCAGGCGCGTTGAAGTAAAGGAGCAAATACGGTGGCGGAACTCTCACTTCAGGGCGTCAACAAACATTACGGCACCTATCATGCGCTGCGTGATATCCAGATCGATGTCCACAGCGGAAGCTTTGTGGCGCTGATCGGCCCCTCCGGCTGCGGCAAGTCCACACTGTTGCGGACCATCGCCGGGCTGGAATCCATCACCTCGGGCAGTATCAGCATCGGCGGGACCACCGTAAACGACCTGCCGCCGCGCCGCCGGGATGTGGCGATGGTCTTCCAGTCCTACGCGCTTTATCCGCACATGAACGTCGCAGACAACATGACCTATTCACTGCGGCTCAAACGGCGGCCGCGCGCCGAGATCGAGGCGGCGGTGAACGAGGCGGCTACGATCCTTGGCCTGTCTCATCTGCTGTCGCGCTACCCGCGCGAATTGTCCGGCGGCCAGCGACAGCGGGTTGCAATGGGCCGCGCAATCGTCCGGCATCCGAAACTCTTCCTGTTCGACGAACCGCTGTCGAACCTGGACGCAGAGTTGCGCGTCAGGATGCGCGCCGAAGTGCGGGCGCTTCACGACAGGCTGAAAGCCACTTCTGTCTATGTCACCCATGACCAGATCGAGGCGATGACGATGGCCGACCATGTTGTCGTCATGCGCGCTGGCTTGATCGAGCAGCAGGGTGCCCCGCTGGAGTTGTACGACCGTCCGCAGAACCGCTTCGTGGCGTCATTCATCGGCTCGCCTGCGATGAACTTTGTCAATGCGCAGACCGGGGCCGACGGGCACGAGGTCACTCTGACCGGCAGCGGCACCACACTTTCGCTGACCCACAGGGTCGAACCGGGCCTCGAGGTCGCTGTCGGTTTGCGCCCCGAACACCTGGCAGAATCGAAAGACGGGCCGATAAAGGTGGTGGTTTCGGCGGTAGAAGCTACCGGAGCCCAAGCGTTCGTGCACACCGACCTCGGCGGCGAGGAACTGTCGTTCATTCTGTCGGGTCGCACACAGCTTGGGCGGGGGGATCATGTGCGCCTGGCCATCGACCCGGCGAAAATCCACCTTTTCGACAAGAAGACAGGCCGCGCAATCCAGGCCACCCAAATCCCGCCAAGATAAGGAAATCCCAGACGATGATCCCCAAAGTAACCTGGAGCTACAGGCCCGGCCACGCTCTCGCCATGCAGGGTGATGGCCATGTTCTTGCCGACTACGTCTTTGCGCCGACTGTCGCCGCAAAGCCCTATGTCCATCCGGTGCGGACCGTTGGCGGCATCCCGATGACCGCCTACCAGCCCTCTGACCATGTCTGGCACCGGGGCATCTGGTTCGCGTGGAAATACATAAACGGCGTGAACTACTGGGAAGAAGAGGTGCGCGCCGCCGAGGGTGGACGTCAGCTATCGGACGGCCGCACCACACCGGTAGGCGTCGAAACCGTGACCTACGAGAACGGCGCGGCTGCGGTGGTTCATGAAGTCTCTTACACCGCGCCCGGCGGCACCGAGACGATACACGAGACACGGCGCGTCACCTTGCGGCCACCCGATGCGGACGGACGCTTTCGACTGGACTTCGCGCATCACTTTACCGTCGGCGCGGAAGAAGTGACGCTGGACGTCACGACGGTCACGCCAGAGTCGCCTTGGGGCGGCTATGCGGGGCTCGGCATCCGAACGGCGCGGTCACTCCAACGTTTTCGCGCGCTGAATGATCAGGGCCAAGAGGGCGACAAGGCCAACGGGTCGCGTTCAAAATGGGTGGACCTAAGCGGCGTGGCCGATGGCGGCGTTGGAATAGCCGCCGGTGTCACTTTCTTCGCCCATCCGCAGAACCCGCGGTTTCCCTCGCCCACCTATGTTTTCCACAAGTCCGAAATCTTTGGCTATGCGAACCTGAACCCCATCCGCGATGAGCCGATGACTTTACCCGCCGGCGCAGTGCTGCGACTGGGTTACAGGATCATGATTCATGATGGCGTCGCCGATCCGGCGGCATTTGATGCCGAGCATGCGGACTATGCCGCGACCGCGCCGTTCGGCGCACTTTCCGAAACCGGACAGGGGGACTGAGCCATGACAGATTCGACCACACCGCTGCGTGCAGCCGTCGTCGGAGTTGGACAAGCGGGCCGCCAGGGCTCGCCGACCGGCGGGGCATTCAAGATCGGTCACGCTCATGCCCGCGCCTACGGAGCCAGCCCGCGGTTCAAGCTGGTGGCAGGTGCCGACATCAATGCCGAGAACCTCGCTCTGTTCCAGGACACCTTCGGAGTGGCCGAGGGCTACCCAAGCCTGCAGGCAATGCTCGATGTCGCCGCGCCGGATGTGGTCAGCATCTGCACCTACGTCGGGCTGCACCTGTCGATGCTCGAGGCCTGCGCCGCAGCGGGTGTGAAGGGTGTGATCTGCGAGAAGCCCCTGGTGACCTCGCCGGCCGAACTGACACGCCTGCGTGTGCTTGTGGCGTCCAGCGGCATCAAGGTGATCGTTCCGCATTTCCGCCGCTACCTTCCGGCGTTTGCGCGCGCAAGGGATTTGTACGTCTCTGGACAGATCGGTGCGCCGGTCTGCGTCACCGCAGCCATCGGCGACGGGTGGGATCTGAGCGAATGGGGCTCGCACTGGCTGGACATGTTCCGGTTCTTCCATGGCGATGATATGCCGGATTGGGTGATGGGCCAGGCGCGCGTCCGCGATCGCCGGGGCTTTGGTCACGCAATGGAGGATCATGCTGTCGCGGTGATGCAGTTCCCGAACAACGGACGGGCGATGCTGGATGTCGGGCCGAGCTATCTGCCCGACGGTGCAAACATGGTGCTGACGGGTACTGCAGGTAGCATCGTTATCCGCAACGAGCGCGAGCTTGCAATCTACGATGCCAACGGCGAACACCGCGAGGATTATTCGGAGTCTCACGACTTCATCGGCACCTGGGCACTAATATTCGAAACGCTCGCCGACTGGATCGGAGGCGCCGGATCGCCACCGCTGGGCTTTGATCATGTCGCAGGCACTGCCGAACTCAATCTCGCTTGCTACCTGTCCATGGTCGAAGGCGACCGCATCGACTTTCCGCTCTCCAGCGAGTTCGACGAATGGCCAGTCGAAGAACTTGCCCGTCGAAAGCTGGGTGGATGAGCGCACTGTCGGCACCGGCCTGAACAGGATGATGCCGAAAACAGGCTGAAGGTGAGGAGAAGTTGTAAACCACAAGGGACCGGCGCTGTTTCTGGCGCAATAGGTGGGTGATGGCGCGCCGTTCGACAACTGGCCGGGAATCACTGCGTGGGCCGCAGACGACGGCGAGAAGGGGTGGGCGCGCGCATTTGACCATCCATCAGGCGAGTTCTTCGCGCGCTGTCCGCAGATGCCTTCGATGCGCGTGTGCACCATGACCCCGGCCTCGATGCCGTGCCTGGCGCAAACGGCGATGGTGGCATGGAAATGAAGATCGTCCGGAGCACGGGAGAAGGCTCATTTCGTTTGTCTGATGGCGACAGCATCCCGTCCCGCCAATGCTCGCGCAGGGTCACCCAACGTACGATGCCGTCAAGCGCGCCTGCCAGTGCCGCTTTTCCTGGTTCGGTCCAGAGCCATGTCACGATGTCCGGGCGTTCACCCATTTCTGTCTCCTTCAGCGTGTCGATGTACTGGTGTCACGCCATCCGCAGCCAGATCGCGGTTGCGACGCTGGCATTGATCTCGGTGGCATCAAAGCCCCAAGTAGCTGGGTGCTGCGGTCATGTAGGAGATCGTGCGCTGCAGGGTCTTGCGCGCCGTTGTTGCAGGAGCACCGCCGTTGATGTCGGCAGTGCCCGAGGTCGGTCAGACTGACACCGTAGCGGTGGAGGAATGCCGGAGACCGAACCAGTAAGTCCGCCCGGCGCGTAAGGTGAGGGACGCTGCAATGGTCCGGACGCCCAAAGTACCCAGATCGAGATCGCCGGTTTCCAGGATCAGCTGATCAGGTCGCCCGTTCGCATCCGACCCATAGACCGCGATCTTGCCCAAGGCACCGGCCATTTCCATCGTGACGTTGATCGCCAACTGATCGACCGTGAGGTCCGGCGCCGGCGCGAAGGGAAAGAGCCTGATCCGCCCGGCCGCCCCGGTCTGGGTGCCGGTGACGGCTCCCATGCTCGAGGTCAGGACATAGTCGCCAACGGGCGGCACCAGAAACGGAACTTGCCGGCAGCCCAGGGCGAGGGTCTGCCCTGCAATCAGCGCCCGGCCGGGTCGGCCTGAAATCCAACTATCATTCGGCGGGGCTTTTCGTATGGTCCGGCACGATCTTGCGCACGTCGAACCGCAGGATGTGTCGGCGCATTTCTGCTTCGGCGCGGTCAGGGTCGCGGGACTGGATTGCGTCAAGCAAGTCGCGGTGTTCCCTGATCGTGTTGACGATCGCCGTCGCCCCGACGCGCAGATTGAGCCGCAGATACGGTTCGGTGACCTGACGGATCCGGCGGATTTCTTCGACCATTTTGTCCCGCGGACAATACTCCAGGAACGTGTCGTGATACATGTCATGCGCCGACACGAACCATGTCACGTCCTGTCGGGCCTGATCGAGGCGCAAAAGCGCAAGCTCGGCCTCTTGCAGCCCGCGCTCGTCGATGCATCGGGCAACATGGCGTATTGCAAAGCCTTCAAGTGCTGCGCGCATCTCGTAAAGTTCGTCGATGTCGTCGGGGCCAAGTTCGGTCACAACCGCGCTGCGGTTCGAACGGATGGTGACGAATCCGTCATACGCAAGTTGCTGGATCGCTTCCCGCACCGGCATGCGGCTTACATCCAGTTTTGCGGCGATCGGTGCCGCCACGACCGGCGTGCCCCCCGGCATGCGGCCAGAGCGGATTTCTTCGCGCAGATAATCTGCGACGTGGCTTGGCGCGTTCCGATGCGGGTCGTGCCGCGTGGCAGCGATGTTCATTGGCAGAACCTTGTCGGCTGGCGGATTTTACAAGTGCTCAAATATTTTGCGCTTGAAACAACGGATTTGACAACCCGAAGTTTTGGAGACAACGATGATTGTATCCAATCTGACAGAATCTGGACCAGGATGCCGACCCAAGGCGACAGACTTCGCTGTGCTCATGCGTCGATGATGGTCGATGATCTGGCTTTGTCGGCCGGTTTCATGACCGCTGCGCTTGGGTTTCAGACCGCGTTCGGCCCGGTTGAAATCGGGGCCGAGTTTACGGCCATGACAGGCACCCCGTGCGGCAAGACGCTGCTGATGCAGTTCACCCATCCCCAGGACGGGCTGACGGTCGAGCTGGTCTCTTGCGTCGGTGTGCCGGGTGAGGGTGCGGCGATGCCGCCGCTGGCCCATATCGCCTTTACTGTCCCCGACCTTGATCTGGCGATAGCAGACGTCTGCGCCGCCGGGGCCCTGCAATTGGGACGTGTGACCGGGTTTTCCGAAGG
>Ga0105049_10008831_pt1 | contig 11635 bp, 9 predicted proteins | sample MAT06_FD_78087 | JGI IMG/M metagenome (GOLD analysis project Ga0105049, IMG submission 78087) | Freshwater microbial communities from Lake Fryxell liftoff mats and glacier meltwater in Antarctica - MAT-06 | ecosystem: Environmental > Aquatic > Freshwater > Ice > Liftoff microbial mat | place...
AGACGGCCGGGTCTGCCTCAGGCACGCCGTTTGCCAGATCGCCGGTTCATGTTCGTCCCTGTCGCACACTTTCACCGCCTTGCGTGGACAAGCTTTGTTGCCCGGCGGCGGCGCGCGAGCCATCGTTGATGTCGACATCGGCCCTGCGCCAACCCTGGACCCGGGCGGGAAAGCTTTGCCGACAGATTTGCCGCAAGGGCAAGCCCCGCGCTCCTGACGGCGTCGAGCGGTGCCTCGCGGTCAGCCACCCCCATGCGGGGACTGAGAAACGCATGACTTGCGCTACCTTTTGGCCCAATCGCTGTGCTGTTCCACTTGCCCGCGCATGAGTCAACCCACCCTGTCGAATAGTCTTTATGGTCCGCGGTCACGCCGCCCTTCCAGCCAACGGACCCCGTCGATGTTCCTTCCGATCAGAACCCGCGTGCTGTTGCTGGTGCTGGCCACGCTGCTGCCAGGCATGCTCGGCGTGGCCTGGTTGATCAGCACCACCTATTCCGCCGAACGCGAAGCCAATGAACGCACGCTGCGCGACACCGCGCGGGCGATTTCACAGGTCGTCGACGCCGAACTGATGCGCCGCGCAACCATTGCCCGCGTGCTGTCGCAGTCGCAGTGGCTCGATGGACCCGCGCCGGCATCAGCCGTCGCGCTGGAGCAGTTCGAGCAGCAGGCGCGGCGGTCTTTGGTGGGTCTTGACGGTTGGATCGAGCTGCGCAGCACCGAGCAGGTGGTCGTGGACACGCGCGGCGACGCTTTCTCCGGCCGCAGCTTGCCCGCGCGCACCCTCGCGCAGCAGGCGCGCGTCCAACCGCTGTGGATGCCACAGTCGGCCAGCACAAGCCCCGATACGACGGCCGCGATCAAGCCGGCCTCCGTGCCCCATGCCGCGATCCTGCAGCCGGTGCAGCGTGAGGACCGCACGATCTACGAGCTGGTGATCACGGTGCTGCCGATCGAGCTGCAGCGTCTCGTTGACGCGCAGACACTGGCGCCGGGCTGGGTCGGTGCGGTGCTGGACAGCCAGGGCACGCTCGTCGCACGGTACCCCGGCGGCGCGGCCTACACCGGCCGATCTGCCACCGCCGACCTGCTGATGAACCTGCAAGACAAGCCCGAGGCCTTGTTCCAGTCGGTATCTCTGGATGGACAGCCGACCACCGTCTACTTTCGCCGCGAGTCGATGGGGTGGACGTATGTGCTGGGCATGCCGAGGGAAGTCTTTGCGGGGCGGCTGCCCGAGGCGGTTTTGCGCATCGGCGTTGGTGCGCTGCTGCTGCTGGGCTTGGCGGTGGCCGGTGCGCTGTGGTTGGCACGGCGCATCGTGCAGCCGGTGCAAGGCCTCAAGCGCGCCGTGTTTGAACTGCAAAGCGGCCAGCCGGTGCAGGTTCACGCCACGGGCGTGGCCGAGTGCGACGAGGTCACCAGTGCGTTGGCCGAAGCCGCCCTGACCATCCGCAATGGCCGTACCGAACTGGAACGCCAAGTGGCGGAAGCGGTCGAAAAAACCCGCCTCGCCGAGCAACAGGCCGCGCAGGGCCAGCGCGTGGCCGCAGTGGGGCGCCTGACCGCCGGTGTGGCGCATGACTTCAACAACCTGCTGGGTGTCGTCAGCAACAGCGCCCACTTGATCCAGCGCCACCCGGCTGCAGCCGAACTGCAGTCGCCACTGGCGGCCACGCAGCGCGCGGTGCAAATGGGCAGCCAGCTCACCCAGCATCTGATGCGCTTTGCGGGCCGGCAGCCCGTCAAGCGGCAACAGGTGCGGCTGGGCCAGGCCTTGCCCGAGATGCAGGAGTTGCTGGGCAGCGTGCTGGGCTCGCGGGTCAGGGTGTCGGTGAACGTGGCGCCCGGAACTGCCGCCGTGAATGTCGACGCGAGTGAGCTGGAGATGGCCATCATCCACCTGGCACTGAATGCCCGTGACGCCATGCCCAACGGCGGCGAGGTGCGCTTGCGCGCGCGCAACGCCACAGCCGACGATCTGACCGACGACCTTGCCAACAACGCCCGCTTGGCGCCGGGCCGGTATGTGCTGATCACCGTGGGCGACGATGGCGTGGGCATCGAGCCTGAGCTGGCCGCGCATGCCTTCGAGCCGTTCTTCACGACCAAGGGCCTGGGCCAGGGCAGTGGCCTGGGGCTGAGCCAGGTACACGGTTTCTGCACCGAGGCAGGCGGCAACGCCCGGCTGGACAGCACCCCCGGCCTGGGCACCACGGTGATGCTGTTGTTGCCGGCGGCTGAAGGGGTACCGTCCGCAACCTTGGCACCGGCCCTTGCACAGGCCGATACCCGACCGCAGCAGGACCGGCCGATCGCCGGAGCGCGTGTGTTGCTGGTCGAGGACAACGACGCACTGGGCGAAATGACTGCTGCGCTGCTCGTGGTGCACGGCGCGCATGTCGAGCGTGCCGACGACGCGGACCAGGCGCTGCAGCGGGTCGATGCGGGGGAATCTTTCGACGTGGTGCTGTCCGACGTGATGATGCCCGGGGCCATGGACGGCTTGGCGCTGGCCCGCCGATTGCGATTGATTCGGCCCCTGCTGCCCGTGGTGCTGATCACCGCTTTCGGCCAAGCCGTGGCGGGGGAGGCTGCGGAGTTCAAGGTGCTGTCCAAGCCCTGCCCACAGGACGAACTGTTGCTGGCGCTGAGCCAGGCGATTGGCAGCAAGACTGGCCGAAGCGCTTGAGCTGAAACCCCGCGACCGAGACCTGCGCATGCCAATTGCCAGGCATCGACATGATCACGCGACTGCTCGACACCTTTCTGCGCACCCGCTATGGCTTTGTGGCGGCACTGGCCTCTGCACTGCTGCTGGTTTTCATGAACGAGGCGACTTACCAGCACGCCTCTCACCGCCTCTCCGGCGGCATCGCCTTGACCGATGCACGCATCCAGACCGCCCAGACGCTGCAGTGGCTGACCGACGCTGAAACCGCGCTGCGTGGACACATCTTGTCCCGCGACAGCGAACAGCTGCAGCCGTACCGCCAGGCCGTTGCGCGATTGCAGGAGGCGCAAGGCGGCGCGTTCGAGCTGGTGCGCAGCGTTGACGCCAACCAGGACATCGAACTGGACCGCTTGCAGCGTTTGCTGGATGAACGCCTGGCGGCCCTGGCAAACATTGCCGCACTGGCCGAGCGCGACCCGGCGGGCGCTTTGGCCGCTGCTGCGGCTGACGCCCGCCAGCAAAACACCGTGGCACTGCGCAGCAAATTCAACACCGTGCTCGAACACGCAGCCTCCCTGCAGCAAGGCGCACGCACGTCGCTTCACGACGCGATGGGTCTGTCGCGCTGGACCGTGCACCTGCTCACGCTGGTCATCGTGCTGGGGCTTTACATCCATACGCGAAATCTGCAAGTGCTGGACCATCTGCGCCGCGATGCCCAAGCCCGCTTGACCGACCAGGTGGCTGAACGCACAGCCCAGCTGCGCGAATTGGCCAGCCACCTGGTGACGGCACGCGAGGATGAACGCGGCCGCCTGGCGCGCGAGCTGCACGACGAGCTGGGGGGCCAGTTCACCGCCATGAAGCTGCAGTTCGCCCGCCTGCGCGGGCAGACCGAGATCAGCGACGCGATGCGCTCCTCGCTGCGAGCGCTCGAAGACCGTTTGAACGACGCGATCGTGTTCAAACGCGGCGTCGTCGAGAACCTGCGCCCATCAGCGCTCGAACAACTCGGCCTGGCCACCAGTTTGGGCATGCTATGCCGCGACGCGTCGCAATCGATGGGGATCGCGGTGCAGGAAAACCTGTCACTCCATGCGGACCGCGGGCTCACCCATTTGTCCAGCGAAGCGGAGTTGACGGTCTATCGGCTCGTGCAGGAGTCACTCACCAATATTGCCAAACACGCGGCTGCTCGCCACGTGCATGTCGCTGTGCAACCGTGCGCAGACGCTGTTCAGGTGCGCATCCAGGACGACGGGCAAGGTTTTGACCCGGAACGTGTTACGGCCCAACACCATGGTCTGCTGGGCATGCGCTTTCGTGTGGAGTCGCAAGGGGGCACGATGAGCGTGGTGTCCTCCCCCGGCCAGGGAACCCAGATCCAAGCCACCCTGCCGCTGCCGGTCAAGCAGAACAGCAGAGTCGTTGAACCGGACGCCCTGGTCTACCCACAACGGCTACAGCACCTCGCCGCCATACCGGCGCAGTGACCGGCTGGCGGCCAGCCGATCTGCCCGATCGCGCGGGTGGGTGACGACGGCCCAGTGACCGTCGCGCAGGGCTTGGCGCACGTCCTCTTCAACTTCTGACCCGAACGATGCCTGGGGATCCATAAAGACCAGCGTCGCGACGCAGATCACAAAGACACACAGCGCCATGATGGCGATTGGAGTTCCGCCTGCCGAATGCATCACAGCGACAGTTGCTGCCACCAGGAAAACGGCGGCCACACCCGCAACAGCTGTTGCCAGCGGGAAAGGGAACCACGGGGTGCCGTCCAGCGCCACCACCTTGCGCTGCATCTTCAACCCGATCTCGGGGTCATCCGGAAAGCAGACCACTGCGGGGCTGTGCATCTGCCTGTGCTGACACAGCGTCGCTGCGGCACGCAGCGCCTGGTGCGGATCGCCGAAGACGGCGGCCAGTGGCGTCAGGCGGCGGGCTGCAAAAACCGGGTTTGAAGTCATGTGCGTACTGCTCCAGGTCGAAATGGGGTTTGCTTTGCCGATGTGCAGCGCCGGACCAACATGCGCCACCGGGTAACGCCTGGCCCAAGCGGGCGCTTACCGTGAGGCGCCGGTCTCGACCGGCTCGGAGCGGAATTCAGCACCGTCGGCCTTGTCGGTTTTCAGTGCGCCGCGAATGTTCATGGCCGCCAGCGCCAGCTGCAACACCACCAGCGCCCAAGCCTGCGTCGACCAGCCCCAGACCACCCACAGCACATTGCTCGCCAAGAACACCCAGAACCCGATGTTTCGGCGCTGTTCGTTGCTCGACGCGACGAACCAGGCCGCAGCCACCGTCACCAGCATGGCGGGCCACTGCAGAGCATCCATGATGGGTGCCATGTTCAAACCCAGGCTGACAAAGCCGCCTTCAACGGCCGGCCACTGGCACCCAGGACACGGTGTTCATTCGCGTCTTGGCATCGACTGGCACGCTGCGTTGTGGCCCCTCCTCGGCAGCGGTCGGCAGCAGTGGCTGAGACGGCAATGGGGCGTGCAGCGCTTGCACATGGTCCACGTGGATGAAGAACGAAACCAATGCCAGTGCTGCGACCAGAACCAGCGCGACGGTCGAGTTGGCAAACCAGCGTGGTGTCGACCGAGAGGGATCGTTGTGCATGGCGAATTCCTTTGAACCGGTTCGCAAAAAAAAGGCCGATGTCGAATGGTTGACGCGGTGGGTGTCTGCGGCTATCAGTCAGCGGCGCGTCAGCCTGTAGGCGTCCTGGAGACTGTGTCTGTTGTCATGACGCCGCGAGCCCGATCAGCTTGTCGATCGTGATCGGAAGTTCCCGGATGCGTTGGCCAGTGGCGTGGAATACCGCGTTGGCAATCGCCGCCGCAGTGCCGACGTTGCCCAGCTCGCCGATGCCTTTGGCGCCGGAGGGGTTGGCCTCGCCATCAATCTCCGGCACGAAGATGACGTCGACCTGCCCGATATCGGCGTTGACCGGGATCAGGTACTCGGCCAGGTTGTCGTTGATGTAGCGCGCCTCGCGCCGGTCGATCTCGGTGAACTCGTGCAGCGCTGAGCCGATGCCCCAGATCATGCCGCCCATCAACTGGCTGTGCGCCGTGCGCGGGTTCATGATGCGGCCCGCGGCGAACGCGCCAACGATGCGCGGCACGCGGATTTCGCGGGTGCGCGCGTGGATGCGCACCTCAACGAACTCGGCGCCGAAGGCGAACATGGTCTTGCTGTCGTTGTCGGCATTCGGGCCGCCGCTGATGTCGGAGCTGCCCTTGTACAGACCCGCCGTGGTTTTGCTGCGGCTGGACGGCGGCACGTAGTTGCCGGTTTCTTCGATCGCGCCAAGCTGCAACCTTTCGAACGCGGCCAACCGTTGCGCTGCGCTGGCACCTGCGCTCAGCTGCAAGCGCGCAAAGATCTGGTCGCAGGCCAGCTTGATGGCCGAACAGGCGCTGGCCGTCGTGCACGAGCCTCCGGACACCGGCCCGGGTGGCAATGCGGTGTCGCCGATCAGCACCGTGACTTTGTCTGGCGCGATTGCCAAACATTCCGCCGCCATCTGCCCCACCACGGTGTACGCACCCGTGCCGACGTCGTGAACGGCAATCTCCACCCGCGCCGAGCCGTCGGCAGCCAGCCGCACGCGCGCAACGGCCGTGGAAAGCAGCGTCGGGTACGTGGCAGTGGCGCAACCCCAGCCGACCAGCCAGTCGCCGTCGCGCATCGAGCCGGGTTGCGGGTTTCGCCGCCGCCAACCGAAGGCCTGGCTGGCAGCGTCGTAACACTCCATCAGGTGGCGGCTGGTGTACGGTTTGCCCGTCACCCAGTTTTTCTGCGTGTCGTTGATGCGCCGCAGCTCCACCGGGTCCATCGCCAGCTTCACGGCCAGTTCGTCCATGGCCGACTCGAGCGCGAAGATCACCGGCACTTCCGCCGGCGAGCGCATGAAGATCGGCGCGTTGCGGTCGGCGCGCACCATGCGCGCGGTGCTCATGACGGCCGGGAAGGCGTACATCGCCGCAGCGTTTTCGATGCCGCCGTTGACATACGGGTCGCTGCGGCCGTTCAGTTCCCACAGGTCGTGGTGGTAAGCCAGCAAGCGGCCGTCGCGACTGGCAGCCAGGCGCACGCGGTGGCGCGTCTCGTTGCGGTGGCCGGAAATCGTGAAACCCTGGTCGCGGGTGGCCACCAGCTTCACCGGGCGCCCGAGTTGGCGCGCAATCAGCGCCACCAGCGCGCTGCGCTGGGTGACGGCACCCTTCGCCCCGAAGGCCCCGCCGACGAAGTCGTTGATCACGCGGACCTTCTCCGCTGGCATGTCCAGTTGCTCGGCCAGGCCGCTGCGCAGGCCGTAGGTGAATTGCGTGGGTTCGTACACCGTCAATTCGTCACCCAGCCATTGCGCACTGGTGGCGAACAGTTCGATCGGGTTGTGGTGCTGGATCGGTGTTGCGTACTCGGCGTCGAACACCACCGGTGCGCTGCGGAAGGCGGCCTCGGCATCGCCGAGTTTGGGGTCCTTGCGCATCGGGATCACGTCGGCGGTGCGCTGCTCGACGACGCCGGGGTCGCCAAAGGTGGCCGATGGCTTGCGACCCTCGTAGCGGATGGCTGCCTCCAACACATGAGCCGCTTCACGCGCTGCCTCAAACGTCTCGGCCGTGACGACCGCGACGATCTGGCCGTCGTGCACGATCTCGGGCCCGGCCAGCGGCGCGACGGACGTCAACGCAGAGCCGCCCGCGAAGAAGTGCTTGATCGGTTTGAGCGGCGGCCGGTTGCGGTGCGTCATGACGTGCAACACACCCGGCACGGCGCGCGCCTTGCTGTCGTCGATGCTCACGATGCGGCCTTTCGCAACCGTGCTGGTGACGAGGTAGGCAATGGCCGGGTTGACCAGCGGCATGTCGGCGGCATAACGTGCCGCGCCGGTCACCTTGGCCCGCCCCTCGCGGCGGGGGATCGGCTGGCCCATGTTGGCCTGCTGTGCGGGGACTGGGGACGTCATGCTGCCACCTCCATCTGTTGCGCTTGCAACAAGGCGCGGACCAAGGTCTGCTGGCCCAGCGGAACGCGGAACGCGTTGTGTTCGCGCGTGCGGGCGCCGGCAAACGCAGCGCGCGCGGCGGCTGTTGCGCTGGCTTCGTTCAACACTTTGCCGATCAGCAACGCTTCCGCTTCACGCGCGCGCCACGGCACTGCCACCGGGCCGCCCAGGCCGATGCGCACCTGGCGCACCAGTTGGCCGTTGGTGCGATCCATCTGCAGCGCCACGGCCGCGCTGGCCAGCGCAAATTCATAAGACTCTCGGTCTCGCACCTTCAGGTACAGCGAGCGGCGCGTGTGCGGGCCGGCCGGCACGTTGAAAGCCGTGACCAGTTCACCCGGCTGCAGCTGCGTCTCGATGTGCGGGGTGCTGCCTGGCAGGCGGTGCAGATCAGCAAAACGAAAGCTGCGCGGGCCGCTGGGGCCCACGGTGTCCACCGTGGCGTCCAGTGCCACCAAGGCTGTTGCCCAGTCTCCGGGGTAACTGGCGATGCACTGCTCAGAACTGCCCAGCACCGCATGCCAGCGGTTCATGCCTTCCAGAGCCGAGCAGCCGCTGCCGGGCTCACGTTTGTTGCAAGCCCAGCTGGTGTCGCGAAAGTAACTGCAGCGCGTGCGCTGCAAGACGTTGCCGCCGACGAAGGCCATGTTGCGGATCTGCTGCGACGCGGCCAGCCACAGTGATTGCGACAACACCGGGTAGTCGCGCTTCACGGTGGCGTCGTCAGCAACCTGGCGCATGGTGGCGAGCGCGCCGATGCGCAGGCCTTCGGGGTTGGACTGCACGGTGCGCAGGCCCGGATCGTTCAGGCGAGAGATGTCGACCAGGTGGGTCGGCTGCATCACGCCAAGCTTCATCAGGTCGATGAGCGTGGTGCCGCCGCCCAGAAATTGCACGGGCGCCAACGGCACGGCGCTCGGGTCAGGCGCGTTTGTCCGGTTGACGCCATTCACGTTCGCAGCCGCATTGACCGCCGACTGCACGTCGGCAGCGGCCATGTAAGCGAAGGGTTTCATGCGGCGCCTTTCATTTGCGGCGCGGCCTGGCGAATCGCCGCCACGATGTTGGGGTAGGCCGCGCAGCGGCACAGGTTGCCGCTCATGTACTCGCGGATTTCGGCGTCGTTGGACACGCGGCCCTCGCTCACGCACGCCACCGCGCTCATGATCTGGCCGGGGGTGCAATAGCCGCACTGGAAAGCGTCGTTGTCGATGAAGGCTTGCTGCATCGGGTGCAGTGCGTCGCCCCGGGCAAAGCCGTTCATCGCTGCCAGGCCTTCGATGGTGGTGACCGCACGGCCCTGCGCTTGGGCCGCCAGCGTCAGACACGACAACACGCGCTGGCCGTCGATCAGCACCGTGCAGGCCCCGCATTGGCCGTGGTCGCAGCCCTTCTTCGAGCCCACCAGCCGCAACTCTTCACGCAGCGCGTCCAGCAGCGTGGTGCGTGCGTCGAGCTGCACCCGGTGCTCGCTGCCGTTCACCCGCAGCGTGAGCGCCAGCACGGCTGAAGGCGGCAGCGACGCGAGCGGTGGCGGCACGATGGGGGCGTTGGGCTGGGCCGTGCCGGTTGCACTGCAACCCGCCGCCAGGCCCGCTACCGGGAGCGCGGCGCCTGCCGCAGTCGTCAGCAGGAATCGTCGGCGGGACGGCTGGATGTCGGGGGTGTCGGGTGCCGCCATGGGCTGTGCTCCTACGGGCTCTGGGTTGAGTCCGGCGGGGTGGCAAGCAGCGTGCCGGGGCTCAGTGTCTGGCGCGGTTCGGGCACGGCCATTGCCGAGGGTTTCAGTCGCTTCGAACTTGAAGCTGCCCGCGAAAGAAACTTGCCATGATTGAACGTCGCCACCGCTCCGTATCAGCCGCCCGGCGTTCTGGTGCCTTGGCCACAACCTCGGCTCCGGCCCCGGCTTTGGCTTTGGCTCCGGCTCCGGCTCCGCAACCGGCTCCGATTCGATGATCGGCGCCGCCTGGAGACTGTTGCGCGACGCGGCCTTGGCGTGGGTCGATGATTACGCGCCCAGCATGGGTGCGGCACTGGCTTTCTACACGCTGTTTTCGCTGGCCCCGCTGTTGTTGATCGTCATCTCGGTGGCCGGGCTGGTGTTCGGTGAGCAGGCTGCACGCGGCGCCATCCTCGGGCAGCTCTCGGGCATGCTGGGTAATCAAGGCGCGGCCACGGTTGAAGCCTTGCTGGCCAGCCTGAACCGGCCGCAGGCGGGAATCGTCGGCACGCTGGTCGGTGTGGCCACGCTGCTGGTGGGCGCGACCACGGTCTTCAACGAACTGCAAGACGCGCTGGACCGCATCTGGCGCGCGCCCAAGCGTCCGGGCAATGGGCTGTGGGCGCTGCTGCGCGCGCGGTTGCTGTCGCTGGGGCTGGTGCTGGGCATCGGTTTCTTGCTGCTGGTCTCGCTGGTCTTCAGCGCGGCGCTGGCAGCGCTGGACGCCTGGTGGGCCGACTGGTTCATCGGCTGGGGTCAACTGGCCCAGGTGCTGAACTTCGCCATCAGCTTCGCACTCGTCGCCGCCGTCTTCGCGATGATCTACAAGTGGATGCCACGCCAGCGCGTGGCCTGGACCGATGTGGCCGTGGGCGCCCTGATCACGGCCCTGTTGTTCACTGTCGGCAAAACGCTCATCGGCCAGTACATCGGGCGCAGCGGCGTGGCTTCGCCGTTCGGCGCAGCGGCCTCGCTGGTGGTGCTGTTGCTGTGGGTTTACTACTCAGCCCAAGTCTTCCTGCTGGGGGCGGAATTGACCTGGGTCTACGCCCAGCGCCATGGTTCATTGCGCGGGCGATACCCCGAGGTTGACGCCGCGGCTTCGATGACGCCGCCCGTGCCCACGCGCAGCGCCGCCAGCCAGGCCATCGCACTGCCCGGTGGTTGACGACAGCTTCAAGACAGCCCGCTGCGCATCGTCAAGCGCAAACAGCAGCGCGTTTGCGAGAGGTTGTTGGGAACGATGCTTGCCCCGGGACATCGCAGAGTTTGCACAGGCCGCAAGAGATCACGACATGTCCTTCATCCATCACACCTTTTACGCGGATCCCCAAGTGATCCGATTCATCAGCGCCGGAGAAGTCGACATCCCGCAGCCGGCGCCAGATGTCTTGCCGATACCGGGCCGTCCTGCACACTCGCCTTTGCCACCGGACATCTCCCCGCCACCGCCGCCCGAGATCATTGAGCCACCCGGCGAACCGGGTGAGCGGGCTCCGATCGGCGACCCCCCGGTTGTCACCGAGTGAACAGGGGGCGGTAACGCCGCAGCAGAAAAAGCGTTGCGCTGCAAAGCCGGTCGTCAAGCGCCCGCGTCTGCCGTGCGCAGCCGGTTGCTGGCTTTCTTCACCAAGGCGTAACACTCGCAGGCATGCTGTTCGAGCCCGCCGCGGTCCAGCACCGTGATGCGCCCACGGCCGTAACGAATCAGACCGGCACGCTGCAGTTTCATGGCGCCTGCGGTCACGCCTTCGCGGCGCACGCCCAGGGCGCGGGCGATCAGGTCGTGCGTCATGTGAATGTCTTCCCCGTGCAGGCGGTCCTGGGTCTGCAGCAGCCAGCGGCTGAGCTGACTGTCCACTTTGTGATGCCGATTGCAGACCGCCGTCTGCGTCATCTGCGTCATCACGACCTGGATGTAACGCAGAACGATGTTCATCACCGGGCCGCCGCCGTCGAAAGCTTCCTTCATGACTCGCGCGCTCAGGCGCGAGCCTCGGCCGGCACTTTGCACCACCGCACCGCAGGTACTGAAACCGCCGTCCAGGAACACTGACACGCCGACCATGCCTTCGTGTCCGACCGCAGCCACCTCAGCCGTCGAACCGTCCTGGGTCAGACACCACAGCGATGCAATCGAGGTGGTGGGGAAGTAAACGTACTGTGCCGACTGGCTGGAATCGCTCAAAACCTGCCCCAGCGGCATGTCCAC
>Ga0105049_10008833_pt1 | contig 11635 bp, 9 predicted proteins | sample MAT06_FD_78087 | JGI IMG/M metagenome (GOLD analysis project Ga0105049, IMG submission 78087) | Freshwater microbial communities from Lake Fryxell liftoff mats and glacier meltwater in Antarctica - MAT-06 | ecosystem: Environmental > Aquatic > Freshwater > Ice > Liftoff microbial mat | place...
TACTGGCTCGACGAGATTCTCGGCAACAAGAAAGCACATTACGCGGGCAAAAGTATCGTGCTTATCGGCGGTGGCTATTCCGGTGCGACGACGATGTGCCAACTCGCGGAACTTGCCGAAGAGAATCAATCGACATGGGTGATCTGGCTTTCGCACGGGCCGCGCGGCGGGCCGTTGGCGCGTATACCGAACGACCCGTTGCGCGAGCGCGACAAACTCGCGGTTCGCGGCAACAGCCTCGCATCGCGCTGTGACAGCAACCTCGAATATCACGCGCAGATGTGCATCGACGAACTGATTTCGCACGGGCCAGATAAAGGCTTCCGCGTCGCTGGACACATCGGCACGAAGCCGATGAGTTGGGAAGTCGATCGTGTAATCGCCAACGTCGGTTACCGCCCAGACATGACGCTCTGCCAAGAGTTACGCATCGCGGAACCGTGCGGCGACATTGTTACATCGGAGCCGGGTTATTACTTCCTCGGTGCAAAAAGCAAAGGCCGCGACTCGAACTTCCTAATACGCGATGGCCACGATCAAGTCCGCCGCGCTTTCGCAGCGATTTCCGGGAACCGAACCTTGGACCTTCACGCACGAAAAGCGGCGTGACTCACATCTTGACTTCTATTTCATGTGAAATTCCCGCGATCGTCCTTGACGAATGCCGGATTCGGATTGCGCCAAAATTGAGGTTCGTAGCGTTGAACTCGCAAAGTGAGCAAGGACTGAGTGCAAGTGGGCCATTGCATCGTATAGGTAATCTGGGTAATATTTACACGAGTTGCGAAGCTAGGGTTACAATCGTAGTTCTGCCTGTGTTTCTGTAACTCTCGAACAGATACCCGCTGCCGGGTTACGGTTGGATGCCGCCCGCGTTCGATGCCCGATAAATGCGCTGCACGCCAACGGAAATTGCGTGCAAAGGCGCGTGGGGTATGCCATGCGTAGGGTCGTTGTGACGGGTATCGGAGTGGTGGCTCCGAATGGTATCGGTAAGGATGCATTCTGGTCGGGCTGTATCAACGGCCGCAGCGGCATCGGGCCGATCCGTAGTTTCGATACGACGAATCATCCGGTAAAGGTTGCCGGGGAGATTCACGATTTCGAACCGGAACGCTACGCCCCGAGCACCGTGCGCAAGTCGTTGAAGGTGATGGGGCGTGCGGCAAAGTTTGGCCTCGGCGCGGCCGGTTTGGCCGTCACCGATAGCGGCCTCGCGATGGATCGGGAAAATCCCGAGCGGATCGGCGTGGTCATGGGTGCAGGCGTGGTGCCGGTCGATCTCAGCGAACTCGCGCCGATGCTGCACCGGGCTTGCCAAAACGAAGGCGAATTCGACGAAACGCAACTCAACGGCGATCGCCCCGGCGAATCGCCACTCTTCCCGCTCTGGCTGCTGAAATACCTTCCAAACATGGCTGCAGCGCACATTTCGATGGCGTTCAACTGCCAGGGACCGAACAACACCGTCGTAACGGCGTGCGTCGCCGGTACGCAGGCGGTCGGCGAGGCGTACCGCCTGATCGCCCATGGCGAAGCCGACATCATGCTGGCGGGTGGTGCCGATAGCCGTATCGATCCGCTGATGTTGCTCGCATACACGGCACTCGGCACGCTCAGCCGCTCCGGGCGTTGTGCCAGCGAAATGTCGCGACCGTTCGACCGCCTCCGCGATGGCTTTGTCATCAGCGAAGGGGCCGCGATTCTCGTTCTGGAGGAATACGATCGCGCCAAGGCACGCGGTGCGAATATCTACTCCGAAATCTGCGGATTTGGGAGCAGTTTCGACGCCTATTCGGTGACGAAACCCGACCCCGAAGGCAAGGGTGGTGCCCGCGCGATTACCTCGGCACTCAACGAGGGCAAAGTCGATCATCGCGAGATCGGTTACATCAACGCGCACGGTACGAGTACCCGCCTTAACGACGCGATGGAAACCGCCGCCGTGAAGCGAGTGTTCGGCGAACGAGCGAAAAACGTACCGCTTTCGAGCATTAAATCGATGATCGGACACTCGATCGGCGCGAGCGGCGCAATCGAAGCGGCGGCACTCGCAATGAGCCTCAAGGAGCAGGTTTATCCGCCGACGATCAACCTGACGAATCCCGACCCGCAATGCGATCTGGACTATATTCCGAACAGCGCCCGCGAAAATAAAGTGAAGTACGGCCTCTCGACAAGCTTCGGTTTCGGCGGCCAGAACGGCGCGCTCGTGATGGCCGCCGTGTGATGCGCCTGTCACTTATCGTGGGTGTCGATAAACTGTTGGTAAGACATTACCTTACCCAACAGCAATCAACAACATGCGCATTCTTGTAACGGGCGGAGCGGGCTACATCGGTTCGCACACGGTGAAGTGGCTTTTGGCCAACGGCCACCAAGTCACGGTGTACGACAATCTTTCCCTAGGGCATCGCGCCGCCGTGCCTGCGGAAATTCTCATTGAAGGCGATCTCAAGGACGTCGATCACCTCGATCAGGTTCTCGTCGGTCACCAGATCGATTCGGTCATTCACTTTGCGGCGAACTCACTCGTCAGCGAATCGGTGACGCATCCGGCGAAGTATTATCAAAACAACTTGCTGAATAGCCTGAACTTGCTCGAACGGGTTCGGCGACACGGTATTCAGCGGTTCGTGTTTTCAAGCACGTGTGCCACATACGGCGTGCCCGATGCGGTGCCGATCACTGAGGCCCAGAAGCAACTTCCGATCAACCCTTACGGCAACACGAAACTCGCGTTCGAGAAGATGCTGTCCGACTACGCGCCGGCGTATAATATCGGCTTCGCGGCACTGCGCTACTTCAATGCTTCCGGGGCGTCGCCCGATGGCACTATCGGCGAAGATCACACGCCCGAATCGCACCTGATCCCCATCGTGTTGCAAGTGGCACTCGGGAAGCGGCCACACGTGGAAATCTTCGGCACCGACTACCCCACGCCCGATGGCACCTGCATCCGCGATTACATTCACGTCGACGATCTCGCATCTGCGCACTTGCTCGCTCTCGAAAAAATCGTGCCGGGAACGGGGCAGTTTTACAACGTCGGCATCGGCAACGGCTACAGCGTTCGCGAAGTCATCCAGACCGTAGAAGCCGTGACAGGCAAAAAAATCGCCGTCAAGGAGGGGCCACGCCGAGCGGGCGATCCCCCATCGCTCGTCGCCGGTTCGGACCTCGTCCGGCAGGAACTGGGCTGGAAACCGAATTACACGGAACTTCGCCCGATCGTCGAATCGGCGTGGAATTGGCACAAAAAGCACCCGACCGGGTACGCAAAATAGGCGATTCCACGTTCATCGAACCCTTTTCCGTTGTGCAATTCTAAGCTAATCGCATAATGACGAATACCAACCGGGCAGGATGTTCCCGGTTCTGACACCCCCGACCGCCGTGGCGAGCGGTCGGCGGGTCATGATGGCCCGTAAGTATTCGCTCTACAAATAGATAAACCCCAATGCGACTTGGCCTCCCTAATTCGGGAGCATTGTTTCTTGTCGTTCGATGCGGTGAATGCTGGGCACGCAACCCACGAAACGAACGATCTTCCATACAAGATCGTGCTCGTTTCGTTTGCATTGCTGGTACTCACAGACCGATACGAGAAACCGGGCGCAGCGGGCAAAATGAAAAGGGATGGACACGTCGATGCCCGAACCGTTGACAATTGCGCTTCTCGTCCTTGCAGGATTAGGAGGCGGATATGGCTTGTCGAAACTGTTTGGCAAGCGGAGTGGCGTCGCGTCCATCATGGACACCGAGGTCGTTCGCTCCGCCGAAACCAAGGCGAAGGAAATTCAGGATCAGGCGCAGCGCGATGGCGAGCGCATCATCAAGGATGGCGAGTTGAAGGCCAAGGAGATGGCATTCAAACACAAGGAAACCATCACCCGCGAACTCGACGTCACTCGCAACGAACTGCGTGAACACGAACGCCGCAACGAGAAGCGCGAAGACCTCCTCGAAGAAAAATACAAAGACATCAGCCGAAAAGAACACCTTCTCGATGGCCAGATCAAGAAGAATCAGGATTCGAAAACGACGCTCGACAAGAAGACGAAAGACCTCGAAGGGCTGATCCAGGACGAAACGAAACGCCTCCACGAGATCACCGGACTGTCGCGCGAAAATGCCGAACGCATGTTGCTCGACCGCCTCGAACGGCAACTGTCCGATGAAATGTCGGTGCGGATTCAACGCCATACCGATCAACTGAAGCAGACCTCGGACCTGAAAGCCCGCGAAATCATCTCGATGGCGATCCAGCGGTGCGCCTCGGACCACACCGCCGACACGACGGTCAGTACGGTGGACATCCCTAGCGACGACATGAAGGGCCGCATCATCGGTCGCGAAGGCCGTAACATTCGCGCCTTCGAGAAATGCTCCGGCGTCGACGTCATCGTAGACGATACGCCCGGCGTGGTGATCGTTTCATCGTTCGATAACATCCGTCGCGAAACGGCCCGACTCGCGTTAACGAAGCTGATCGCCGATGGCCGCATCCACCCGACGCGGATCGAGGAAGTCGTTCTCGAGACGCAAGCGGAGATGGAAAAGCACGTGATGGAAATGGGCCGCAAAGCAGTAATGGACGCAGACGTCGGCATGCCGCAAGAGAAGTTGGTTTACTTGCTGGGCCGATTGAAGTTCCGCACCAGTTACAGCCAGAACGTGTTGAACCACAGCGTCGAAGTGGCGCACCTGTGCGGGATCATGGCCGCTGAACTCGGGCTGGACCCGAAGCTGGCGCGGCGGTGCGGGTTGCTCCACGACGTTGGCAAAGCGGCCGACCACGAAATGGAAGGGGGCCACCCGAAAGTCGGCGCGGAACTCGCCAAACGCTACGGCGAAACCAGCCGCGAAGTGCTCCACGCGATCGTCGGCCACCACGACGATATTACGGTCGATAACATTTACACGGTTCTCGTCGCGTCGGCGGACGCCATCAGCGCGAGCCGACCGGGTGCGCGCCGCGAATCGCTGGAAAAGTACGTGAAACGGCTCGAAAACCTTGAAGCGGTCGCGTGCGGGTTCCCTGAAGTCGATCAGGCGTTCGCGATCCAGGCGGGCCGGGAACTGCGCGTGATTGCGAACACCGCCAAGACGACCGACGCGGACGCGATGCGAATTTGCCGCGAGATCGCCCGAGCCATCGAACAGCAACTCGATTACCCCGGCGAAATCAAGGTGACTGTCATCCGCGAACTGCGTTCGACCGACATCGCCCGATAGCCCACCGACGAGCCACCGAGTTTATCTCGGTGGGAAATGAACACCATGCGGATTCTGTTCGTCGGCGACATCGTCGGCACTCCCGGCGTCGAAATCGTCAAAGCCGCGGTGCCGGTTTTGCGCGAACGGGAGCGGCTCGATTGCATCGTCGTCAATGCGGAGAACGCCTCCGGTGGCTCCGGGATTACGCCAAACGTCTATCGCCAGTTGAAGGCGGCGGGCGTCGATGCCTTCACGCTCGGCGATCATATTTACAAGAAATTCGACATTGCGGACGTGCTGGCGAAGCCGACCGAGCCGATCTGCAAGCCCGCGAATTATCCCGCAGAAGCGCCGGGACGCGATCATGTGATTGTCGTAACTGCCAGCGGGGTGTCAGTCGCAGTGATATCGCTGATGGGACGAACGTACATGCGGCCCGTCGATTGCCCGTTTGCGGCCATCGATCGCGTGTTGGCGGAGTTATCGGCGGATGTGAAAACGATTCTCGTCGATGTCCACGCTGAGGCGACAGCGGACAAATATCAACTCGGTTACTATCTCGATGGCCGTGTGTCTGCGGTGCTCGGTACGCACACGCACGTGCCGACGGCCGACGAGCGAATCTTGCCGAAAGGCACCGCGTTCCAGTGCGATGTCGGCATGACCGGCCCCTACGAAAGCGTCCTCGGGCGACGCAGCGACCGCGTAATTCAAACCGCACGGACGTTCATCCCGACCGCATTCGACGTGGCTATCGGCGACGTGCGACTGGCCGGCGCGATCGTCGACATCGACGAAGCAACCGGCCACGCAACCGCGATCCGGCGAGCGATGTACACGCTCGCCGATCTGAAAAACTAGATCTTCCACTTCGCACGAGGCTCGCGGCTCACGAGCTTGTTGGCCTCTTCGTTATCGGCGAACGTCTCGGTTTCGGGGTTCCACTTCAGCGGTTTTCGCAGGCGATAGACGATGTTGCCAAGGTGGCAGATCGACGCCGAGCGATGGCCGATTTCCGGCGGACAGATGCACATTTCGGGCTTGCCAGCCGCAATGGCCGCGAGCCAGTTCTGCTTGTGATCGACCGACGCCATCACCTGCTTTGGCTTATCCGGGAAGCCCGCTTTCGACCCGTTTGCCAGTTTCACATCGAGTTGCCCGCGACCGACGGCGATCGTACCCTCGGTGCCTTCGAAGAGGCAGTCCGCTCTCGTGTTGCCCTCGAACTCGTTGTGGATCATCACGGTGCCGTTCGCGTAAATGTACTTCAACCCCGACTCTTTCTTCGGGTCGGTCGGCGGGACGATTTCAACGGGTCCGGAGCGATCCATCTTCAGCGCCCACTGGGCGATGTCGAAATGGTGTGCGCCCATGTCGGCGAGCAGTCCGCCCGCATAATCGCGATAGCTGCGCCAATTCGGGAAGTGGCTATGCACGCCTTTAGGGCAAAGGATTTCGTTGTAGCCGCGCTCGGGGGCGGGGCCTTGCCAGAAGTCCCAGTCGGTACCCGGGGGCACTTCCTGCGTGGGTAAATCGCACGCTTTCGCGGGGGAACCGACGCCGATGCGAACGGTTTTGACGTTGCCGATCCAGCCGTTCCAGATCATCTCGACGGCCGCGCGGAAGCGGTTGCCGAACTCGCTGCGTTGCTGGCTGCCGGTCTGAAAGACGACGCCCGCTTTCTTCACTTCGTTCACGATCCAGCGACCGTCGGCGATATTCTGCGTCAGTGGTTTCTCGCAATAAATGTGCTTGCCGGCCCGTGCTGCGAGCACGCACGGTATCGCGTGCCAGTGGTCCGGCGTTGCGATCACCACCGCATCGAGGCCTTTTAGATCGAGCAATTCGCGGAAGTCCGGGTAGGCTTTCACGCCCGCCCACGTGCCCGATTTCTTGCGGTCGGCATACTTCGCTTCGACGGTCTTGACTGCACTGTCGAGGCGATCCTTGACGACATCGCAGATCGCCACGACTTCGACATCCTTGCGGTTCAGGAACCCGCCGAGGTGCCCGCGCCCCATGGTGCCGACACCGATGAAGCCGAGGTTGAGCTTCGAATTTTCGGCGGCCCGCGCCGGGCGAGACAGCACGAGCGGCGCAGCTGCAACGGCCGTGGTGCCGAGAAACAAACGACGGGACAACATAGGAGTGGCCTTTCGGGGAGAGGTCGGATTCGTAACAGGGTACAATCCGCCAACAGGAAAAGCGAGCGAGAAACGCGCAAAGCACCCAAAGGCGAGCGGGGTGTGTAAGCACCCTGATCCTTCCTGAGTCGTTGACAACATCGATTTCGCTCAGGTTCTGTATACCCTTAGACACTGCGTACGTTGGTGGCAGAATCAGGGTGCTTACGCACCCTCGCCAAGAACTACGATTCCATCCGCGTTATGGCCAAGTCGAAGTGCTTGACAACCACCGGTATGTCCTCATCGGAGCAATCCCGCGGCAATCGTGCTTTACTTGCCTTTGCCATGCGGTTGTTCCTCTTGCGGCTCAACTCTTTCGGTCTTCCTGGCGTGAACGCCACTAAATTTAGGCAATCAAGTCGATCGCATATTGGACACTGGCGCGAATATCATCGGCATGTACGTCTGGATAGTATTCGCTGATAATTGTGTCGGGAGATATTCCCTCTCGCACCAGTTCCAAAACGCATTACACGAATATTCGCGTGCCTGCAACGCACGGCTTGCCAAAGTGAATGTGTGGGTCGGCAAAGACTCGGTATGGCACGGTATATCCTATCGTTCCCCAATAACGGCTTGAGACGTAATTCGACTGTGAATCAATCTGAGCCACCGAGGGCGTCCATTGCTTCCCGGCGGGTCGAATAGAGTGCCCAGAGCGTGTCTAGTGCAGTGGTTTTGAGGAGTTCGCGAATGCGGGGGTTCACTCCGGCGAGCACGAGTTCGCCGCCTTGTTGTTTCACGGGTAAGTGGCAACGGAGCAGGAAGGTGATGAATGCGGAGCCGAAGTAACGCACGCCGGTGAGGTCGATGATGAGGTGCGTTGGCGGATCTGATTTTAGCGGGGCCAACACCATCTGTGCGGCGGTATTCACGACAGTGTCGGGAAGGTGTTCGACTTCCGGAGACGGGATAATCACGGCCATATCGCCGTGCCGTTTGATCTGGAAGTATTCGTTGGCCAGCGATGCCGCCGTCGTTTCGGTAGTCATTTCAATCCCCCGTGGTGATGGGGAAAGTCCATCACACAAACAAGGGTAGCCGCATTCTGCGCGCGAATCAAGCACGCAAATGGAACGACGGCAATACGATCCGCTCGATGCGGTTCGCGAACCGTTCGACGACGTGACCACGCCCGGCGACTTCCTGCACGTCCGCATGATCCAGAACGCCCGCCGACAGACCCGCCGCCTTGTTCGTGATGCACGACATTGCCGCGACGCGCATCCCGAGCGCCGCAGCCGCTTCGGCCTCCATGGCGGTCGACATCCCGACGGCGTCGGCCCCCATGGCTTTTAGGGCGCGAATCTCGGCGGGGGTTTCGTAACACGGCCCCGTGAGTGCCGCGTAGGTGCCAATTAACAACGGCGATTCTGCATCGTCTGCGAGTGCGGCGACCAGTTCCGGCGAGTACGGCGACGACCGTGGGGGTTCCAGACTTTCCTGCCAGCTCGTCGGCGAGAGTAACTTCAGGTGCTTCGTAATCACCATCCAGTCGCCGGGGTTCAACTCGTCGTGGATGCCTCCGGCGGCATTCGTCAGAATGAGCGTCGTGATCCCGAGATCGTTCGCGAGGCAGACATTCCCCGTGACGCGGGTGGCGTCGTGGCCTTCGTAAAAGTGCATTCGCCCCTGAAACATCAACACCGGCACGCCGCACCACAACCCGAGCACGACGCGCCCCGAATGGCCGTGTACCGTGGGCGGCGCGAAACCGGGAACCTCGGCGAAACGAACCGCCGCCTGAATCTCCACCCGTTCGGCGAGCGAACCCAGACCCGAACCGAGAACGATGGCGACGCGGGGCGAGTGCGAACGGGCAATGGTGCAGAAATCGGCGAAGCTGTGCGACATTATGCCGGTTCCACGTCGTCGGTGGCGTCGTCGTTCTCGTTTGCATGATGGGCGCGAACGGCTTGGGCTATCAGACCCGCGCAGACATCCACGCTGAATCGGCTCGAGTTAATCACGAGGTCGTATTCCGCAACGTCGTTCGGGTCGCGCGAAGTGAGACGGCGCAAGAACGCCGCACGGCGATCGTCGAGTGCGGCGACCTGGCTGGCCGATTCATCGGGCGTCAGTCGCAGCCAGTCCGCCATGTACGCCACCCGGTCGCGATCGGGTGCTACGATCCGCACGTGCAACGTACTCTCGCTCGGCAGCACGAACCCTGCCCCACGGCCGACGAGAACGACTTCCCCACGCGCGGCCAACGTCAACATCAGACGCAACATTGCCAACGTGTGTTCGTCGAGTGCGAACGGCTTGCGATCCAGTTGTAAACGGGCGAGGTGGGCGTTCGCCCAGTCTTGTGCGAACGGCGGAACTTCCGCGAGCAGATCCACACGCGTCGCTTCATCTCCGACGATGAGATCGAGGTTATCGCGGCTGAAGACTTGCCATTCGAGAAGCTCGCCGACGCGCCGGGCGATCGCCTCGCCGCACGCACCGGCCTGGCGACTGACGGCCACGGTCAATCCACGTGGCCGGGTCAGTGGGGGCGGCGTGAGCGTGTCGCCGCGAAATCCGTGTAGTGGCGGGGCGTCGTGGTCGAGCGTTTCGGTTTCCATCGTTCGTCTCAGTTAGGCGCGGTTAGGCGTCATCTTGCGTTTCCTGTCGGGCGAACAAGAATGCACCGATGATAGTCAGGGCGGTCGCGGCAGCGATCAAAACGATCCACGCCGTGTTCGTGCCGACGGGATCGTAAACATCGAGGCTCGCGGGAGTCGCGGCCCCGGCAGATGCGGCTTCGTTATACATCAGGGACCGCACGTAGTAATTCAGGCTCAGACGCTTCAGACTACCTGGAAGGTTCGCGACGAGCGTTTCAAAAAAGAACACGTACACCAATCCGACGACTGCCGGACGCCGGAAGATGGCACCGATCAGGTGGAACAGTGCCGCGAAACCGATCGACCCGCCGATGACGGAAGGCCAATACGCGAACATTGCCCGGCGTCCCGTCTCGCCACCCGCCATGCAGAGAACGACGAAGCCGAGCGACGTGACTAACAGGCACCACGGCAGGACGCCGAGAAACTTCGCGAGGTAAATTGCCTCGCGCGGCATCGGTCGCGTACTCAGCCAGATCAGCGTTCGCCCCTCGCGCTCCGCACCGATGGCCCCGGACGCATACGCCAGCGTGAACAGCGGCATCACGAACCCGAGGTACATGCCGAACACCACCCAGCGCGAGAAGTTCAGGAACGCGAAATCGTCCATCGTCGTCTTGTCTGCGAGTGGCCCACGGAGCGCGGCGAACACGGCGGTCTTGATCCCGAAGTCGGAGTACGGCCCAGGGATCATCTGATAATACGCGAGGCGATATTGCGCGTACTCGCTGTAAGTTGTTCGGATCGCGCCGTCGCTCATGGTGTCCGCAATCATTACCGGGCGTTTCTCCAGACGCCAGCCAACGGGGCCGTGCGTGAACACCGCAATCGCCACGGACATCAGCAACACCAGGCCGAACGTCACCCAGCCAAGCGAGCGGACCCGCCAGTGACGGCGGAAGGTCAGCGCGACGAGGGCAACGAAGCTGTTCATGCGAGGGTCTTTCGGCAGGTAGGTCACTCGAAGTACATTTTCCGCATGGGCGAGCAATTATCAAGAGCGAGCGGTCCCATGTTATGGCACAGTTCAATCGCGGCGATTTTGCGCAGCAGATTGACTTTGGCACTTTCCACCCACCCAACCCTGGACTCATTCCCGAATTTCGGAACCAACCTAACCTACCAACGACTTACGTCCGATTTCGAACGAATATCATCACTCGGGAACCAAAGTTTCGGTGGTCCTTTACGGCAAACTGCGGCCTGGCTTTGAACGATGCCAAAACGGGCACATCGTGCATTTCCGATGAAACTTCTTGTGTTTTGCAATTAACAAATCTGCCCTTGACTATGGCTAGATCAGTGGGCTGGACCCATCGCTCGCCCCAGATGTGTTTTTGCAAATGGCTTTTTGACCACTACATAAGAATCGCATCGTAGCGGAAGTCGTGAGACTTCTGACGCGGTTTCTTCCCAAATATCCGTCGCGTAAACCTCAAGAAACAAGCGATACGTTTGGGTCACTCGCGTCCAGTTGCGATGCCGAATCGAACGGCATTTGGACGAGTACGGCGAGTGCGGCAGCCGAGAATAGCTGCGGTTCAAATGTGTCTTTCACTCGGTGTCTGGAACCTCACGGCGACCGACTTGATACGCGCCCACACACGGCAAGGCCAA
>Ga0105049_10008834_pt1 | contig 11634 bp, 8 predicted proteins | sample MAT06_FD_78087 | JGI IMG/M metagenome (GOLD analysis project Ga0105049, IMG submission 78087) | Freshwater microbial communities from Lake Fryxell liftoff mats and glacier meltwater in Antarctica - MAT-06 | ecosystem: Environmental > Aquatic > Freshwater > Ice > Liftoff microbial mat | place...
CACTGCCGGACACAGCCGGTGACAATCGAATACGTCGTTATAGATTCCGACTGAATTCAGCAGCAGCGTATGCAGATCTCCCCAGGCAGTGCGCAACTAGAAGCCGAACAGCATCGGGAGTTACTCGAGACGTTTTTTCGACACTCGCCCGCTGGCTTCGCCGTGGTCGACACCGAATTCCGTTATGTACGTCTCAATGACCTGCTCGCCGAAATGAATGGTCTGCCGGTCGCGGAGCAGCTCGGCCTGACGGTGAGCGAAGTGCTACCAACACTCTGGCCCCAGCTCGAACCGCTGTACCAACGGGCACTTGGTGGCGAGACGGTCACGGGTCAAATGGTGAGCGGTTTACGGTCAGGCAGTTCGAGCGAGATGTGTCACCGTCTCATCAGCTGCTTCCCCGTGCGCGTTGAAGGTGTCATCACTGGTGTTGGAGGGATGTCCATCGACATCACCGATCGCGAACGCGATCGCAACGCGCTGCGAGTGCGCACGGATCTGTACTCGATGATGTCGCGCACGAGCCGCGCGGTGGTCGAGCGCCGCGGCGCGAGCGAGTTGTATGCCGACATCTGTCAGATCGCCGTTGAGACCGGGCATTTCCAATGCGCTTGGATCGGTGTCCCCGATGGCGACCGCCTGCGACTCGTCGCTTCGGCGGGCGAAGACAATCAGTACGCCCGGAGCGTCGTCATCAGCATTGTCGAGGCAGACCCGCGGTCACATGGGCCTACTGGACGAGCAGTGATGACCGGAGATGCGTGCATCGTCAACGATTTCATGACGTCGTCCATGACCTCGCTCTGGCACCCGCAGGCGAAACATGCGGGCTTTGCCTCGTCGGCGGCGTTTCCATTCAAGGAGCACGGTACGGTCGCCGCCGTGTTGTCGTTGTACTCGAACCAAGAAGGATTCTTTACGCCGGATTTGGTCGACACGCTGTATGAGATCACGCCGATCGTGTCGTTCGCGCTCGATGCATTCGTGCGCGAACGCGATCGAGTGCGCGACGACGCTGAACTACGATTGCGTGATCGTGCCATTCGTGCCGTGTCGCAGGGAATCTGCATTACCGATCCGCGTCAGCCCGATAATCCGATGGTGTTTATCAGCCCCGCGTTTGAGCGGATGACGGGATACTCCTCAGCCGATGCGATCGGCCGCAACTGTCGCTTTATGCAGGGTCCGGAAACCGACACTACGGTCACCACCGAGCTGCGTGACGCGATTCGTGAGCGCCGCGGCTGCACTGTAGACATGCTCAACTATCGCAAGGACGGCACGCCGTTCTGGAACGAGTTGACGATCGCGCCAGTCGTTGACGAACAGGGTGTGTTGACGCACTTCGTGGGCGTGCAAGCGGATGTGACTGAGCGCCGTCGCCTCGAGCATCATCTGCGACAAGCGCAGAAGATGGAAGCGGTCGGACAGCTCGCGAGTGGCGTCGCGCACGACTTCAACAATTTGCTCACCGTGATTGGCGGGTGCAGCGAACTGCTGCTCGACGTGCTCGCCCCCAACGATCCTTCGCGTGAGCTCGTGCTAGACATCCGACACGCCGGTGAGCGCGGTAGTACGCTGACCGCGCAGCTACTGCTGTTCAGTCGCAAGCAGGTTGTCACGCAAGTCGTGCTGGACCTGAATGCGGCTGTATCCGCCAGTGATAAACTGCTGCGTCGCGTGATTGGCGAAGATATCATGCTGCGCACGCAGGTCAGTGAACATATCTGGCCTGTGAAAGCCGACGCTGGGCATATCGAACAGATTCTGATCAATCTGGCCGTGAATGGGCGCGATGCGATGCCCAACGGCGGCAGTCTGACGGTTGCCACAGCCAACCTTACCACGGAAGCGCAAAATGGTATTCCGGCCGGTGAGTACGTTGTCCTCGATGTCGTGGATACCGGCAGTGGCATGGATGAGCGCACACGTAAACAGATCTTCGAGCCGTTCTTCACCACAAAGCTGCCGGGCAAAGGCACAGGACTCGGCCTCGCCACCGTGCGCAGCATTGTCGATCAGTCCCATGGTTTCATCGCGGTCGAGAGCGCGCCCGGGACCGGTACGCGTTTTCGGATCTACTTTCCGCGCGAACACAGCGCGACCGAATTGATCGAAGCGCCGCGAAAGCTTTTCACGATACCGCGCGGAACGGAAACGGTGCTGCTCGTTGAAGATGATCCCGCGGTGCGCGCGCTTGGCGCCCGCATCCTTCGACGGAGTGGCTATACCGTGATCGAGGCGACCGACGGCGGTGACGCGTTGTCTGTATCGCGTGCGCACCATGGTGTAATCCATCTGCTACTCTCAGACGTGGTGATGCCGCGTCTTGGAGGACGCCTGTTGGCGGAGGCGCTTTTGGCCGAACGGCCGGAATGCCGAGTGCTGTTTTTGTCGGGCTATCCGGATGACGATGTGCTGCGACATGGCATCATCGGGTCGGAGGTGGCGTTTCTGCAGAAGCCCTATACGCCGTTGTCGTTGGCGCAGAAGGTGCGTGCCGTTCTCGACGCTGCGGTCGCGCTGCGGGTGCTGCAGGCCTGACTGCGGCATTGATGCCTTTGCCCGCACAGCGGGTTTCCCCCGCCACTCTCGAAGCGCGCAGTGTACCCACGGCCGATACATCAGTCACGTTGCCCGTTGGCGGGAGTGTCGCGGGCGCACGCGATCTCGTCTCGGATTTGCGCGTGCCCAAATCGGCCGGTCCACATCCAGTTGCCATCGTGATTCATGGGGGATGCTGGGTGACCAAATTCGGCGGCCAGTGCAGCACACGCCATGCAACGCGCGTTGCCCATTCAAGCAGTGGTGGCACTCGACGGCCCTGGTGATCTGGTCGCCGCCAATACCGGAATCAGCTAAATCTGCGGCGGCCCGATTCCACGAGTCACTTCACGATGTTGGATGCTGAACAGCCGGCGTTTGCTGTTGTGGTGAAAGCGATGCGTGATTCTCTGGCGGCGATTGGGGCCGCACGTTTCAAGCGGTGACGCGCCCGCAACGCGACCGATCAGACGTGTACCGAGCTTCGCTCGCGCCCCCCTACCACCGATTCACCAGCAGCTCCGCGATCTTCCCGATCGTCAGTTCAAGTTGCCCGAAGTCTCCACGATTGGCGTTGGTATACACGCTGATGAACAGCGGTCCTCCGGGATACTCGATTATGCCCACATCACTGCCCGACGTCGGCGGGAAATCGCCGGTCTTGTGTGCAATACGAACACCGCTGCGATAGCGCAGTGTGGCGGGAAGCCGGGTGTTGTAGAACTGACCGAACAGGTGGCCCATCATCGCGGCGCTACTCGCGGCACTCGTGTACTTAGCCAAGTAAATGCCTTCCAGCAGCGTTGTCGTCTCACGCGCCGTGGTTCGACCTAACCATGTGGCCGAATCGACGGCAAAGGCGAAGCGTTTCGCCGCCAAGTCCGGCCCAGCGACTGCGGGAGCGCGAAAGATCTGCGCGTCGCTCCACGCGGCGCGTTCGGGTGCTCCGATCGCGCTCAGGTTTCGGAAGAACTGTGAGATCGTGAGCACGAGACGGGTCTCGCGAAATCCCAGCTCACGCAGCATGGCGTTGATGCGATCGAAGCCCAGCCTCACAGTCAGCGCTTCGGTGGCCGTGTTGTCGCTGGTGATGATCATCTGATCGATCAGATCGCGATACGTCACCGCCATGCCGGGCCCGAATCGTTTAAGCACGCCGGTGCCGCCGCGTCTATCCTCTTCGCGCAGCGTGATCCGCTCGTCCAGGTTCAAGCGCCCCGCCTCGGCATCGCGGTAGCCCAGCAGCATGATCGCGATCTTGATCGTGCTCATCGTATTCATGGGCATGTCGGCGCGCACATCCGCTGTCCGTCCGCTGGCGGGGTGCACGGCATAGACGCTCGTCGCCGCCGATAGCTGGTCGAGCTGGCGACGAATCTCCGCGGTGGCAAGCGTGTCCGCGTGACGAGCGGGCGCTTGCGCGGCGACACCCTGCGCCACGAAGGAGAAAAGCAGGCACAAACCAATGGAGCGCATATAAGCGAGTGGAATATGTGAATGCAGTGGCACTGCGCGATCCTCCCACGATTGTGTTTCGTGCTTTGGGGTACGACTGCTCACGCCGCCGGCAGCACGGCGCGCCGCCGACCCATCGCAACGCGCAGCCCGAAATACGTGAGCAACCCCACCGGCCCAAACATGAACGTGAGCGCGAGACACGGGACCACGAGCCAATGTGGAATGTTGCGCTCCCGCGCATCCATCGCTTCCCAGCATCCGATGAACAGATCGAACGCGAGGTAGTGCACCCACCCCGCCAGCACAGCGCGATCGACGGAGAACAGCGCCTTCACCTGCGTGAGTGATCCGAATCCGCCATCAGGGTTGCTGGGTGCGGTGGTGAGGGCCCACACGTATAGCAGCGCGAATGCCGCCGGCAGCACAAACCGCAGCAGCGGCGCGACGCGCTTGGGCTGGACGACCAATGCAATCCAACTCACGAGCGCGGCAGAGTTGGCATACTGGAACAGTTGCGCGTCGCTCATAGCGTTCTGCTCGAAGGAGGGATTAGCGGGTGGCCGTTCAGCGCCTGAATGAGCGCGGCCCCAAACACGGTGATACAGAGCGCCGCGGTTACGAGAACGAACGCGTGTTCCGCGCCATCGTTTCTCGGCTGCCGCACTCGACGAATGCCGAGCAGCAGGAGCGGCAGGAGTTGGAGCGCATGCATGCCTAAGAAGTGCGGGATACGCAGGTCGCCGAAATGCCTGCTCCAGTGCGTGATCGGCATTCCAACCTCGCCGTCTCCGCCACCGACGCTGTGCGCACCAGCGACAAACGGCCGCTCGCTACGCGACATGGACGCAATCTGCGCCGCGCTGGGCTGCGTCATGCGCCAACCCACACCGGCACCAACGATGTTGAGCGCCAATCCAACTCGCAGCGCCGTTGCCATGGCGCGATCTGCGGCGGGAGTGCGCACGTGCCAAATGAGGATGAGCATCGACAGCACCCACACCGTCGCAATACCAAAGCCCATGCTGCTGAAGATGGCAATGTCGAGTGGCGTGTCGACATTGAAGTGACTGGGTAACCCACGTACGGCCTGCGCGAAGATGAGCACCGTCTCCATCACGATGATCCAACCAATCACCGCCGCCGCGGCTCGAAGAGCGCGCGACTTCGGGAGGTCGCGAATCATCCACGCCAACGTGAACAGATACACCGCGCCGGACGCGGCGAACTTCGCGGGCTTGAGCATCGCTGGTGCACCGAGAATGACACGATCGTCGAACATCAAACCAATCAGCGCGAGCAACAGAAGAACGAGCGACACCACCGTTGTCCGAATGAGCGGCGGCGACCATCGTTCGCACCGGGAGTATCGATCAAGCACGCGTACCGTTCTCGGTCTGAAGTGTGAGGTAGTGCAAGGGCGAGGCGGTGCCTCGCGCAGGCCCTCCATGACGTTACGTAGCGGCGACGTAGCCCGCCCTTGTCGGACTCATGATCCGGCCCTAAAACTGCCTTCCACGAGTAGGTATTCCATTCCGCACCGGAGCCTCCCATGAGCGTGCAGACTATTCAGGCGGCCTACGCCGCCCTCGCGAACAACGATCCATCGGTGCTTTTCGGCGCCATGGCCCCCGACATCCAGGGGAACGAGGCGCAGGGCAATCCGTTGGCCGACCACAATCCCTACGTCGGCGCACAAGCTATTGGCGAAGGTGTGTTCGGCCGGTTGCTCGCCAGCATCGACGGTTTCGCCGCCGCGCCCGATCGCTTTGTCGACGGCGGTGACGATGTCATCGTGCTTGGCCGCTACACTGGCACCATGAAACACAGCGCCGCCGCCGACACCGCTCCGTTTCGTTGCGCCCCTACGGCCGCACCCTCGCCTGCCGTCGTAACAGCCTCGGGCCAGTCGTACCAAACCGCGCGTCATAGCTGCCGCTGATCGAGTCCCCCACTACGCGCCCGCTGAACAGCGACACCGTGTCGGCGGTGCCGACGCCTGCGATCGTTGCCAGGCGCAGGTTCTCGCCCTGCAACGTGCCGACGATGTACCGGTCGGCGGTCGTACGCACACGCCCGCTGACCGAGCTGATGGTGGGCCCCGGCGCCTCGAGCCAGAGGTCGAGTTCCACCCGCTGCGCGCTCGCGTTCGTGCCCACCCACTGCGCGTCCAGCGGTGTGCGATCGCGATCGTCGACGGTGACATCGCGTCGCACCAGCCCGAGCATGCTGCTGAAAAGCCCAAGGCCGCCGCGCACGCTGCTGATCAACCCCGTGCCGCCGAACGGATCGTTCCCCGAGCGGTTGTAGTCGTAGAAGTTGCGATCGACAGCCACCACGCTCGCCGTCTGCCGGAACCCAGGATACCACACCGATGGGAGTCCAGCCGCGAAGAAGTTGCGCAGTGAGCCCGTCAGCGCGAAGCGCGTGGAGTCGGAGAACAGAAACCAGGGACCGTTGGGCGTCTCGATGCGGATGGCGTAAGTGCGCGCGTCGGGCACCGCTCCCCACGACAGGCGCAACGTGTCCGTGCTGCGATTGAGCGTGACGGGCTGCGGGACGGTGCCGGCGCCCATCACCCAGCCCGCCATTGCCGAGGGCACAAGCGTTTCTCCGGTCACTTCACGCGCGTCGCTGGTGCGAATGCGCAGCCGATAGGTCACACCCGGGCGCACCGTCACCACCGACGCGGGCACCGTATAGCGACCGGTGCCGCGTGTACCGACGCGCGTTTCGATGGCGCGCGCGCCGACCGTGTCGGTGCCGGTGAGCAGTCGCACATCCGCGCCGCTGAGTGGTTCGCCGCCCGCGGTGCGAATGGGATCGAGCGCGTCGAACTTGCGCGAATCGTTGATCACCACGCGCCCCGTCAGTGACGACTCCACGAGGATCACCTGCTCCGCGACATCGGGGTTGAGCACGGCGTGCACCACGATGGAGGCGCGCGGCGACGCGACATTCACGGCGTCGAGCTCGCAGGCCGTAAGCAGCGGAAGCGCAAACAACGGCAGGGCGAACACATGGCGGCGCATCACCACGACACCGACACGCCGGCCGTCGGCAGGAACGGAAACTGCGAAAATGCGGTACGCGTCGGCGGATTCTTGCCGTAGTCGAACACATACGTGAACACATTGCTCGCGTTGTACGCGTTCACGAGTGACAGGTACGGTGCCCACGTGCGCTTACCGGTGCGGGAGCGCGTGACGCTGAGATCGAGCCGCTGAAAGAGAGGAAAGCGCGCACCGTTGCGCACTCCGCCGATGGGTTCACGCTGCACGCTTTCGGCACCGGGGCTGAAGCTGTTGGTGAGCGGATCGTAGCGACGCCGCACGAGTTGGCCAACCACATCGGTGAACGGCGTGCCGGTGCCGAATCCCAGACGCGCACCGTAGCTCCACTTCGCGCTGGGTCGATACGACGCCACCACGTTGAGGTTGTGTCGGCGGTCTTGCACGGGCGCGAAACGACCCTGCGGACCGTCACGCGTGCTCACCGCGAACGAATACGCCAGCCACCCGGAGAGCTTCTCGCTTTCGAGCTGTCGCAGCAGCACGTCCACGCCGTACGACTGTCCGGTGGTCACGATGAACTCGTCGCCCAGCACGGCGGGATCGTTGAACAGGTTGGAGGCGGGCAACTGCTGATACGTCTTGCGCCAAGTCTCCACGCGCACGAAGCGCGCGGCGTCGAACCATCGCTCCACGCCACCAATCCCCTGCCAGGCGCGCGCCACGGGCGTGCTGCGGTCACTGGCGAGCCAGAAATCGAACACGCGCACCGGCGCCTGCTCGTTGCGCAGTGCCGGCGTCCACTGACTGGTCGCACCACCAGCAATAGTGAACGCCAGGTCGCGATTGGCAAACCACTTGAGCGACACTCTCGGCGACAGGCCGGTCCAGCCCGTGCCCGTGACGGTCTCCGCGCGCAGGCCCACGCGCCCGGTGATCGACTTCGCGCGAACGGTGTGATCGACATACGCCGACGCCGCCGTTGGCTGCTGACGCACCTTCAGAATTTCGGACGTTCCCGACGCGGCGGCGTCGACATCGTAGCGTACCCGCAGCGCCGACACTTCGTAGCCGACGAGCGTTTCGTGACGCCCGCGCCAGCGCGTGAACTCGCCCCACGCGCGTGAATCGGAGAGGCGGTTGACGAACGTCAGCGAGCCCGAGCCCAGATCGAGCTTCGTGCCGAAGCCGGTGCGCGAGAACCGTTGCATCACACGCGCCGAGTCGCCGCCGGCCACGCGGCCGAGCGGCTGCTCCCATGCGGAGCCGAGGACGGAGTTGCCCCACGTGAACAGCAGATCGCCGCCGCCGGCCTGCGTACTGTCGCCGAAGCTCGCCAGCGATGCATCGAGAACGTCTTCACCCGTGTACGCCGTGAACGACAGTGTACCACCTCGCGAAAGCTGATGACGGACGTGCGCCTGCATGTCGGTGAAGTAGTACGGCAACTGGTTATCGGAGAGCAGCGCCACGAAACGATCGGCATACGTCCGGCGCGCAGCTACGTTCCAACTCGTGCTGCCACCCACGGTCCCACCGAGCGACACAGTGCTCGCCAACAACGAGACGCTCACCGCTCCATGCACGCCGCTGCGTTGCTCGGCTTTGGGTACGACGCTGAGCACGCTCGACAAGCGTGTGCCGTATCGCGCCGGAAAGCCGCCGGGGATGAGTTCGAACTCGGCCACCGTTTCGTCGATGAAGGTGCCGAACAGTCCGCCGAGGTGAAACGGATTGTAGACCGGATAGCCGTCGAGTAGCACGAGATTCTGATCGCTCTCGCCGCCTCGCACGTTGTAGCCCGCCGTGAAGTCGTTGGTGGCGACCACGCCGGGGAGCAACTGCACCACGCGCAGCACATCGGGTTCGCCGATGACGGGCACGCGCTTGAGCGTCTCGCCGCGCACGGTGATGGTGCCCGGGTTGGGCGAGAGACGAAACTGCTCGCGCTCGGCCGCCTCAGCGTTCACGCGCACTGTTTGCAACTGCGAGGTGGACGGTGTGAGGGCCACGTCGAGCGTCGTGGCGGCGCCCGCGCGAATGAGCACCGTCCGGGTGACGGACACGTAGCCCACGCGCCCAATGACGATGGTCGCCGAGCCCGCCGGCACGCGAGCGAGCGAGAAACGCCCGTCGTCGCTGGCGAGAGTTCCTAAGCGCGTGCCTCGCACCACGACGCTTGCGGCGGCCACTGGGCCGGAAGATGTGGCGTCGGTCACCCGGCCGCGCAGTTCGCCAACGGAGTCCGCACGTGCGGCCGCGGGTTGTTGCCCCGGTTGTTGCACCAAGGCCAGCAGCAGCGCACTCAACATGACAGGCGTCACCGCGTCAACTCGGGCGACTCGAAGCAAACCGGTTCGCGAACTGCATTCCACTCGGCGCCCTGCGTCGCTATCGGGCGGAGCATCTCATAGTGATCAGTACGGTGATCAGTCATTCCCATGCTCCGATTTGCAGCGCGCTGATGCACCGTGAGGCGCCATCGAGCGCGAAAATTAGATCGCGGACTTTCACCGCCGAAACGTAGTCGACCACCGCAACGTGGTCGAAGCCGCCTGCGTCTCGGAATAAGCCGATGGCCGCGAGCGGGCGTCGACGGGCGCACACCCCAGCGTGCCACGTTGGCGTCCGCAGCCATAGTGCGCAGCAAAGAACTGGCTCTTGTGGGTGTTGGGACGGCAGGCCGGCGCCGACCTTGTCGCGCTTGCGTTGCTGTTTGCGGTTGTGGTCTCGCTGACCGGGTGGATGGCAGGGCGGGCGCAGAATGCAGGTAAGGCGCGCGGCAGTCTTATTGGCTTGACAATGCTCGTTGCGACGATCGTCGCCGGCGGTGTCGCGATCGGGTCGCAAAAGGCGGCGCCAGTGTCCATGGTTGCGGCTCCCGCGGGGTGGGAGCTCTGGTCGGCTGCGAGGGTGGCGTCGGCGCGTGACTCCGGGCGTGTTGTGTTTGTGGACTTTACCGCGGCGTGGTGTCTCAGTTGCCAAGTGAACGAACGCGTGGCCTTGCATACCGATGCGGTGGAACGTGCGTTCGTCGGTGCCAATGCGTTGTTGTCGCGCGCCGACTGGACATCGCGCGATGCCGAAATCGCCGCCGTGCTCGCAACATTTGGACGAAGCGGCGTACCGTTGTACGTCGTGTCTCCCGCCGCCAGCAACGCGTCGGCAGAGATTCTGCCTGCCGTCCTGACGCCTGGCATTGTGATCGACGCGGTCACGCGCGCATCGTCGAACGCGAAGATTGCCACGGCGGCATCGCTGTCACCCAACTGATCCCTCCGGCCGCGTTTTACTTCAGCGACTGCTCCAGATCAGCCGCGATGTACGCCATGATCGCCATTACGGCCACGCAGCGCTGCACCTCTTTCGGGTCGAGCTTGTCCGGCGTGTCGGCATCGGTATGGTGGAACCAGAAGTAGCGCGTTCCGTCCACTTCGAGCCCCATGCCCGGCACGCCGGTCTGCATGATCGGGCCGATGTCCGCACCGCCGCCGCTGGGGCCGATCCTGCCCGCGCCGATCGGCTGCAACAGCGTGCCGATGGCCTCGACCGCTTTCCGCGCGTCAGCCGAACCGGTGAAGCCGAATCCGAGCGGCGAGAACACACCGCCGTCGCTTTCGATGGCGAGTTGATGCACCTCGTTCTGGTGCGCGTTCTTGTACGCCGCACCGCCCTTGCCACCGTTCTCCTCGTTGGTCCAGCCCACCGCGCGAATGGTCCGACGGGGCGTCAGTCCCAACTGCTTGAGGAGCCGAATGGCTTCCCATGCCACCACGACACCACCGGCGTCGTCCATCGCGCCCTGCCCAACGTCCCACGAATCGATGTGGCCACCCATCACCACGATCTCGTCTGGCCTCTCGCGTCCACGCAACTCGCCCATCACGTTGTGGCTCTGGGCGTCGGGGAGCATCTGGGCGCTCATCGTGAGCGTGAGGCGCACGGTCTGCCCACGCGCGACCATGCGACGCATCATCATCGCATCCTCGGCGGCGACACTCGCGTGCGGAATGCGGGTGACGGTGGAGTCGTAGCTCATGTTGCCGGTGTGCGGCGTGCGCATGCTGAATGGACCTGCGGCGCGCGCAAGACTCGCCACCGCGCCGACCCTTGCCGCGGCGATCGCCCCCATCCGACGGAACGCCCCGTTGTAGCCGTAGTCGCGCCATTCGGCGTCGTAGAGCACGATCTTTCCCTTCGCTTCGCTCGCGCGCTGGGTGAGTTCCTCGAAGCTGGCGACGAGCATCACGTCGGCCGTGATACCGCCCGGCGGCGTGGCGATGCTGCCGCCGAGTCCCAGCATCGGGAGTACCTGCCTGCGCGGCGACACGAGCTCCAGCGACTCCGCACCGCGCACCCAGTGCGGCACCATGACCGGCTCTTTGCGCACGGCGTCGAGGCCGTCCGCCTTCATGCGCGCGACCGTCCAGTCGATGGCCTGCTCGAGCGCCGCCGAACCGCTCAGTCGATGGCCGAAGGTATCCGTCAGTTCGGCAATGCGAGTCCACGCGCCTGCAGAATCCGCCTGCGCGGCGGCGATGATGCGGTTCGCGATCTCGCGGTATTTCGCGGGAATCGCGTCGGCGGATTGAGCCTGCAGTGGTGTGGACAGCACGATGAGTGC
>Ga0105049_10008835_pt1 | contig 11634 bp, 10 predicted proteins | sample MAT06_FD_78087 | JGI IMG/M metagenome (GOLD analysis project Ga0105049, IMG submission 78087) | Freshwater microbial communities from Lake Fryxell liftoff mats and glacier meltwater in Antarctica - MAT-06 | ecosystem: Environmental > Aquatic > Freshwater > Ice > Liftoff microbial mat | place...
AGACATGATGGGGGCGACTTTGATGCAGGATTGTCGCTTAGAATCTGACAATCGCCCGTGGAGAAAGCCGCTGACTACGGTGGGTGTGCCGCAGTTACCAATGGGCGATCGCCTGCACCACAAGTTCGGCGTTATCGACGGCAAAACCGTGATTGCAGGTTCTCACAACTGGAGTGAGGCTGCAAATCACGGGAATGATGAGACGTTGCTGGCGATCGACAGCCCGGTAATTGGGGCCCATTTTGAGCGGGAGTTCGATCGGCTTTACAAAGGTGCAATCTTGGGAATTCCCCACCGCATCAAACAGAGAATCGACGCGAAAAAAAAAGAGTGCGAATCAGTGCAAGCAGCATCAAAATTTTCCGATGCTAAACCTCAAATTTCTGGCAAAAAGTTAGTTAATTTGAATAGCGCAACTCAGGAAGAATTAGAAACTTTACCAGGAGTAGGCTCGAAGTTAGCCCAGAAAATTATTGCAGCGCGGGAAAAACAGCCTTTTCAGTCTTGGGAGGATGTGGAAAACTTGCCAGGAGTCGGAAACAAAACAGTAGACAAGTGGCGCGATTTAGTCGCATTTTAAAGATAGGATGTACGGTTGAAACCGCGCCTACACAAACAATGTCCGCCTCCGCGGTGTAAAGAAAATCAGATAATTTTAAACGCCCGGTCTTCTTATCTTCAACCCGCGGAGGCGGGTTTTGTTTGTGTAGGCGCGAATTCTATTCGCCGTCTATTCTTCAACCCGCTTGGAGTGAGTTTTGTTTGTATAGGCGCGAATTCTATTCGCCGTCTAATCGGCAATTATTACTTCAAGTAACGGGATGAAAGTAAAATGCCGCTGCTAACACGGTATATGTTGCTAAAAGCAGCACTCCTTCCAGCCAATTAGAGCGCCCGTCAAGACTGATTAAATTAGCTATTGTAACTGCGATCGCAACTGCGACTACTTCAAACGGACTAAAGTTTAAATCCATCGGCTGATCGATCACTAATCCAATAATCACCAACACCGGCGCTACCAGCAAAGCAACCAGCAAACTGGAACCCATTGCGACAGAAACTGACAAATCCATATTGTTTTTCATCGCAACTCCTACCGCAGTTACATATTCGGCCGCACCGCCAACAATCGGCAACAGAATTACCCCCGTAAACAGCGGCGTCAATCCCAATCCTTTGGTAGTTTCTTCGACAACACCAACGAAAATTTCTGATTCAAAAGCAACGGCAACAGTTGAGGCAACTAGCACTCCTATCCATAGCCACAAATTCGGTTTGTGCGTAGTAGATTCCTCTTTGGTATTTTGAGGATTTTCTGACTCTAGTTCTAGCAAGCTGACTTCGTAAAGATAGCTGTGAGTTTTTAAGGAAAATAGCAGAGTTAGAGCGTAAACTGCAATTAGGACGATCGCAGTTATTAAGGAAAGATTCTGAATGGCTGCTGGTTCCACTCCATTTGAGGTGTAAATTACCATCGCCGGCAGCAGAATGGCAATCACCGCTAGAGTCATTGTGGAACCGTTCACCCGCGCGATGACTGGCTTAAATTCTTGTTCTTTGTACTTTAGTCCTCCTAGCAGCATGGACAATCCCATAACTAAGAGTAAGTTGCTGATAATGGTGCCGGTGATGCTGGCTTTCACAATGTCAATTAAGCCAGCTTTCAGGGCAACTATGGCAATAATTAATTCTGTAGCATTGCCGAAGACTGCATTTAATAAGCCGCCTATGGATGGCCCTGTGACGATCGCCACTTCTTCTGTTGCTGTGCTCAACCAAATCGCCAGAGGTATAATGCCTAAAGCGGATGTGATGAAAACTGTGAGGGAACCCCAGTGCAAATACTCAGCGGCGATGGAAATGGGGATGAAAATTAACAGCGCTATGGAAAGAATTTTTTTGATTGACATAGGAACTCGGATGGTGTACGGAATGGTGAGGTCGAGTTGTCGAGGCGATCGCAAAGTTGATTTTACACTATTCAACTATTCTCTGACAATTCTGGTGGCGAGTGCGATCGATAATTGGGAATTTTTAACCGCAAATGCACGCAGATCGAGGCAGATTGAATATAATAGAATTATATCGACATCGGTGAAAAGATATGTCTCAATCTGTAGTGCCAGTTGTTGAATCAAAGCAAATTGATACTTCACCCACTTTGACCTTTGAAGAATACCGATTTTATCAAACTGATTCCGATCTACAATATGAACTGTACAAAGGCAAATTAATTCCGATGCCAACCGCCACAGTTTTACATATCAAAATTTGCGAATATTTAGTTTACAAATTGCAGCGTTACCTAGCTGAACATAATCTTGACTTAGTAGCAAAAACAGGTTTAGGAGTAAGAACAGAAGAAGATACCTCTCGGATTCCTGATGTAGTTGTTTGTACTCAAAGTCTTTTAGAACAAGCTGCTGCTAGACCAGGTTCTGGTATCCTCGATTTTGAAGAAAAGCCGCTGTTAGTCATAGAGGTAGTGAGTCAAAATCGGCGCGCCGATTATGTGATTAAACGAGCTGAGTACGAATTAGCTAACGTGCCCGAATATGTAATTGTTGACCCTACACATAACAAGGAATTGGTGCGAGTTTTAGCCTTTCCTGAAGGTGAAGATATCTATACCCAGACTGATTTTAGGGCGGGGCAACAAATGGTGTCTGTAGTATTTCCCAATCTGACATTATCAGTGAATGAAATACTGTCTCCGCCATTAGTTGAAGGGTTGATTAAAGCAGAACAAGCTCGGTTCCAGGAACTTGAGCAGCAAGCTGCGGTGGAGCGCCAACGGGCTGATGAGCAGGGCCAACGGGCTGAAAGATTGGCGGTGAGGTTGCGAGAATTAGGAGTAGATCCCGATCGCATTTAGGAGCTTAGATCACCCAGAAGTCATGAGTTAATTGTTATTAGTTATATCAAATCCGCGCTGCATCGGAATCATTCAGATATCTATTCTCTTCATCGGCGTGAATCCGCGTCAATCCCTTGTCATCTGCGGTGAAGAAATTCTCTTTTTTTGACCGCAGATACAGGCAGATTAACACAGATTAACGCAGATGAGTTAGATCTATCGATCGGGCTTGATACTGTGCAGCTATTCAACCCAACGCACCCGCACAAAATGAGCTTCGCGTCCCCAGAAGTCCTGACTTACAGTAATATCAACAACACTCAAATTAAACGGAATAGCAGTTGTGATGTACCGCTGAGCCAGAGATCCCACATCAGGAGCTAACTGAGCCGCAGCAGCAGCCGCTGCACCCAAACCGAAAAGTTGCAGAAGGGGCCCCCGAGGCAGGGCTAAATTGATGCCGACAGCAAGTCCTGCCGTCAGCAGCATTGCCACCGACAAATTCGTGCCACAGCGGGGATGTACGGCTAAATCCCACTCTCCGCCGGCAATCCGCTGCAAAGCCTCGCGCACTGCCTGACGCAACTGTGCAATGTTAACGTGGCCATAAAGATAAAACCCTTGGTCTGTGGACATCCCGCCCAATAACTCATTATCGGTTCTTGCTGTAGTCGCACCAACCGATTGGCCCAGTACCCAAACAGTAGCGTGTTCCAAAGCATGAACTTGTCGCAAAGCCAATATTTCCTTCAAACCGGGCACGAAATCGAGTTGCCGCAACAAGTCAGCATCTTGAGTCCGCTGCGGGGCAAAGTCGAAGGGAAACTGGCCAGTGCGGCCGGAAGCAGAAGCAGTAGTTGTCATATCAAAACGCCTCCATTAACTCCATTAAGTGGATATTTAACATTAGCAATTCGGTTGAGAAAAAGCCGTTAACAGTTGACAGTTGACAGTTGACAGATGAGTGCGAAGTTTTTAGGCAGGGGATTTAAGCCCCTGCCTAAAAACAATCCACCTAAAGGTGGGGGCTTAAATCCCCTGTGCTTTGGTCATAAATTATCAATAGTTTTGACTTTAAAACCTAGCAATGGCAGGTTTTGTGCAAAAATTATTAGCCCTCAACCTGCCATTACTAAAAGATCGCACTTATTCCCAGTTTATCGTTCTAGACGCTGGCCCTCACGGAATACTCCCGGAAGTCGCCGGCCTCTGGTATCGATAATTGTGCCTTTGCCGTGAGGCAATCCCTTGCGTAACTCTCCCTCATAGCGGATACCGTTGGAGAACGAACAGTTACCCCTGCCATCAAGTTCTTGAGTATAGAACTGTCCCGAACACCGACTGCCGTCAGCCCGGGTGAACGCTCCCGTACCTAAAGGCTTGCCCCCTAAAAATTGACCCACAAAGCGATCGCCATTGGCAAAAATGAATTGCCCTTGTCCAGTGGGCACGCCTACTTTTTGATCAAGAGAAAACGACCCCACATAGCGATCGCCATTAGTAAAAATAGCTGTCCCGGAACTAACTTTGCCATCTCGGAATATACCCTCCACGCGGGCGTCGTCCTTAAATATAAATTGTCCTCTACCATTTGGTTTGCCCAGACGGAACTGCCCCTCATAGCGATCGCCGTTGGAATATATGTATACCCCAGTGCCACTGGGCAAACCGTTGACGAACTGTCCGATGTAGCTATCACCGCTGTCATAATCGCACCTAACTCTACCTGTAGCGATAGCTGGCACGCAGCGACCGGTTCTAGCTTCTGTTCCTTGCGCCATTGAGGGCAAGGGATAAGTCGCGTAACTACCAATTCCCAACACTGATGCAACTAATAAAGCGATTCCACTGGTCCAAGAACGGGAAATCATCAATCAACTTGCTCCTATGCGCTGTTAAATATTATCTTCTTCTGTCCTTTGTCTTTTGTCCCATTTGTTGTCAAAAGTGGCCTGAAAACCTCAATTTATGCTTTACGAAACTCCGCGTTTGCCGTTGCGATATACCCCCGGAAAGCGCCTGCCGCTAGCATCGATCATCGTTCCGACACCGTGAGGCACTCCCTTTCGCAATTCTCCTTCATAGCGCGTACCGTTGGGGAAAGTGCAGGTGACATTAGCGTCTAGTTCTTGATTGAAAAATCTGCCGGAACAGCGAGTGCCGTCTACCCGCACCAATACCCCAGGGCCAAAGGGTGAGCCTGCAAAGAATTGTCCTTCATAGCGATCGCCATTAGTATAAAAAAATTGACCCCGCCCTGCAGGTTGGCTGCTAATGGCATCAGTCTGAACGTTCCTGACGACTGCGAACTCTCCGACGTAGCGCTCGCCGTTGGGAAAAACGACAGTCCCAGATCTCATTGTGCCGTCTTGGAACTGGCCTGTGTAGCGGGCATCATCTTTAAAAATGAATGTCCCTCTACCATTTGGCACTCCATTCCGAAAATTTCCTTCGTAGCGATCGCCATTAGCGTACACGTAGACTCCACTGCCGTCGGGCAGGCCGTTGACGAAATTTCCCTCGTAGTTATCGCCTCCCTCGTAATTGCATTTTACTCTCCCCGTCGGAGGGTTTCCTTGGCAGAAGGGAGAGCGTTTTCCTTCTTCTGGTTTTGGATCAGGTGTTGGTTGAGCCATTGATGGCTGGGGATTCAAGAGATTAGTGGCGCTGCCGATACAAGAAGCAACTAATATCACCATCCCTAATTTTTGAATTGAACCGAGCATGATCAATCTCCTTTAACTTCAATTACTAATAGGGATTTTCTAAAAGCTAATACTCGCTGAAAAGTCCTCTCTTTTTTAATCCCTCTACTAATTTTACCTTCACGTTAGAGATCTGCCCTAAATGCAAAAAGGCAAAAACTCTAATTTTTGCCTTTAGCATTTTTCCTGCTTTACTGTCAATTTTCAGCGTCGCGCTGAGCTATTCGGATTTGGGAGACGGCTAATAACTGCATTGGCTGGTTGTGGTTGGCGACTGGCGGGTTTTTCGCCAACACCTTTGGCTACCTCAACGCCGTTTTCCTCCAGAATCACGATCGGATCGGCTCCCTGCTTGAGATCTACCCGCTTCACCAACACTTGCCCGTTAGACAGCCGCTGCCCGACTTTGACATATCGGCTGGTTGGTTCATTCGGTACTTTGACAATCACTTGCGTCTCGTTCCCGACTTTTACCACCCCGCTGACTTCAGTGCCTGTAGCGAGGTCAGTAGAAGGCGGTGGCGGAATTACTGGGATGACGGGAGGAGGTGGGGGATTTGGGTCTACCCACTGGGGCGGGCGCTTGTCTACTGGCAGTTCCGGCAGATCCGGTACTCCTATAGGTCTAGCTGCTATTGGCTGGGGCGGGCGCGGGGGTGCTGGAGGGCGAGTCTGCCGATTCGGCGCACCTTGGGGTCTAACTGCTATTGGCCCAGTTGCAGGAGGACGGGTGCCAGTACCTCTTCTTACCCTGGCATTGGGGTCTCTCCATTGGGGCGGGCGCTTGTCTACTGGTAGTTCCGGCAGATCCGGCACTCCTATGGGTCTAGCTGCAATGGGTTCGAGTCCAGGCGGGGATGTACGAGTACGACCTAACTGAGGAGGAGTTAGCCCTGGAACTAGGGGCGGCAAGCCAATTTGTCCCCCGGTGCCTCCGGGTAAGGAACCATTTCTGCCACCGCCACCTAACCGAGGAGCAGTTAGCCCTGGAACTAGGGGCGGCGAGCCAATTTGCCCCCCATCACCTCCGGGAAGTAAAGAGCCTCCCGGACCTCGTACTTCCTGAGTGCCTCCTCTACCGCCCGTGAATGCCGTGGGGATAACCGTCTGATCAGGCCTGTTAAGTGGGGGGGGAGCCAATAACTCGGGAAGTTGGGGTAGCACGGCAACTTGTCGCTGTGGCAGTTTGGGGATTTCTGAGGTAATCCCACCCGCCCCGTTGGCTCCTGGAGGGATTTGTAATGCGATCGGGGGCAGTGGCCCAAATGGGTCTAACTGAGAAGGATTCGCTGTCACAGGGCCTTGGGGCACCGGCTGAAGCGGAAGCGTTGGATTCCTGTCCTTTTTGTTGCCGATACTGGTTTGAGCCTGTCTCGCTCGTTCGTCTGGGTTGGTCGATCGAATTAACCCTGGAGGCTGGGCGGCTACTATTGGAGACTGGAAAGTCTGAGCTCCTGGGGTGGGGCTGGCAGAGGCGGCCGGAGACGGAGAGGCTGCACTAGGGCTGGGGCTGGGGCTGGCTGTGTTGCTGCCCTCGCCACCGCAGCCTGCGATCGAGAAAGCTAGTAGTCCTATAGTCGCAAAATATAAAAGTTTGTGCATTGCCGATCGCCCCTAACTGCTTGATTTCAAGATATCCAACACGGACTTGCAAAGTATAGCCCGTTGTCGATTTAAGTTTATCAGGAGATTTGGTTTAAAACCCCGTCCTTCGCTTGACGGCTTTAATTTCTTAAATCCATCTTAAAAGATTCTGGTAATTGTTTTGCGAACGATGTATATTATAGCAGTCAAGGTTAAACTCCTTTGCCATCGTGAAACAGTTGAGACACACTTTTCGGCATCAAATGTTGGACACAGAGCCGCGAAGACTCTTAAAACAGCTAGAGAATCAACGCATTCTCTCTACCAGAAAACAAATAATTTGGTTTCAACGATTAAGTAGGACGGGGCACGTCCAAACTCTAGGCTTGTATCCTAGTAAGCTTTTGGAGATAGACCCTCTGGAGTAACCGTGAGTTAGACTTTACGATTGGTACTATTGTACGGTTGAGAAGTTTAAGGATTGCCGTAAGGACATAGTGCTTAAAGGTCAGTCGCTGAATTAAGAATCCCCACGCCTTGATAGCTGGGGAGTGTCAACTGTGTTCGATGTTATGCGATCGCTTGAAAATTGCCAAGTTCTCCAAGACTTAATTCCACTCGCCCTCACCATTATGAAAGCATGGGCGATCTGGCAAATGCAAAATTGTTTTCCTAATGCTCAATAGTCTTGACATCTGACAGTGAATTATGCTAATGTTCCGTTCGGATAGCGTAGATCAAAATTTCACTTCATATATTCTGTCTACTTAACTGAAAAATTATACTTACAAAATAAGGTATTCCTATGGCACAAGCGTCTGTATCTCCTGTAGTGCTGATTATTCTAGACGGCTGGGGTTATCGTGAAGAAAAAGACGGAAATGCGATCGCCGCTGCGAAAACACCCGTGATGGACAGTCTCTGGGCCGCTTATCCCAGAACTCTGATTAAAACATCGGGCCGGGCGGTAGGGCTGCCAGAGGGGCAAATGGGCAACTCAGAAGTGGGTCACTTGAATCTGGGCGCGGGCCGCGTGGTTCCTCAAGAGTTGGTGCGGATCTCGGATGCAGTGGAAGATGGTTCTTTGCTCAACAACCGGGCGCTGGTTGGGCTTTGCGAGAAAGTCCGCGCCACGGGTGGCAAGTTGCACCTGACTGGTCTTTGTTCTGAAGGTGGGGTTCATTCCCATCTCAGTCATATTAAGGGTTTGCTGCAATTAGCAAAAGCACAGGGAATTTCTGATGTTTGCATTCACGCGATTACAGACGGTCGTGATACTACTCCGAAAGAGGGTGTGGAAGCTCTAGGCAAGATAGAAAGTTATATCGCAGAGGTAGGGGTCGGTCGGATTGCGACCATCAGCGGCCGCTACTACGCGATGGACAGGGACAAGCGCTGGGATCGGGTGCAGCGCGCTTACGAGGTGATGACGACTGAGGGTGCTCCTGACGGTCGATCGGCAGTTAATGTGTTGCAGGCCTCCTATGCTGAAGGAGTGACCGACGAGGTTGCTGTTCCGACTCGGATTTCTCCGGGGGCGGTGGCATCCGGGGATGGGGTAATTTTCTTTAATTTTCGCCCGGACAGGGCGAGAGAATTGACTCAGGCTTTTGTATCTCCCGATTTTAAGGGGTTTGAACGGCAGTTAATTGAGCCGTTGGCGTTTGCGAGTTTTACTCAGTACGACCCGAAACTGTCGTCGGTAATGGTGGCTTTTGAACCGCAGAATTTGAACAATATTTTGGGCGAGGTGATTTCTAACCACGGTTTGCAGCAGTTGCGGACGGCGGAAACTGAAAAGTACGCTCACGTAACTTATTTTTTTAATGGGGGTCTGGAAGAGCCTTTTGTGGGGGAAGACCGCGAGTTGGTGCAGAGCCCGATGGTGGCGACTTACGATGAGGCGCCCCAGATGTCGGCGGACATGGTGACGGATGGCGTGGTGACGGCTTTGGAAAAAGGCATATATTCGTTTATGGTGATTAACTACGCTAACCCGGATATGGTTGGTCATACGGGGATGATGGATGCGACGATAATTGCGATCGAAACTGTGGATAAATGTTTGGGGCGGCTGTTGAGCGCCATTAGTAAAGCTGGAGGTACGGCAATTATTATTGCTGACCACGGAAATGCTGAGCAGATGTTTGACGAGGACGGGAATCCTTGGACGGCTCACACTACTAACCCGGTGCCGTTTATTCTGGTAGAAGGCGAAGGTCGGAAGATTCCGGGTCACGGAACGGATGTTCCTCTGAGGGCGGACGGTTGTTTGGCGGATATTGCGCCGACGATTCTGGAGCTGTTGAGGTTGCCTCAGCCCCCGGAGATGACGGGACGCTCTATGATTGAACCCGCTAATTTTGAAGTTCGCGCCAATCGCACTCCGGTGCGAGTCCGATTGTAGTAGGGCTGGGTGAAATCTAGTTACAGGTAGGGGCACGGCACAGCCTTTCGTGTCAACTTAAGGTATAACCCATAGTCCGACAGGGGTTGAAACCCCTGCCTCATAGCGAAAGTCCTCTCAAGAGGACTGAGAAGAAAAATTTTTAAACTCATGAGTCCTCTTCAGAGGACTTGGGCTTTGAGACAGGGAATTCATTCCCTGGCGGACTGGCGGACTAACAGCTTAATTTGACAACAATGGGTACTGCCGTGCCCCTAAGCGAGTTTGTGTGCGATCGACCGAATTTGATATGATGATTGATTACCGATTACTAATTACCAATTACCCCTGATTATGAATATTGTTTCTGTTTTACAAGTTATCTGGTCTTTGTCTGCTTTAGGACTTGTGGTTTTTGTATTGCTACACAGTCCTAAAGGCGATGGTATTGGAGGGATTGGCGGACAAGCTCAATTGTTTACCAGCGCCAAGAGTGCAGAAACGAGTCTGAACCGGATTACTTGGGGTCTGTCTATTGTTTTTATGGGTTTGACTGTGATTTTGAGTGCTGGTTGGTTGGCACCTAAGTAATAAGATTTGGATTTGTAACCGCAGATGAACGCAGATAGACGCAGATAATATCAAGTTCATCTGCGTTTATTTTCGTCTATTTGTGTCTATCTGCGGTTGCAAAAATGCGGTTGTGGAAAGTTACAGTAAAAGCTCGATTGCTGGCTGGTTTGGGATTGGCTTTATGTTGTTTTAGCCTGATAATTGTGAGTCAGGTTAATACTCCGGCTGCAAGTCTTTCTTCTCTCCCTAATAGTTTGCCGAATCCACAGGTTCACCCTTTGCCGCCAACGCTGGCGAATTGGCAAGATTCCACCGATAGCGGTGATTATTTTGACCAGGTTAAGCCACCAAATTTCGGTCATTTGCTGTGGTCGAAGTTTCCGATTCAGGTTTATGTTGAGCGTCCTGTTGATGCTAATAAGTCTGAAGCATGGGTGGCGGCTGTGTTGGATGTTGTCCGGGAATGGGGGGTTTATTTGCCTTTGGAAGTGGTGGATAGTTCGGAGGTGGCTGATATTAGGATTTTACGTCGGGCTCCGCCTTTGCGTCAAGGGGTTTTGCGATCGCGCTCAGGAGAGGCTACCTATGAATTATACGCTCGTCGGGATGGGGATAAAACTGTGTTATCTCATCGGTTTTCGGTTTATTTGAATCCGAATCAAGTGGGTAAATATATTCCGGCGACGGCGCGGCATGAGTTGGGTCACGCTTTGGGAATTTGGGGCCACAGTTTGATGGAAACTGATGTGCTTTATTTTTCTCAGGTGAGAAATCCTCCGCCTATTTCAGCGAGGGATGTTAACACTTTGAAGCGGGTTTATGAACAGCCGACTCGGTTGGGGTGGGAATTGTAGTTACGCGCGAATGGAATTGGCTTCTACAGAAACCAAGTCCGCGAAGGCGGACTCTAAAAACACGATAGTTAATAGGAAAGAGAAGAAAGATGAAAGATGAAGCTTTTGGGATTGTGCCAGTTTTTGCGACTGAAACTGATAGTTTATTTTTGTTGATTCAACATCAAGCCGGACATTGGGCGTTTCCAAAAGGTCACGCGAATCCGGGGGAATCGGCGCTAGAAACGGCGAAGCGGGAGTTTGAGGAGGAAACTGGCATCCGCGATTGTGAAGTGCTTGAGGAGCCTAGTTTTGTGGAACGTTATTCTTTTGTTAAGGAAGGGAAGCCTAGTTCTGTGCAACATTATTCCTCTGCGAAGGAAGGAGAATCAATTGAAAAGACTGTTACTTACTTTTTGGCTTTTGTAAATTCAATGGAAGTTCAGTTGCAAGTAGAGGAAGTTCAAAATTCGGCCTGGACTTCCTTTGAGGATGCAGTTAAGCTGATTACTTTTGATGGGAATCAGCAAGTTTTAAGGGAAGTTAAAGCATTTTTGGACGCGAGAAATGAGTTTAACAGTTGACAGTTGACAGTTGACAGTTGACAGCGAAGTTTTTAGGCAGGGGATTTAAGCCCCTGCCTAAAAACAATCCACCTAAAGGTGGGGGCTTAAATCCCCTGTGCTTTGGTTAATC
>Ga0105049_10008840_pt1 | contig 11630 bp, 11 predicted proteins | sample MAT06_FD_78087 | JGI IMG/M metagenome (GOLD analysis project Ga0105049, IMG submission 78087) | Freshwater microbial communities from Lake Fryxell liftoff mats and glacier meltwater in Antarctica - MAT-06 | ecosystem: Environmental > Aquatic > Freshwater > Ice > Liftoff microbial mat | place...
CGCAATTTGCCACCGCCAGCATCAGGTCGACGCGCTTGGCGTACTCGGCGTCGACCAGCAGTCGTGACAAGACGCTCTTTGATTGCGGATACTGCCCGGCACGATAGAGCGCGATCCCCCACCGTTCGCGGGCTGTGTTGTCCTTCCCCTCAAGCACGACGGCCTGCCGAAAGAGGTCGATCGCGCGGGCCTGATCACCCGGCGCTCCGCGCCTCTCGAGAAGTTGTGCCAGTGTGTCGCGAAGCGCAGAACTGGATTCGAAGTAGACCACGCGATCCTCGAGCAGCTTGATCGCCTCGGGCACACGGTTCAGCTCGACAAGCATCTCGGCGTGCGCCATCGTGTACGCAAGGTCGGCGGGCTTCTTCGCCGACGCCGCCTGATAGTTGGAAAGCGCCTGTTCGCCGCGCTGCCAACGCTGGTTGATGATGCCCATGAAATAGTCGATCTCGGAGTCTTTCGGGTCGAGTTCCTGAGCGCGCTTGAGCGACTTCTCTGCACTTTCAAGCTTGCCCTGCTCGATGGCGATCTGCGAAGACAGCAAATGACTGCTGGCACGCGTGTCGGTCATGGCAAGAACCTGGTCGATGGTCTGCCGGGCCTGCTGGATGCTGCCGCCTCTGAACTGATCGCGAGCCAGGCCCTCGGACACGCTCGCGCGGGCGTCGGTCCAGTTCGCCTGCGCCTGGGCCTTGTTGGTCACGCGGGTCGACCCGCACCCGGCGACAGCGACAATCGTCACGGTGACGGCCAGCGAGAGAATCGTGTTTCTAGTGTTCATGGGAATCTCGTTTCTGTTTTGTGCGGTCTTGTTATCGAGCATCCAACTGAACGATCGCTTGACGCGACGGTCCTGAAGCAGGAACGACCCAGGCGATCGAATCATTGGCGTAGTTCCATATGCGGCTCGTGGCGCGTTCGGTCAGGTCAAGGCCGACCGTGTAACCCGCGATCAACATGGGCCTGAGTGTTGTTGTCAGTTTCGCACTGGACAATGGCCTTGGCGTGAGCAACTTTTCGACCGGGGCCGTCGTGGGCGACGTCACCATCTCTTTGCGAATCACGTCGCGAACGAACTGGTGGGTGGCGGAGCTGTTGATGCTCGAGACCACCTTGCCGGTCACCTGTCGTTTGAGTTCGATTGCCTCAACGAAGGCCGGATTGAGATTGGTGGCGGCGTTGAGATTGAACAACACGGTCGATGAGCTGGGATTGGGCTTGGCGAGTTCGCGCATCGCGGTTTCGTAGTAGCCTTCGCTAAGGCGTTCGCGACCCCAGGGCATCAGCCCGCGGCGAAGGCCGACGCGCATCGCGTCCAGCCGGTCGAGGGCCTTGAGCGATTCCTCAGAATAGACTGCGTCGTCCTTGATGATGTGCGGCGTAAGCAGCACGATGATTTCTTCCCGCAACATGCTGTCGTTCTGCCTTCGGAACAGCGCGCCCACACCGGGCACATTACCCAGGCCCGGCACCTGATTGCGGATGCGTTCGCTGCGGTCGCGGAAGAGTCCGCCGATGACGACGGTGTGTCCGTCACGAACGACGATGTTGGTGGTGATGTTCGCGGTGGATGCCGAGGGCACTTGGGTTTCTGCGTCGATGATTCCGTCGGACTGTTCGGGGCGCACTTCCATGCGGATGAATCCGTCATCGCCTATGAACGGGCGGAACGAGAGGATGGTTCCGGTATCGAGGAAGTTGACCGAGCCGACGGTCGATTCGCCGCCGGAGCCGATTGTGGTGGCATCGCGGTATCCGAGTCGTTGCCCGACCTGAACGCGTCCCTGGTGTCGATTGCTGACCAGCACCTTTGGGTTGGCAAGTACGGCGGTATTGGTGTTCTGTTCGAGCGCGGTGAGGAAGACCCCGATGTTGTCCTTGACGACGCCCATTCGAAGTCCGCTGCCGCCGGTGGAGAGTGAGACGTACCCGCGGCTGGCGAGGTCGCCGTTGACGGAACCAGGGGTCGAGCTGCCGGGAATGTTGGTGGTGAGACCCGGGCCGCTGGCGCCGGTTTGTCCGAATTGAAGGGTTGAAAAATCGATGCCGCCGAGCACGGAAAAGTCGACGCCCAGTTGATTGGTATCGTCGAGCCGCGCGGTGACGATGGTCGCCTCGACGAGCACCTGTTGCGGCCTCTTGTCGATCTCGCCGATCACACGTCGGGCTTCTTCGATCTTGTCGTCGAAGTCGGTGACGACGACCAGTTCGGCTGTCGCGTAGCTGTTTCCGGTGGTGGTCCCGTTGCCGCTGACGTCGCTCTGCGCGGGGGCCATTTGTTCGATCCTGGCGCCTTCGCCCAGGACTTGCCGCAGCACCTTGACCACGTCCTGGGCCGGGGAATAGTTCAAGCGGAAGACTTCGGTCTTTCTGACGCGTTTGGCCTGTTCTCTGGCGTCCAGTTCCTGTTGGGTGTAGACGTAGATGAAGTTGCCTTCTTCGCGATAGGCGTATCCGTTGGCATGAAGGATCGCGTCGAGCGCTTCTCGCACGGTCACGCCATAGAGATTGGCGGTGATCGTGCCTTTGACTTCCTTGCTGGCGACGATGTTCTTGCGAGATTGCAGCGAGAGCATACGCAGCACTTCGACCAGCTCGGCGTCGTTCACATGAATCTCGACGGTGCCGACTTCGGCGTTGTAGGTGACGTCGTCGGCGGAGACCGACTTGCCCGACGATGGGGCGTCGACCACTGTGGCCGGGTCATTTTTACCATCCGCGCCGAAGGGATCGGTCGACGGGTTGGAAGCGGGCAGGGTTGTTCGAGCCCGATTCGCGCCGGGCGAAACCGGATCGGCCGCCCATGCGATCGAAACTGGTAATCCGACAGGACCGGAATAAACGGACACCGTGGCCAAAAAAATAAGGGCCATCTTTCGTGCCTTGTTTCGCATGATATTGCCTTTCATGGCGCTAAACCCGCATGACACACCCGGCCGGACGCCCGGCTCGATGCCTGTCAATGCAACACACACTTCACTGATTACTTCACCTTCGGCGAACCTTCTCCCAGCGGCAGTTCGATCATCACTTCATCGACCCGCACCAGAACGCTTCGGGAGTCGACCCGTTCGACCACGACGATGACTTCCGGGTCAGCCGTCAAGAGACGGTCGCCCCTGCGAACCATTCTGCCGCTGACGATCGCGGTCGGCTGCTGGCCCATGATGGTCGACTGCACCTTGAACAACTCGCACATTCGCACCAGACGGTTCAGACGTTCCAGCCTCTGCTTCTTTTGATCGGCTCGAAGCGCGAGCGACTTATCGAGCCGCTTCCAAAATGATGTTTCGCCGCGATCTACCACGACCGGTTCCGAAGCCGATGGCGATCGCCGAACCGCGAAGCCTTCTGTGCGAATCGCGAATATGTCGCGGTTTATCGGGCGGCTGGGCTGGTCGATCCACGCCTCGACATCCGCCAGACGCGGCTCGAGCGTACTCATAATCGATCGCGAATTTTTGTTGACCGCATCGTTCGATGACTCGGCCCGCACCACCGCCGCAATCGCAGACGCGGGCTCGCTCTTGAGCACCATACGCAGCCCAATGACCGCCCCCACCAGAAGCAGTGCCGCAAGAACGGCAGACTTTCTGGGGTCGTTTCGTACGACCTCGGGCAGCCTGTCGAAGATGTGTTCGGGAATCCGCATGGGCGTTGGTCACCATCAGTTGGTCATGACTCGGAACTGAACAGGCTGAGACTGATCCGCACGCTCAACAGGTGGTCGTTTGAGTCGACGGTGTCGATCTTGAAACTCCTGACGCGCGTGAGGCGATCGATGGCTTCGAGCTTCTGCAGGAACGCCATGGTCGATTGGAAGTCGGCCTCGAACGTGATCTGCGCGGGCCATTCGCGATAGCCGTTGGAAACGATCGCGTGCCCGGGCTGGAAGTTGTATTTTCGAACGCGGACCTGATCGTCGAGCGTTGATAACTGGGCGTGAAACGTCGGCAGGTCCTGGGGTTTCGACAGAGGCCGATAGCGTTTTAGCTTGCGTTCGAGCCGAACAACCTCGGCCCGCACGGCGTCGAGCGCCGCGGCACGGTCCAGACTCTCCTCGAGCTGCGTCTGCGTCGTCTGCGCCAGGCCGAGCGCGCTCGCCCGCGCCGAAGCCGCAGGCCCGTAGACCACCAAATAAGCCGCCACGATCAACATCAACAGGCCGGCCAGCATGATCTTCTGAACCCGACGGTCGGAATGATCCTGTTTCTTGAGGCGCGAACTCATCGTTGACCTCCGGACTGAATCTGCCTGGCGGGTGATGACAGCGGTACGTCAAAGGACATTCCGAACTCTCGCGTCACCAAGTCGCCGCGGATGATTTCTTCACTGCTTGGGAAGGTCACCGTCGTCACGAACGGCCAGCGAACGACGTTGCCGTAAACCTGCGAGATCTCGCCCGTGCTGGGCGCGATGCCGGTGATTTTCACCTCGGCGAATTGCTGTGTGTGTTCCTGACCGCCATTCGCGTTGGCCGGTGCGTTGACAGTCGCATTGGCGTTCGCGGGTTTGACGGGCCGCGATACGAGCTTCATTTCAAACCCTGCGAGAGAAGTCGACTCGCCCATCGCCGCGGCGAGTTCGCCAAGCAGTCGACTTACATCCACCGGAAGCCCGAGCGATTCGACAATCAACTCACGCGACTCCAACTGTGAACGCAACTGCACGAGGCGGTCGAGCTGCTCGATGCGTGCCTGTGCCAGCGTCAGGTCTTGCTTCACATTGGCCGCGTGCTCGCGGGCGACGTCCAGTGATTTTTGAGTCCAGAGCAGGTGGATCGCGACGGTGCAGACGACGACTGCCGAGAGGCAGGCCTGCCATTTCACCCACTGGCGACGCCTTCGCACCTTCGGATACCAGTCGACCATGAAATTGACTTCACGCACTGAGCACCTCCGAGGGCCCGACGACGCGGGCGGGTGCGGGTTTCGATGTCGAGGCCGGCTCAGGTTGAACCGGGCCGGGCACGATCTCGGCGGGGATAGCCTGCTCGGGATCGATGCCGGTCGACGGCGCACTCGCCCGACCGGATCGCGACACGCCCATCCTGGCGGCAAGGCCTCCGGGGGCGTCGCGCAGCGCCAAGCCCAAAGCGATGGTCCATGCCGAGAGGTTGCCCGAGCGCTCGGCCGCGCGGAGTCTCGAAAGATCGGCGTTCATGATCGGACGACTCGGCTCGACCGCGATCGGCAGCGACCGACTCAGCACGTCGCGAACGACGAAATCGTCGGAGCCAAGACCAGTCAGTCGAACCATCAATGGTCGTAAGCCGCGAAACGTCACCGTCGCGTACCTCAGACAAAGCGATACCTCCCGGGCGAGCTCGTCGACAATCGGACGCGACGCGTCGAACACGGCCTGGCGCACGTCGTCACACGAATCAATCTGATCCTCAGGCACGCTGCCCAGTCGGACAGAGAGAGATTGCGCGTCCTGCTTGTCGATCCCCAGCTTTCGCGCGATCGCCTGCCAGATCTGCGACGTGCCGATCGCCAGCGGTCGATAGAAGCACAGCTCGCGGCCGCGACCGATCAGCACACTCGTCCCTTCCAGCCCCACTTCAAGAATGACGTGAACCTCCTGCTCGTCATCCTTTCGGCGAACGAATCGCTCGACAGTTCGGTAGAGCACGCAAGGTTCAAAATCCACCGCTACGGTTCTTACGCCCGCGTGGTGCAGTCGCTCGACCAATTCGTCTACCGCGCCACGCGGCGCCGCCGCCACGAGTACTTCCTGTTTCGCCTCGCCCGCCTGGCGCACCTGGCCCATCGGGACGTAATCGATCACGTGCGTGTCCGGGGTCGCATCAAACAGCGTCTTGGCTTCGAACTCCATCGCACCGCCGAGCTCCTGCGATTCCATGGGCGGAACGCGAATGCTCTTGTGTTTCACGGCCTCGCGAGGCATCGCGACAACCACGTCTTTTCCAATGAATCGCCCTTGACGCAGCATGTGCGTCAGCCCCACCGACAGCTCACGCACCGACGCGGCGCCATCACCACGAACAGACAAAGTCGCGTCGTACGCGGCGGCGAGCGCGACCAGTTCGTTCGCCGGGCCAATGCCCAGTTGCAGCATCCGCACGCCCTCGCCTTCGAGGTCCAGGCCGATGGATAGAGGTTTGAATTGGGGTCTCCAGAACATGCTCTACCATGAGCATCGGCGTTATTCCACGTTCACTTCGCCAGTAAACGGCTCAATGCGAATAACAATTGTCGTCCCACCTGCCGAGAGCGATACTAGCGCCGCCGACGTGGTGCTGATCGACGTCGTGCCGTCAAACGCCATCGGCGTGCCCATCGAGTCGAACACCAGCCGGCTTGCCCCCTGCCGGACGTTGACCAGCGGCATCGCAATGCCGCTATACACGTCTTTACCGGTCGGTCCCATCTGCACCACGAACGTGTCCTTACTGACCGGGTGCTTGATCGTCGTTGCCCCGCCGGTGGAGAATCGCTGGATGGTGTACCGGTTCGCTTCGAACCAGATGCCGTGCGACTGACGCGTGGTGATCGCCAAATTCTGTGCGTACTGCAGGTCTGATATCAGCGTCCTGGCGACGGCAGACACGCGAAGATCGGTTCGCGCACCGACGTACGGAACGACGAGTGCCGACGCGATGCCGATGATCGTGACGACGATGAGCAGCTCGACCAGCGTGAACGCGCGAAGTTTGGATTGAATGTGATTCATGCGGGCTCAGTTCGAAAGCGATTCCCACTGAACGACCTTCACCACAGGCGCGGCTACGGTCGTGAACGCATTTGTTGCGAACGACGGCAAGCTCGTGTTGAAGGCGTTGTAGATAAGATTGATTCTTCCGCGAAATGACGTGGGTACGCTCGAGCCGTTGTAGAGCAATGCTCCGCTGACGTTCGCGTTTGTGCCGGAGCTGGCACCGTTTCCGGTGATGGTGCCACCGACGTAGACGACGCCGTTGACGTTGAGGTTGCCGCTGTTGCCGCCGTTAGGTTGGAAGTGAAGGTCGCCGGTGGCGATGATCGCGGGCAGTTTTGGGAGTGCAGTGAAGTTGGGGTTTCCGTTGATGGTCAGACGCTGCGATCCGAGCACGACGAGTGTTCCGCCGTTGAGCGAGGCATTGCCGATGCTCGTCGCGGAGTCGGTCCACCAGATGTTGAGCGGGTTGGTCAAAGGTATCGCGACGGGCCAATTGCTTGTGACGCTGCTGGAAGGCAGTCGCTGGGCGGTTCCGGAAACGCCATTGACTGTGTACGCCCGCGTTGCCAACGAGAGCTGTTGAACCAGCATGAGGTTTGAAGGCGCTGGCACCGCCGAAGCGGCGACAGTCGATCCCCCGCTCGACGGATAGTTCAGCGCCGGCAATGCCACGTTCGATACGCTGCCCGTTGTCGCCGAGAACTGATTCAAAGGCGTCGTTCTTGTAATTGTCATTCGAACGCCCGGCGAGATCGACGCGCCGCCGACCTGCAGCCGCGCGATCGAAGTCACGACAAACCGACCCGCCGAGGGGTTGGCGATTGACACGTCCACCGGCGCGATCGCGTCGCTCCAGAGTTTGGTGTTGGTGATTCCGGTCCAGTACTGGTCGCCCGTCGAGGGGTTGGTCATCAGCCCGTTCGCGGGCGGATTCTGCAGATAGTACGCGGCCAGGCTCGCGCCCGATTCCGCAAGGTATTGCGCCTGCACGATGTCGGCGGCGTTCGTGTTCACCTGAGATCGGATTGACGCCGACGTGATCATCGCCCAGGTCATGACCGACAGCATCGCCGCCAGCACAAGCACGAGGATGAGTGCGACGCCGCGGCGAACAGGAGAATTTAGTCTTGGATGATTCATCGGTGTCGGTTTATTGAATATTGGTCGCCATCACCGACGTTCGCAGTACGATGCTTCCGGCGTAGTTCTGCGACGATTCGCCCTGCCCGGTCTGGAGTCCCACCTGGTACCGAACGATCGGCCTGGCTCCAGAGATTGCGGCTGTTTCCAGTTTGACGGATGAAACCAATGTCGCGCCAGAGCTCGCGAGCGAAGGTTGCACGTTCGGCCCCGCGATCACTTCAGGCAACTGTAAGAAGCTCATCTGGGTGAGGGTGGTGATGGTCGACGCGTGAGTGAGATCACCCAGGCTGGTGTTCGTTGCTTCGGGCAACTGCGCGGCGGTGAACGACGTCGACGGCGCGTAGTGAAGGAGTGTTTTGGTAGCGGAGTTGAACACGATCAGGCCGATCTCGCCTCGATTCGCCGAGCCGCTCGCGGATCCGCCGGCCCCGTCGTAAGCCCAATACATGAAGGCGGTCGGGCTGGTCGATCCGCGCGGAAGTGTGACCACCTGCAAGGCGGGCCTGAGCACCTGCTCCAGCCGCTGCGAAATGCGCGAGACGTTCATTGAAGTCTTGCGGGTGTTGTCTGTCGCGTGCCATGCGTCGGCGGTGGCGGTCATGAACAACGTCATTGCCAGCATGACAACCGACATAAGCGAAACCGAGATCATCAATTCGACCAACGTAAAACCGCGATCAACGCGCGCGTGTGCTGCTGTATGTTTTGATCCGCACGGCATGATTTCTCCACTTCGCACTTCATCGCGTTTGCTCTGCCGACGTAGCGATTCGCTGAACCTGTATTATCTGGCCATTGGGCAGCTTGGCTTCGACCTTCACAACCCGCAACGCACTGCTGTTGATCGACTGTCCCGCGATCGTGACGGCCCCGGTTGATACGGTCACCATTCGCATCGCCTTCGACTCACTGCTCACGACCTCGACCGGCGTCGCTGCAGGCGTCGGTGTTAGGAACCGGGTGTTCGGGTTGATGCCTATGGTCCCAATGTTTGTCGCGCTGATCGGGATGAGCGCTGCCGATCCTGACGCGCTCATTACCAGCACGGCATCGGTAGCACCCGGGGCGAGAGAGATCGAATCGGTGACGCAGTCCATCGACGCTACCGTCGTCTGGCCGGCCGCTGTCGCGATCACCGGAAGCGCGACGACTTCTTCCAGAAGCTGCCTGGATGCCTGAAGAGCGCGGGCCTGGTTCTGCACGAAGCGCTCGTTCTGATAGACCGCGTCGAGCACTCCCGCGAGAGATGCGACGCAGGTCGCGACCAGGCCGGTGGCGATTAAAACCTCCGGCAGTGTGAATCCGCCGGACCGTGACTTAGTAGGTGGAGTATAGCGTTCCATCGGGTGCTCTTGATGTAAGGTTGGCGACGAGCTTTCCGGTCGCGGGCTGGTATATCCATCCGGTCGAGCCGTCGACTGCGATCGACCCGTTGCCCATATCGAGCTTGACGGTGTCGAGACTGTTGATGGTGTTTCGCGGGATGCGCGACAGATAAGGCCCGTACTCGAACGAGCCGATTTTTTCTGAACTGGTTGCGCCGCGTTCGTTGGTGAAACCGGTCATTTGCTGTACGAACGTCTCCGCCGATGGGGTACCGGTACCGCTCGCAAAGCTCGGAAAGATGTCGAAGTGCTGGGCCTTGTAGAGTTCGATCTGGCTTCGCATGTAGCGAAGCTCGTCTTTTAGGACGTTGGATCGCGCTTCCATCGACGCGCTGGAGAACTGCGGAATGACGATGGCGGCAAGGATGCCCAGGATGACCACGACGATGAGAATTTCGATGAGCGTAAAGCCGTGCGTCAGGATGCCACGCGGTCGCTGCGTTCGATGGGCTTGAGGTTGCGTCGTCATAGGGTTCTCGGTCGGGCGTCGGAGCCGGGTCATGACAAATCGCCGGGCGACCTTTCGATCGCCCGGCGAGGGTGGGTTCTATTTCACTTAGTTGAGCAGGGGCAGGCCGTCTTTATCCAGGGCGAAGAATCGCCCGGCCGAGTCGAGCACATAGCCGACGCCAGCCGTGGTGATCGCGGGGGTCGAAGTCGACACTTCGGTTGTCAGGATCGAAACGGTGACCGCGCTGGAGCGAAGGCTGTTCTGCGGGACCTGCGGGAGGTACGGGCCGAACTCGCCCGAGGTCGAGCTGGTGCCGGCGGCGGTGGTCTTGCCGGTCAGCTTGGTCCAGTCGAAGGTCGCGCTCGAGGCGAGCGTGCCGTCCGAGGTGGGATAAACGTCGGCGTGCTGCAGTTTGTAAAGCTCGACCTGCGACCGAACGGTCTGCTGCATCGATCGCATCGCACTCTCGCGGGCTTCTGTGGAAGCGTTAGAGAACTGCGGAATGACGATCGCGGCGAGAATGCCGAGGATGATGACGACGATGAGAATTTCGACGAGCGTGAAGCCCGACTTCAACGACGAGTAGGAACGTGAGCGCATGATACTTTCTCCCAGTTGGTGACGGATTGGCGACCCTTCTTTTTTCGTTCCGGCTTCGGCCGGACGTCGGGCCACCTGATTGGACTTCGGAGCAATCACTATCAGCATCGGCGTAAAACGCCTGTAGCTTTATGTGATGCCCCGTGTTTCGCGTTCGTGGTGGATTTTGTCGACCCGTTCGCGTGACGCCTTTGATTTATGATTCGAAATCAATGCAGACAAGTCGCCGGGCGTTTTTTTTCGCCGGGCAACTGAAACCTGATTTTTATGGGAACCATCGCCCGACAGGCGAAAAATCAAGCGTGATTCATCACGATCGGCGGCACCGGCACATCTAATGACGAGCAAATCGCACGGAGAAGTTCAGCCTCGTCCACGTTCAACTGCTGATCGCACGCGACGGTGTTCGCTGCCGCTTCAACAACCTTTCGCTTCACCGCCGGCGAAGCAAGTCGCAACTCTGATAACGCCCAGGACAACTCCCGCAGGTCAATCCCCCCACGCGGCGGCGGCAACCTGTCGCCCTGCAGAACCGCCATCCCGCACGCGTACGCCTGCTGCGTGTCGTGGTTCGTCCGCTCGGCCAGCGCGGTAAGCACACAGACCACCTGCTTCCCCACCGCCGCCAAACTTCGATACTTCGTCGCCGGCGGTCCGTTCGCTGTGCTGAGCAACTGATGCTCGATCGTTTTGTACAACGCGAGTTCGAACGGCGTCACGATCCGGTCGGCCTCGCCGATCGCTTTCGCCATCAGCTCGAACTGCTTCAACTGCGTCGGCGACATCGCACGCAGCGCGGGCGTACACAAGTCGAGCAAGGGCAGCCGCAGCGAACTCGGCAGCCTCATCGCGACCGGCAGATATCGCGCCATCAATTGTGAAGTCGGAAGGTCGACCCGTGCGACCTCGTTCAGTTGAAATTGCGCCAGCATCGCGTCCTTGCCGACAATAAGGCTTAGCACCGCAGCGCGTGCGGTGAACGCGTCGCGGGCCGCGCTCTGCAGCACGGGTGGAATCGCCGCCAGCAATTCCTGCGAGCGGGCGATCGCCTCGGGCTGCGTCGTGCCGGCGAGATCGACCACGTCCTGCGGGCGCTTGCGAACGATCGGTTCAGGCACGCTCGCCGGCTCAATATCCACACGCTCCTGGCTGAAGTCGTTCGAGGGCAACTGCTGCGGCGCGAGCCCCATTGAGGCCTGTATCTGGTTCGAACCCGGGTAGGCCGCCTCGCGCGGGGTCGGCGCGGCGAACGCGTCGGCCTTAAAGGTCGAATCGATCGCCGCGATCCGCTTCAACAGAGGCGGGTGCGTCGCGAACAACTTCTGCAGGAAGCCCGAGACCGGAGCCGCAAAGAACAGGTGCGCCGCCTC
>Ga0105049_10008848_pt1 | contig 11623 bp, 7 predicted proteins | sample MAT06_FD_78087 | JGI IMG/M metagenome (GOLD analysis project Ga0105049, IMG submission 78087) | Freshwater microbial communities from Lake Fryxell liftoff mats and glacier meltwater in Antarctica - MAT-06 | ecosystem: Environmental > Aquatic > Freshwater > Ice > Liftoff microbial mat | place...
CGCTGCAGGTACGCGCTGACGAGGTTCGGGTTGGCTTCTGCGTGTGCGCCGATCACGAAGAACGTCGCGGGCACGCGCAGCTCGTCGAGCAGATCCAGATAGCGTGGCGTCAGCTCGTCGGGGCCATCATCGAACGTGAGCGCCACTCGCTTCACTCCCGTGGGTCCGCGGGACAGCAGCCCTGGGACGCGATCGAAGACGAGCTTCTTGATACGGGCACGGACCGACGACACGCCTTCGTAAATACGGGTTTTTCATCCGACTCACAAGGCTGCGGATCCCGCAGGTGTCGCCTGCCGGAGTTGCAGGTGAGCCCGCCGACCGACGCTGGACTCCGCGAGGTTGGCTGTGGCATGCCGGCCGCACCCATTTCACTCATGTCGCAATCGGGGTTCGCCATTACCGTCGCTGGCTTGCTCGCTGCCTTGACCTCGGTCGCCGATGCCGCCCCGCGGCCGGTCACCGTGTTCCTCGAACGAGGTGGTCGGATCGTCAACCACCAGGGCGAGGAGGTCGAGATCCCGCGCTACGGCGGCGGCGACGCGGCGTGGACCAAGATCGTCGGTTGCGTGCAAGCGCAGTTCGCGCCGTTCCAGATCGACATCAGCGATACCAGACCTCGCGGCGACCACATCACCGCCATCGTCGGCGGCCTCGCCTCGCAGCTCGGTCTCGACGATCGCAGCACCAACGGGGTCGGCCCGTACATGGCCGGCCGGATCCAGCGCAACGCGACCGTGTACGTGTTCTCGAAGGTCGGTACCGGCGAGCGCGACACCCAGAACTTGTGTGCGGTCACCGTCCACGAGATCTCGCACGCCCTCGGCCTCGATCACACGTTCAAGTGCGGCGACGTCATGAGCTATCACGGCGACCGCTGCGGTGCGCGGAAGTTCCTCGACGTCGACGCACCGTGCGGCGAGTTCTCTCCGCGCACCTGCGGCGACGGCAACAAGACCCAGAACTCGTACCGGATGATCGCGAACCTGGTCGGCCTCAAGAACCCGGAGCCGGCGCAGCCCGAGCCTGGCGATCCGCAGGATCCGTGGACCGAGGATCAGGATGACCAGGATGACCAGGGTGACCAGGGTGACCAGGGTGACCAGGATGACCAGGGTGACCAGGGTGATCAGGACGCCTCCGAACCGTGCGCGGAGCAAGACGAGCAGACCGAGCAGGCCGAGCAATTCGTCGAAGATCGCCGCGGTCGCCGCTACCGGATGGAGCGCGTCCAGGGTCGCGATGGCCGGACCTGGATCGTCCTCCACGCGGTTCGCTAGTCCCCTGGAGCCGTGATTCCTGGCAGGCGAAACACGCCGTTCGGGGTGAGGTTTCTCGACCACGAACGCGCCTGTGGTGTGATGGCAACGACCCGGTTTCCAGGACTAGGTCTCCTTCGCGTACCGATCCTTGTAGGTCTCGCGGAGCTCGGTCTTCTTGAACTTGCCGGCGCTGGTGCGCGGGATCGCCTCGATGATCTCGAACGCATCCGGCAACCAGAACTTCGCGAACGTCGGTGCGAGGTGATCGCGCAGCTGATCCGCGGTCGCGGTCTGCCCCGGCTTGAACACCACCACCGCGAGCGGGCGCTCGCTCCACTTCGGATGCGCGACGCCGAACACCGCGGCCTCCTTGACCGCCGGGTGACCCATCAGCGCGTTCTCGAGCTCCTGAGACGCGATCCACTCGCCGCCGCTCTTGATCATGTCAGCGACGCGATCGGTGAGCTGCACGAACCCGTGCTCGTCGATCCGCGCGACATCACCGGTGCGGAACCAGCCGTCCTTGGTCCACCGGTCCGGCGTCTCGCCGTTCGCGTAGCGCGCCGCGACCCATGGCCCGCGGATCATCAGCTCGCCGTTGGTCTTGTCGTCGTGCGGGACGTCGCCCTGCCAGTTGCGCACGCGGACGTCGACCAGCGGCGGCGGTACCCCCTGCTTCGCGCGCAGCCGATACCTGGTCGGCTCGTCGGCCTTCTCGAGGTGCGGCGGCAACCGCGAGACCAGCCCGACCGGCGATGTCTCCGTCATGCCCCACGCGTGCAGCAGGGTCATCCCGAGGCGATCGAAGTCGCGGATCAGCTGCTCCGGCGCGGCGGCGCCACCGACGATCATCCGGATGCCCGGCTGCAGCACCCACTTGCCAGGCGAACCGTCCATCGCATCGCGGATGCCGAGCCAGATCGTCGGCACGCCGGCCGACACGGTGACGTTCTCCTGCACGAGCAGGTCGAGCAGGCCCGGCGGATCGAGGTGAGGCCCGGGGAACACCAGCCGCGTGCCGACGAGCGCGGCGAGGAACGGCAGGCCCCACGCGTTGACGTGGAACATCGGCACCACCGGCAGGAGCGTATCGGTGCGCGAGAGCTGCAGCGAATCGGGCAGGGCGGCGACCAACGTGTGCAAGATCGTCGAGCGGTGCGTGTAGATCACGCCCTTCGGCTTGCCCGTGGTGCCGCTCGTGTAGCAGGTGCCGAGCGCATCGAGCTCGGCGAGTGCGGGCAGCGCGGTGCGCTCGTTGCCACTCGCGAGCAGCCCTTCGTACGCCTCGTGCTCGTCGGTCTTGCCGACCACGTAGACCTTCTCGAACTTCGCGCCGGCGGCGACGATCTTCTCGTACAGCGGCAGCAGCACGTCATCGACGATCAGGAATCGATCCTTCGCGTCGTTCGCGATGTACGCGATCTCGTCGGGGTGCAGCCGGAGGTTCAATGTGTGCAACACGCCGCCCGAGAGGGGGATGCCGAAGTAGCACTCGAGGTGCTCGGCGTGGTTCCACATCAGCGTCGCGACGCGATCGCCCTTCTGGATCCCGAGCTGGACGAGCCCACGTGCGAGCTTGCGCGCGCGATCGCAGATCGCCTTGTACGTCGTCCGGTGGAACGACTTGTCGGGTCGTCGCGACACCACCTCGACGCCGCTGTTCCAGCGCTCGGCCCGATCGATCACGACCTCGATCGTCAGTGGGACATCCATCATCGTCGCCGTGTTCATGGCGGTGAACCTACCAGAGGCTGGATCCCCGTGTGGCCCGTGCGTACCGTGCGCGGATGACCCGGAGCTCACCGTCGCGGTCCCGGTCACACCCGATCGCGGCGGCGTCGGCGCCAGCGGACTGGCGATCACGTACATGCCGGCCGCCAACTATCACGGCGCCGATCAGTTCGCGCTCGTGGTCGACGACGGCGAGGCCGAGGTCGTGCTCACGACCGACGCGGTGACGACGGTCAACGAACGGCACGGTCGTGCTCGCGGCCGGCACCATCACGTTGACGCCCAGCGCGGACTTCACCGGCGGCGCGTCGTTCGTCTGCACGGTGAGCGATGGCGTCGAGCCGTCGCCGATCGCCGTCGCGGTGGTCGTCAGCGAGGTCAACGATGCGCCCATCGCGGTCGACGATACGTTCACCACCGCGCTCGCCACCCCGATCACGATCAAGCAGGCGCAGCTGCTCGCCAACGATACCGACGTCGACACCGCGCCCCTCGATGCCACCGCCGTCAGCAGCGCGACCAACGGTACTATCGTCGACAACGGCAACAACACCTACACGTTGACGCCCACCCTCGCCGGTACCGCGACGTTCCAGGACACGCTCTCCGACGGCATCGTCAACGACACCGGGCTCGTCACGATCACCGTGACGAGCTGATCACTTCGACTGGTAGCTCTCGTACATCGGCTTCGCCTTCTTCCCGCTGGGCTTGCCCATCTTCGACGGCTTGTACACGACCTGCGACTTCGCGCGGCATCGGAGACGAACGACTGCACGTCCGCCACCGTCGGTGCCGTGATGTCCTTCGCGGCCGGCACGTCGATCGCCTCGGTGAGGTAGCTGCGCACCAGCTTGGTCTCGAGCTTCCAGAACAGCCGCGGCGAGTTGAACCTGTCGACCGTCGCGATCTTGCGGTGGTGATGGGGTGATCGGCAGCTGACTGCTGACAGGCGACGACAACCAACGAGAGGACGAACGCGTGACGCATGAGGTTTGGACACCGGCTACTCGTGCGTCATTGCATGTTCTAGCGCCGGCGTAGATAGACGTCGATCACCGCCCCCGTGCGCGGCTGGCCACGCTCGCCCCACGTCATCACGCCGCGTTCACCTTCACAGTTTCCGCGCACGCATCGCGGCACGATCTCGTGATCGAGTGGAATCGAAATGATGATCTCCGCGAGTGGTCGCAGCTCCGCGGGCGAGCTCTTGCGATCACCATCGCGATCGGCCCACAGCACGAGCTGCGCGAACCTGGGATCGTGGCGATCGATCACGCCGTCGCCATTCGCGTCCAGCGCCGCGAGGGCCGCGAAGCCGTTCGTCGCCGTGCTCCCATCGGGCAGCACCGTCGCGTCGCCGAACAGCTCCGCACCGCTGGTGATCGCACCGTCGCCATCGCGATCGAGCGCGATCCACGGCGTCTTCGCCGACGGGAAGTCACTCGTCACCGGCACGCCCGGCTGAAACGCGAACGCCGCGCGGCTCGCCTCGAACGCGACCGGGGCCTCGTCGAACGAGACCACCAGTGGCGTGTCGCAGACGATCGAAGGATCGCGCTCGCGACAGTAGCTGTGCACGGTCCACATAATCTCGCGCGGACCGAGCTGCCCCAGCAGCTGCTGCATCCTCGTCGCCGGTGCGTTGCCCGGGCTCGCCAACGAATGCAACGGTTGCGGTTCAGGTAGTATGCCGAAGCACGGATCCTTGCGACGCTCGCGGCAGATCTCGCGCACCGTCTTGCGATCGACCGCCGACAACGCATCGAACCATTGCCCGGCCTCGGTCAGCCGGGTCGGCGCGGGCGGCGGCGCATCCTCGAACGCCACGGTCTGCGCGCGGGGCAGCGGATACTGCGGGTCCGCGAGCGGCGTCACCCGGACCGGCGCGACCCCGGTGTGACGAACGACCTTGGGTCCGAGCTCGTCGATGTTGATGCGCTGCGCCTCGGCGGTCGCCGGGGGCATCTGCGGCCCGCCAACCTCGGCGAGCTCGTCGATGTGCTCGCACGCCGCAAGCCCACACGAAATGAAAACGGCCAGGAAGCGGAAGGGCATCTCCCTCTTCAAACACCGCCTGGCCGTGGGGGCTTGGACCCGATCGCCAGGAACTGAGGTCCAACCAGGTTGGACCGGACCACTACTTCTTCGCGTCTTCCTTGGCCTTCTTGGCCTTCGCGAGCAGCTCTTCCGTGATGTTGCTCGGGGTCTCGGCGTACTTGGCGAACTCCATCGTGAACTCCGCCTTGCCCTGCGTGGCCGAGCGAAGCGGCGTGGAGAACCCGAACATCTCCGCGAGCGGCACCTCGGCGTCGACGCGCGCGTTGCCGTCCTCTTCCGTGGAACCGAGCACGATGCCGCGGCGCTGCATGATCAACGACAACATCGAGCCCGAGAACTCCGCCGGGCCCTCGATCGAGAGCTTCATGATCGGCTCGAGGATCCTCGGCTTCGCCCGCGGGAAGAAGTCGCGGAACGCACCGCGCGCCGCTTCCTGGAACGCGATGTCACTCGAGTCGACGGCGTGCGACGCACCGTCGGTGAGAGTCACGCGGAGACCGACCACGGGCACACCGAGGCGCGGGCTCTTCATGATCATCGACTTGAAGCCCTTCTCGCACGACGAGATGAACTCGCGCGGGATCGAGCCGCCCTTGATCGCATCCTCGAACTCGAACTCGCCGTCATGCGGCTCTGCAAATCCAGAGACCTTGCCGTACTGACCCGAGCCACCGGTCTGCTTCTTGTGCGTGTAGTTGAACTCGGTCTTGAGGCCGATCGTCTCGCGGTACGCGACCTGCGGGGGTGAGGTCGTCACCTCGGCCTTGTACTCGCGCTTCATGCGCTCGATGTAGACGTCGAGGTGAAGCTCGCCCATGCCGGCGATGATGGTCTCCGCCGACTCTGGATCGACCCAGCACTGGAACGTGGGGTCTTCCTTCGTGAACCGGTTGAGCGCCTTGCTCATGTTGATCTCGGCGCCGGAGTCCTTCGCCTTGATGGCGACCGAGATCACCGGCTTCGGGACGAACATCGAGGTCATCGCGAGGTTCGTGGTGCCGTCGGTGAACGTGTCACCGGAGTTGCAGTCGACGCCGAAGATCGCGCAGATGTCGCCGGAGCCGGACTCGGTGATCTCTTCCTTGTCGTCCGAGTGCATCCGCACCAGACGACCGACCTTGACCTTCTTGCCGGTGCGCGAGTTGACGACGAAGTCGTCCTTGCGGATCGCACCCTGATACACGCGGACGTACGTCAGCTGACCGTAGCGACCATCCTCGAGCTTGAACGCGAGCATGATGAGCGGCTTCTCGGAATCCGATTCCAGGACCTGCGGCTCCTCGTTCTTGTCGAGGTCGAGCGCGATGTTCTCGACGTCGCGCGGTTCCGGGAGATAGTGGCAAACGCCGTCGAGCAGCAGCTGCACGGCCTTGTTGCCGAGCGCCGAGCCGCACATCACGGGCGTGCACTTGAGGGCGATCGTCGACTCACGAAGGCACTTGCGGATCAGCTCCGGCGTGACCTTCTCCTCGATCATCGCCTCGGTCAGCGTGTCGTTGACCAGCGAGAGATTGTCGAGCATCTCCTGCCGCAGCTCTTCGGACTTCTCCTTCAGCTCCTCCGGGATCGGACCACGCTCGATGGTCTCGCCGTTGTCGCCGAAGAAGGTGTACGCCTGCATCTCGATCAGATCGACGACGCCCTCGAGCTTGTCCTCCAGGCCGATCGGCATCTGGATCATGACCGGGTGCAGCTTGAGCTTCTCGCGGAGCTGATCGCGCACGCGGTACGGGTTCGCACCCGTGCGGTCGAGTTTGTTGATGAACGCGATGCGGGGAACCTTGTACCGGCGCATCTGGCGATCGACCGTGTAGCTCTGCGACTGCACGCCGGCGACACCACACAGCACCATGATGGCGCCGTCGAGGACGCGCAGGGCGCGCTCGACTTCGATCGTGAAGTCGACGTGGCCGGGGGTGTCGATGATGTTGATGTGGTGCTGCGCCCGGATCGGCGAGCCAGGCACCGCCATGATCGTCTTGACCTTGGGGTCAGGAGGCCACTGGCAGAACGTCGCGGCGGACTGGATGGTGATGCCACGCTCGCGCTCGAGCTCCATCGAATCCATCTTGGCGCCAACGCCGTCCTTCCCCTTGACCTCGTGGATCGCGTGGATGCGGGCGGTGTAAAAAAGGATGCGCTCGGTCAGCGTGGTCTTGCCACTGTCGATGTGAGCCGAGATGCCGATGTTGCGGACTTTGGACAGGTCGGTGAGCACGGGAACGTCTCCTGCAGCATGTGCCCGAGGAAGCCCCGGGCGCCGTGAAAGTCGCGGGATTGCTACCGCTTACCGCCTGGTTTTGCAAGCGCTGTCGACACTCGACCTGGAAACGCCTGACCCCAGCTCACTTCGTACGAATTCACCGCACCCCCGAGCGCCACAAACCTCCGAGATGCCAGGAGAGTCCTTTGCTACCCTATCCACGAGTGCCGACCCGCCAGGATGTTGCGCTCGCCCCGACAGTGGCGGCGAGTGACGGTCGGTTCGATCATCTCGACGACAACATCGCGATCGAGTTTGTCTCCGGCACCCTCCCCAAGTCGTCGATCACCAAGGTCGAGGGCCACCTGGCCAGGTGCCGGGATTGCCGCACGCTGGTGGCCGCGCTCGCCGCCGACGGCGGCAATGACTCGAACGCCGAGACCGTCCCGCACGAGAAGCTGTCGCCAAGCCAGGTCACCGCGCTGCCGAAGCGCAAGCTCACCGTCGGCGACAAGGTCGGCCGGTATCTGATCCTGACCACCCTCGGCAGCGGTGGCATGGGCGTGGTGTTCGCCGCCTACGATCCCCAGCTCGATCGCAAGGTCGCCCTCAAGCTCCTCCGCGCCGGCCTCAACTACAACACCAAGGACGCGCGGACCCGGCTCCGGCGCGAGGCCCAGGCGATCGCCCAGCTCTCGCATCCGAACGTGGTCTCGGTGTACGACGTCGGCGAGACCGACGACGGCGATCTGTACATCGCGATGGAGTTCGTCGAGGGCGACACGCTCACGCAGTGGCTCAAGAAGTACCCGCGAACGTCGCGCGACATCGTCGACGTGTTCCTCCAGGCCGGCCGCGGGCTGATCGCCGCGCACGGCGTCGGCTTGCTCCACCGCGATTTCAAGCCTGACAACGTGCTGGTCGGCAGCGACAGCCGCGTCCGCGTCACCGATTTCGGCCTCGCCCGCTCGGTGATGACGCTGGAGCAGGCGCCGGGGATCGATTCGTCGACGGTGATCACCGCGCTCAACGTCGATCTGACCGCGACCGGCACCGTCCTCGGGACGCCGCGCTACATGGCGCCCGAGCAGCTGACCGGCCCCGACATCGATCACCGCGCCGATCAATTTAGCTTCTGCGTCGCGCTCTACGAGGCGCTGTGGGGCCAGCATCCGCTGCCCGGCGCGACCAGCGTGCAGATGCTCGAGAAGGGTGCGCTCGCGATCCCGGCCCCCGACGTTCCGAAGGTTCCACCGGCGATCAAGGCGGCGGTCATGCGGGGGCTCGAGAAAGAGCGCCAGAAGCGGTTCCAGTCGATGAGCGCCCTGACCTCCGAGCTGATGCCGGTCCCGGTGCGGACATCGGCGCGGTACGCGGTGGTCGCGCTCGCCGGGATCGTCCTGGTCGGTGGGTTCTCGGCGGTGATGTGGAACCGCAACCGGCCTTCCGGCGACGAATACATGCCGGCACCCGATAACAAGGGTGTCCAGCCGCTGATCGACGCGCTCAACAAGAGCGAAGAGGAGTATCGCCGGCTGCTCACGCAGATGAAAGTCCTGCTGCAGGAGGTCCAGATCCTCCGCGGCAATACTATGGAGCTCCAGAAGCTGCGTGAAAAGCTGACGCAGAAGGACGCGGAGATCCAGCAGCTGATCGATCGTGTGATCAAGCTGCAGTCGAAGGGCGCGATCGTGGCAACCACCACCAGCGTCACCCAGGACCTCGCGGTCTCCCACGCCGCGGCGGCCGCCGAGAACGATCTCGAGGGCTGCTTCGTCGAATGGAACGAGCGCGAGGCCGGCGACGCCGATCTCACGATCAAGCTGACGATCAACCAGGCCGGGCACGCCGCGAACGACAGCGTGCTCGTCGGACCCGAGTCGGTGTCGCTGCGGTTCTGCGTGTCGAACGCCCTGGCGCGCGTGACGTACCCCTCCGGGCCCGACATCCTCGACCTGCAGATCAAGGTCAGCTGGTCGAACGGCATCATCGCGCTGTCGCCGCGCGTCGTGCAGCGCCGGCAAACTCCGACCACGATGGGGGAGCTGTGATGAATGCTGCTGACGCAAGCGACCTGGTGAGGTGTACTTGGCCGGTTCGATGAAGCTCGCCGTGTTCGCCGTGGTTGTAGGCACGAGCGTTGTCCATGCCCAGCCGGTTCGCCTCGCGATCGACACGCCAGTCTCCGCATTCACCCTCGATCGCCACGCGATCTCGCGCGTGATCTACCTCGAGCGCTGCATCGGCGGTTGTCGGGTCACCGGCGGCAGCACCAACGATGCCCGCACCTTGACGTCGACGATCCCGAGCCCGGGCAATTACACGATCACCGAGTTCGAGAACGCGCTGGGCGCCAAGGGAGCCGCCGCCGACGCCGAGTGGAACGCGCTCATCCAGTGCATGCGCGAGGTCTACTCGCCGTACGATGTCGAGGTCACCGACCAGAAGCCGGGCTCGGGCTCGTATCACCTCGCGATCATCGCCGGCAATCCGCAGGAGATCGGCCTCGACCGCAACGTGCTCGGCGTCGCCCCGCTGGCCTCGAACTGCGGCGCGTTCGACAACGTGATCTCGTTCTCGTTCTCGAGCGCGCACCCGCAAACCCAGATCACACCGCACATGCTCAACGTGTGCTGGACCGCCGCGCAGGAGAGCGCGCACGCGTTCGGGCTCGATCACCAGTTCGCGTTCGTCGATGGTCGCTCCGCGTGCAGCGATCCGATGACCTATCGGATGGATTGCGGCGGGCAGAAGTTCTTCCGCAACAAGGCCGCGCGCTGCGGTGAAGAAGACGAGCGCGATTGCCGCTGCACCCAGGTGCAGAACTCGCATCGCAACCTCACCGATCTGTTCGGAGCGGCCCCGGCGCTGACCCCCGATCCGACGATCGAGCTCAACACGCCGATGATAGGCGGCGGGTCGTTGCCCTCGAACGTGATCGCCACCGCCAGCTCGCAGCGCGGCGTCGCGAAGGTCGAGCTGTTCCTCAATGGCTTCCCGATGACCACGGTGCCGGGCGCGTCGTTCGGCGCCGACGGGCAGGGCGCCCAGGCCTACGCGCTGCTGCCGCCTCAGGGCATGCCGAACAGCATCTACGACCTGTTCGTCCGCGCCTCCGACGACATCGGCAACTTCACCGACACGCCGACGATTGCGGTCACCAAGGGCGAGCCCTGTACGTCGGCGCGCGACTGCTTGGACGAGCAAAAATGCGAGGCCGGCAGGTGCTTCTGGGACCCGGCGGTCGGCGAGTTCGGCGACAGCTGCAGCTACGACCAGTTCTGCAAGACCGGGCTCTGCCACGGCACGACCGAGGTCGAGATCTGCACCCAGACCTGCGATGTCCGGGATGTCCTGGGCTGCCCGCAGGACACCACGTGCAACAACGGCATCTGCTTCCCGACCGAGGGTGGCTGCTGCAGCGCAGCGCCGGGAGACTGGATGCCCGCGGGGCTGCTCGCGTTTTTGGTGTCAGTGATGACTCTTGGTCGCAGACGCGCCCGGAATTCTCAGTCGTCACGCTGAATTGCCAACACTGATCAGGTGCCAGCGTGACGAAAACTGCTGACAAAAATCAGCCCGGCGTTGTATCTCCGCGGTCATGCTTCGCGTCACTGCTGGACTCCTAGCTCTCCTCGCGCCAGCCCTGGCGCTTGCCGAGCCGGCCTCGAAGCACACCCCGCGACGGATCCTGACCGTCCCGACCACCTACAAGGCGGACGCGAAGCTGGCGCTGCCGGCCGCGCTCGAGGGCCACACGATCTGGCTCAACCGCTGCGTCGGTGGCTGCCAGATGACGCCCGGCAACGACGACATGACGACGTCGCCGTTCCCGTCGAACGTGGTCCAGAGCGCGACCACGATCGCACAGGCCTCGGACCTCACGGAGCAGGAATGGACGGACACCGTCCAGTGCGTGAAGGAGGTCTACTCTCCTTACAACGTCCGGATCGTCGACCAGGAGCCCGGACCCGACGTCCCGGTCTACTCCGGCATCATCGTCGGCGGCAACGACTCCGCCAAGGCCGGCGCCGCGCTCGGGCTACCGCCGAACGTCGGTGGCGTGGTCAGCGGCACCAACTGCTCGGCCAATCCCCGCGCGGTCGCGTTCGCGTTCGCCGACAACGACAACGTCAACACGTTCGCGTTCGAGGTCGGTGGCAACAACGACTCGATCAACCGCGTGCGCGGCATCTGCTGGATCATCGCGCAGGAGACCGCTCACGCGATCGGCCTCGACCACTCGTTCTCGTACGCCGACGACAACGCGAGCGCCTGCAACGATCCGATGACGTATCGCTTCGAGTGCGGCGGGCAGAAGTTCTTCCGCAACCGGATCGCGAAGTGCGGAGAGTTCAAGGAGGAC
>Ga0105049_10008849_pt1 | contig 11623 bp, 9 predicted proteins | sample MAT06_FD_78087 | JGI IMG/M metagenome (GOLD analysis project Ga0105049, IMG submission 78087) | Freshwater microbial communities from Lake Fryxell liftoff mats and glacier meltwater in Antarctica - MAT-06 | ecosystem: Environmental > Aquatic > Freshwater > Ice > Liftoff microbial mat | place...
AGTAAGGATATTGCAAAGATTGCTACCATTATTTATATCACTTCCTTGCATGCAATAATTGCCAACTTTGATGTAAGGGCCGAAGCATATCTTACTGCATTTATAATTGCGGGAATTTTTCATCTATATATGTCGATGGCGCAAAAATGGAGCTGGCATTTGGTGGCCGCTGCTATTTTTTGTGCCGCTGCTATTATGACTAAAGGTATTTTTGTACTCATTACTATTTTAGCTGGCTTTGTTATCTTTTGGCTGTACAGCATGCAGTGGAAGCAGTTTATACAACCCAAATGGTATCTTTTTTTAGTGCTTACATTTATTTTTATCCTGCCGGAAATTCATACGCTTTACCAGCAATTTGATTTGCATCCCGAAAAAATCGTGTTTGGAAAAACGAATGTTTCCGGTATATATTTTTTCTTTTGGGATAGCCAGTTCGGCAGGTTCTTCAATAACGGACCAATCAAAGGATCTGGTGATAAATTTTTCTTTTTGCACACCTTGTTGTGGGCTTTCCTGCCATGGTCTTTTGCAGCCTATTTTGCGTTTTACAAATATGTAAGCAGCTTAAAAAAATCTGTTGTTAATAAGGAGGAATTGATCCTGGCTGGCAGTGTGTTTGTTACTTTTATGATGTTCTCGTTATCTAAATTTCAGTTGCCTCATTATATCATTATTATTTTTCCGCAGCTAAGTATAATGGTGGCTGCATATTTTTATTCCCATCTAGGCAATGTAATTTTAAGGCGTTGGCGCATGGTAATGTCCGTTTTATTTTGCGTTGCAATTGTTTGTGTTGTTATTTTGATTTTTCTTACTGACTTTAATAATTGGTACTGGCCGTTTTTTTTAATAGTAGTGCCGTTAAGCGCAGCATTTTATTTTGTATTGACTAGAGATGCTGATGTTAAAACTCTGGCGATGCAGGGAATTTGCTTTTCAATGATATTATTTTTTTACCTGAATCTTTTTTTCTACCCGGCCCTATTGCGTTACCAATCTGGAATGCAGGCTGGCAAATGGTTGCAGTCGAATAACCCTGGAGGTAATGCACAAGTTGCAATGTACAAATGTCGGCAGTGGTCGTTTGAATTTTATGGGCCTGCTGAAATTATACGAACCGATAGCTTGCAGCATATTGTAACAGCTGCAAAACAACCTGTACCATTGGTTTTATTCACAACTGAAAAGGAACTGGACGAACTATCGAAAAATTTTAAAATAGTAAAAGTATTGGAGCGATTTCAAAACTTCCCGGTAAGCCAGTTGAGTATTGGTTTCCTCAACAAAAATGCCAGGGAGAAAGAAGTGGAAAATTATGTACTGCTATCTTGCCGGTAATGCTGCTGATTGTTTTTGTTCGTTAACTGGTGCCTTTTTTAGATGAAATTCTTTTGTAAATCCGGTATTAGTCCAGACAAAAAAGTTTTTTAACTGGAGATGTAAAGATGATATTATTTGAATTATCGGCAATAAATTGAAAATATCGTTGGAGAGATTAAATTGCAGCTGTAAAATAAATTGATAGTAACATTATATCTGTAAAAAAAATCCCGGTCGTATCCGGGTATCTTTAAAAATAATACATGTCAAGTATCGATCATTTGCTCAGGCAAATATTACCCTCCAATAAAATAAATGCAACCCTTATAGATCGCTATGCTTTTGCGGGTGATGCAGGGTTTTATTATTTGCTACCGCAGGCAATTGTGCAGCCAGACAGCATTGAAGAGATTAAGCAGCTCTTTGTTTTTGCAACACAAAATAAAATTCCTCTTACTTTTAGAGCAGCTGGCACAAGTCTTAGCGGGCAGTCTATTACAGATGGAATTTTGGTTGATTTAAGCAGGAACTGGAAAAAGGTTGCGCCATTGGAGGATGGAAATTTTGTACAGGTTCAGCCGGCCGCCATCGGCGCTCATGTAAACCATGCACTAAAACTACATGGTAAAAAAATTGGTCCCGATCCGGCTTCTATCAGTGCTGCAATGATGGGTGGCATTCTCTCCAACAACAGCAGCGGTATGTGTTGCGGTGTGCAACACAATTCCTATCACACTTTACAAAGTATCCACTTTGTTTTGCCCAATGGCAGTGAATACAATACCTGCGATAAGCAAGCCTATATAAGGTTTGAGCAAGAAGATACCAAGCTATTTGACGGAATAAAGGCGTTGCAGAAAACAGTTTTGGAAAATGAGGGGTTGATTAAAAAAATCAACAATAAGTATAAAATTAAAAATACCGTTGGATACAGTATCAATGCTTTTGTAGATTATCAACATCCATTAGATGTGCTGGCCCATTTGTTAATTGGTGCAGAAGGTACGCTTGCATTTATAGCTTCGGCGGTTTTAAAAACCATCCCTGATAAGCCATATAAAATAACCGGTTTGCTCTTTTTTGATAATCCTGTTACAGCAGCAGATAATGTTCCTGCACTTAAAGCCACTGCGGCAGATGCACTGGAACTCATGGACCGGTCTGCCTTACGATCTATTGAACACCTGAGTTATTGCCCTGGAATAATAAAAACACTGCCCGGGAATACAACGGCTATTTTGTGTGAATACCAGGCATCAACTGCCGAAGAATTGCAATTGAAATTTGATGCTGCAAAAGTTATTCTTAGCAAACTAAATATTGCTGCAAAAGTTGAATTCACTACTGTGCCGCAAGATCAGGCCCATTTATGGAAGTTAAGAAAAGGTATGTATCCCTCCGTTGCAGCGGTAAGAGATAAGGGTACTACTGCCATGCTGGAAGATGTTGCAGTGCCATTAGAAAGCCTCGGAAATGCGGTAAATGAGTTACATTTTTTGTTTAAAAAATACGACTATACCAATGCCATTATTTTTGGACATGCAAAGGAAGGTAATCTTCATTTTTTAATTACACAACCGGTAAATACTGCCGAAGAAGTTGACGTGTTTCAGCGCTTTAATGATGAACTTGCAATACTCATTATTGAAAAATTCAACGGCTCATTAAAAGCAGAGCATGGTACCGGAAGGCAGATAGCGCCTTATGTTAAAGATGAGTGGGGAGAAGATGCTTTTGCCGTAATGCAATCCTTAAAAGAATTAATAGATCCGGATAATATTTTAAACCCCGGCGTTATCATCAATCATGATCCGCATTGCCATCTTAAGAATTTAAAAACCATGCCGGTGGTGGAAGAAGAAGTGGATAAATGTGTAGAATGTGGCTACTGCGAAAACCGATGCCCCAGCCGGGATTACACCATGACGCCACGCCAGCGGATACAGATTCGCAGGGCATTGCAGCGATTGAAGGCTGCTAACAATACTGCTGATTTTAATACACTCAGCAAGCAGTTTCAATTTGCAGGTATGGATACCTGTGCGGTAGATGGCATGTGTGCAACAGACTGCCCGGTTGATATTAATACCGGCGAATTAATAAAACGATTACGAAGAGAAAACCATTCACCCACTGCTAATAAAATTGCTGTAGGTGTAGCAAAAAACTTTGCCATGGTAGAGCGCCTTGTGAAAATGGCATTGCATGCAGGCAACGCTGTAAATAAAATAACCGGTAGTAATGGAATGTATCTTTTTACAAAAAGTATTAAAAAAATTGCACCTGCTTTTCCGCTGTGGACAAAATCGTTGAGTAAACCTGTAACCATTGCATCCAATGAAATAAGCAATGCAGATATTGTTTATTTTCCCACCTGCATTACCCGGATGATGGGGGCAGACAAAGAAAATAAATTATCTATTGATGAGGTGGTAAAAAGCTTGTGCGACAAAGCCGGGCTAAAACTTTTTATTGCCGGTAATAATACGGGTGTTTGTTGCGGACAACTTTTCTCTTCCAAAGGTTTTGTGCCTGCCTACAATTATACAGTAAATAAAACCGTGGAGTTACTTTGGGAACGGACACAAAAAGGAAAGCTGCCTATACTGGTGGATGTAACTTCCTGTACACTCTCGTTGCAACATGCTTTGCCCTATTTAACTGATGTAAATAAAACTTATTTTAATAAGCTCCACTTTATTGACAGCATCGATTTTGCTGCTGATTATTTGTTGCCAAGACTGGAGATCAACAACAAAAAAGAAAGTATTGTCTTTCATCCTGTTTGCAGTTTGTATAAAATGAACCTGCTTTCCAAATTGCAAACAATTGGAAATGCCTGTGCTGCTGATGCTGTTATTCCTTTTACCAGCGGCTGCTGTGGAATGGCTGGTGATAGAGGTTTTTATTATCCGCAGCTTACAAATTGTGCTACGAAAAATGAAGCCAGTGAAGTAAGTACAAAACAATATGAAGGCTATTACTCTTCTGGTAAAACCTGCGAAATGGCTATGTTTGATGCCACAGGAAAAAACTACCAGTCGGTTTTTTATTTGCTGGATGAGTGTTGTTAACGGATGACTTTTGGTAACTGAATAATTGGATAAATGTAAAATAAAAACAATTAGATTAGAACGCTGTTTCTGCGCTAAAACACCTACGGAATTAGGGTTCTAGCCCCTCGGCCCGTCCGAACGCCGGCCCGAGAGATACATTCTGGCGGGGCTTGGCCGGGCGGGCTTTGGAGTATACTATAAGTGCACTGTTGTTTTGCGGAATAGAACTGGAAAATGTAAAGCTGATTCTAAATTAGCGTATAAAGAAAAATGAAATTACTAATTGAATAAGAAAAGAGCTTTGAGGTATTAGTGTCAAGCTCCCCTCTCCCCGTCCGAACGCCAGCCCGAAAGATACATTCTGGCGGGGTTTGACCAGGCTGGCTTAGGAGAACTTGTCCCGACCTTTCTGGAGAGCTTGTCCCGATGCATCGGGAGGTTGGGGGTGAGGTCATACGGAAACTGCCGGTTTTTCAGACTCTTAATTAGACAACAATCAAACTAAAATTAAAAATATGGACATACTGAATATGTATTCTCTAAAAGAAAAAGTAATTGTTGTTACCGGTGGAACGGGTATTTTAGGTGGAGCCTTTGTGAAAAGTATCGCCGCTGCCGGGGGTGCTGTTGGTATTTTAGGCAGAAATGAAAACATTGCAACAGAAAGAGCTGAAGCCATTGTGGCTGCCGGTGGCAGGGCAATTTCTTTAGTGGCGAATGTGCTGGATGAAGATGAGTTGCAGGCCGCAAAAGAAAAGATGATAGCGTATTTTGGAAAGATAGATGGCCTGGTAAATGCAGCCGGTGGTAATATGCCGGAGGGTGTTATTCAGCCCGAAGCAGATATTTTCAAAATGAATGTAAGCGGCTTAAAAACGGTGATGGATTTAAATCTTTGGGGAACCATTTTACCCACACAGGTTTTTGGTGATGAGCTGGCAAAAAATGATACCGCCAGTATTGTAAACATCAGCAGCATGAATTCGAAAAGAGCAGTTACAAAAGTGCTGGGATACAATATGGGCAAGGCTGCTGTTGATTGCTACAACCAATGGTTTGCCGTAGAACTGGCTAACCGGTACGGTGATAAAATAAGAATGAATGCGTTGACACCCGGATTTTTTTTAACTGAACAGAACAGGAAACTTTTAACCAACGAAGATGGAAGTTTTACGCCAAGAGGGCAAGCTGTTATTAATAATACACCTTTTAAACGTTTTGGTAATCCTGAAGAGTTAACAGGTGCTTTGTTATTTCTGTTGAGTGATGCATCCCGTTTTGTAACGGGTTCTCAACTCGTTGTTGATGGTGGATTTTCGATATTTAGTGGGGTGTAAAATTGATACAGTTTGAAAAACTAATTGTTGGGATTCTTTCTAAAATGAATGCTATCCCTGAGCGTTGTTTATACTTCGCAAGGGGTAAATTGGTGACTTTTTAATTCACTCAATAAAGATTAAAAGTACAAGTGCCGATAGCTATCGGCTGCGACGCCACCGAAGCTTAATAGCAGTACTTCTACCCGGCTCATAAAAAATCTAACTAACGGTTTTATCCCTTGTGCAGTATAATAGCTCAAGCTGATTAATCTGGTTTAAGAAGTTGCAGTTTTTTAATCTTGGGTAAGAAAATAAAGGGTAAATGATTTATTCTGTAATTATAATACGAAAGGCAAAAATAACTTAGGTGGTATTTTGCTCATTATTGATAAAAAGAGTGCGACGCCTATGAAGCTTAATTGAATCCCGATAGCTATCGCATATGCGCTCAGCTAATTTTTAAATTAAATAGCTATAACATATATGTGGAAAAGGTTTCAAGGGGTTTTTGTATTGGTATTTTTTACGCCAGCGGCGTAACCTGTTTGTAGAAAATTATAATATAAACCGCCTATGCCCAGCGGGGCAACCTTGCGTTTTTCTACATTTCTCAAATTAACAGGCTGCGCCGCTGGCGCAGGGTTTACATTGATTTATTGTGGAAGCTACAAACAGATTACGCCGCCGGCACAAATACAGTTGCACTAATTTTCAATATTAATTTGTGTGCAAAAAAATGAGGGGTAATATCCTTAGCTTGACGCCAATGCGACAGCTATCGGGACTGCCAGGCTCATAAAAAAATGTTCACTAATTTATTGCTGGTTCAATATAAACAGTGCCGTATTAATACAGGCCTTACTTATTCTCTTGTTGATAAATAGTTATAATCTTCCAGAATTTTCTCTAAAAAATTAATCGCATACATATCGGTTGAAACCTTAAGCACATCCTGTACTTTGTAGGCCACCCGGTTGCACATATCAAAACGGTTGGTCCTTTGCGCCTGCAGCAATACACTTTTAACTGTATTGATATCACGATCACTTAGCCGCATTACTTCCGGAAAACTTACCTGGTAGTTGGTGGGAGTAACATGCATAAAAATGGTGTCATCTACTGTTAATGATGAATGGGTATTAACTACTACAGTGCCTGCTACCATATCTCCCAGCCGTTGGTTGTTGGGCGATATCATCATGACAATAATACTGGTAATACCACCCAGCATCAATAAAGAAATTCCCATAAATCCACTTGACCAAAATAAAAAGAAAACCACAAAACCCCATTCATAAAACCTGAGAAACCAGCGAAGCAAATACTGGCCGAGTGTGGGTTCTACTCCATCGAGACTCACTACTTTTATATGTAATAATCTTTTTCCAACTGTTTGTCCGCCAAATAACAGCTCTGCTAAAAAGGTATAGAGAAGCGTTGGTAATATCAAAACCAGTGTAACAAAGCCGCCGCTTCCTTCGCCCATTCTAAAGCCACCAAACAATAAGTATAACATGCTGAGCAGGTACAAAATGATCAAAACAAAATCTACCAGGTAGGCCAGTAGCCGCTTGTGAAACTCAGCCACTTCAAACTCAATATCAATATTAAAAGGAGTAGCTATTTGTATAACAGACATGCTTGTAAATTAATTGATTTGGGTTATATAACCCGTAAATAAATAAAAAGTTTTAGTAACGGCATAAAGATTTACCTGGCTGTTTTGAATACGTTTTATTTCGTAAAATTATTTATACTTCGCAAGGGGTAAATTGATGACCAATTTTTTTTATGAACCAGGCAGAAGTTTTTCATCCGATAGCTATCGGATTAAGCTTTGGTGGCAAATATGATTTTGTTATTAATTCTTTTTCGTAAAAAGGATTAATAATCACTCTTGTACATTTTATTAATGAGGAGCAAAAATACCAACTCACTAATTTACACCTTGCGAAGTGTACTATCCGTAATTTGTATAAAGATGCCTAGCCTCGGATAATTTTGTTATCCCTGGGAGGTTTTAACACCCGCCTGTACGGGCAGGTATTGAGATGAAAGTAAGAGATAGTATAATGAAAACCGTAAGTTCGGAGCAGATAAAGAGGGGTTGCAAAAATAATTAAACTATTTAGGTTTATTAATATACTCAATTATATGTGCCGAGCCTACGGCTCTCAGCCGACAGATTTTTAAAATCCAACGGGTTAAAACCTCCTGCCTAAGGCGGGATTACAAAACAGAAACGAGCCTACGGCTCTACAGGTATTCCGTTAATGAAGCTGCACCTCCATTAACTATAACAACCCTATCAACCCCATCACCTCCATCAACTATATCAACCTTATCAACCCCATCACCTCCATCAACTATATCAACCTTATCAACCCCATCAACTCCATCAACTATATCAACCTTATCAACTCCATCAACCCCATCAACTCCATCAACCCCATCAACCCAATCAACTTTACCACCCCCATCATCTACAACAAAACAAAATATAAACTTTTCGCCTTTCAAACCTTATCCTTCAATCACTTACCCTATATTTGCAGCAGGCAAGTCTTATACGACCAGCTCCTGTTGAATTCCCCCAGGACCGGAAGGTAGCAAGGGTAAATGGTTGAGCGGTGCGATGTAAGTAACTTGCCTATTTTTATGTCCATGAGTCTCGGCTGAGTCTGCTTATCAGTCCCGTTTTGATCTCTAATCTTTATGCTACATTTCTTATCTTGCAGCTATTAATAATATAATTTAAAATATTTCGTTTATTTTACTTTTTAGATACACTATTTAATTAACAATTTAAATTAAGCTCCATCAGGGGTTTGGGTTATTATGAAATTTTTTATAGACACAGCCAACCTGGCACAGATAAAAGAAGCCAACGATTTAGGAATATTGGATGGCGTTACAACCAATCCATCACTAATGGCCAAAGAAGGCATTAAAGGCGAAGCAGCAGTAATGAACCACTACAGAACCATTTGCGAAATGGTGGATGGCGATATCAGTGCGGAAGTAATTTCTACTGATTTTGATGGAATTATTGCTGAAGGCAAAAAGCTGGCAGCCATACACCCCAATATTATAGTGAAAGTGCCCATGATTAAAGAGGGTATAAAAGCCATCAAATGGTTTAGTGATAATGGTATCAAAACAAATTGCACGTTGATTTTTTCTGCTGGTCAGGCAATATTGGCTGCAAAAGCCGGCGCAACTTATGTATCTCCATTCATTGGCAGAATCGACGATAGCGGTTGGGATGGTATGGATTTAATTCACCAGTTAAGACAAATATTTTCTATCCAGGGATATAAAACAGAAATTTTAGCAGCATCTATCCGTTACCCCAACCACATCATTAAATGTGCTGAAGCAGGTGCAGATGTTTGTACCTGTCCGCTGGATTCTATTTTGGGTTTATTGAAGCATCCGCTTACCGATATTGGCCTCGCCAAGTTTTTGGAAGATGCAAAGAAATTTGCGTAAAAAATAATTTTTAGCTTACTGTAGTCAGCTTTTTGATACAATACTTTCTGGTAAAAGGTTTCAGTGATTTCCATTGAAACCTTTTCTTATTTATTGCTATAAAAGGCTAGTCATAAAACTTCCTCCTTGCATCTTTATTGACGTCTTTGGTATTTATTTTGTTCCATTGCTCACTTCATCAACTTCAAACAACCGGCCTGCCAAAACCTGTTGCCTTACCATGATTAGCCTGCATAGTTTTTCTCTGGCAGGAGATTGGCAATACGGCATGCGCTTTCCCAATTCCCCCAACGGGTTGCATGCAGGCTCTTTTACTTTCAATAGTACAATGTATTTGCCTTTGTTTGTATCAGCCTTGCCTGGCTGGCAACCGGGTAAAGAATCGGCCAGTTAAAACTTTGAGACGACACAAGGTATTGTGCAAATCCAAGATGTTCACGAGATAAACCATTTAACTCTCCGGCCCAGATAGATGCTATGTGAACATCAGTACCTTCATGAAGAAAAGCTACCCCCCAGCATTGTTCCCGACAACAAGGTTCTTACATCTACATCCGTAACTGGGTTTGGATTATTTTGAATATCATTTTCGTTAAACACCTTCAGCAGCGGTTAAACTATTTTTACAGTTAATAGTTTCGCTAATCTGGCGATTTTGCGCCCATAATATTGAAGTACTAAAAAGTAACGTAATAAATTGCAGTAGTCTTTTCTTGTGCAAAAAATATGAGTTTGAGCAGTTTACTATATTATCATTTTTATAGGGTTTTACATCAACAATAAGTTTGGAGATTAAAATGGGCAAGCACATTATAGGGACATTTTTCGTGCCGATTATATATTTTGTAAAAATATTTGTGGATCTTATAATAACTAACTTTATTTGATGCTATGCAGCAACTGTCAGGTTCTTTTGACATGACGGTTCGATAATTCCTTTCTTTACTTCGCAGAAATGTTTTGGCTTTAGATGGGAAGAAAAAGACGTCATATTTTTGAAAAATTAAAAAATTTGTTTCCCTGATTTGTGGCCCACCAATCACTGTTTCGACAAGAGTGAAAACTAAGACCGAAAAGAAACCACAACTCTTATTTCTCAATCTTTTCTTTAAAAATTTAATAAACGATGAAAGGTCAGTTACAAATGTAATAGCAATGGTTACATCGGTAAAGTATTGCAACGTTTTTATTTACAAATTTTTGGAAAGAGAAGGGTTGCTTAGATGGCAAACAGACATCCGGATAAAATTAAAAAACTAAAATTTTAGAAAATTAATTTAGATAGTAACATACATACAATAATGGGAAGTCTCAAAATAAATTGAGCAAAAAATTTCCCAAATGTTGGGCTGTGTTGAAACTTATTTCCCCAAATATTTACAATTGCTACTTTTTAAAGTAAAAATTTTGTCGCATACTATTTGAGTAATTAGTTTATAATCCCGATAAAACTTACACAAAGTTTATTAAGTAAAAACCCAATCAAAAAGTGATAAATAGTATTTGAATTTTCGGGTTCTTTATTATAAAATGTAAAATTAAAATAAATGGATAAAAATATTCAACCTCCGCAAAAATCTGTTTTGAATCTGAAAGAACAACCGGATAAGCGAAATAAAGGAAATTATAAAACAAAAGAAGCTGATTTGACTGAAGTGAATACAAACGATGGAGATTTAAAACCAACAAACGAAATCTCCAAAAATATTCACATAAAACCCGCAGAAGAACAGCAATTTGAAAATATGGATTAAAGCCATGCTATAATTTATAACATGCTACTATTGCCGTCTTTTTTATTTTTAATAATATCCTTCATCAAATAAATACTATCAAATATGGCAACAAAAACTAAAGGTGCTAAAACCAAAGAAGATCCTTGCTGGAAGGGTTACAAAAAGTTAGGTATGAAAATCAAAAGCGGTAAAAAAGTACCCGATTGTGTTCCTGAAGCAAAGAAAAAAACATAATCACTCAAAAAATAAAAACACCGAAAAACAATTACCAAATTTTTTTAATAATAATCATAAAATTTAAAAACAAAACAAAATGGATAAAAAGTAAGAACACTTAGTGCAAAACCGGATCTGCTCCCCATTGCTACAAAGCAATGATGTAAGATTAGATACCTCTTAAATAGTTATATAAACAGTCACACAATATTTTAAACTTTAAAAATAAAAAACATGGAAAATAGCAATCAAAACACAACTGAAAAATTAAATCATCTTATTGCTATTGCTGAAGATGGTAAAGAAGGGTATGAAAACGCAGCTAAAGATGTGAAAGATGCTGCGATTAAAAGTTCTTTCCTGCTTCATGCACAAGACCGCTCGGTTTACGCATCGCAATTACGGGAAGTGGTACACCAGCTAAATGGCGAGGCAGAAGATAATGGTGGTGATATGAAAGGTTCAATGCATCGTGTTTGGA
>Ga0105049_10008851_pt1 | contig 11620 bp, 7 predicted proteins | sample MAT06_FD_78087 | JGI IMG/M metagenome (GOLD analysis project Ga0105049, IMG submission 78087) | Freshwater microbial communities from Lake Fryxell liftoff mats and glacier meltwater in Antarctica - MAT-06 | ecosystem: Environmental > Aquatic > Freshwater > Ice > Liftoff microbial mat | place...
GTTTTTACCGAAAAAAACCCGTGGTGATACAGTCAACTTTATCCTTAATCTCCGTTTCGGTGACGAGAAATCGCTTGTCGGTAAAACGACCGCATGCGAGATGCTCGGCAGTCTTATGGAACGAGGAACCAAAACACTAAGCCTTCAGGAATTGAACGATCGCAAGGACCAGCTGAAGGCTTCGCTCCGATTCGGTTCGAGTCCTCAGGTGCTTCGTGTAGGGCTCGAGACCAAGCGGGACAAACTGATGGAAGTTTTGGATTTGATCCAAGACATCTTGCGAAACCCTTCCATGGATGAAAAGGAATTTTCTTTGCTGCAGGATCAAGCCATCACGCAGTTGGAGAATCAGAGACGCGAACCGGGAGTGTTGGCGATGCAAGCCGTCTCTCGGGCCCTCAACCCCTACAAACGCGGAGATGTCCGTTACATCCCGACCACAGAAGAAGAGCTCGAGGATTTCCGTAAGCTCAAGCTTTCCGATGTTATCGAACTGCATGCCAAGTTCCTATCGGGAACAGAAGGGGAAGTTTCGCTGGTCGGCGATTTCGATCCGGCCGAAGTTGAGCCGAAGCTTTCATTAATGCTCGCAAACTGGAAATCGAAGATTGCATACCAACGGGTTGCAGTCGCAGCGGTCACCGATGTCAAGATCCCAATGCAGTCGATCGAGACTCCGGACAAGGCCAATTCGAACTTCTTCGCTAGTCAGCAATATGCCATTCGAGACGATCATCCAAAGTATGCAGCATTGCTTATCGGCAATACGATCCTGGGAGGGAGTAGTCTCGCCTCGCGATTGGGCAATCGTGTTCGACAGGATGAGGGCCTTTCTTATGGCGTTTCTAGCGGTTTGTCCGCCAGCCCCATGGATGAGCGCGCGTCTCTGTCGATCTCTGCCATTGCGAACCCTGCCAACCGTGACAAGCTGGTTAAAGTCATCGACGAAGAAGTCCGCAAGTTTGTACGGGAAGGGGTGACCGAGAAAGAGCTCAAAGACAACGTTCAAGGATTTCTTCAAAACCAACGCCTCTCGCGTTCACGCGATAGTGCTATGGCTGGGATGCTGGCCAACAACTTGTTCACGGGTAGGACGATGGAGTACTTTGAAAAGCTCGAAGCGTCCGTTGCGGGGCTGAACGTCGAAGAAATCAACGAGGCCATTAGCGAGTACGTCTCACCTGACAATTTCGTGATCGCGACTGCCGGCGATTTTGCTCAACCGACTCCGCCTCCCAAGTAGCACTGTACAACATGCCTGTTATTCGTAAACTCCTCGCCGCGAATCGCAGTGAGATCGCTACTCGCATTTTCCGAAGCGCCCACGAACTAAAGATTCGTACGGTTGCCTTGTACTCCCACGAAGACCGATTTGCTCTGCACCGATTCAAGGCAGACGAGGCCTATCAGATCGGCAAAGCTGGAGAACCGATCCGATCCTATCTCGACATTGATGCGATTGTCCGACTTTGCCTCGAAAACGAGATCGATGCCGTGCACCCTGGCTACGGATTTCTTTCCGAGAATCCTGAGTTCGCCAAGGCGTTGGCGGTGGCGGGAATCACGTTTGTCGGACCTAGTGTCCATGCCCTGCAGTTGCTCGGAGACAAAGTTGCAGCACGCTCGATTGCCAAAAAGGTTGGCGTGCCTGTGCTCGAGGGTTCCGCCCACGCTGTCGCTTCGCTCGACGAAGCGATGGAAACTGCCAAAAGCATGGGCTATCCGATCATGCTCAAGGCATCGAAGGGAGGTGGAGGACGAGGCATGCGCGTCGTCGAAGCAGAAAGCGAACTTGCCTCCAATCTCGAGCAAGCACAGCGCGAATCCAAAAACGCGTTTGGAAGCGATGAAGTTTTTTTAGAGAAACTCGTCGGTCAAGCCCGCCATCTCGAAGTGCAAATATTGGGCGATCAGTTTGGAAATATCATCCACCTACACGAACGAGACTGCTCGGTCCAACGTCGACACCAGAAAGTGGTCGAATTGGCTCCAGCTCCCAACCTGAGCCGTCAAACTGCATCGGAGCTTCATGAGGCAGCGATCGCGATCGCGAAAGAGGTTGGGTACTACTGTGCCGGGACCGTGGAGTTCCTGCTCGACACCGAAACCGACAAATTCTATTTCATCGAAGTCAACCCTCGGATCCAAGTCGAACATACGGTCACCGAAGAGGTCACCGGAATCGATTTAGTGCGCGCGCAAATATTGGTTTCTCAAGGCGAAAGACTTGGCGATGATTCCTTAGGCTTGCCTTTGCAAAAGGACGTACAGGTTGTCGGAACTGCCATCCAGTGCCGAGTGACTACCGAGGACCCGACCAACCAGTTTCGTCCAGACTATGGTCGGATTACTCACTATCGTAGTGCGGGTGGTATGGGCATTCGGCTGGATGCCGGAAGTGCATTTAGCGGTGCGGTTGTCAATCCATTTTACGATTCACTCCTGGTCAAAGTGACTGCTCGAGGTCGCAACCTGGGTGAAGCTGCGGGGCGGATGGAACGTTGCTTGCAAGAGTTTCGCATCCGCGGTGTAAAGACCAACATCCCTTTTCTTATTTCGCTCATCAATCATAAGACCTTTCTCGCCGGTCATGCAACGACGAGAATGATCGACAAAACCCCCGAGCTTTTCACGCTGCAACGACGCAGGGACCGCGCCACGCGACTATTGAGTTTTATTGCCGAAACTCTCGTGAACGGAAACAAGCTGGTGGGAAATAGCGGCGTTTCGATTCGGCGTGAACGAGCTCACCTTCCGAAGCTGGACGCGACCAAACCCATGCCAGACGGATATCGAAAGCAGTTCTTAGCGCTTGGAGCTAAGAAATTTTGCGATTCGATTCGAGGCAGCAAAGAATTATTGCTCACCGACACCACGATGCGCGACGCGCATCAATCGTTGTTGGCGACGCGGGTTCGCACCTTCGACATGCTGCAGATCGCCGATGCCTATGCGCGTTTGACACCCCAATTCTTTAGCCTTGAGATGTGGGGCGGAGCAACCTTTGACACCAGCATGCGCTTCTTGAAAGAGAGCCCCTGGCAGCGATTGTCCGATCTTCGCGAGAAGATCCCAAATACGTTGTTCCAAATGCTGCTGCGCGCATCGAACGCAGTCGGTTACACCAACTACCCGGACAATGTCGTTCGAGCCTTCGTCCGGGAAGCGGCCGAAGCTGGCATCGATATCTTCCGTGTTTTCGATGCGCTCAATTGGTCGGAGAACATGCGAGTCGCCATGGATGCGGTAGTCGAATCGGGCATGATATGCGAAGCGGCTATCTGTTACACCGGCGACATCCTCAATCCCAATCGCCAGAAATACTCCCTCAAGTATTACGTCGATCTCGCCAAGGAGCTCGAGCGGATGGGAGCTCACATTCTAGCTATCAAAGATATGGCGGGGCTGTGCAAACCCGCCGCTGCCAAGAAATTGGTCGCAAGCTTGAAACAAGAGATCGGCATCCCGATCCATTTCCATACACACGATACGGCTGGCATCCAAGCCGCTTCGATTTTGAATGCGGCCGAAGAAGGGCTCGAAATCGCCGATGGCGCGTTCGCATCCATGTCGGGCGGAACCTCGCAGGTCAATTTAAACACCTTAGTCGAGTCGCTCAGGTTTTCGCCCCGCAATAGCCAACTCGACACCGACGCGCTCACGCAGCTTTCGGAATACTGGAAGGCGGCCAGACAGTTCTATGCCCCCTTCGAAAGCGAATCACTGGTCGCGGCGGGCGATCTTTACCAACATGAAATGCCGGGTGGGCAATACACTAATCTCTACCAACAGGCAAAAGCGCTTGGGCTAGCAGACCAGTGGGCAGAAGTCTGCAAACGCTACGCGGATGCGAACCAACTGATGGGCGATATCGTCAAGGTTACGCCGACGAGCAAAGCCGTAGGCGATTTGGCTTTGTTCATGGTCGCCAACAATCTGTCTGCGGAAGACGTTGCCAACGGCGCTCGCGAAATCGCCTACCCTGGCTCCGTTTTGGATTTGGTTGGGGGAATGATGGGGCAACCACCAGGCGGTTTTCCCTCGGAAGTCAAGAAGTCGATTCTCAAAAACAACCCGGAAGTGCTCACGCGACCAGGGGTGACATTGCCACCGACTGACTTCGATGCCATCGGTACGCAATTGAAACCAAAGCTCGGGCGCGAGCCGACCATGCGAGATATCGTTACCAGCGCTCTTTATCCAAAAGTGTTTGACGAATACGTCGCGCACGTACGAAGCTATGGCGACGTTTCCTTGCTTCCCACATCCGCTTTCTTCTTCGGGCCTTCGATCGGCGAAGAGTTTTCCGTCGATATCGAGCCAGGCAAGCGATTGATCATCAAATTTCTAGCGATCGGCGAGGCAAGAGCAAACGGCACGCGAACCGTATTCTTCGAACTCAATGGCCAGCCTCGCGAGGTGGAGGTCGTCGACAGATCGATCGAATCGAAAGCAGCGACTCGTGTCAAAGCGGACGCCGCCGATCCAACGCATGTCGCCGCCGGAATGCCGGGCATGGTCATTGGTGTAGCGGTCGCTCAAGGTGCTAAAGTAACCAAAGGACAAAAATTGTTGGCCCTGGAAGCCATGAAGATGGAGACCGTGATAAACGCCGAGCGGGACGGTGAAATCGTACAACTGCTCGTCCAATCCGGTAGCCAAGTGGAAACGGGGGATCTGCTGTTTGTTCTAAAATAGCAACATCCGCCTCGGAAAGCGTTTTCTGGAAGCTATGGCGTCTGAACGGTTCAGATTCTAGACTCACGAGATGTCGAATTCCCCTATGCCGTCCGAAAGCCAGCAATCCCCGAGTCTGCAGCATGTTGCGATTCGGTCCGGAAAGCATTGGATCAGGAATTTCTTTCCCAACATAAGGGACGCTGCCATCCGTTGGAGCGAAGACGATGCTAGCTCTCTGGCTGCATCGGTGGCTTACTATCTGGCGTTGTCGCTTTTCCCGATGATGCTGCTCCTGACCTCCGGATTTGGAATCTTCTTGCAGTTTTCGCGCTCCGGCAAGAAAGCCGAGGAGCAAATACTGACGATCGTTGAAACCTACGCATCCCCGGTGATCAAGCAACAAATTGAGCAGGTGCTGATGCAACTGCAGAACCACTCGCTGGTGAGCGGGCCGTTTGGTTTCCTGGCTGCTACGCTGGCTGCGATAGGGATCTTTGCGCAGATCGATCGCGGTTTCGATCGGATTTTTCGGATCCCAGCCCAAAAAGGAGCGGACGTGCGTCGCACTATTTACAAGGTCGTGAAGAGCCGCTTCCTGGCATTCTTGATGCTGGTCAGCTTGGGTGGCATGATCGTACTGCTCTTCGCGGCGAGCATGATCGTAGCTCAAGTGCGTTCATTAACCGATTCATCGCTGCCTAGCTTGCACCACATGTTTGGCTTCTTTGACCTCGCCTTTGCAGTGATAGCCAATGCAACGCTGTTCTCCTTTGTCTATCGATGGCTGCCCAAGAAATTTGTTTGTTGGAGAGACGCGATTCGGGGAGGGCTATTGGCGGCTGTCATTTGGGAGCTGGGCCGAGAAATTCTTGGTGCGTTTTTGATCGGGATGAGATACTCGTCGGCTTATGGCGCGGTCGGTTCGTTTATCGCCATTTTGCTATGGTGCTATTACGGAATATCCATTCTCTTTTTCGGCGCCGAGTATGTCCAAGTGCTCCAATTGCGTCGACAGGGCAACCCGGCTTCCGATGCCTTGGCGACCGAAGATGCACCCCTCGAAATTGGCCATGACATGCTAGAATCTGTTGGCCAACAGCGACATGCGTTCACATCGAGTGTCCCGAAACAGCGCCCGCGACGCTCCCAGGAACAAGAATGGAATTCGCGGCATTGAATTCACCATCAGCAGTACGAACATGCCAGACGATATGACAGGAAACTTGATCAGCATCGGTACGGACATTATAGAATGTGTTCGCATCGCACAAATGATCGAAAAGCATGGTGAAGTCTTCTTGCAGCGAGTCTTTACGCAGCGAGAAATACTCTATTGCTCGTCGCGAAAAGCAGCCACACAGCACTACGCCGGTCGCTGGGCAGCCAAGGAAGCCGTACTCAAGGTCTTAGGTACCGGATGGGCCAAAGGAATCCTCTGGACGGATGTGGAGATCATCAATGAAGTTTCGGGAGCCCCTGTCATCAAGATCACCGGGAAAGCCGCCGAGATCGCCCGTCAACGCGGGATTCGCGAAGTCATGATCACGATTTCCCACTGCCGAGCCTACGCTACGGCTTTCGCCAGCGGTGTGGCATAGGCGTCTACAAGTGCATGCCTACAAATCCGCCTTGGTCTTCGATGGCCTTTTCCATCCGAAGCATTCGCTGTCTTGTTTGCTCGGGGTCGCCGGCACCAATGTAGCGATCAAACTCGATGATCACCGCTTGGCTTACCGTCTCCTCAAACCATTTCACGACATGCTGTTCTAGCCAGGAGCACGTCTCTTTGTCGAGAGTCACCCGGAGCGTGGCGTGTCGAGCTTTCGAATCTGAGTCATCGGTAAAGACAACTCCTTCGAATCGAAAAGCGATCATACCATTCATCGGATCGTTGGTGACAAAGAACCTACAGTGGGCGTTGTGAAGATAATAAGTGTTGTATGCACCGTGTTCTATAATCGCAGCTTTGATTCTAGCGTACTTTGCAACAAGACCGGGAGACGCATCCAAAGGAGCATCTAGTCTCGCCAGGGTTCGGAGCGGCACACAATCGAACACGATATCGACTGGTCGTGGACTCGGCTCGGCTCGATTGCTGTGTTCGCTCATTCTAGTTTCCAAATGCCATGGCAAGGAGTTCGCGTTCTTCCAATTGGTGGGCTCGAAGCGAACCTGTTGAGGGGCTCGCAGATTCCACACGCGAGATACGTTCCAATTTATATCTGGCCATGATCTCGTCTCCCCACCGCATTTTCAGGTGCTGCCAAGCCCCCATGTTGCTTGGCTCGTCCTGGTACCAAAACACTGGCGTTCCAGCTGCATAGAGACTTAATGCCTCAACCACCTTAGCCGCCTCTAGCGGGTAGAACTGCTCAATGCGGATCAAGGCTACGTCGTCGCGCTGCAATCGTGTTCGTTCAGCCAACAGATCATAATACGCTTTTCCCGTGCTCATGATGACGCGGGTCGTGGTGGCACCTGCAGGCCGATTGTCGGGAAGGATCTTGTGAAACTGCCCGTGTTCAATGTCGTCCAGGGTGGAAACACAATTCTTGTTTCTGAGCAAGCTCTTGGGGGTCAAAACTATCAGCGGTTTACTCCACTTGGATTTCGCTTGCCTGCGCAACAAGTGAAAATACTGGGCTGGAGTCGAGGGCTGGGTCACTTGAACATTATGCTCGGCCGTCAGCAACAAGAACCGTTCTAAGCGTGCGCTGCAGTGCTCCGGACCTTGTCCCTCGAAACCATGTGGCAACAGCATGACCAACCGACTCAGGCGGCGCCACTTGTCTTCCGCGCTCGTGATGAACTGATCGACAACGCATTGAGCCACGTTCCAGAAGTCACCGAATTGAGCTTCCCATGCGATCAAGCCTTCGGGGCAGTCAAGACTGTATCCGTATTCGAAACCGAGTACAGCCGCTTCCGATAGCGGGCTGTTGATGACCTCCATTCTTGCTTGATTGGGAGCGAGATTGCCCAGGGGCATGTACTTGCGATTGTCTTCGACGTCCCGGACAACGGCATGACGCTGGGAGAACGTCCCTCGTTCGCTGTCCTGCCCCGACAATCGAACCGGTTGCCCTTCGGCGAGCAGCGATCCGAAAGCCAAAGACTCGGCGGTAGCCCAATCCAACGGCTGGTTGCCTGCCGCCATTTCCCGACGGTCCTCGAACTGGCGAACCAGTTTCTTATGAAGATTGAATCCGCTGGGGACGGAAGCCGCTTTGGCAATCAACTCGCTGGCAATTTGTCGTGGAATGGCGGTCGTGACCACCGCATCCGCAGGTTCGATTCCGCCAAAATAGCCTGCCCAATAGCCCGTGAGACTTTGGAGATCATGCACAAACGGTTCGGTTTTAGCAAGTTCGAACTCTCGCGAAAGCCTATTGTGTCGAACTTCCGCGATCGAGTCAGCCTCCTGCCTCGAGAGTTCGTTCAGATTGAGCAAGTACTCCAGGTAGCTTTCGCGAACATTTTTTCGCTTATCGATCGCAGAATACATGAGCGGCTGCGTGAATCGAGGTTCGTCCCCTTCGTTGTGACCTAAACGTCGGTAGGCATACATATCGATCACGACATCTTTTTCAAACTCCTTGCGGAAGTCCATCGCCAGATTGACGACCTGGGCCACGGCCTCTGGGTCTTCGCCGTTGACATGAAAAATAGGAATCTGAAGCATCTTTGCGATATCGGTAGCGTACGTGCAGCTGCGGGCTTCATCCGGTTCGGTCGTGAAACCAATTTGATTGTTGAGCACGATGTGGAGCGTACCGCCGGTTCGATAGCCAGGCAACTCACTCAGGTTGAGTGTCTCTTGGACGACTCCCTCTCCGATAAACGCCGCGTCGCCATGAATAAGAATGGTCATGCTTTCCGTGCGGTGTGTGTCGCCATCGCGATCTTGCTTTGCACGGCATCTGCCCAACGCGACGGGGTTCACAAACTCCAAATGGCTTGGGTTAAAACAAAGCGAGATATGGACTTTCTGCCCCGTGCTCGTCGTCCAGTCACTGCTGTACCCCATGTGGTACTTTACGTCGCCACCACCTCGGAACAGTTCTGGTTTGGGATCATCGAACGACCAGAAGATGCTCTGGGCGCGTTTGCCCAAGATGTTCGCGAGAACGTTCAGACGCCCACGGTGAGCCATGGCCAATACGACCCCTTTGACACCATGCTGCCCCGCCTTTTCGAGAGCCCGATCCAGGAGTGGAATGAGACTTTCAGCTCCTTCCAGCGAGAACGTTTTGGCCGTCGCGTATTTTTTACGAACAAACTCTTCGAAGATAGTCGCGTCCGCGAGCTTAGTATAAATACGTGTTTGGACCTCATGCGATAGGGTCAACCTGTTCTGTGTCGTCTCCATACGACGCTGCAGCCAATCGCGAATGTTGCGATTGTCGATGTGCATGAACTGGGCACCGATGCTGCGGCAGTAGGTGTTTCGAAGCTTTTCGATGATGTCGGCTAGCGTTCGGCCGTTGGCATACTCCAGCGTGGGCGATGTGAATGCGCGGCGGAGATCTTCTTCGGTCAAACCGTGCGACTTAGGATCTAGTTCGGGCGGTCCCTTGCGCGTCAAGCCGAGCGGGTCGATCTTGGCCATCAAGTGTCCCCGCACACGATACTCGCGCACGAGCTGGTCGACCCGCTCCTGCATCCGAGCCAGCCAAAGAATGTCAGGCGTAACATCGGCCTCCGACGCGTGGGTCGAAGCGGTAGGCCCGCTCGGAGCAACCACCATCGTTTCGGTTTGGGCGGCTAAAGAAAATTCCTCGAAGTACTTCTTCCAGACCTCAGAAACGCTGCTTGGATCCTGGATGTAGCGTACGTATAAGTCGTCGATGTAATCGAGACTGTAAGTATTCATTTCGTTTCGCTTGCTCAATGGAAGTGGCCCCAATCCTTATTGCAAGTCTTCCGATTGCGAACAGATTGAGGAAGGGTTCGGTGGGCGTTACCGCCTGGAAACAAAAGTTAGGTTACTAAGCAATTCGCGGCGCCGTAGCAATGCCAAGGCCGGACTGGGCGACCAAAATTTGATTCTAGGGGCTGAAGCATGCCGTTGTAACGGTGTGAGGAGTGCCGTTGTTATTGCCTCAGGTTTCATTCGTCCGCATTATAACTGGCACTCCCACAACGAAAACGGGCAACCAGTCCTTGGCAACATGAATTCTCATACTTTATTTCCTGTTATCGGCCTCTGGCTCTTGCCCACTTGCCCTCCGCAGCCGATCCATCAAGGCGACGCCAATACCAAACTCCGAAACGGTTTCGCAGTAGACAACCTGTACCATCGCATGGTCGGCTTGACGGAAATAGTCAAACAGGTTCGATGCGTACTCCTGGGTGCTACCGTAGACTTGTATCCTTTCGAAGCGATCCGAATCTGAGGGCGAATGAAGTCCGATGAACCATGCTTTGTCAGAAACGATCGGGATGGCCGATTCCTTGGACTGATGATCGACAAGTGGTCCCGGCCCGTTAAATTGTCCGGTCCCGACAAATTGTCCCGGCCCGACGAATGCTCCCGGCCCGCAGATTGGCGGCAAAAGTACAATTTCAGCCCGGGGTTGATAATGCTTGTGCCGCAGCCCGGGCGAGCTCTGGACCTCTCTCGACGAGGTTCCTGTTGGAAACGAATAAGGCTGCATATTGGGGAGAACCGATTGAAGCTCCTCGAACGATACTCCGCCAGGCCGCAATACGCGTGCCGGCGAAACAGTCGTATCCACGACCGTGCTTTCGAGCCCGAAGGAAGCCGGTTCGCCGCAAACGATACCTTCGATGCGTCCGTTCAGATCCTCCAATACGGCTTGCCAGGTTGTGGCGCTGGGGCGGCCAGAGCGATTGGCGCTCGGAGCCGCGATGGGAACCCCGGCGAGCCTGATCAACTCATTCGCGATCGGATGATTTGGCAATCGCACGGCCACAGTATCGAGCCCGGCGGTCACCAGATCGGGAATGCTCGGTAGCTTTCGCAAAACGATGGTCAGCGGACCCGGCCAAAAGCGATCCATCAAAAGCTTCGCATCGTGCGGAACAGACTGGGCAACCTTATTAACCTGAGAGATTTCCGAAAGATGAACAATCAGGGGATTGTCGGAGGGCCTCCCTTTCGCAGCAAAGATTCTAGAAACTGCTTTGAGATTCAACGCGTCGGCTCCCAGTCCAAATACGGTTTCCGTGGGAAACGCAACCAGCTCACCGCGACGCAGCAGCTCGGCGGCCAATTTCGTTTCGCTCGAGTGGAAAAGCTGAGTCTTCATGGAAAACGATCAGCTTACTGTAGGAGTTCCTCGCGTGAAATCAGAATGAGTATTTGCAGGGCCCGGTGGAGTCTTGGGAGGAAACCGACTCGAGAAAAACAGGCGCTCCCAAAGATTGGCTTTGCGCAACCGAGAATCGTTGGACGAAAGAATACTTTGCTTTCCGCGTCGAGTTTCCAGGACAATCTCTCTCTCGCTAACGTTCCGAACTACCCAATACTTGTCCACTTCGTAGGAATACATTTCACCATGCGGCGATGGAGAAATGTTTTTGGCTCTGCGTCCAGGTGACAAACTGTGTTTTTCGCGAGTGTACACCACCCAATCATTGGGGCCGAAGGAGCCAATCATGTAGTGGAATTCCTCAAGTGTAAAATTTCAAAGTCTGAACGATCGTCTTGATCGATCCTTCTATCGCAAACAGATTTGCCTAAGACCGAACACTCCATTGTTCATCGCGGATCGGCTTGAATCCAGGTCAGCTTTGCAGAAGTCTGTGGAATTCATGAGAATATTAACGATATTTTCGATTCTTTCGCAGATCTCCAGGAGTTCATCTCGAGCAAATTTCGGGGGAACGGAGACTTGCGTCTAGCTCCCCAACGAAAAAAGGGCTCGCTTCGCCCCCACTTGCTGTGAGGGGCGTAGCGAACCCTTTTTAACCGTGA
>Ga0105049_10008853_pt1 | contig 11619 bp, 10 predicted proteins | sample MAT06_FD_78087 | JGI IMG/M metagenome (GOLD analysis project Ga0105049, IMG submission 78087) | Freshwater microbial communities from Lake Fryxell liftoff mats and glacier meltwater in Antarctica - MAT-06 | ecosystem: Environmental > Aquatic > Freshwater > Ice > Liftoff microbial mat | place...
TACCGTTTGAGAAATAATCCGCAATCGGAAAGCGCAAAACGAGCCACCGGGCTTGTCTCGGTGGCTGGTTTGAATGGAAATTATCCCACCGGGACAAGCCCGGTGGCTCGTATACTGTGTCTCTTATACCCTTTCACTCACTTCAGCCATTCGTCCGCGAACTCTAGATACACTTGCCAATCTGGAGTCGTCATCGCGTGCTTTCCGGTGCGGATAAAGTAACCGAGGCGGCTCTTGACGAGCGTGCCGGGTGACGGCATTTCGGTTGCGGTCAGCCCATCGACTCCGAGTAACTTGTAAACCGGCGTCGCGCGCTTCAGCATGTCGAACTGCCCGCTCGGGTTCGCCCATTCGTCTTCCGTGGCATTTGTGAACAGCACCGGTCGCGGGGCGCAAATGGCGGCGAGGCAATGCTGGTCGAACGGGAGTTTGTCGAGTGCCTCATTGAAGGCTTTGAAGTTCCCGCAAAACCAGTGCGGGAACGAGGTATTGATCCGCTTGACCGTCTCGGCTTTCGGGTCCGTGTGTCGGCTCGGCCCAGTGCCACCGCAACCGGCCTGGTGCGGAATCGCCAGCGCGATGCGGTCGTCCAATGCCGCTGCCAGAAGCACGGTTTTCCCCAACCGCGAATGCCCCACTGCCGCGATTCGCTTACCATCGATCTCCGGCACGGTCGTCAGATAATCGACGCAGCGATGTACGCCCCACGCCCAACTCATAATCGTTGCCGTCTCGTCGCCCATCGCTTCGGTTTTCGGTAACGTGCCGCGAAAGCCTTCTTGTACATTCGGCCGATCCGGTTGAATATCCCCCGCATAGAAAGTGGCGACGGCGTACCCGCGCGAGATTGCAAGTTCCAACGGCCACACACCGAGTTCCTTCCCGCGACCCGCTTCGCTCGCTTTGTTCGCCTTCACGCCCTGATAGTTCGGGTACATCCACGCATCGGGAATACGGATCTTCGGATCGCTCACGTACAGATGGTTGCCGCCGAAGTTCGGGCCGACGAACGTGGGTACCGGGCCCTTGCGATCGTTCGGGAACGCGATCATCAAGCGGATCGGTGTCGGGTTGATTTCCCCGTTGTAATCGAACTGCAATTCGACCTCGCGCAGCGTACCCTTTCCGCCGAATGCGCGATCGTCTTGGTGCAGCACTGCCACGCGCATTCCCTTCGGTGCCAGTGGCAATCGGCCGTACATGTACTTTTGAAACATCGCTTTCAACTCGGGTCGTCGCGTCGTTTTCCACTCCGCGGCGGTCGTGATTTTCTTGTCGTCGAACGCCATCAGCGGGTCCGGAAACCCGGCCCGCACGGGCAATGTCGTCGCAGCCGGAAATTCGACGGACAGACCGGTGGCAGTCGCCATCAGTAACACTCCGAAAGCAGGCCAGTAACGGGAGATTCGCATCGCGGTACCTCAGTGAAGGGAGCACAAAAAAAGAGTTTAACCGCAGAGGTCGCAGAGATCGCGGAGAAAATCGCGTTCATACCATCCGCGAGTTACGGACGCATTCGGCGATTCGCTCCGTTGCGGCATCGATGTCTGCGAAGGTCGTCGTTTCGCCGAAACTGAAGCGCATCGCCGATTCCAACACGTCGTCGGGTACGCCCATTGCGGTGAGTACGGGCGATGGCAGTAGGCTGCCACTCGAACAGGCAGAGCCGGTCGAACAGGCGACGCCGACGAGGTCGAGTGCCATTAACAGTATGTCCGCACGGCAGCCGGGGAACGACACGTTGAGCGTCGTCGGCAGTGAATCGGCATCGCCGGGTAACGGCCCGTTGACGATGAACGGGACCGCGGCACCTTTCAATTTCGCAAGGAATCGCAGTCGAAGTTGCGTGAGTGCCAGTGCGGTGTCCGTCATCGTGCGGACGGCGTGTTGGAGTGCGACGGCCATGCCGACAACGAGTGGAACCGGTTCGGTACCGGGGCGATGGCCGCGTTGCTGGTGGCCACCGAACGCACGCGGTTGCAGCTTCGTGCCCTTTTTCAGGATCAGCGCGCCAATGCCCTTCGGCCCACGAAATTTATGTGCCGAGAGCGACATCGCGGTGACGCCGAGCGAGCGAAACGAAACGGGGATTTTCCCCACGGCCTGTGCCGCATCGCAGTGAACGGGCACGCCGCAATTCGCGAAAGCAGCCACCGGTTGGATTGCCCCCGTCTCGTGGTTGGCCAGTTGCAAACAGACGAGGCGTGCCGAACGCGGAACCGGGAACGGGGCCACAATCCCGCGGGTATTCACCGGCAACCACGTAACGGAATATCCCTTGTTCGCAAGCTGCTTCAGCGGTTCGATGACGCAAAGATGCTCCATGGCAGTCGAGTACATCGCGCCCGGCAGTTCGCCGCACAGCCCGAAAATCGCGAGGTTGTTCGCCTCGGTCGCCCCGCTGGTGAACACGACTTCTTCGGGCGACGCGCCAAGACAATTCGCCACCGTTTCGCGAGCATCTTCAAGTGATTGCCGCGCACGCCGCCCCGCCGAGTGCGACGACGACGGATTGCCAAACGCCTCCGTCATCAACGACCGCATCGCTTCCATTGCCTCGGGCAAAAGTGGCGTCGTCGCGTTGTGGTCGAGGTAGATCATGTTCGAATTCTATGTTTCTCTTCGCAAGTAACTCACTCGCCCACGTCGCGTTTGAGCTTGCGGTACCAGTTGCCGAGCCAGCCGGTCTTCACGCGGTTGAGGCCGGTGTCTTCCATCGTCGTCACTACGAGCTTGCGGATTTCGCTCTCGGTTTTGCTCGTCCCGGCGACGGCGCGCTTCGCTTCCGCAACCACACTTTTGAACCCTCGCCAATCGATACGGCCATCGGATAGTGTAGCTGAACGCAAGCGTTCCCGGACGAGTTGCACTATGGCTGCCTCAATTGCGTAACCGCGATTGCGACAGACTTCGACGAGGAAATTGCGTGCCCAATCGGTCGGAAAACCGTGTTGAAGCGCGATCTGTAGCAGTTCGCGTTCCTCGTTACCGTCGATGTATTTATCGTCGACGGCACGCTTCTCGATCTCGTCGGTGAACCGCTGTTGTAGCTCATCGGGTGACATTTCGCGAGCCTGCTGTGTATGGATTCCGTTATCGACACCGATCCGCAAGTATCGTACCGTAGCGTTGATCTTAACGGAAAGCCACAGGCGATGGGAGGCGGCGATGGCGGCATACCCTGCGAGTTCGACGGGACACGGTTGGCCGCCGGGCGGTGTTGCGGTGCCGCACGCTAACCGCTATCTGGTTCTGCTCGTCGCGATTAATCTCTTCAACTATATAGACCGCCAGGTGTTGTCTGCGGTTTTGCCGCGAATGCAACTCGATGGCACGCTGTTCGCCCCCGGCGACCCGAACGCGCAACTCAAGGTCGGCCTCCTCACCAGCGCTTTCATGGCGGCGTACATGGTCTGCTCGCCGATCTTCGGCTGGCTCGATGGTAGACGTGCACGCCGCTGGATCATCCTCGGTGTCGGCGTCACGCTCTGGAGCATTGCCAGCGGCGCATCGGGGTTGGCCCAAGGCTACGCGATGCTGCTGTTCACGCGCTGCCTCGTCGGCGTCGGCGAAGGCGCGTACGGACCGGTGGCCGCCGCGATGCTCGCCGACATGTACCCCGACAGCAAACGCGGCAAAGTGATGGCACTCTTCAACATGGCGATCCCCGTCGGCAGTGCGCTCGGCTTCCTGATCGGGGCGAAAATCTCCGGCGCATTCGACGACTGGCGGCCCGCGTTCCTGTTCACTTTCTCCGGGCTGTTCCTCGGTTTGTTCTGCTTTTTGCAGAAGGAATCGCCGCGCCCGCCGCGAACCGGTGGCACGAATGGACCTGGTTACAAAGCCGTACTCGCAGGGTTGAAGAAGAATCGCTCGTTCGTGTTTTGTTGTGCGGGCATGACCGCGATCACCTTCGTCATCGGCGGCGTGGCGGCGTGGGCACCGGTCTATTTGTTCCAGCGCGAAGCGAAATTCGCGATGACGGCCGAGGTGGTCGCAAAGCTCTCCGAAGCCAAGCCGAACGGCGGTGATGTACCGACGTCGGTGGCCGAAAAACTCCGGCCGCTCGCCGACGGCAACACGCGAACTTACACCGAACTGCGTAAGGAAATTGCCACCCGCCTCAGCGAAGCGGAATCGATCGAACATGCGAAAGCGATTTACACGCTCGCCGCGACGGCCGATTCTCCCAAGGCCGAAGATCTCACGATTATCCTCGGTGCGATGATCGTTCTCGGTGGCATTTCTGCCACCGCCGTTGGGGCGATATTGGGCGAATGGCTGCGGCCGCGTGTGCGGGGGGCGTACTTCCTCGTCATTGCTGCCGGTGCGTTCTTCGCAATCCCGAGTTACCTCGGTCTGCTCTACGCGCCGTTGCCGTGGGGGTGGTTGTGCATCTTCCTCTGCGTGTTCGGGCTGTTCCTGCATACGGGGCCGGCGTTCACGATTCTGGCGAACGTCACGAAATCCGATGAACGTGCCACGGCATTCGCGATCAACATCCTCGTCATCCACCTGCTCGGCGATGCGATTTCGCCGACGCTGATCGGTGCCGTCGCCGACTTTGCGGACTTGCAAACCGCGTTCGCGATCATGACTGCGTTCATCGTCGTCGGCGGCATCCTCTGGCTACTCGGCGCGAAGTACCTCGAAAGCGACGAGAAAGCGGTGAAAGAATCGACGTAAGTCCGAATTGTACACGCTCAAAAACCGTGTTTTTCGTGTTTTTGCGTCTCAAAATACCCCTTTTCAATCGCAAATGGCTGATCTGTTGACTGGCCGTTTGTCGTATCTCGAACTTGCATCGCGAGTTATGTCGTGTGCGAACGATTCGAGACTCGCCGTAAGTACCGACAAAAACACGACGTCGAGCGACAAAGACACGACGTCGAGGCGACCGACACACGACATCACACGACATTTCGGCGACACTTTGAGACACTTTCGCGACACGTCGCGAATCTGACTTACGTCAAATCGCCTAATATTTTTTGACTGTGGGAAATCGTGTAGGCGATGATAATTCTGCCGCACAACAACCGCGTCTTCCGATGCAATCGACGCGATTTCGGTGTATGCGGAAAATCGTTGACGGCGTCGCACGAATAGAAGATGATCCTCAAAGTTACGTACCCGAATGCCTTTTTCGGAAGGCAGCAATCGATGGAGACCCACATGCTCGTGACGACTGGCAACGATATTCCCGGCGCAACTGTGACGGAATTCCTCGGCATCGTTCGCGGAATCGTGGTGCGATCCCCGAGCATCAAGCAGGGCCTACTCGGTGGCCTAAAGCAGCTCATTGGCGGCAACAACGAATCGTACGCGAAGGTGTGCGAGCAAGCCCGCGAAGACGCCTACAGCCGCATGGTCGATCACGCCAAGGAAGCCGGCGCGGATGCGATTATCGCAATGCGCTACGACGCCACCGAGTTCGCCCAAGCCACCACCGAAGTGCTCGCCTACGGCACCGCCGTCAAAATCACACGGCGATAATGCGTGCGGAAATCTCGGCGAAGCTGCGTTACTCAAATCCTTGCAAAGTGGTCCGGCCACGCCGATGACCCGTGCCGATTGGGATGAACTCAAACGCCGGGCGCTGAATCACTCATCACGGTAGCGTGTTCAGCATCTCGGCGACGCGGTTTCGGCCGGTTTCGGTGAGTCGCAGAAACTCGCCGCTGCGGGCGATGAGGTTGTGGCGGATGGCGCGTTCCACGGTAGCGGCCGTTTCGGCTTCGGTCCAATTCAGGTGCAAATGCAGGCCCGCCGCGAGCGATTCTTCGGGTTCGCTTAACGTGCCTTCGTGGCGGTGCAGGTGCATCGCCAGCATGGTTTCGCGGAAGCGGCGGCGCTGCTGATATTCGCGCCACACGTTCGCAATTTGCCCGCGTTCGGGGGCGAGCACCCAGACGAACGCAAACATCACCCCGAGTACGCCCGCCACGGTTCCGGCGATGTTCAAATCGAGTTGAAATGCGAGTTGCGTTCCTCCAATCGCACCGATAATGGCAAACGCCACACTGAAAATGAGCATCCGGGACAGGCGATTCGTCAGCAATCGCGCGGCCAACGGTGGCACCGCGAAGAACGCCAACACCAGCACGGGGCCCACGGCGTCGAACGCTGCCACCGTCGTCAGCGAGACGCTCGTCATCAGTGCGTAGTGCAAAATCGCGGGTGCGAAACCGAGCGTTGTGGCGAGGCCCGCATCGAACGTCGAGAGCTTCAATTCCTTGTAAAACGCGATCGCAAACGCGAGCATCCCGAGAAAGCAAATGCTGAGCACGACGAACGAACGCGGCCCGCAGTCGATGCCTTGAATCGTGAAGCGATCGAGGAACGCGAGTTCCACCGAGCCGAGTAACACGCGGTCCGCGTCGAGGTGCGTGTTGCGTAAATAGAGGGTCGAGAGGATGACGCCGATACTGAATAGCGCCGGAAAGACGAGCGAGATTGCGGCATCTTCCTTCAGGCGTTTCGTTCGTTGTAACATTTCGACGAGCGCCACGGTGAGCACGCCCGACGCCGTCGCCCCGACGTAAAGCCATGCCGAAGTCGCATCGTTTGCCAGCAGATACGCGAGCACGATTCCCAACAATAACACGTGGCTCATCGCGTCGGCGATCAGTACCATTTTGCGAAGGACGAGGAAGACGCCCGGCACGGCGCAGGCCGCCCCCACGGCGACCATGACGGCGGTCGTTTCGTGTGCCGGTGTCACCCAGGCGGGTATCACGTGGGGAGCACCTTTCGACGAAAGACCTGCGAAAGTAGCCCGCTTCGCGGCGAAAACAAAATCGACGCGACGACGATACTCGTGACGCACAGAACGATGGTCGGCCCCGTCGAGACACTGCGCGTCTCGTCGCTGAGTGCGGTGCTGAGCAACGTGCCGGCCATGCCCGCGATTGCGCCGATGCCCGCCGCGAGGATACTGAGCGGCCCGAGGCGGTTCGTCCACTGGCGTGCCGCCACGGCTGGCGCAACGAGTAACGCGCTCATCAGCACCACGCCGACGGCTTGTAACCCGACCACAACGGCACCGACCACGAGCGCCGCCAGCACGCCATCGATGAACCGCGTCGGGATGCCCTGCACGGTCGCATACGCAGGGTCGAAGCTAACGAGTTTCACCTGTTTCCAAAGCAACATCAGCGTAACGACGGCGATCAGGCCGAAGCCCGCAATCGCGTGGAGATCGTCCATCCGCATCGTCGCGGCCTGGCCGAAGAGATAGCGTTCGAGGCCGTGATTCGCCGCACCGGGCACGTATTGTTGGATCGCACGCATCGTCGCCAAACCGATGCCGAAGAACACCGCCAGTACCCCACCGAGTACGGCATCGAACGGCAACACGCTCCGGCGCGACAGCCCGTTGACAGTCATGAGTGCGAACCAGCCCGCAATCGCGCCGCCGATTTGCAAACCGATCGGCAAACGCGAACCCAAACAGAACGCGATTGCCACGCCGGGCAGTGCCGCATGGGACACCGCATCGCCTTCGAGGCTCCGTCGGCGAATCACGGCAAACGTGCCGACGAAGCCGCCGACCGCGCCGATGAGTGCCGTCCCCGCCGTGACAGTTTGCACCGTCGGATCGTCGAGCGCCAGCGATTGGAGCAGGTTCATTTCGGCGGCCCCTTCGGCTGCGGGTCGTCGAGCGAAACGAGTTCGACATCTTCCCAGGAAGTCCGGTCGTCGATCGGTTCGATGTGAATCGTCACCGTCATCAGCGGGAACTGCGTGCGAATTTCCGCTTCGATTTTGTGTGCCACCGAATGGGCATCGCGAACGGGCATCGCACCGGATACGAGCAAGTGAAACTCTGCGAACGTCCGGCGTCCAGCGCGGCGAGTGCGCAGTGCGTGATAGTCGGCATTCGCGGGCAACGCCGATTGAATGCGGTCGCGTAACGACTTCAGTTCCGCATCTTCGATCGCATGATCCATGAGGCCGTGAACCGAACGGCGGATGAGGCGGAAGCCGGTCCAGCCGATGAGTACGCCGACCGCCATCGCGAGTAACGCATCGATTTCGTGAATCTTCGTGATCGCCGCGATGCTCAGCCCAACGACGACGGCAACCGTCGTGTAGACGTCGGCCATGAGATGTTCGCCATCGGCTTCGAGCACGATGGAATGCGCTCGCCGGCCAACCGAAATGAGCAACCGCCCCACCGCGAAGTTGATCCCTGCGGCGGCCAACGCGATGACGACGCCGAGTTCGACCGCGCTCAGTTCCTTGGGGTGGAACAGCCGTTCGACGGCAAACGCAATCGCGGCCACACCGGCGAGCAGAATCAGCAAACCTTCCATACCACTGGCGAAAAACTCGATCTTCTCGTGGCCGTAAGCGTGGTTCTCGTCGGCTGGGCGAGCGGCATACCAAAGGGAAAAGTACGCGGTGAACGCCGCAACGAGATTGACGACCGATTCGAGCGCATCGGAGAGTAACCCCGCCGAGCCGGTGAGCGCGTACGCAGTCGATTTCATGCCGATGGTACACACCGCAGCGAGTATCGAAAACAACGCGTACTTGCTCAATCGACCCGCAGCCATATCACCGCCTACGAACGAGAACGTGCCCGAACGATCGGGGGCGTGATCATTGTACGTGCGGTTGTTATTTGCGGTTGCCGGTCAACTCGGCGAGTCGCTTTTCGGACTCCTTGATCCGCTCCGGTTCGGTGTCGTGGGCGAGCACGTCGCGATAGAGTTCGATCGCTTTCGTTCGCTCGTTTAATTGCTTGTCGTAAAGGCGTGCCGCACGAAGGCGGGCATCGGTGCGGGTCCCTTTGCGCCATTGGCAGGCACGCTCGAAGTAGGCGGCGGCACGGTCGTATTGCTTGTACGCTTTGCTCTCGTAGAGGTCGCCGAGTTCGTAAGCGACGTCGGCGATTTTATCGCTCGTCGGGTGCTTTTGCAAAATCTCTTGCAGGACGATTTCGGAGCGCCGTTGGTTGAGCGTATACTCGGTGCCGTAACCTTTGCCTTTGTATGTCGACGCGAGTACGAACAGGTCGTTTGCTTCCTTGATGTTCGCCTTCGCTTCGAGCGTCACCGGTGGGACATCGGAGATGTCGAGGCGATACGAGGGCTTGTTGCCGAGGTGGTACGCCTTGAGTTCCTCTTGCACCCACTTGGCGCGTTCCTTGTCGCCGGTCTTCATGTAATATTCGTTCAAGGCAATCATCGACGCCTGATACTCTCTACGGACTGCGATCACTTTCTCGACGAGTTCCGCATCGCCACCACTGCCCTTCGTCGGCACCGCAGTCGGTTTCGGCGTATCGGCACACACGGCAATGCCGAGGATCGCCGTCAAACAAACCGCAAGGATCGTACGTACCATCATAATTTTTGCTCTCCTGGATAAACGAAAGAACCCACGGGTCTGCCGTGGGTTCCTCCCATCTTGCACGAATCGTTCGATCACGTTTTCGGCGGTTCGCTCGGGCTTTTCACTGCGGCGGATGGACTCACCACCGACCCTGGCAGCACGGTCGATTGCGTACCCGCTACAGGCACGTACGAACCGCTCGACATCGGGCCGACGGGAGAAAACGTTCCCGATGGTCGCGCTTCGATGCGGCCGAAGATCATCCGCCCCGCCGGGGTTTGCAGCACGCTCGTTACCACCATCGAGACATCTTGCCCGACGCTGTTACGGCCCTGTTCGATGACGACCATCGTGCCATCATCCATGTAACCGACGCCCTGCCCGGGTTGGTCGCCGACTTTCGCGATCCGCACTTGCAGGAACTCGCCGGGCAGCGCGACCGTTTTCAGGCTGTTCGCGACTTCGTTCAGGTTAATCACGTCGACGTTCTGAAGTTGTGCGATCTTGTTCAAGTTAAAGTCGTTCGTTACGACGCGGCCACCAATCGCTTTCGTGAACAGGACCAGCCGTTCGTCGACGCGAATCTTCTCTGCGGTCTTCGCTTCGCCGATATTCCCATCGTGAATCTGCAACTCGATCTTCGAGTTATTTTGCAATCGCTTCAGGATGTCCAAACCGCGACGCCCGCGGTTGCGCTTCATCTTGTCCGAACTGTCGGCGATTGCTTGGAGTTCGTTGAGCACGAATCGCGGCACGATCAGCTTCGAGTCGACGATACGAGTATCGCACACGTCCGCGATTCGGCCATCGATGATGACGCTAGTATCGAGAACAAGTGGCCGGTTCCCCTTCACCTGCTTGGAAAACTCGACATAAGGGATAATAAACCGAAACTCATCCTTGGTCTGAAGCAGCGTTGAAATCGCTACATAACAACAAATCACGGTAATCAGCACGCGGCCGATGCTGACGAGTCGTTGTTGAAGCGTTTCGGAGAGGGCACGGGCCACCGACGTGATAATCGGCTCGATCGCTAACGAGAATAGCCAGCCGACGAGCAACCCGAGCAATAGCCCGAAGTAGATCGCAGTGATCGTGGTAATGTCTTTGCTTTTCTCTTTTAGATCGGTGAACAGCACTAACCCACCCATGCCGACTACGACGACCGCGGCGACCAAACCCGCAAACAGGCCGCCACCGGCTTCCTCGGAGATTTCGCTGTTAAAGAATACAAACGAGTACAACGCCACACCCAGAACTGAAACGGCAAAGCAGCCACGCAGCAACCACAATAACATGGGAGACCTCATCCAGAAATGCCCAGGGCGGCGGGCGACACGGTGTGTCCAGGCATTATATATCGAAAGATGGTTGGAATAGTCGCCGATATTCGTGTTGCGCGAAACGATCCGTCATTCCTACCAGATAATCCCCCACAACACGCTCAATGGCATCGAGCCGAATGCGACCTGGCAGGTTCGGATGCGTCGCCGCTGGCAAGATGCGATCCGAACCGGTCCAGCGTCGCAGATGCTTTTCCGGCAGCAGTTCCGGCGATCGCACGTATTCGTCGAACAACGCACATAAGATTCGCTTGCCGCTCGCGGTCATTCGCAACACGCTGTGGTGCCGGTAAACCCGATCGCGGAGAAACTGTTCGAGGCCACGTTTCAGGGTTTCCATCGGGCCGCTCACCGCCACTAACAACGAGGCCGCACGCACCTCCTCCGCCGACTGCGGGTTCGTTTGCTCCAGTCGTCGAATCGTCTCTTCGAGCAAGTCCGTCACTTGCCACGCGAGGATCTCGCGAACGACGGCCGTACGCAATGCGGGGCCGGTAAGTACCGGGTGAACCGCAAATACTCGCTCTGCCGCACGCATCCAGAACGGGACTTCGTGAAGGTCTTCGATGCCCACCAAACCGAGGCCGAGCGCGTCGTCGAGGTCGTGCGTGTCGTAGGCGATGCTATCGACGAGATCGACGACCTGGGCTTCGAGTAGCGGACTGCCAGTGAGGCGAAACTCTCCGGATTCAAGCCGTTTCGGGTTCTTGCTGTGCGCCACGAACGCTTCGCGGATCTCGAACGTAAGGTTCAACCCCGGGAAATCGGGGTAGCGATCTTCGAGTTCGTCGACGCGGTATAGCCCGTGCAGATTGTGGTCGAACCCGCCGACCGCATGCATTCGGGCATTCAGCGCATCTTCGCCCGCATGGCCGAACGGCGGGTGGCCGATGTCGTGCGCGAGCGAGATCGCTTCGGTGAGGTCTTCGTTCAA
>Ga0105049_10008860_pt1 | contig 11614 bp, 6 predicted proteins | sample MAT06_FD_78087 | JGI IMG/M metagenome (GOLD analysis project Ga0105049, IMG submission 78087) | Freshwater microbial communities from Lake Fryxell liftoff mats and glacier meltwater in Antarctica - MAT-06 | ecosystem: Environmental > Aquatic > Freshwater > Ice > Liftoff microbial mat | place...
CCGCAGGCACGACGAAAAAAGCCCGATTACTCGGGCTTTGGGAACGATTCACCTGAGATATCACTTCGTGACTCGGGCGTTGAAAGCCCGCAGCGATCAGGCCCGGGTCCGCCGGCGAGCGACGATACCCATGCCCGCAACTCCACCGAGGCCAGCGAGCCCCACGAACGCTGCCTGCGGGACGGGCACGAGGGTGAGTGTGAACGTGCCTTGGTTGTTGGCGTAGCTGTAGCCGCCGCCGCTGAACTGCCACCCGCTGTAGTTATTGAATCCCAGCGGCAGATTGCTGCCCCAGATATTGATTTCGGCTTGCACCAGGGAGTCCGACGTGCCGACGAACAGCAGGCCGTTTTGAGTGAGGAGCGTGCCGGGCACCCCGGCGGGAAAGAGCTGATTGTCGTATTGAAAGGCGTTGCCCGGGCTGATGGCGGCGCCGGGCAGATTCGGGTTCGAGAAGAGAGCGTACGAACCGACCGCGATACCGCCGGTGGTCACGGTGAGGAAACCCGAGATCGCTGAATACGAACCATTGCCGTTGTCCGTCGCGGTAAGCGAACCGAAGGCCGAGGTGTTGGCGTCGGTGTAGGTAAACGCGAAGATGTCGGCTTGCGCCGAGTTTGCGAAGGCACCGATCGCGCAACCAAGCGAAAGGATACACGGGACGAGTGGGCTGTATTTCATAGTGTCGACCTCTTCCTATGGCATTGGGTGCGGCCGCGCTGGCCGAGCCGGTAAGGCAGTTCCGCGCTCATGGTTTCATGGGCAATCATGCGCCGAGAGCCTCCAGAAGCAACATATTCTTCCTGGATGCGACCAAACGGCCTCAACATCAGCGTTTCTCAGCTAGTTTTACTACGAACAAAATCAGTTATAGGACGTCACATCCGCTGAGCGGATGTCCGATAATGTAACTGGACTGGCTCAAGTGGTTCGCTTCACGGCAACGATGAGACTCGATGACAGATGTTTCTCTATGGGCGCTATGACCAAGAACGCTGGTTCGACTTCGGCCCATGATGCGACCGGTTACTTCTTCTTGGGCTTGTTGAAAAGGTCGCCGATTCCCTTGATGATGTTCTCGGGCTGCTTAAGGAACTGTTCGCCGAGGTTCTTAAAGAACGCGTCGAAGTCGGGCGCGTAGGTCGGGTCATCGATGGGGCCGCTGACGGTGATGGGGAACATGAGGCCCTTGGTGAGGAGGTCGGGCGCTGCACTCCTGAGGAATGAGCCGGCCTGCTTGTTGATGCTCTCAGCGAATGACGGGGCGAGGGCGACGGTGGGGATGAAGATGGTGACCGACATCTGGCGGGTGTTGAGGTTGACGGTGCCCTTGGTCATGATGTCGTAGTTGCGGATGGGGACCTCGAACTTGTCGTAGGTGATGACGCCACGGTCGATGCGAATGTTGAAGGGCTGAACGGGGCGCTGCTCGGCATTGGGGGCTGTGAAGACCGTGGAGTCGAGGAACTCGCCGAGTTGCTTCTTGAAGGTGTAGTCGATACGGCCGAGATCGACGGCGATGTTGCCGTTGAGTTCGTCGTTGCGGTTGGCGCCGCCGGTCTCGGGAATCGGGAATCGCAGGTCGGTGCTGATGACGGTGCTGGGGCCGGTGCCGGCGTTTGGATTGGCCGCCGGCGCGGCGGCAGGCTGCTGGCCGGGCTGGGTCTTGGCGGGCGCAGCGCCGGCCGGAGCGGCGGGCGTGAGCGGGGTGCGACCCTTGGAGATCGACGCGAAGAGGGGGAAGGCTTTCATGATCTCGGTATCGAGTTCATACTTGTACTCGTAGAGCTTGATATCGATACCGGGGGGTGTTTTGGCGCGGCCGAAGTCGATGGTGCCGGCGGTGGTGGCGAGCTGGCCGGGCACGACGGGGGCGTTGAGCCTGACCGAGAGGGTCTCGGTGGTGGTACCGGCGCGCTTGGCACTGACATTCACGGCGAGGTCGCCGGACTTGTAGCCGATGTCCTGAGTCTTGATGGTGAGGTCGATGGTGTCGCCGAGGGTCTTGACCAACTGTCCGTTGCGGCCGGCGATGCCGTCAACGATGGCGGTGGGGAACTTCATGGCCGAGATGTCGGCGGTGAGCTTGGCGCGGTCGGCATCGATTTGGCCGTTGGGCTTCACGGCCTCGTTGATGACGAGCACGGCGGTGACGGGCTGGGTGGAGTTGCCACCGGCGGCGCCGACGGCGCCGATGCTGGCGTTGATGAGGATGCTGCCCTGCGGCGTGCTCTTCATCGTGGCGGTGACGTTGTCGAGCGTGGCGGGCGTCTTGGTCGGCGCTCCACCGGCCTGGGCGGCGGCTTGCTCAACCTCGACGGCGAGTTGGGGGACACTGACGGCGATGTCGGCGGTGAAGATGCCGGGCTTGAGCGGGCCGACGCTGTCGCCACGAAGGACGGCGGTTTCGGGCTTGGAGGCGGCGATGGTGAGGGTGTTGATGGTGAGCGAGGCCTGAGCGGGCGCGGTGAGGCGCATCGAGCCGGGGGTGGTGCGGCCTTGCTCGTCGGTCTTGGCGAAGACGTACTGGCTGGCGAAGGCGGGGTCGATGGTCCAGTCAAGCTTCACCGGGCCGCCACTGCCGCTGGTGATTGAGATGCGATCAGCGGACTGCTTCACTGAAAGGTCGGCGCCTTTGAGGCGGGGCGAGTTGATTCCAGCGGTGAGATTCACGTTGTCGCCTGCACCCTTGGCGGTGACGGTGATGTCGGCGGCGGCGCCGAGCGCCCCGGCCAGCAGGTTGGGCTTGCCGATGAGACGATCAACTCCCGCGGTGTCGATCTTGGTCAGGCCGGCGGTGGCGTCGATGGTTTTGCTGGAGGGGATGTATGAGCCGCGGACGCCGAAGGTGGCGACGGGCTTGCCATCGTCGAGAACGAGTTGGCCATCGACGGTGAGGTTGACAGGCTCCTTGGAGTTGGCGCCATCAAGCGCGGCGGAGGTTGGCACGGTGGCAACGGCCTGCAGGCCGCTGATGCCGCCGGAGATGACCTGGCCGGGCTTGAGCTCAAGACCGGTGACGATGAGCGGTTCGCGGAGTCCGATGGTGGCCTTGATGGGCGCGCCAATCTTGCCGGTTTGCGGGGTGATTTTGCCGCCTGCGGTGTCGACTGGGATGGTGATGGGATCAACAGCGAGGGCGAGGGTGGCCGGGCCACGCATGTTGACGCTGGCGATCTTGTCGGCGGCGGTGCCGGTGGCTTCGGCGATGCGCTTGGCGGTTTCGGGGCGAACGGTGGCTTCGGCGGTGAGTTGGCGGACCTTAAGTTCCTTGGACGAGACGTCAACGCCGACATTGGACTTCAGGCCCGCACCGGTGACGAGAACGTCGAGCGTTTGGCTGCCGGCTGCGCCGCCGAACTTCACGCTGGTTTCGAGCGATTGGCCGACGAGGTCGTTCACGAGCGCCTGCACGATCGCGCCGGTGTCCATCTGTCCGGCCGCGACGGCGGGCGAGGGCGGGATGACGGCTTTGGCGAGCGTGCCGGGCACGCCCTTGAGGGCGATATCGCCGTGGAGGCGGAACTTCTCCATGCCGGGCGTGAGCGCGAGCGGGCCGCGCTTAGGGTCGGCGAGGGTCTCCATGAGGCCGGGGAGCGCGACATCGCCGGTGAGGGTGAAGGGCTTACCTTCGTGGGTCATGCGGCCGTCGAGCTTGATGCTGGCGGGCTGGCCCTTGGTGACGGTGAGGTCGCTCACGAACGAATCGATCATGACGGGCTGGGCCGCGGGCTTGGCGGGGTCGCCGGCGAGCATGGCCGAGAGGGTGCGGATTTCAGTACGCACCTTGGCCGTCAGACCGGCGTAATCGAGGCCGTTCTGCATGGGAACGCTGAGGTCGTTGATCGTGACGGCGACGCCACCGGTGCCGCCGACGGTGAGCGAGGCGGGCTTACCGGGCTCCGCGGACTTGGCGAGGAAGCGCTGCACGATCGGAGCCGAGGCCCCCACTGTGAGCTTGGTCTCGCCGCGGCCGGTGAGGGTGCTGCTGGCCCAGCGGACGGGCGCGGTGAGGTTGATGTTCTGGCTCTTGACGACGATATCGGCATCAATGGGCGCTGCGCCGCCGGCGGCGGCGGAATCGACCTTGGTCTGGGCCTTCACGGAAACGTCGAGCGTGGGGCCGATGTCGGCCTGGGCGTCGAGCGGTGAGTTGACAAGAAAGGGGCGGGCGAGGGCGGTTGAGATGCCGGTGGCGGCAATATCGGCGGTGATGTTGCCGACCTTGCCGGCGAGGGCACCGAGTTTGCCTTGCGCATCGAGCAGGTCGTTGGCCTGCACGTTCACTTTGATGACACCCGCAGAGGCGCCGCCCAGCGAGGCGCTGGTGTCGGCGGTGATGGTCGCGCCCTGGGCAAGATCGGCGGACTTCACGCTGGCGACGAGTGGGGCGACCGAGAGAGCCTGGGGTGCGGCGGGGGTGGCACCGCCCTCGGTCTGCGAGGCGAGCGTGCCGCGGAGGCCGCCGGTGGTGAGGGTGATGTCGGCCGCAGCGCCGCGCATGTCCATGGCGGCTGCCCCGCCCGCGCCGGGAAGGGGCACATTGAGCTGGGCGATCTTGGCTTCAATGCCGGGCCAGGACTGGATTGTCATACCCGCCTTGGTGAGGGCGTCTTTGAGCTGGGGGTACTTGGTTGAGAAGGCGGATGAGTTGATGAAGTCGGTGGACTTCACTTTGAACGAGCCGGGTGCCTTGGTGGTGAGGCGGCCCGCGGTGGCGGTGAGGGCGAGGTCACCCGTCACGTTGGCGCTGGTGATGATGATGCTGGCGTCGCCCGCTACGGTGGTGCCCTTGGCGTTGATCTTGATGGCGAGTTCCTGGCCGAGGGCCTGGGTGAGCACGCCGCCCATGTTGGCGATGGCGTCGATGAGGGCCACAGGAAGTTTGGTAGCATCAACGGTGGCGTTCACGGTCATCTTGTCGAGCGTGGGGTTGCCGTTGGCATCGGTGACGTTATCGATGGTGGCATCGATGACGAGTGCGCCGGGGCTGCTTTGGGCGGCGCCGCCCGCGGCACCGGCGACGGCACCGTCAAGCTTGACCTTGGCGGAAACGCCGTTGGCGGTGGCGACGTCGATCGCGCCTTTGAGATTGGTAATCGAGGCTTCCTGGGCGACGCCGCCGCCGGACGCGGCGAGTTCTTTGTAGGTAATGTCGAGGTCGGTGAGATCAACCTTGGCGGTGACGTTGGGGAGCGAGGACTTGGGAACAGAGGAGGTCAACGCGGGCCTTGCCTTGGCGGTCGGCGAAGGGGCGATGGCCTTCTCGAGGTTGGTCGAGCCATCGGCGTTGCGGACGAGATCGACCTTGCCGTCGACGGTGAACACACCAAGATCGCCCTGACCGCCGCCGGTGGCGAGTGCCCAGAGGCCCTTGCTGGCCTTGAGGTTGACGGTGGCGACGGTGGTGCCGCTGGGGTCTTTGACGTCAACGGGGCCGATGAGTTGCGGGCCGCCCCACGAGAGGGAGACCGAAGAAACCTTCACGGAGCCGGTGATGGCGTCTTTGGCGGAGCTCTCGATGATGGCGGGGGCCATGCCGCCGGCGATCGAGGGTGCCGCGGCGACCAGCACGCCCAGCAGGATGACAAGCAGGATCAACAGCGCAGCAAGGATCTTGAACCAGCGGCGCTTGAAGAGGGGAACAGATACAGCGGCAGTAGCAGCAGACATGACGACGACTCCACCTGAGCAATGTCACCCTCACGCCGCGCGAGCCAACGGGAAGAGCGACCGGTATATTCCGGGACATTCGACGGCCGGAGTTGGCGCGATGCCTCTAACCGGCCGAACGGGGCATTATTCGCGTCATCAGCCAAGGCCGCGCGAACTGCTGACCAAAACAGAGACAACTTGCCCGACCGCAAAGCGGGCGGCCCGTTCATCTCTGTTTTATGTGGGGTTTAGAAGAAGGCCACGATGTAGTCGGCGAGATCGTCAGGATCCACGAGGCCATCGCCATTGAAGTCGCAGCGCGGATCGGCCGGCGTGCTGAAGAAGCCGGAGATAAAGTCGGCGAGATCGTCAGGATCGACGATGCCGTCGCGGTTGAAGTCGGCCGGGTCGGGGGCCGCGACACCGGTGGAGACGAGGTGCGAGGTGGTCTGCACGGTCGATGCGACGTTGCTCAGCACAAGATTTGCAAGCAGATGACCCATGCAGAGCGGCTCGTCGAAGGCGGCGGGCGCGATGGCCTGCACGAGGGGCATGTTGCTCGTCTGATCGACGCTGATATCAACCGTGCTCGTTGCGCCAACGGCCTGAACCGTCACGGTGCCGCCGAAGACGAGCGTGATATCGATGGGGTCGACGGGCACCGCGGCGCCGCTGAGTGTCACCATCGGTGTAATGCGGGCGGGAACGGGCACGGCGAATGTGTACTGATTGGTGGTGTTGGCGACGGGCACGAGCGCGCCGGTCTCCTGGGCAGTGACCTGCTGGGCAGTGAGCGCCGTGACCTGCGTGTTGCCGATCGGAACATTGATCGGCAATCCGGGAATGAGGCACGAGGGCTGGCGGGTGCGGAACGTGCCGAACCCGATGGTCACGGTGGCGTTGACACCCGCCGCGCCACCGCCAAGAAGGTTGAGGTCGAGCCCCGAAATGGTCACCGTGCCGGGCAAGCCCGCGGCACCAGGTGCGAGCGAGAGGATGTAGGTTCCTGTCGGCCGCGGCGGACTGGCGCCCGATGCAGCCGAAATGTTCGCGCTGCCGCTGGTGAGCGGGATGGGGGTGTTGAGCGCGGTGTTGCCGCCGAAGAAGCCGGGAACCGTCCGGGTGCCGGCCGCAGTGTCGTCAGCGTTGCCGACAATACCGTCCGCACCGGCAGCGCTCCCCACGAGCGTGCTCACGCGCGGATCGTCGGGCGTGGCAGCCGTGCGGAACGTGGTGATGACTGTGATGGTGTAGCTGACGGTGGAGGCTTGCTGGTTGACCGTGAAGTTGTACGTCTGGGCGACGGATGGGGCAGCCGCAAGGGCGAGGCCGGTGAGGGAGATGAGTGAGAGGAGGGAGCGATGGATGGTCATGATCGGCACTTGAAAAAATCTGTGAAAGGTCGGGGCCTGACGGGAAGATTACCGCACAAAGCGGTGTTCGGCCAGAATCCTCGCCCCCGAACGCCCACGTGGCACAAAATTCGGAGTTTCAGGGGGCTGCGGACGGTCCTGCGGAGGTTATTTCGGCCTGGCAAGCTGGGTTGAACACCGCGCACGGAGCGGCGATCAGGTAGGGGACGAGCCGGGATGGGCGTCGAAACCTGATCATTGATCGATCGCTATCCGATCACCCTCGCCCCAAACTCCAATTTCATCGCCCGCTTGGCCAGCAGCAACGTCTCCTCCGCCACCACGTTCGCCTTCTTAATGCCACGGCGGATGACGTCGGTGACGAGGGCGTCCCCCTTGTCCCCATCGAGTTGAGCGCGCCGCACCCGCATGGGTTCCAGCAGCAAGTTAATCGCTTCGCCCAGTTCCTGCTTCACATGGCCGTCGCCGAGATTGTCGCCCGCGGCGTAGCGGCTCTTGAGTTCGTCGGCGCGGTCGCGGGTGATGAACGCATCAACGTACTGCATCAGCACGTTGTTCGCATCGCCGGGGTCGGTCGGGCTTTGGCGGCCGGTGGTGATCTTGTTGATCTTCTTCTGCACGTCTTTGGCGGTGTCGTACAGGAAGATCGCGTTGCCGAGCGACTTGCTCATTTTGTTCACGCCGTCAAGCCCCACCAGCCGCGCGATGCGGCCGATCTTGGCCTTGGGCACGGGGAAGAGTCCGCCGGCCTTGGCGTGCTCATCGGCGGGGACGCGATTGCCGACCCCGCAGTACATCTGGTTGAACTTGAGCGCCACGTCGCGGCACATCTCGATGTGGGCTTCCTGATCTTCGCCCACGGGCACGAGATCGGGCCGGAAGGTGAGAATGTCGGCGCACTGGCCGACGGCGTACATCGGGAAGCCGAAGGGATAGGTCTCGCCGAGGCCCTTGGTCTCAATCTCGGTCTTGAGCGTGGGGTTTCGCATCACCTTGTTGAAAGGGATGAGCATGGCGAAAAGGAACGTGAGTTCGGCGATGGCGGGGATTTCGCTCTGGAGCACGAAGGTGCTGGCCTCAGGATCAAGCCCCACAGCGAGCCAGTCTTTGACGATGCCGATGGTGTTGGCGCGGATTTGTTCGGGCTTGTCGGCCAGCGTGGTGAAGGCGTGCACGTTGGCCACCAGGAAGTAGCAGTCGTACTCGCTCTGGAGTTTGAGACGATTTTCGAGCGAACCGACATAGTGGCCCAAGTGAAGGCCGGTGCTGGTGGGCGTGTCGCCGGTAAGGATGCGGGGCTTTGACATGGGCAATGGCAGGCGTGGCGGGCGAGGGACCGAGTGAGAGGGTAACGGGGAAGCGTAGTGCCGAACGAATAGAGCGCGGAGCGGGCGCTTAGGTTCGCACTGCGGACGGCTTGGATTTGGACGCCTTGCGGCGCTTGGCCATGGGCTGCACATCAGGGCGCGACACGATGTACAAGTACTCCTTGTTCGTCAAATGCCCCACCTTGCCAACTTTCTCGCCCTGCGGGCTGTAGATGCCGATCCGGGCGCCCACGTACCGCTTGAAGTCGTTCTCGATGGTTGTGACGCGTCCCGCGCCGTCCCAGAGTGAGGTGAGCAGGGTTTCCATTTCGGCGCGGGGGATATATCCCTCGTTGCTGAACGACACGATGAGCACACGGGCGCGAAGGGCGCTCAGCACTTTTCGCAGTGCGGCAGCGCACCGCGGACGCGAGTTGAACACGCTCTGTCGCTCGCGCACATCCACGCGCTTGCAGGCGATGCCGTAGACCGCCGGCTTGTCCCAGCGGACGAGCGATTCCCAGACGTGGTAGTTGCCCAGATATGAATGCTGGTTGTAGGGCGGATCGATGTACGCAACGTCGGCCTCGAACTGGCGGGCGGCTTCGAGGGCGTCGAGCGAGGTGGCGAGGCCTTTGCCATGGGTGGCACGGGCAAGCACCTCGGGCAAGCGAAGTTCAAGAGCATTGAACGAGCGCGGCGACCACGACTTCAGGTACGCCATCTGCAGGCCGGTGGTGGAATCGACCCTGTCCGCGGCTTCCATGAGGGCGACGAGCAGGACCGACTCAAGTTCGGGCGGCAGCGACTTGGCGGCGATGGCGTCGCGGATGGCATCGATGCGGGCCCCGTTGCGGGGCTGAACGAAGCGCGACTGGGTGCAGAACGTATCGGTAAAGTATCCAGGCGAACCGGGGATCGTGTTCAACTCGGCGATGAGGCTGGCCGCATCAGCAAGCACCTCTTCGGCATCGGCCTGCACGTAGCAGCGGGCGAGGGTCGCGGCGTAGGTGTTGTGGTCGTTGGAGATGACCCGGTAGCCGGCACGCTTGAGGGCGTGGCCGACGCGCGAGGTGCCCGAAAACAGATCAATGACTGATGTGGCACCGGCGATGCCGGAGACGGCTTCAAGAATCACGGGAAGCAGCGTGCGCTTGGAGCCGAGGTACTTGATCATGGTGCCCCCCACCCCGCCCCCGCCCCCGCCGAACATCGGCTGAGGCTGCCGCGCGGCACGCTCAAGGGGCTCGGCGTGTTGAAAGGAGGTGACGAATGCACGAGAGTTGGTTGGCAAGCGAAAGCGATATTGAAAATCAAGTGCGGCGACCCACGACGAGTGGCCATCACGCGAGCGCTGCGACCAGGTTGGCCGCGTTGAACATGGCGTGAACAACAATCGGTGCGAGCAACGAACCGGTTCGCTCGCGAACCAGACCCAGTACGACCGAGAGCACAAAGAGCGTGGGAAGCGCGTGGGGCGGAACAACCGACATATGGACCGTCGTGAAGAGCACGCTGGTCGCCAAAATCGCAAACCACGGGCGGGGCGGGCCGAGTTCCTGACTGGCCCTCAGCAGGGCCGACTGCAAGCCGCCGCGCCAGATGAGTTCCTCTGCTATCGGCGCGCCGATAGCGGCCGAGGCCATAAGGCTCCAGCCCCAAGCGTCGCCCCGATGATCGCGGAGCAGTTGCAGTATTTCATGGGCGACCACATCGGGCCGTGAGCCACGAACGAGCGTGACGACCAGCACCGAGAGAAGTCCGACGGCCAGAATCGGCGATACCGCCAGAACGCCCGCAAGTACCCCCTCAATCAGCCCGCGCCGTGCTTTCGATCGTTCAAACTCAACGCTTGTGGCTCGGGAGACGATCAGGAGCGTGGCCATCAGGCAGATCGAGACGAAGTGGATCAGGGGCGTCGCGGTACCGAGGAACTCGATGGACTTTTCATCCTGACCCAGCCGCTCGCGGAGCATCGGCATGGCGAACACAAAGAGCAGCATGGGGACGAAATACCCCGCCATGGTGAGAATGAGCCACTGGCCCGGCGTCATCATCGAGACATTGCGGGGGTGGGCCGAAAGGTCGAACCACCGCCGCCGCCAGAAGGCCAGCAGGATCAGCAGCGCCGCGAGTACGACGCCCGCGTTCAGGATGAACTGGCCGGAAAGGTCCAAGAACGATCATTGTCGCCGCCACGGGCAGGTGCAGCCAGAGGATCGAGGATCGCGGCAGATCGCCGAGAGCGCGATTCTTGCCGATCTGACCAAACACACCCCTATCGGCAGGGCGCAGTCGGTTCCCGGCGTGACGTTGCAGACCCGTTACACCCAAGCGTCGTCCAATACGCGACGATTACTCGTTCTCAACCGTGGTGCGGCGGCCGGCTCGCGCGGCGACAAGTCGCAGCAGAATCGATCATCCGCCCTTCCGTTCCGCCCCCCGCGTTTCTCCCCTCCGTTTCACCCTCGTCGTTTCGACCGGATCGCCAAAGCCCTTCTGCCGCGGCCTTTTGACTTTGGAGTTTTCGAGTATGAACCGTTTCACGCTTCCCTTGTCTCTCGGTGTTGCCATTGTGTGCCCGATGTTTATCGCCGGCACGGCGCTGGCGCAGCAGGAAGCCGACGCCAAGGCTTTGCTGCAGGAGTCGGCCATTGCCATCACCAACCTGAAAGGGTTGAGCTTCACGGCCAAGCGTTCACTGGCCGGCGCACCGGAGCTTTCGCTCGGGGCCAACGGCGAGGTGAAGTTCATCCGCAACACGACGGTGCCGACGGCGAGCATGTTCTACGCCAAGGGCGACCAGACCAAGCCGCTGAGCAACGAGAAGGCCTCGCTCGAAGGCGGATTTGACGGCCAGATCTCGTCATGGGTTGACGATGCGGCCAAGGCCGTGCAGGAGAAGCGCACGGCGGCGGGCGACAGCCGCGAGGCCGCGACGGTCAAGCGCATCAAGGACCAACTGCTTCCCACGGCGTTCTTCGAGAGCGTGCCCTTCGAGAAGGAACTCAAGGCCGACAAGCTGGTGATCGACGGCACGCAGGACATCGGCGGCGTGAAGTGCAAGGTCATCAAGGCCTACTTCACCGCCAGCCAGCGCGTGACGCTGGTGTGCGTGGCGGACAGCGACAAGCTGCCGCGCAAGATCGAGCAGCTCAGCCCGATGAAGAACGGCAACGCGGCGTACACCATCGAGCTGACGAATGTGAAGGTCTCGGACTTCAAGGCCAGCGATATGAACACGCCCGACCGCGAGGGCTTCAAGCGCAACATCGCGGC
>Ga0105049_10008861_pt1 | contig 11614 bp, 10 predicted proteins | sample MAT06_FD_78087 | JGI IMG/M metagenome (GOLD analysis project Ga0105049, IMG submission 78087) | Freshwater microbial communities from Lake Fryxell liftoff mats and glacier meltwater in Antarctica - MAT-06 | ecosystem: Environmental > Aquatic > Freshwater > Ice > Liftoff microbial mat | place...
AAGTCCTGTCGTATTCCAACGTAGCTTGGGCGTCTCGCCCGAGCCCCGTCGCCCCCACACGCGGGCAAGATGCCCACGATACTTTTTTACGGCGTCCTCCATCGCGACAAGACTTTCGAGAACCGCTCTAAAGTGACTCTCGAAAGCCCTGTCGTATTCCAACGTAGCTTGGGCGTCTCGTCGAGCCTCGTCGCCCCCACACGCGGGCAAGATGCCCACGATACTCTTTTACGGCGTCCTCCATCGCGACAAGACTTTCGAAAACCGCTCTAAAGTCCGGGGCCACGATTGTTTCGCCGCTCCCGCGGCAAATACGCGACGGCCTTCTGATTTGGGTGCCGTCGTGGATGTCTATACGTTCCTCCGCACCATGCGCCCCCGCCAAACTTGAGGTTGCATTGGAAACGGGATCGGCTACCCTTTCTCGTTCGCCGGAGGAAGCTCTGGCGATTGAGGAGATATTGGCCGTTGGGTATTCAGGGAGTCATTCTCGCAATCCTTGCGCTGATGGGCGGCATCGCCCTGTTCCTGCTGGGGATGGACATGCTCGGCGGCGGGCTCCAGCGGACGGCGGGGGCGCGGGCGCGGGCGTTGCTGTCGGGGCTGCGCGGCAATCCGGTTAAGGCTGCGGGGGCGGGGGCGGTGTTTTCCTCCCTCATCCACAGCGGCCCCGCCACCGTGGTCGTCATGGCCTACGTCAACGCGGGGCTGCTCTCGCTCGCCATCGCGATCCCGATCGTGTTCGGCGCGAATATCGGCACCACGCTGTCGATGCAGATCGTGTCTTTCAACGTGGGGAAGTTCTTCTTCGCGCTGTTGATTCCCGGCGTGCTGCTCAAGCGCTATGGCCGGTCGGAGTTCCAGCGCAGCATGGGCGACGTGATCCTTGGCTTTGGCATTCTGTTCCTGGGGCTGGAGACGATGAAGGCGGCCTTTACGCCCTTGCGCGAGAGCGACGCGATGCACCAGTTGCTGGGCGCGTTCCACGTGGATTCGGCTTTCGGCTTTGCGATGGCGTTTCTTGTGGGCGTCGTGGTGACGGGGCTGTTGCAGAGCAGCGCGATCATCGTCTCGCTCCTGTTTTCGCTGAGCGCGCTGGGCGTGGTGACGGACTACCGCTTTGCGGTGCCGTTCCTGATCGGCGCCCACATCGGCAGCGTGGGCATGGCGCTGCTGGCGGCGCCGGGCGGCACCGCGGCGGCGTGGCGGGTGGTGTGGTCAAATGTGGTGTTCAACGTGATTGGCGCCGCGCTGGCGGTGCTGATGATCCCCTTCTATGACTGGCTGATTCCCAAGACATCGGCGGACATCACGCGCCAGATCGCGAACTTCAACACGATCAAGCAGGTGATCAGCGTGATCGCGATCCTGCCGCTGGCGCCGCTGGTGGCACATCTGGTCACGCGCCTGACGCCGAACCTCGGCAACGAGCAGCCCGAGGAGAGCCGCCTGGACCCGAAGCTCGTCTCCACGCCCGAGGACGCCATCGTGGCCGTGATCGCGGAGATGCGCCGCCAGAGCGGCATCGTCAACTCCATGATGCGCGGATCGCTTGATGGGCTGGTGTCGCTCGATGGCCGGCACTTCCGCAAAGTGGAGGCGCAGGAAGACGCCGTCGATATCATCAAGCGCCAGATTCACGAGTATGTGGAGGACATCGCCCTGCGCGCGCTGGAGCCGCGCCAGGTCGTCATGCTCCAGCGCATCATTCTGGTCTCCAGCGCCATCGAGCGCATCGGCGACCACGTCGAGGGAATCGGATGGGTTTCCCGCCAGAAGGTGGAGGAGAACATCTGGTTCGAGGACGACCACATGCGCCAGCTGCTGGTGGTGAGCGGCATCATGGTCGCCATGATGGAGGAGGCAACCGCCGCCATCGACCCGCGCATGGCCGACGCCCGCGTGCGCGCGGAAAAGACGCTGAACCTATATGCCTCCTACAAGCGACACATCAAGGCGCTGAAGGAAAGCATCCGCGCGTGGCTGGAGTCGGGCCAGGGCACGCCGGCCACCGCGCTGTTCCTGATGCGCTACGTCGGCATCTTTGACCGCATTGCCGGCCAGCTTCGCATTCTGGCCCGCCAGGAGAAGAAGGATAGCTGGGCCGTGCAGCTTTCGGAGCTGAAGAAGGTGGAGCCCCTGGCCCAGCGCGCCCCGGGCCGTCCGCCCGACCATCCGGTCCACGCCAGCTTCGAGGCCGCGCTCACCGACGCCCTCGCCGGGGAAGGGACGCAGCGGGCATAGCGCGTGGCGCGGGCGTCCCGCCCGCGAGTTGCTTTTCTCCGTTGTTGTATATACGCCGAAAGCGAAAAAGGCGCGGGCAGGATGCCCGCCGCCACTCAGCTGGTCCACCGCGTGACCACGTGGAGTTCCTTCCAACCGCCGTCGCGGTGCTTCCACACATAGACGATGCCGCTGGCCGTGCGCGGGCCCGCCAACAGGGCGTGGTGGACCATCGCCAGCTCCTCGCCAAGGCTGGGGCGCGCGATTTCTAGGATGTTCCGGGGGGCGACGAACTTGCGCTCGAGTTCCGTGGGGAGCGCGCGAATCGCCTTCGGGCCTTCGCGCACGAACATCCACGCGTCGGTGCTCTTGAGCACGCTGCCCAGCGGCTTGGAATCTTCCGGGTCCGGCGCGAGGCCGATGCGGAACGAGAGCTGATCGAGCGGCGTTTTCTGCAGCATCGCTTGCGGCCAATGCGCGCGCAGCGCCGCCTCCCACAGGGCGCCGTCGTCCTCGTCGGTGAGCGCCGACCTCAGCCCATAGGTATCGATCAGTTCCAAATTCAACCCTTCCTGACCGCCAGAAGCACCCCATCGCGGACGGGGAGCAGGCTCGCGGCCCAAGCAGCGTCCTTGTAGATCAGCCGCGTGGCGGAAACAAGCGATTCGGTCTCGCGATCCCAATCCCGGGGTCGGGCGACCTTTCCGTACCAGAGCATATTGTCGAAAATCAGGATGTCCCCGGGGCGCGCCACGCCGTTGGCGAATTCGAGGGCGGCGGGATACTCGCCCTTGTCGATGTCACAGAAAACGATGTCCCACGGGCCCGGCAGCGCGCGCGCCGTCTCGAGAGCGTCGCCGACATGGAAATGCAACTGGTCCGCCACGCCCGCCTCATTTGCAAAGGCGCGGGCCTGCTCGAGATTCGCGGTCCGATTGTCCGTCAGGTGAATCTCCGCCGTGGGGCAGCCGAGCGCCCACCAGATCGCCGAGTAGCCAAAGCCGCTCCCCAGCTCCAGTATGCGCGCGGGGCGGCGCATCATCGCGAGCTGCATGAAGAGGCGACCGACCTCCGGCCCCACGATGGGAAACGTGCGCTCGAAAGCCGCCGCGTGCATGTGGTCGAAAACCGGATGCGGCAGGCCGTGCTCCACGGCCATCGCGGCGAGGTAGGCCTCCACTTTTTCGTCCAGGATATGGGGAATCATGGCGACGGCGCCGCGAGCCTCATGCTGAAATCGAGCGCCTCGACCGAATGCGTCAGCGCGCCCACCGACACGCGATCCACGCCTAGTTCGGCGATGGAAGCGAGGGTCTCCTCCGTCACGCCGCCGGTGATCTCCGTGGGGATGCGCCCCGCGATCAGCGCGATCGCCGCGCGCAGCGTCGCACGATCCATATTGTCGAGCATCAGCAGATCCGCGCCGCCATCCAGCGCCATGCGGACCTCCTCCATCGTGCGCGCCTCGGCGGCGACCTTGAGCCGCGGGCGCAGCGGCTGCACGCGGCGGAGCGCCTCCGCCAGCGAACCGGCGCCGTCGGCGTGGGTGTCCTTCAGCATCACCATGTCGTAAAGGCCCATGCGGTGATTGGTGCCGCCGCCCGCGCGGACGGCTTCCTTTTCCAGGTCGCGCCACAGCGGCGTCGTCTTGCGCGTGTCGCAGACGAGGAGTCGGCCACCGGCGGCGTCCACCATCCGCGCCGTCCGCGTGGCGATGCCGCTCAGGCGCTGGAGGAAATTCAGGGCGGTGCGTTCCCCCGCGAGCAGCGAGCGGACGGAACCGCTCAACCGGATGGCGACATCGCCGGGAACAACACGCGCACCATCGCCGATGACGACTTCGACTTCGACTCCGCCGATCAATTCGAACACGAGTTCAAAGACGCGACCGCCGCAGACCACGCCGGACTCCTTGGCCACAACGACGGCGGAACCACGCGCATCGGCGGGAAAAACGGCGTTGGTGGTGACATCGCCCTCCGCCCCGAGATCCTCGTCCAGAGCAGCGCGCACCCGCTCGCGGAGGCCACCCTCCACATCCCTCATCCCTTATCCCTCATCCCTATGAGCACCCGCTTCGCCAACTGGTCGGGCATCAGCCCCACATCGCGATAGAGCTGCTTGGGGGTGCCATGATCGACGAAGGCGTCGGGAAGGCCGAAGACCGCCGCGAGGCGGGGCGACTTCTCCTCCGCCAGCAGCTCGTTCACCGCGCTGCCGAATCCGCCGCGGATGGTGTTGTCCTCGCAGGTGAAGAGGAATTCGTGCTCCGCCGCCAGCGCCACGATCATGTCGCGGTCCAGCGGCTTGACGAAGCGCGCGTCGGCCACGGTAACGGGGTGGCCAAGTTCCTTTTCCAGCAGGTCGGCGGCCTCAAGGAAACTCATCGTCATGTGGCCGATGCCAAGGAGCGCGACGCGGCTGCCGCGGCGCAGGATTTCTCCCTTTCCGATCTCCACCGCGGGATAGTCCATCGCGTCCAGGTCCATCGTGCCGGAACAGTTTCCGCGCGGATAGCGCATGGCGCTGGGGCCGTCGCTGTACTCTATCTGAGTGCGCAACATGCGGCGGAGTTCCTGCTCGTCTCGCGGGGCCATCACCACCATGCCGGGAATGACGCGCATGTAGCTAAGGTCCAGCGTGCCGTGATGGGTGGGCCCGTCGGCGCCGACGAGGCCGCCGCGGTCGAGGACGAAGCGCACGGGCAAATGCTGAATCGCGACGTCGTGGACGATCTGGTCATAGGCGCGCTGAAGGAACGTGGAATAGATCGCGCACACGGGGACGAGCCCCTCACACGCCATTCCCGCCGCCATCGTCACGGCGCATTCCTCCGCAATGCCCACGTCGAAAAAGCGCGCGGGATACGCATCGGCAAACTGATCGGTCCCCGTGCCGCCGGGCATCGCCGCCGTGATCGCCACGATGCGGGGATTCGTCTTCGCCAAGTCCACCAGCGTCTTGCCAAATATCTTGGTAAAGGCCGGCGGCGCCGTGGACTTGGCCATCTCGCCGGTTTCGATCTTCATGTTGGCGTTTGCCGCGTGATAGGTGATCGGGTCGCGCTCGGCGTAGCTCAGGCCCTTCCCCTTCTTGGTCACCACGTGCAGCAGGATCGGCCCCTCCAGCTCGCTGGCCTTCGCCATGATGGGGACCAACTCCTCCAGGTTGTGGCCGTCGATGGGCCCGATATAGCGGAAGCCCAACTCCTCGAAGAACACCCCCGGCACCAGGACGCCCTTCACGGCCTCCTCGATGTTGTGGGCGGTGCTGATCGCGCCCTCGCCCATCAGGCCGCGGACCATCCGCTTGATCTCGTGCTTGGCGCGGTTGTAGGCCGGGCTGGTGATCAGGTTGCTCAGCCCCTTGTGAACCGCCCACACGTTGGTGCTGATGGACATCTCGTTGTCGTTCAACAGGACGATGATATTCTTTTTGCGAAGGCCCGCGTTGTTCAGCGCCTCGTAAGCCATGCCGCCCGTCATCGAGCCGTCGCCGATGATGGCCATCACCTTGTTGGTCTTGCCGAGAATGTCGCGCGCCTCGGCCATGCCGAGGGCCGCCGCGATGCTGGTGGAGGCATGGCCCGCGCCGAAGGAATCGTACTCGCTCTCGGTCCGCTTCAGGAAACCCGAAAGGCCGCCGTGCTGGCGGATCGTCTCGAAGCGGTCGTTGCGCCCGGTCAGGATCTTCCACGCATAGGCCTGGTGGCCCACGTCCCACACAACCTTGTCGGTCGGCGGGTTGAAAACGTGCAGCGCCGCCACGCTGATCTCCACCGTGCCCAGCGGCGCGCCGAAGTGCCCGCCCTTGCGCGCGATCACGTCGATGATCCGCGTGCGGACCTCGCCCGCGAGCTGCTTGAGCTCCGGCATTGTCAGCGACCGGATGGCCTCCGGGCCGCTCAGTTGATCCAGCAGATTGGTCCGGGTCGCAACGACCCCGTCATCGGCGCGGCTTGTCGCCGGGATGGGAAAGCGTTCCGCGTGGGAGCTGCTCATTGACGACTCCGGTTAGGCTGTTGGCCCCCGTGGGGTCCCGACTGTTCGGCGCAAGGGGCCTCAGCGAGCCTCGCCGGTCCCCTCGAAATCTTCCGTCACCAGACCATCCTCGCCGTCGCTGGTCACGATCTGCACCCGCTTCTCCAGGGCCTCCAGCTTGCGCAGCGCCTCGCGCCCCAGCTTCTTCCCCTCGGCATAAAGGCCGATACTCTTCTCCAGATCGACCTCGCCCGACTCCAACTCCTCCACAATGGCCTCAAGCCGCTGCACGGCCTGCTCCAAACCGGCGGGGCCCCCCTCCTTCTTCTGCTTCGTCTTCTCGGAGGCCACGGCCCAACCCCGGCGCCGGTTGCGCCAAGGGAGAGTGGACGGCTTGGGGCTGGATTGAGGCAAGGGGAAGGATTTTTGGAGCGTGTGGGGAGTCGGGAAATACTAGCCTTCCCCAACGATCCCGGCTACTGCATCCCTCCGACAACCCACAGCCTGCCCCAGTCGCGCGATGCCACTGGAAGGGCGTTGCTGTAGATGCGGCGGCGAACCGGCGCCGCAGAAGAGATGTTGGCGTGTGACCCGCATGCCCGCTGCAGCGGGCAGCGGCTGGTCGGCGTCAAGGTGGGGCGTGGGCGTCCGCGCCCGGAGCGAAATGGCGGCGGAGAACCCGGCGGGTGGCCGGGACAGCTCTCAGGTTTCGGGGACGTCGCGCCTGTCCCAGAGCTTGCCGGATGGGGAGGATTCTGGGGTGAGCTTCGAGAGTCTCTGGTGGGGGCGGAGGGAGAACACTCAATATCCGATTGCTGGCTGAAATCCGGGGATTGACGGTGCATCAATCCGTGTGTTCGCCTTCATGCGGACATCCTAATTTGTGGGAGTAGCGGGACGATGAAACATTGGCTCAACGATGGATTCTCCGAATCGCTCTGGGAGAGGGATATTGCCTCGCTGGCTCCGGATCATCAAGGACTTGCGCAGAGAGTCTTCCTCTATGCCGTGGACTCCCTTGGTTCGGAACCATTTCAGCGAGAGAGTTCGCGGACGGGACGGTCAGACGGCCAGATAATCTTTCGGACCAAGTTGCATCGGTCCTTCTGGCTGGTTCTGGATACGAAGGCGGGCGGCCTCCAACTTCATTTTCCAGACAAGGAGGACTCAATTCAAGGCATCGGCGCATTTCTCGTGGAGAAGGCTCCCGGAACGCAATGGTCGCGCAAGAAGGAGAAGCGAGTTCGCATTCCGCACTCGTTCGAACCCGAGCACACAACGACATGCATTCAACTTGTGGACCAGATTCATGCCGCTGCCATCGATTACTACAGCCGAGGGAAGGATTTCTCTCTGACGCTTCGGACGCTGATGGGCGAGCCACAGGGCGGGACGGCGTTGACGGTGCCGGAGGCTGAAGAGTTTCGGCGATTGCTCGCTCATGATCCCCGGTGCAAGGCGTGCGGAAGTCGCAATAGGTTGAATGTGTGCCGGGCTGAGGCTGAATGGGAACTTTACTGCGACAACCACAATCCCGCGCGCAGCCTCTGGACCCAGGTCGGTACGGAATTCATCCCATTTGAAGTTAAGCGCTCCGTTTGGCATCGCGACCACGGAAAGTGCGTCGTATGCGGATCGGCCAACTATGCGACATTCGACCACATGATCCCCGCCAATCGGGGTGGGGGCAATTTCTCGGGTAGCCATTTGGAAACGAACGTGCGCCTCAAGTGCCGCACCTGTAACTATTCCAAAGGCAACAAGCCGATTCCCTGAAGTCGGAGATTCTCATCAGACCAGTTCGCCCCCTACCCCCCCAACGATTCCAGCGCGGGCTTGAGCGCCAACTCCAGCTTGGTCATCGAGTCCACCATCTCCGCCTGGATCGCGGGCCACTGGGTTTCGGGGGCTCGGTAGCCGCCGAGTTCGATGACGTGCTTGATGCGGCAGGCGCATTTGGTGTCGAGGCGTTCCCAGACGAGGGGTCCCCCGAATCGTGATTCGATCTCGGGTTTCTGGGCAAAGATGTGGTCGAAGGCCCGCTTGTTCTCTTCGGCTTCTCCGCGAGTGAAATACAGCTCTACGATCACGAGTTCCTGCTGGATCGTATAGTTCAGCGAGAGCCCCGGCACACCGGAAGTCGCGCCCAGATGTCCATAGGGGCCCGGCTTGATAATGCCATGTCGCGTGTTACGTTTCCGCGCCATCTCTATCAGCCCCTCCCAAAACCTGTGACGCACATCATAACGCTCCGCCCGGTTCTTGCGCTCCACCTGTTCCTTCTGGCGGAGCTGCACCTGGTATTCGTGGGCCTCGGGGAGCGGGATGATTTCTTGAACATCAACCAGACAACTCTGCCCGTCCTGATAGGGGCGCAGGCGCACACAGCGGATGTCGATGCCGCGTTTGCACAGCCAGAGGACGGCGGTGGTGAGTTCCTTCCCAAAGTCCTCCGAGACGAGGACGATGCGCACGTCGGGCGCGAAGCTTTCCTCCGCGTGGTCTTCCCACTTGAGGAAGGCGAGCATACGCCCGCGGGCGCTTTCCGGGGGTTCCCCGATTCGCGCAAGGTACTCGCCGTGGATTTGCTCAGCCTTCTCGAAACCCATCGTGGAGATCATGCTGGCATAGCGGATCGCCTGAAGGTCCATGTGGCCGCCATCGTTGGTCCGCTTCAGCTCGATCACAACGAGGTTGGCCTCTTGGTCGATGGCGAGCAGATCGATGCGGCGGCGGCTGTCCTCCCAGTCGCCGAACTCCTCCGTCAGGACGTAGAGTTCATCCCCGAGGACTTCGATCTGCGTGCGCAGCAGCCGCTGCAGATCGTCGCGCTCTCGTACCCTGAGATCGGCAAACGACGCGCGGCCGATGGCACGAAAGGCGGTGGATGTCATTTCATAGAGGGGCATGGAGCAGATCGGTCCGTGAATGTGGGTTGGGCTCGTCTGGGCGCCCCGGACGTTGGAAAACTAGGGCGCACCGTGCGGCGACTTCAATGTGATCCGCAAGCGTGCAGGCGTCAAGGTTGCGGGGCAATTCGGCTTCTACGCAAATCGGCGCCTCCAACCTCACTCCCGATTCATCCCAAAATCAGACCCCGCCAAGATACGCCTCAACGCCCTGCGTCGCACATCTTGGGTATCTCAACCCGAGGGGGTTTTTGCCATGTCCGATGTGTTGCTGTTGAAGCCCACTGTGCGCGCGCCGCGGGCGGTTGTGCGGGCGTTGAAGCCGTATCTGGAATCGGGGGAGCCGCCGCCGCATCTGGTGCTGTCGGCGGAGTGCCTGGGGTGTCTGTTCGATGGGGGGCTGCCGTTGTATGACCGGTTGGCGATGTTGCGGCCGGTGCTGACGACGTTGCGCCGGTGGATCGCGGCGGGGGGCGCGTTGACGATCGTGACGCCGACGGGGCGTCCGCTGGAGGATGCGTTGCGGGCGATCCTGCTGGAGGTGTTGCCGTCGGCGCGGTTGGTGGCGGGGTTGGTGCCGGTGGTGCTGGGCGGGATCGACCTGTTGCTGGACCTTGCCGACGCGGGGCTGACGCGGCTGGCGCACCGCCACGTCATTGAGGCGGGGGAGCATAGCGGCGCAGGTGCCGAAGCTCCGCCAGCGAGCGGTTGAGTTCGTAGCGATAGCGCAGCGCCTCGCTCCGCGCCTCGGAGCGGGTGCGCTGCGCGTCGAGCAGTTCCAGCGCCGTGCCGCCCCCCGCCGCCACCGCATCGCGCGCGGCGGTGTGGGCGTGCTCCGCCATCGGGACCAGCGTGGTGGCATAGTCCTGGGCCAGCGTGTCGAGTTCGTTGAGGAGTTGCAGGAGCGTGTCGATCCGCGCGGAGAGGTACTGCTCCACGGTGTCGCGCTCGGCCTCGCGAATTGCCACGTTGGCGCGGGCCTCGCGGATGCGCCCCTGGTTGCGATTCCAGAGCGGGATCGGAATCGAGACGCCGACCATCGCCATCGTGTCGTCCTCGCGCTGGTCATAGGTGGCACCGGCGCGGATGGTGATGTCGGGGACGATTTCGGCACGGGCAAGGTCGATGCCGCGGCGATCCTGCTCGATGCGGCTCTGCGCGGCCATCGTGTCGGGGTGTTCCGCCACGGTGTCCTCCGTGCTGATCGCCAGCTCGCGCCCGTCCAGCTTCTCGATCAGCGCGCCGCGCAGGCGATTGCGGGGGACGACGATGCCGCCAACAAGGCGGCGGATCTCAAGCTCCACAACCGACCGCCGCGTCACGGTGGTGAGCAGCCCCGTGCGCAGCCGCTGGACCTCGAACTCCATGCGCGGGCGATCCTGTTCGGGAACCGCCGCCGCGTCGGCCTCGGCGTCCTCCACGAGCGACCACTGGAGCTGGAACGCGCGCTCGAGGTAGAGCATCTCGACGAGGAACTGGTGAAGCTCTCCCCACACGGCGTGGCGCTCCGACTCCAGCGCCGCCTTCAGCGCGGCGATCTCCGCGCGGCCCGCGTTTGCCGCCGCGCGGCGCCGGTTTCCGATGACGATCGGTTGTTCAAGGGCCACCGAGGACTTCCCCTTGTCGGCCTGAATGCCGTCGGTGGGCATGTCTTCCTGGGTAGCCGCGATGGCCGGATTCGGATAGAGCCGCGCCGTGACGAGGCGGCCCTCCGCCGCCTCCACTGCGCGCGCGGCCGCCACGATGCCGGGATTGTTCTCGTCGGCGAGGCGCAGCAGATCGTCCAGGGTATAGACATCGGGCGGCGCGGCATGGGCCGCGCCAGTGAGAAGCAGGATTGCCAAGATCAGCCAGCGCGCCATTTGGGGCCTCCACCCGGCAGCAGGCATGATCGGGGGGATGGGCGCAATGCTCATGGCGCTATCTCCAGCGCGCCGTCTGTCATGCGCGCCATGCGATTGATTCCGGCGATGCGTTCCTCCGGGTGGTGCGTCGCGTAGATCATATTCACGCCCGCGCGCAGTTCCTCCCCGAGCATCGCGATGACGCGGGCGCGGGCGTCGTGCTCGATCCCGTTGAAGGGCTCGTCCAGCAGAAGCACGCGCGGACGATGCACTAGGGCCCGCGCGATCAGCAGCAGGCGGAGCTCTCCATAGGACATCGCGTTGGCGCTCTTTGCCGCGAGGTGCCCGATCCCCATGCGCTCGATCATGGCATCGGCGGCGGCGCGCTGGACGGCGGTGGGCTCGCCGCGGTGGCCGATACTCCCCTCAAAGGCGGAGAGGACCACGCTCCCACCCGAGATCGCGTCGCCGTGGGCCTCCTGCAACGCGGCGGAGACGAGGCCGAGTTCTTGCCGAAGCTCCCACAGATTCGTCGCGCCCTCGCGCCCCAGTCGCCGGATCAGGCCCCCGTGGGCCGGGTACTCGTCGCCGGCGAGGAGGCGGAGGAAGGTGCTCTTTCCGCTGCCATTCGCCCCAAGCAGCAGCCAGTTCTCACCCG
>Ga0105049_10008862_pt1 | contig 11614 bp, 5 predicted proteins | sample MAT06_FD_78087 | JGI IMG/M metagenome (GOLD analysis project Ga0105049, IMG submission 78087) | Freshwater microbial communities from Lake Fryxell liftoff mats and glacier meltwater in Antarctica - MAT-06 | ecosystem: Environmental > Aquatic > Freshwater > Ice > Liftoff microbial mat | place...
CTCGTCGTCGTTGCCCAGCAGACCGCTCGCGTAGGCCCCCATGATCGACCCCGAGATCTGGCTCACGGCGATCGATGGGCGGGTGGAGGCGTCCTTGAGCTCGTTGGCGACGAACTCGTCCAGGGGGAGTTCGAACTCCTCGTCGCGGTACTCGTCGCCCAGGTTCTTGTACTGCCAGGTGCGGAGCTCGGTCTGCAGCGCCTCGGCGCGGTCGCGCTCGCCCCGGCGGTAGAAGAAGAGCACGGCGTCGCGCAGGAAGTTCTCGTAGCCGGCGGAGAGAGGTGTCGAGCCCCGGGCGTCGACGCGGTCGGCCCACGAGCGGCCCCGCTGCTCGGCGATGATCTGGCCGTAGGGTTCGATGAAGTGCGGGTTGGGGACGCCCTGGAGGAGGACGTACTCCTGGCCCGTGACGGCGCCGAGGAAGTCGAAGTACATCTCGCCGGTGCGGAAGAGTTCCTGCACGGACTGGGCGACGATGCGGTCGGTGTTGAGGAAGTCGAAGTCCTTGCGGGCCTCCTTGGTGAAGCGGGCCTCGCCTGCCTCGACGCCCTTCTGGGCCCAGTACAGGCTGTGGGCGCCGTGGTGCCGCCAGTCGATGGGGCCGAACTTCTGGGTGTACCGGACCATGCGGGCCGGCTCCATGCGGTAGGCGTCGATCAGCACGCGCTTCCGAACGTGGGCGAGCAGGGGCGGCCAGGCGGCGGCCATCGCGGGGTCGTCCATCAGCCCCGCCAGGGCCCGCACGCGGGGGCGATCGGCGAGGGCCTCCCGGAACGGGACCCTGCGCACCGAGAGGTCCGCGGCCCTCACCATCTCGTAGGGGCCCAGCAGGGCGTCGCGCAGCAGCGCGGGGTCGCCCGTGAGGTCGATGCCGGTCTCGGAGCGGAGGCGGTCGGCCAGCACGCCAGCGACGGGCTGGGCCTTCACGACCCCCTCGAGCGTGTCGGGGGCGTCGGCGATCACGGAGAGCCACGCCGCGTGCTTGGCCACGGCGTGGGCGCGGTTGCGATCTTCGGAGGTCCGCGGCGGGGGTGGCCCGAGGACGGCGGTCCACTCGACGGCGAGGCGGCGTTTGTAGAACGGGTTGGCGTCGTCGGTGTACCCGCCGATCTTGTGCAGGAAGATCCAGCCCAACTCCTTGTGGAGGAGCATGTCGTTGGGGTTGGCCGGGATGCCCTTGTCGCGGAGGAGTTCGATCCCGGCGCTGACCCACTTCCAGCGCTCGCTGGCGGTCTGGGTGGCGACGGAGATGTTGTACGACATGTTCCAGGCGTGGAAGACCCACACGCGCGGGAAGCGGGGCTGGAGGCGGGTGATGGCGTCGGCGAGCCCGATGGCCTCGTAGAACTTCCCGGCCTCCTTCATCTCGTTGGCGCGGAGCCAGAGGAAGTTGACGAAGACGCCCCGGAACGCGCCCATGGCGATGCCGGCGGAGACCTCCCACGGCTGGCCCAGCTCGGCGCGGTCGGTATAGGTCATGCGGGCGCGCCCCGCGACGCCGGTCATGGCGACGGCCAGCACGCCCGACGACGCGAGGCACAGGGCGAGGATGAGGCTCGCGATGATCTGGATGCGCCGGTCGCGGTCCAACGGGATCTCCAAGGAACGGGGCGGAAGCCCCGTGACGCCGATCGAATACCTACTGCCCCGAGTACGTCGCCAGTTCGCGCCGGCGGAAGATGAGGACCGCCGCGCCGTAGAGGAGGACGGTCCAGACGGCGAGCACCCCCGCCCCGCCCGCGACCGCGCCCCACCCGAGCCGGAGGCCGTCGACGAGGCGGCCGGTGGGCTTGAGCTCGGCGTAGACCTTGAAGGCGGTGCCGACGACGCGGGCGACCTGCGCGATGAGCGTCGGCACGAGGAGCATCTTGCCGTCGCGGTCCTCGGTCGCGTAGTTCTGGAGCGCGTCCAGGAGGAACCCGGCCCCCTCGGCCGAGACGAAGACGGTCAGCGAGACCAGGCACGCCACGGGGAAGCTCAGGAACGTCGACGCGCAGACCCCGAGCATCGCCAGGAACGCGAGCTTGACCCAGAGCACGGCCATGACCCTGGCGAAGTTGGCCCGGTACCCGCCGACGACGTAGGACATCTCGAGGCCGTCGGGGGGGAACGAGATGGTCTCTGGGTTGACGGTGCGGCGAAGGGCGTCGCCGTTGACGACGTGGATGAGGACGTTGCCGTCGGCGTCGACCACGCCCGGGAGCAGGCGGAAGACCATGAACTGGCCGAGCACGACCTCCTCGACCTGCACCCCGCCGCGCGGGCTGGCGGGAAACTCCATGGTGACGCGGTAGACCGCATCGGGGCGGTTGGAGCCGGCGTCGACCTTCATCCGCAGGATCAGGGGCAGCTCGCTCTCCCGCGCGTCCTTCATGCCGCTGAAGCGGAAGTACTCGCCCTGGCCCGGCTCGATTGCGCGATAGACCTGCTGGACGGACTTGCGGAGGCTGTCGCGGACCTTGGCGGCGACCTGCATCCGCCGGGACTGACGCTCCTCGAGGCTGATGCCGGCTTCCTCGAGCGCCGCCAGTTCCTGCTCGACGCGCCCCTCGACGTTCTTCTCGAACTGCTCGTCGTCGAGCTCGGCGTCGTCGATCGTCCGGGCGACGCGGGCGGTGAGGATCTGGGTCTCGAGGGCCAGGCGGTCCTCGGTGATCCCCTGCCCCGCCGCCGCGACATAGGCCGACCGCTCGTCCTGCGCCGGCTGGGTCCGGAGGTACTCGACGAAGAGAAAGATCCCCGACGCCGAGACCGTCAGCAGGACCGCGGCGAGGGCCGAGACGCCGAGCCACTTGCCCAGGATGTACTGCCAAGGCGCGACGGGCTTGGTCATCGTCTGCCAGATGACCTTGTCGCGCTGCTCGAAGGCGACGGTCGCGGCGGCGAAGACGACCGTCAGCACCGCGATCAGCCAGAACGACCCGCCCGTGCCGTACTGCAGGAACGACTGCACGCGGTAGCGGAGGGGCTGGGCGGGGTCGAGCAGGCCCGGCAGGGCGGCCAGGCCGAAGATGAGCAGGACGATGAAGAGCAGGGAGACCCGCAGGCGGACCGCCTCGGCCAGCACGTTCCGGGCGACCGCCAAGACGGCGAGCGACGGGGACAGGACGATCGCCAGGAGGCGCATCAGCGTCGTGAATGCCCCCGTGAGCGCCAGAACGCCCAGCGCCAACGGCGCCCACCCCCTGCCCACCCCGGCGAACGCGGCGAGGCCCAGGACCGTGGCGGCGAGCACGCCAAGCGCGAGATACGTCAGGCCCAGGCCGAGCCAGACGACGGCGAGCGCCAGGGCGACGGCGATGCCGGCGCCGACGGCGACGCTGGTGGGGTCGCTCTTGGCCGCCAGCAGGCGGTTGATGATCTGGGCCTCGGGGTCGAGCTCGAGCTCGGCGGGCGTCGCCGCGCCCGAAGGCGACGGTTGGTCGCCCGGCGCGGCGGTCGGCCCCACGGAGCCGTCCGCGGCGGGGGCGACGGGCTCGGGGACGCTGATCATGCTCTCGGAGGGGGTGTTGATCGCCACGGCGTAGGCGACGAGGCCGCCGATCGCCAGGACGGCGAGGACCGCCGAGGCGATGATCTTGAAGAGCCGGCTCCGCTGGAGGCGGTCGGCCCGGGCGAGGCCCGCGGTGATGTTCACGGGCGGGCCCCGGGGCGCGTGTCACGCGGCGGAGTGTCCGGGCGGGCCGAGGGCCCGCCACCCCGGGGGGAGGGCTCGGAGGGAGTGCCGCCGAGGAGGGAGCCGATCAGGGAGTGGTCGACCTCGGCGGGGGGGGCCGCGACGGTGCGCGTCGGCGCAGCCGCGGCGGGCCGGACCGGGGCCGCGGCCGGCTCTTCGCGACGGCCGGAGACGAGGGCATCGATCACGGAGACGTCGGCCGCGGCCGAGCGTGCCGGGTCGGGGGCGAGACCGGCGGCCGCATCGGGCGCATCGAGACGAGGCGCGGGCGCCGCGGGCTCGCTGCGGACGAGCTTGTCGATAAGCGCCTCGCCCTGCTCCTCCTCGCGGAGGAAGGACGCGGTCTCGCCGCCGGCGGTCGCGCCCGAGGTGGCGAGCTGCTCGGCCTTGGCCCGCTCGACGATGTCGAGGAAGAGGTCCTCCAGCCGCTGGCGGGGGCGGGAGACTCGCAGGATCGCGTTGGTGCCGCCGCTCCTGAGGCGGATCACGCGGTCGACCTCGGCCACGGTGTCGTCGTCGAGCGTCTCGGCCTCGATGGATGTCCGGCTCTGGCTGGTCAGGAGCTCGTCGCACGTCCCCTCGGCCCGCTTCTGCCCGCCGTAGAGGATGATGAGACGATCGACGCAGTCCTCGACGTCGGCGAGCAGGTGGCTCGAGAGCAGGACGGTCTTGCCCCGCCGGCCGAGCTCGATGATGAGGTCCTTGATCTGCTTGGTGCCGATGGGATCGAGGCCCGTCGTGGGCTCGTCCAGGATGAGCAGGTCGGGATCGTTGATGAGCGCCTGGGCGATGCCGATGCGGCGCTGCATGCCCTTGGAGTACTCGCGGACGGGGCGGTACTGGGCGTTCTGCAGGCCGAGCATGTCGATCAACTCGTCTACCCGGCGGTGGATGACCGAGCGATCCAGCTCGAAGAGCTTGCCGTAGTACTCGAGCGTCTCGCGGGCGTTCAGGAAGCCGTAGAGGTACGACTCCTCGGGGAGATAGCCGATGCGGCGCTTCACCTCGACGTCGGTGGGCGGACGGCCCAGGATGGCGACCCGTCCCCGCGTCGGGCGGAGCAGGCCCAGCATCATCTTGATCGTCGTGCTCTTGCCCGAGCCGTTGGGGCCCAGCAGGCCGAAGACCTCTCTCGGGCGGATCTCGAACGAGAGGTCATTGACCGCGCGGGCGCGGTCGCGCATCCAGAAGTCCTTGAAGACCTTGGTCAGGCCCTGGCACGACACGACGGCGCCGCCGCCCGAGCCCATGCCCCTCGCGCCCGCGGATCCCGTCGTTCCAGTCATGCCCGTCATGTCCATCCCCGGGCTCGCCCTCGTCACGCGCGTCCCCTGTGCCCGACCGGCCGCGGCGGGCCGGCCCGGCCCCCATCGGTCTAGCTCGGGATCTCGTTGATCCCCGTCTCGGTCTTGTACTGGTCCCGCTTGAACTCCTCCTCGCGTCGACGGTTGGCGTCGTCGGTCTGGCGCTGCTTGCGGGCCTTGTCCATCTCGCGGGCGACGTCCGGGTCGGCGTTGAGCAGCAACTGCACCGTGTCGGCCCCGGCGGGGAGGAGCATCACCTGCACGCTGTCGCGTCCCATGAACGTGCGGACGGCGTCGCCCCACTCCGACTGCACCATCACCAGCGGGTTCGCCCGGAACTGCTCGAGCTTGGCCGCGAAACGGGTCAGGTCCCCCTGCCGCCGGCGGACGATCTCGGACCGGTACCGGCGGGCCTCGCTGAGCACTTGCGTCACTTCGCCCGAGACCAGCGCCGATCGCCCCGCTCCCGTCGGCGTGCCCGGCGCGGCGACGGCCCCCGAGGCCCCTTCCGCTCCCTCGCCCGACAACACGCCGTCGATCTCGGCGAGGGTCGCGTCCTTGGCACCCTCGTCCCCGCGCGCCATCGCCACCTCGTACGCGTCGATCAGGCCCACGAGCCGCTCCGCCGCGTCCCCCGCGACCTGGTTGAGCCGCTCGTTCCTGAAGCCCGCGGCCTCCTCCTGCGCCTTCTTGGCGTCGGCCAGGGCCGTGTCGGCCTTGCGGAAGTCCGCCCGCACCCACAGCGGCGGGATCTTCTCCTGCAGCGTGAACTGGTCGATCACCAGCCCCGACTCCATCCGGTCCAGCGCCGCCTGCGCCACCGCCCGGGCCCGCGCCGAGACCGTCCCGCCCTCGTCCGAGGCCTGCGTCAGCAGCTGCTCGATCGTGACCGAGGCGGACGCCTGCACGATCCCCCGCTTCGCCGCGGCCCGCACGATCGCCTCCTCGCTCTCGGGCGTCACGTTCCGCGCGAACGCGCTCACGTTGTCGCGGTGATACCCCACCCGCCAGCGGGTGTGCGCGACGTTCCCGTCGCGCAGCAGCACCGACCCAGAGCCCCCCTGGTCGGGCTTGAGGCTCGACGTCGGCGAGAGCTTGTCGGGCGAGGGGTCCGGCGTCCCCTCGGGGACGTACACCCAGAAGTCGCGATCAATCGAGATCGCCCGCGACCCCCTGTCCACCTTGACGAGCTCGCCCAGGGGGTACGGCGCCGACCACCGGAAGCCGGGGTCGAGGTCCCGCGCGTTCACCCGCCCGAAGAGCAGCCGGATCCCCTGATACCCCTCGCGCACCGTCTGGAACCCGCTCAGCACGTACAACGCCGCCAGCCCGATCATCGCGGCCTGCACCAGCCGGAGCATGATCCGGAGCGCATCGGCCAGCGACTGATTCGCAGGGTCGAGCGGGCTGCCCGTCCCGTCGTCCCGCGGCCCCTGCCGCAGGGTGACCGACCCCGCCCGCCGGGGCGACAGCGGCCCCGCCGCGGGCACGCCTCCCTGCGTCGTCTCGAACCCGCCCCCCGAGCCGCCCCCGTCCCCGCCGCCGGGCCGTTCCGCGTCGGGCGAGCGTCGGATGCCGTCGCGCCACGCCCCCATCACGGCTTGCCTCCCGCCGCGGCGTCCGCCGCCACCGGCACCGGGGGCGTCGGCTCGCTTTCGACCGGCGGCCGCTTCCCATCCACAACGTCAACGAACCGGTTCCGCCGGGCCGGCGAGGGCACCTGACCCGCCTTGAGCCCCTCGAGGGCATCGGGGAAGAGCGCGCCGACGCCGGGCATCGAGCCCGAGAGCACCAGCGTCGTCCGCTTCCCGAAGCTCTCGCGAAGGAAGTCCATGTTCGCCAGGAAGACCGCCAGCTCGGGGTTGTCGTTCATCCGAGCGAGGTACGGCGCCGCCTCGGCGTCGCCCCGCGTCCTGATGTCCTGCGCCAGGCGCTCGGCGAAGTCCGAGATCCGCTTCGCGTCCCCCTCGGCCTTGGCCCGGATCGCCTGCGCCTGGCTGCGGCCGCGGCTCTCGGTCTCCTTCGCCAGGCGCTCGCGGCTCGCCTTCATCCGCTCGAAGACCGCCTTGCTCACCTCCTCGGTCAGCACCACCCGCGACACGCCCACGTCGACGGGCGCGATGCCGTAGTCCGCCAGGCGGATCCCCGCCGTCCCCACCGGCGTCGCCAGGGCCTCGAACATCCGCCCCTCGAGCTCGGGGAGCTTCCCCTCTCCGCTGGCGGCGAAGAGCTCGTCCATCCGGTAGGTGCTCACCAGGCTCGCGGCGGACTGCAGGTTGGCCCGCAGCGCCTTCTCCGCTTCGCGGTAGTGATCCTCGGACCGCTCGCCGGAGTTGCTGAACCGCTGGAAGAACCTGAGCGGGTCCTCGACCCGCCACGTGCAGTAGCTCTCGACCACGACCTGCCGGTTGTCGGCGGTCTGCTGCGTCTCGAGCTTGAGCGTCAGCAACCGCACCCGCGTGTCGTACGTCGTGACCGACTGGAACGGGTAGGGGAGCTTGAAGTACAGGCCCGGCTCGCGCTTCACGTCCGACTCGTCGGCCTTGCCGAAGAGCGTCACCACCGCCGCCTCGGTGAACCGCACTGTGTGCGTCACCGTGAACGACAGGAGGGCCGCCACCACCAGCACCGCCAGCACCACCAAGAGAGGCTTTCGCACGCCCTGCACTCCTGCCCGAACGGCGCCCACGCGCCCCGGGCCTTCAACTCGCGATCAATCCGACCTTGCCCTTCCCGACCCGATCCTTCCAAGCCCCGCCCCGCTCATCGGCCCCGCGACGCCCCGAGGCGCGCGGCCCGCCGGGAAGCGTCACTCTCCCGGCCTGGTGTCCCCCTTGAAGACGTCGACGCCCGTGTCCTTGTCCTGCAGGTCCACTTGGTACCACTGGTTCTCGACCCCCTCCGACGCGATGTACACCCGGGCCCCCGCCATCGAGGCGCGGAGCGCATCGAAGTACGTCGTCGCCCGGTACAGCTCCGGAGACGCCGCGTAGAGCGCCAGCTGCCCTTGGTATCGGGCCGCCCGGCCCCGCGCGAGCATGTGCCGCTCCCAGCGATCGGCCCGCGCCCCGGCCAGCTTCTCGGCCGCCTCGCCCCCCGCCCCCTCGAGCAGCCGCTGCACGACCAGCTCCTGCTCCCGCACCGCCTCCGCCGCGCCCGACGCCTCCTTGAGCCGGTCGAGCGCGTCCAGCTCCGCGACGATCCGCCGGGCCAGGGCCACCTCCCCCACCACCTTCGTCAGCGACTCGATCTCGTCCGCCCGCGCCGCCTCCAGCACCGCCTCTCGCCGCTGGTCCGCCTGCACCGGCGTCTCGAACGCCGCCGCGGCCGCCTTGGGCGGGTGCACGCTCGAGATCCCCACGTGCACGATCTGCACGCCCGCGCCCCGCGCCTTCCCGTCCGGCCCGGCGACGCCCAGCGCGTCGTACGCCCCCTGGATCCGCTCCTTGAGCGCCTCCGACATCGCACGCCGCTTCCCGCCCAGCACGTCGTCCAGCGTCGCCTGCTGGAAGAACCCGGTCATCTCGCGCTGCGCCACGGTCCTGAGCAGCGCGTCCCGGTCGTCGGGCGTCGTCAGCTCGTCGAACCGGCGCACGTCGGACACCACGTACTGCAGCGGGATCTCGACCGATACCATCGCCAGGTCGGCCAGCTCGGCCCCGCCCGCCAGCCCGCCGTCGGCAACGGGCGCCGCCGCGGCCCCCGTCGCCCGCACGAACTGGTACACCTCGTCCCCCACGTGCTCGTTGGTCCAGAGGATCGGCTCCTTGGTCCCCGGGGGCGACGTCCCCAGCTGCAGCGTGCGGATCCCCGTCACCGTCCGGTCGGTCACCCGCGAAATGCCCATCGCGTCCTTGACGAGGTACTCCGGCACGTAGACCCGGTCGATCGGCCACGGCGCCTTCAGGTGCGCCCCCGGGCCCACGTCCTCACGCACGACCTCGCCGAACCGCAGGATCATCCCCCGCTGGTGCGGCCGGATCACCACCACCGCCGACATGAGCCACAGCAACAGCACGCCCGCCCCCGTCAGCCGCAGCCCCCATCTCGACAGCAGCTGGTAGAACCACCCCGACGTGACGTTGAACCCCAGCTGGTAGTTGACCGCCTCGCTGATCGACTGCGCGATCCGGTCCGGCGCCGCCGCGAACCCCAGCAGCCTCGAGTCGAACGCCGGGCGGGGCGTCTCTCCCGCCTTGCGCGGCCGGTAGATCCCCAGCAGGAAGTTCAGGAAGACCTCGGCCCCCACCACCACCATCGCCACCGCGATCGAGACCGGCAGGTAGCGGACAACCACGTTGGGCCCCGCGTAGTCGACGAAGTGCGCCACCGCCATCGCCAGCCCGAAGATCGCAGAGCCCACCGCGAACGCCGCCCCGGCCCGCAGGTTCGCCCACGCCGGGTGCTTCGCCATGCCCGCGGCGTACCGGGCGAACACGAACCCCGCCGCCGCGATCGCCAGACCCAGCCCCAGCGCCCACGCCGGCAGCTTGGGCAGGAACCCCGCGTCGGGGCTCACGAGGTTCCGCGTCTGCGAGAACCGCAGGATCCCCAGCCCCACCAGCATTCCGCCGATGACCAGGCTCGCGATGGGGACGAAGAACCGGTACAGCCCCGCCAGCCGCTTCGCCGCGGGGCGGAAGTCGTCCCGCGCCTCGAACGCCGACGCCCCGCCCACCGGCGACTGCGCCAGCGCGTCGACCTCCATCGCCTCCACCCGCTCGCGCCGATGCTGGTCGTACACGACCGCGAGCACCAGCCACGCCAGCACGCCCACCCCCGCGAACATCGCCGCCGTCAACGCCGCGAAGTCGCTCCCCAGGAACGCGTACACCGTCAGCGCCACCGCGAAGGACAGTTGCAGCACCAGCCCGCGAATGCTCACGCTCGTGGCCGTGCGATAGGTCAGGTAATCGGCTCGCATGAGAGTTCCCGGAAAGGCCCCGACACCGGGCGGTCCGCTCGGACCCGCCGCCACCCGCTCCGACGTCCCCGCGCGGGGCGTCGTCCCTGCCACCGACCGTCGACCCGCGCCGCGGCCGCAACCTCTGACCTCGCGTCCCGCGCCCACCCCCGCCAGAACGGCAAGGGCCACGCGTCTCCGACGCGCCCGCGCCACCCCATCCCAACCGCCGCCGGATCAGAGCGCCGGCGGGAGGGGTGCATTGTGGCAACCTCCCGCCGATCTTTCCAGCCCGAGGGTGCCAACCCGTTGTCACGCCCCCACCGTCACGCCCCCACCGCCGCAGTCCGCGGCACCTCCGCGCGTTGATGTACGGCCCTCGCGAACCTATGTTCGCACCCGGCGTACCCACGCGGGGGCGTCCGCGCCCGCAACTTCTGCCCGCGGCCTCTTGTACCATCCGCCGCCCGCCGGGGTTCGCCCTGCCCCCCGCGTCGGCCCGTAATTTCCACCCCGCCCCACACCCCGTTCGGGGGCGGGCACCCTCTCCCCCGCACGCCGCGCCGCTCATCCCCACCTCCCGACCCACGCATGCTCCAGCAAGTCCTCCCCATCGCCCGGACCACGCTGATCGAGGCGCTGCGCCAGCCGGTCGTGTTCCTGCTGGTCATGCTCTCGGGCCTCTTTCAGCTCCTGAACACCTGGAACACCGGCTTCAGCATGTCCCAGGAGGAGAGCTCGCAGGTCGTCGGCGACACCAAGCTCCTCTTCGACATCGGCCTCGCCACCGTCTTCGTCCTGGGCGCCATCCTCGCCGGGTTCATCGCCACCGCCGTGATGAGCCGAGAGATCGAGAACAAGACGGTCCTCACCATCGTCTCCAAGCCCGTCGGCCGCCCCACCCTGATCGTGGGGAAGTACCTCGGCGTCGCCGGGGCAGTCCTGATCTCCGTCGCGATCATGCTGGTCTTCCTGCTCATGGGCATCCGCCACGGCGTCATGAGCACCGCCGCGGATCAGCTCGACGGCCCCGTCCTCGCCTTCACCCTCGGCGGCGTCGGCCTCGCCGTCCTCCTCGCGGCGTGGTGCAACTTCTTCTACGGCTGGAACTTCCCGCAGACCGCCGTTCTCCTCCTTCTCCCCCTCATGCTCGCGGCGTACGCGGGCGTCCTCTTCTTCGCCAAGGGCTGGAAGATTCAGTCTCCAACCGTCGACCTCAAGGACCAGGTCCTCGTCGCCTGCGCGGCCCTCACCCTTGCCATCCTCGTCCTCACCGCCGTCGCCACGGCCGCGTCGGTTCGCCTCGGCCAGGTCATGACCATCGTCGTCTGCCTGGGCGTCTTCCTCGCCGCGCTCCTCTCCAACCACCTCGTCGGCCGCCGCGTCTTCTCCAACACCCCCTTGGGCGTCGTCCGCGAGGCCATTCCCGAGGACGCCTCCAAGCCGACCTTCGCCGAGGCCGGCGATACCTATCTCCTCAACCTCGTCTCCCCCGCCGATGCACCCCCCGCTCCCCGCTCGGCCCTGTACTACAGCGCCACCCCCAACGGCTACCCGATGATGACCCTCGATTCGTCCTACGGCCCCTTCACCGGCGACCTCGCCAACCCCAACGACCTGCTCGGCCCAACCGCCGCCCCCTCGATCATCGTGGTCGAGTCAACACGCCAGTCGGTCACCGTGCGCAATGTCGGCGCGACCCCCATTCCCGTCGCACGTCCCCCCCAAAAA
>Ga0105049_10008864_pt1 | contig 11613 bp, 11 predicted proteins | sample MAT06_FD_78087 | JGI IMG/M metagenome (GOLD analysis project Ga0105049, IMG submission 78087) | Freshwater microbial communities from Lake Fryxell liftoff mats and glacier meltwater in Antarctica - MAT-06 | ecosystem: Environmental > Aquatic > Freshwater > Ice > Liftoff microbial mat | place...
CGCAAGTAATAGGCTAATATCCAGCCACTCTTATGGACATAAACATGGGCATCAAAGTGTTCTTCGGCGTAGTTTGGAATACCGATGGAACCGAGAATGTAATCGGTCGTTTCTGTCTCAATCGTACGGAACATCGGTCGCACCTGAGACAGCGCAATCGGGTCTGGCGACTTGAAATATGCAGAAATCCCAGCTTCAGTATCCAGCTTCTGACCAATCGCTTCTGCCACTGCACCTTGGTTATTCACACTTGCTAGAGCCGGCGCTATCAGGGAAATTGCTTGTGGACTACTGGCCATCGCGGGAGGTCTATGGCTCAAACCGAGCAATGCCGTTACGCAAAGAACAATTACAATCAAATATAACCTACGAATACTTTGCATGTTCATTATTTACTCCTCTGTATTTCTATAATTTAGTGCATGATCAATAATTCAAACTTGTTCCCAACCAGATCGTGAGTACGCAGCGTTCTTTTTATGATTACTACCTCTGCTGCGCCAAGGGATGCGCAGCAGACACAATTGCAGTAAATGACGCGTGTCGCCTGACACTCGCCACAGGTTTTATCTACCATCATATCCAAAATTCTTAATTTCTATCTGCACAAACGCTGCACACTTTCTGCATCTACCCCCGAACCACGCCCATCTGCCGCCACCCTGGGGGTAGCAGATGGGGGAATGGCTACGCCATTTTCAAATCGGCACTATTTGTAGTAGAATTTAAGCAGTGGACAGTATTACGAAATCGGTCGTGACGTAGCAATAGCCAAAGGAAAGGCGCTAATATGACAACGCCCATACAAACAACGCCGAGGGAACCAATACCGGAACCGCTAACGACACTTGTTTGGGAGGTTCAGCAAATTGTGCATGTTTTGCAGACGCTTCCCATCGAAAAGGTCATTGATGTGCGCGATTATGTCTTCTTTCTACAAAGTCGTTACGTCAGCGATCAGGTTGTCGATGAAGGTGACGAGTGGACCGATGAAGATCTCATCGATGCCACCCATTCCACAATGCGCTACGCCGAACAGTCGATGGGGTTAGTAGATGACTACGCCAGCTAGCTCGTCCGTCGTTCAACCTGGGGCTGTTGTTACTGTCGATTTCCCTGGCATCACTGGTATCAAACGTCGGCCGGTTGTAGTGGTTTCGAGCGATCTTTACCATCGCACACGCCCTGATGTCGTACTCGGATTAGTAACCAGTCAAATTCCATCGATCATGGCTCCCAGTGATTGTATTTTGCAAGATTGGCAGCGCGCGGGTCTGCGTAAGCCATCTGTATTTCGTACCTTCCTGCTCACAAAGTCGGTTACAGACATATTGGTGATCGGACATCTCTCCGCACGTGACTGACAAGCAATTCAAATCTGCCTACGACACGCGCTATCCATCGGCGGTTAAGGCCACCAACATGTACTAGCCCAATCCCCCATCTTCCACTATAATACACTTTATCTGTCGTCCTAGTCTGCACAAAATCTGCACGATTTCTGCATCTACCACGAACGCGAGGAGTGTCTCCCCATGTCCTCTACCGCTTTGCTCACAAGTCCGGTTGAACAGATGCGTCAGCTTTTACGTGACCGCAATCGGCCGGCCAAGCTGAACGAGTCTACATGGTTGCATTCGCCCCTTGTCGTCCAGAAGCAAGGGCTACAGCCGGAACTCGCCCCGGTATCAGCCCTGTTGGCCGTGTTGGATGATCTGTTGGCGGGACTTCATGCCGAACAACCCATGCTGACCGATCTGTTGCGTGGGCGCTTTTGGGAAGGCTTAACTGTCGATGACATGGTACGGCACCAGCGACCGGAACCCCAATCGACGCGCCGCTTTCACCAGCAACAGGAGCAAGCCCTGGCCGAATTTGCACGGCTATTGCAGGAAGCCGAAACAACTTGCCAGCTCGCGCATGGTACAGATCGGCTGCGGCAACGGTTGCCGATCCCCACCTATGATGAACTTTTTGGGGTAGAATCCCTGGTAGACCCAGTGCTCCACTATCTCCACGCGGCGCACCGCCATCCGATCCTCAGCATCAAAGGCATTGGCGGCATTGGCAAGACGGCCTTGGCGGATTTTGTTGTGCGCCGGCTGCTTGATGCTGGCCGCAACTGGCAGGATCTGGTCTGGATCAGTGCCAAACAGGAGTATCTGACTGAATCTGGCATCAATCGTATGCAGACACAGGTAAGCATCGAGCAAATTTTTGATGAGTTGGGGCAAAAGCTGAAATTGGACGAAGTACTGCGCCTGCCCTTGACCCAAAAAATCGATAAACTTGCCACCGTGTTACGCGCCGCGCCACATCTGGTGGTGCTTGACAACCTGGAGAGTATGGAGGATTTTCGGCAACTGGCACCGCTGTTGGCGCGGTTGGCAAATCCAACACAGTTTATCCTAACCACCCGGGCCACAATTCCTGATCTGACGACAGTCACCACGGTCGATCTGGATGAGTTGGACGAACGGACAGCCCATGCTTTAATTCTGCATACAGCGCGCAAGAAGGGTGTGATCGACTGTGATCCGGCGGCTGTCTATACCCTGGTTGGCGGCAATCCCCTGGCAATCCTGCTCGTGGTCAGTCAAATGCAGTTCCTGCCGATGGCGCGCGTGCTGGAACGGACGCGTGCGGGGGCCACAGAAAACATCTATACCTATATTTACTGGCAGGCATGGCGCATATTAGACAAAGCTACACAGGAGCTACTCTTTGTCATTCAACGCGCCGGCGACCAGGCCGATTGGGATTGGCTGGCCATGGCCGCGCAAGTAGCGCCCAGCGATCTAGATCGGGCGTTGCGTCAATTGTATGATTTATCGCTGATATATTTACAGCGCGATGGCAACGGTCAGCCAATCTATGCGATTCATCGACTGACCTCCACCTTTCTACGCGCCGAGGTGTTAGGGTGGAAGTAGATCGACAACAGGCATATATCGCGGCCTATGCGCGTGAGGCTCATGGCGCGCTACAACGCTTTGTCGCCGGTGAGCGGGATGATGCTTTTCTGTTGCGTGCGTTGGAACTAATCCGCACCTATCTGCATGTGCCGCGCCTTGCAACCAGCCCCCAACCAACCGATCTGCCTATCATACGGCTTGCCCAGGCGCTGCAATGTCACTTGTTTGACCGGGGTTTCTGGCGGCAACTGATCTTGTTGTGGCCACAATTGATCGATGTCGCAGCGCACCTTGGCGAACCGTTAATTCATGCGGAGCTTGTCAAACAGTTGGCCATTATCAAAGCGAATCAAGGAGATAGCCGCGCAACAGATCTGCTCTACACAAGTTTGCTGCATTCACCCCAATTTCCGCAACTGCCGGCGGCGCTGCAAGCAGATGTGCTACATCAAGTGGGGACGACGCTTGCTTGGCAAGGTAAATTGGCCCAGGCACACATATTGCTGGATCAAGTATTGACTTTGGTTGAACAGCACCCAATCGATCCAGATCATCGTAACCAAACCGATCGATATGGCGTACGTTCCGGCTTAGACGTGACCCCAATGTGGGAGAGCAAAGCCTATGCACTGAATCAATTGGGCAACGTAGCCATGTTCCAAGGCAAATTTAGGCTGGCAGAATGCCGCTACACAGCCTGCTGGACAATCCTCAACGAATACGGCGAAGCGGAAAATCTGGCCTGTGTGGCGCATCAGGCATTGGGTTGGCTTTGGCTGCATTGGCATCAGCCCAAGCGAGCAATTCCTGTCCTCGAAAAAGGCATTGCGATTCGCCGCCGTCGTCAAGAGCGCGAAAACGTAGCGATCAACTTGGTCTACCTGGCGGCTGCGCTTCTGCAACAGCAACAACTCGACCGGGCAGAGCCATTATTAACCGAGGCATTACCGATCCTGCGTGCCAGCGGCAACCGGCGCGATACGGGGCTTTGTCATCTCTACTTTGGACAACTTGCGTTGCTACGCGGTCAACGAATTGCAGCAGTCGAGCAGTGGCAGCAGGCGTTGGCTCACCTACAGACTGTCCATACACCGCTGGTCGAGCAGCGGATCTTTATGCAGTATAGCCTGTGGTTGTTAGCCGTTGGTGAAATAACGATGCTGCGCAAAGTGAGTCACCAATTGTATACCAGCCTGCGCCAACAAGGATTGCAGCCAATGGATTGGGGACGATTATTGGTTCGGTTGTGTTAAGTTGTGTAAACCGCCTTCCTGGATGGTTGAACAGACCTATCATAAAAGCCGATGATTTGCCGTGTCCTTGTAATCGCGCTATACTGGTTTGCACAGAGAAAATTTTTGAAGACACGAGGAGTGAACCTTGTCTACCCGTCCCGATATTATCCTACTGGTGCTTGACACCCAGCGTGTTGATCGCCTATCCTGCTATGGCTATGAGCAAGCGACATCGCCCAATCTAGACGCTTTTGCGGCGGATGCCACGCGCTTTAGCCATGCCTTTTCGCCGGCGCAATGGACTGTGCCGTCCCACACGTCCATGTTCACCGGGCTGTATCCATCTGTGCATGGTACACAGCAATCCTTTTCCGTGGTGCCCGAAAGCTTGCCGACCCTGGCCGAGCGACTGGGCGCAGATGGCTACTACACCGCCGCCTTCTGCAACAACCCCTTGGTTGGCGTCATCGATAATGGGCTGCGGCGCGGCTTCTATAGTTTTCTCAACTATAGCGGTTGGCTCACCTCACGCCCCAACCAAGCCGGCCGACCACCGACGCTCTTTGGCAAATATCGCCAATTCTTTAAACGCCGGCTCAGTGGGATTTTGCACCGCATGCAAGATTCGTTTGCCCGCTCGGATGCGTTGCTAGATTTTGCCTTTACGCCGCTCATGGTGCCTTTCTGGCAGACGGCCCTCAGCTTCAAGGGCAATACCGCCAAGTCATTGAACGATGCCGCCAAGATGTTGATCAATCGCAAAGAAACATTGCCCGATCAACCAATTTTTTCGTTTATCAATTTGATGGGCACGCACATGCCCTTCAACCCACCACGCCAATATATCGAACGTTTTGCACCTCATGTGTTGCAAGACAAGAGCGCCCAACGCTATCTACAGCGCTTTAATGGCGATGTCTTTGGCTGGTTGGCCCCGCTCAGTGGTCCCCTGGAAAATGAGCACAAAACCTTGTTGGACGGCATGTATAATGCCGAAGTCGCCGCCCAAGATGAACAGCTTGGCCTCTTTTTTGACAAGCTGCGCAGCAGTGGCCGGCTCGATCGCACGCTGGTGATGATCGTGGCCGATCATGGCGAGCATCTGGGCGAAAAGCATCTGCTGGGGCACACGGTCTCGCTCTATAATGTGTTGACCCATGTACCGCTGATCGTGCGCGATCCTAGCGGTGCGCTGCCCACCGGCCAGGTGATCGAGCAAAATGTCTCGACGCGCCGCGTCTTCCAGACCGCGCTCAACGCCGCGGGTCTGGCGACCGATAGTGAACAGGCGTATGCGTTGCATCGATTGGGCGAAAATGACCCCGATCAAGGCACGGTCTTTGCCGAAGCACAGACACCACAAAATGTGCTCAATCTGATGACCAAGCACAAGCCCGAATTGGTGCGCAATCACCGCGTCGATCAAAAACGGCGTGCGGTCTGGCGCGGCCAATACAAACTGATCCAGACTGGGCCGGATCAAGTCGAGTTGTATGATTTCATTGCCGATCCAACGGAAACAACCAATCTGGCCGATGCCCAACCGGCATTGGTGCGCGATCTGCGCGATACGTTGCGCGCCTTTGAACGCGATGCCGAAAAGGCCGCCGTGATGTCGGACAAAGTGGTCAATCAAGATGATCCCCAACTGCGCAGCCGCCTACGCGCGCTGGGCTATTTAGAATAATTCTTCTACGTCATATAAGCACGGGTGTATGCCTTACGGGTATACACCCCACAAGCACACGGAGTACGCATGTATCCACCGGTTGGACCGATTATTTTTCAAATAGGGCCACTTGCCTTGCGTTGGTATGGCATTTTGTTGGTCACAGGCATGATCCTGGCCGCTTGGGTGGCCAGCCGCTATGTAACGCGCCACGGCGAAGATGGCGAAAAGGTCTGGGATATGTTGGTCTGGGTGTTGATCCCTGGCCTGATTGGGGCGCGGCTCTACTATGTTTTTATTCAGTCACCGCGCGGGGAAGACGGGTTCAATCACTTTTTAGAGAACCCGATCTCGATCCTACAGATCTGGACAGGGGGCATCCATATTTATGGGGCCTTCATTTTGGGTGGACTGGCGCTGATTCTCTTTGCGCGCTGGAACAAGCTTAATTTGCCCGTCTATTTGGATGGGTTGGGGCTAGGGATTCCGCTGGGGCAGGCGATTGGGCGGTGGGCCAACTTTATCAATCAAGAACTTTATGGCCCACCCACGACCTTGCCCTGGGGCTTGCGCATTGATGAATTTCATCGCATTGCACCCTATAATGATTTAATCAACTTTTCTGAAGACGTACGCTTTCATCCCCTCTTTCTCTATGAATCGGTCTGGAACTTTATTGGCTTCGGCTTGATTCTCTGGCTCTCACGCCGCTTTGCCGACAAATTGCGCCCCGGCGATCTCTTTTTGTGCTACCTGATCTGGTATCCACTGGGTCGATTTTTTATCGAATTCATTCGCACCGATTCGTGGTTCTTTGCTGGCACGCCGTTTAACATGGTGCATGTGATCTCGGCGGTTGTGATCATCGCCGCCGCGCTTGCACTTGTGTTGCGCCATCGCAATTACCACCCAGAGACGACACAGGCGTAGAGACGCAAAATTTTGCGTCTCTACAAAACCCGATTCCGATAGAGGGCGGGATCAATCACGGTTGCCATCTGGGCGACATCGAGTCCATCGCCCAAAAATTGGTTGATTTGCGCCGCGTGGGCAGCTGGTTCACGGAGCAAGTCAGTGTAATGCACGTAGCACACAGCAAAATTGGGCTGTTGTGCCAACCACTGACGCGTTTCTTGCAGATGTTGTGAAAAGAGACGCGTCAGCGTAGCATCATCTAGATCATCCACTACTTCGTTCGCTTGCTGTGGCTGGCCCTGGGGTTGAACCTGCTGACGACGCACCAACATTTGGCGCTGCGAGGCCAGCACTTCGGACATGTGGCGTTCAACAAAAATTACCTTGTAGTTGTAGGTGGCTGGTAGATGGCGCAATAAGGCCGAAATTACCTTAACAGCTTTTCCCTCTGCTGTCGCCAACCAGGCACTGTCGCCGCGATCCAGTTGTTTCACCCGTTCAAATTCATAATATCCCTGGGGATTGTCAGAATCTGCCGTGCGCAGATGGTCAGTTAAGGGTGGGAGACCACCGGCCTCCAACATGCGCATCATCATGGAAGTACCCGAACGTGGCAATCCCGAAACGATGGTAATGGGCGCGCCAGATGACCCATTGGGCAACGCACTCGACGACTTGGCAACAAACAGATTTTTAAGCCACGTTTTCATTCATGAATCCGATCTACAGCAAGGCGCGCGGTCAGCACTCTTTTTACCTACCCGTTGCGACGAAGGTTATGGAAATTAAACATGGCTCCAGAAAAAATGTCAACTAGTGAACGCTATAGCAGTTCAGTCGTGACGCAAGCCAACACCACCTATGCGCTGATCAAGTTGCCCAATCACGAAAAACGCCTGGTCATCCACGGTCAGCCGAAGGGATTTACGGGCAGTAAAGAGGGCGATGCGTTGATCTGCGAACAGACGCCCGAAAACATGGCTGCGCTCCGCCAACAACTACCCTGGCTGACACCGCAAGCGCTGGGCCAACAAACTTCCTTTGGCTTTGGCGATCGAATTGGGCTGGCCACACCGGGCCATATTGCAGCCATGCGCACCGTTGGCGGCAGAATTGCGCCGATCTATGCCCAACAGTCGGTGCGCGAAAATAGTCGGATCGGGCGCACACCCCAACAAGTGATGGATGATGCCGCTTGGGGGGTCTTTCAGGCGGGCTGGCATGAACCCTGGGGTGCCGATGCCGACCATGTCAAAGAAGTGGCGCATGTCGCTCCTTTTGCGGCGGCTGGCTATACTTTCTACACCATTGATCCCAGCGATCATGTGGACAACGAGGCGCAAACCGATACACTCGATGTGTTGCGCCAAAAAATGACACAAGTGCCCTGGTCACTCTTGGAAACCGATTATGCCACCCGGCGCGAACGGTATTGCACGCGCTCCTTTGCGCTGGCAAGCCAGGCGCTCATCTTTGATGAAGAGACGCTGCTGCGGGCGCTGGGCAAATATGGCAAAGCCATTGCGCAGACGCTGCTCATTACGCGCGAAATCCAACGCCACCTGGGCAATCGACTCTTTGATCTGGAAATGTCCGTTGACGAAACCGATACGCCAACCTCGGCACACGAACACTTTTTGATTGCAAACGAGTTGTTGCGCAGAAATGTGCCGGTGGTGAGTTTGGCCCCACGCTTTGTGGGCAAGTTCCAAAAAGGTGTCGATTATATTGGCGATCTGGCCCAATTCGAGGCGGAGCTGGCAAAACATGTGGACATTATGCGCCACTTTAATCAGTACAAACTCAGCGTGCATACGGGTTCGGACAAATTCAGCATTTACGGCATTGTCAATCGCCAAGCCAACGGCTGGGTACATGTGAAAACAGCGGGCACCAGCTATTTGGAAGCGTTACGTGTCATGACGCAGGTCAATCCGGCACTTTTCCGGCGCATTCTCACCCTCGGTCACGCCCGATTTGCCACGGATCGCAAAAGTTACTTTTTGGATTGTGAGCAAGCCAAGGTGCCCCAGAGCGAAGAGTTGCAGGATGCCGAGCTACCAGCACTCTTAGAACAATTTGATGCGCGCCAACTGCTGCATGTCACCTTTGGCTCTGCGCTAGATGAATATGGCACTCAATTAAAAGCAGATGTGGCGGCCAATGAACAAGCCTATACAGACGTACTCGTCACCCACTTCCGCCGCCATCTTGCGCCATTCGTCAACTAATGGGCGTGATTCCACGGGGCTAGCGGCAAGCGCCAACCATAGCAAAATGGCTACGCTGTGCGACGTAGCCATTTGCGAGGACTGCATGTACTACATTGGCAAGAGGAAATCTTGAGGAAGATAATCCGTGCTACAAGCGTTTGGCTCCTGCAAACGTTGTAGCTAGGGCTAGTCTACCTGGCGATTGTTAATAAAGCGTCCACGATTTTGTTAAGAATGGAACCAGCTTCGGTGGCGAGCACTCACTTCTGAAAGCGAAAACTCTTTTCGGCCATGCCGGCAATTTCACGGCCAATGCTGATCGACGCTGTGGCCGCGGGCGAAGGCGCATTCAGCACGTGTACCATGTGCTCACTCTCAGCAATACGGAAGTCATCGACCAAAGCGCCGTTGGGCTCCACTGCCTGGGCGCGCACCCCCGCACCCGCGGGATGCACATCGGCTTCTTGCAGTTCGGGCATCAGCCGTTGCAACGCTTTCACAAAGGCCGATTTGCTATAGGAGCGATGAAATTCGCCCATGCCCATGCGCCACTGTTTGCGCGCCATCTGCCAGAAACCAGGGTAGGCGGCCATTTCCATCACGTCTCCCAATCGGAAACTGGATCGTGTATAGCCCTCACGCTTGAATGCCAGCACAGCATTCGGCCCCGCTTCCACACCCCCATGAATCATGCGCGTGAAGTGAACACCCAGAAAAGGAAAGGCAGGATCGGGCACAGGATAGATCAGGTTTTTAACCAGGCCATGCTTCTCGGGCACGAGTTCATAGTATTCGCCCCGAAACGGTACAATTTTCAGCTTCGGATCCACGCCACACAACCGCGCCACGCGATCCGATTGTAATCCACCACAATTGATCAAATTGCGACAGCGCACTTCACCTTGGGCCGTGGACAAGCGCAGTTCATTGGGTTCTTTGTGGCAGGCCAAGAGGCGGGCGTTGGTTTGGATCACGCCACCAGCCTTTTCGATCAACTTGGCATAGGTATTGGAGACTTGAATATAGTCCACAATTCCGGTATCAGGCACATGCAGGCCAGCCAGGCCAGCCACATGCGGTTCATATTCCTGCAATTCCTCGGCCCGCAAGCGGCGCAACCCTTGCAATCCATTGGCATGACCGCGTTCTTCCAACTTTTCTAAGCGGGGCAATTCTTCGGGCAATGTTGCCACAACCAGTTTGCCACAACGATCATGGGCAATATTGTGCTCTGCGCAAAAAGCATAAAGCGCATCACGCCCTTCCACACAGTTACGCGCCTTTAATGAGCCTGGCTTGTAGTACAGCCCCGAATGGATCACGCCACTGTTGTTGCCGGTCTGGTGCTTGGCCAGTTTATCTTCGGCTTCTAACACAATCAAGCTGAGCCCCGCATGGCGCGCTGTCAGCGCCATGGCGGTTGCTAAACCGACAATGCCGCCGCCAATCACCGCGACATCATAGATAGGTGAACTCATGCAACAACTCCGTTCTTGGACAGGATGGTAAACTTGTTAGATTTATGCAAACAGAGAGTAGAGACTGTCGTTCAACAGTCTCAGGACTTACCCAGCCGGGAGCACCGCCATCCTGGCGGCAGCCAGCAGGATGCTGGCGTTCCCAGGAATAATTGCGTAAGTCCTGAGTCTAAAAAGTCAATATAACTTTAGATACCCTGAGTCTTGTTCCAGAATACGCACATGTTATACTATATCGGTGGTTGTTACAAACGGGTTCTTGGTTGATAAACTGGATGATACACTTGAACAACAGCCGTCCAACCGATGCCAGATCAATACCTTACGTGCCCTACACCTACCCCATTCAAATCCAAATTATTGCATTCGCTTTTATAAATTGCGCGCACGCCAACAGGTGCCTCTTTACAAAATGCAGTGCGCAAACGATTGAAGCTTTTTCGCATAATTCAGCGCTCGATTGTACACAGAAGGAGATCCTCTATGCCCCAAAGCAACACCAAGAGTAATATCAAGTTTATCCCAGTGCGCTCCTCTATATTCATTCTGCTGTTTGCCACCTGTCTGCTCACCTGGTTTATCCAGCAGCCAGCCATCGCCGCGGACCGTTATCAAACAACCCCTGGCGCAGCCACGACCTACGTAGTAAAACCTGGCGACACGTTGACCGCGATTGCCATGCGCTTTGATACTACCGTGGCCGCGTTGCTGGAGCTAAACAATCTTGCCAGCCCCCATCTGATCTATAGCGGCCAAACCCTGGTCATCCGTGCAGCAGAGGCCACCGCCACCCCCGGCTCGACTGTGCCCGAAGCAACAGCGACACTGACGAAAACCCCAACGGTGAGCGCCACCGCCACTGCCACGCCCGCCGCGACAGCCACAGTCACAGCCACCGCAGTTGCCACAACAACTCCGAGCACAACCCTCGTGTGGACGGATCCCGCAGCACCAATCGAGCTCTTCTCCCCTGTGACCAGTGGCCTCTATCATAGCCCGATTGAAGTGGTTGGGTTTTCGCAAACCTTTGAGGGCAATGTCAATCTCCGCCTGAGTGATGGCGATGGCAACATTTTGGCCGAACGCAATACAATTGGCGGTTCGGTCGATGGCTTTGCCTTCTTCCATAGCTATCTCCGCTTCAGCGTCACCGAGCCGATTACCGGGGTGCTGGAAGTGTTCGACATC
>Ga0105049_10008865_pt1 | contig 11613 bp, 12 predicted proteins | sample MAT06_FD_78087 | JGI IMG/M metagenome (GOLD analysis project Ga0105049, IMG submission 78087) | Freshwater microbial communities from Lake Fryxell liftoff mats and glacier meltwater in Antarctica - MAT-06 | ecosystem: Environmental > Aquatic > Freshwater > Ice > Liftoff microbial mat | place...
ACTCGGCCAACTCCTGGCACAGTGCCCAGCGCCGCCGGACGGGAGGCAGCCCCTTGCGGAGGTAGATCTTGGGCGCCCCGTTCACCAAAGCGAAGGTTCCGTCGAGCGGCAGGGAGTGTGCATTCACCGAGAATACGCTGGCGGGTCCGAGCAGCTTTCTGACCAGAGCTTCGGGCTTGGTGGGTTCGCCGGCGTTAACGTGAGCCACGTGGAGAAGCATTTCAGCGGTTCGTTCAAGGTCGTCAGGAGTCATGTGCGAAAGCTCGCTCCATCTGCCTCAGTCCGTCCAGCTTGGGTGGGTCAGAAAATGTCCCAGCTGAGTCCGTTGGTTGACCACCCGCCAGCTTGCTCCTAGACGAAACCATGCAACCTTTGCCTCCTTTAATGACTGAGACTCACTCTAGCTCGCCTCCCACGCAATGCGTGGTGTTAGCTGGTGGCTTAGGTACGCGGATGCATCCACGGACACAGACAGTGCCTAAAGCGTTGCTGCCAGTCGGAGGGGTGCCGTTCGTGGATCATCAGTTGCGCTGGCTTGCCGCGCATGGCGTCCAGGAAGTGGTGCTTTCCGTGGGTTATCTTGGAGAAATGCTCGAGGAGCACGTGGGGAGTGGGGAGCGTTTTGGTATTCCCGTGCGTTACGTGCACGAGGGCAAGGAGCTGCGTGGAACGGCGGGAGCGTTGCGTTTAGCACTCGACCTAGGAGTGCTCGATGAGCATTTTTTGCTCACGTACGGGGATTCCTACCTGCCGGTTAACTTTGCCGAGGTGGCTCAGGCCTTTGCAGCCAGTCGGCTCCCAGCCCTCATGACAGTGTTTCGAAACGAGGGCCGTTGGGACACCAGCAACGTTGCGTTTGACTCAGCCTGCAAGCGGGTGATTTTGTACGATAAATCACGAACATTGCGTCCGGCAGCCGAGTTTGAATACATCGACTACGGGTTATCTGCATTGCGTCGCGAGACGATCGAGCAAGAAGTGCCGAGCGGCGTGGTCTACGATCTCGCTCAGGTATTTCACCGGCTCAGCTTGCGCGGCGAGTTGGCTGGTTTCGAGGTCTTCCAGCGGTTCTACGAGATCGGCTCGCCGGCAGGGTTGGCAGAGCTTGAGGCACAGTTAGCCGGCGTATGAGTGACTCCCGCGGACTGATTATCTTGGATCGCGACGGCGTGCTCAATCGTATGGTTGAGCGGCCGGGGCCCGAGCCTGTCGACAGCCCGTTGGTAGAGGCCGACGTCGAAATTCTGCCGGGCGTCATCGTCTCGTTGTGCCGTCTCGCCGCTGCGGGATACCAGTTAGCGATCGCCAGCAATCAGCCAGCGGCCGCCAAAGGCAAGGTCACGCTCGCGACGTTGCAGGCGGTTCATGCTCGAGTCGTGGCCGAACTCAGCGCGGGCGGAGTGCCCAGCATCGACTCCCACGTTTGCTACCATCGTGCTGAAGATGGCTGCAGCTGCCGCAAACCCCGCACAGGGTTGCTCGAAGCTGCGCTTTCGTTAGCATCCGGTTGTCAACCCTCGAAATCTTGGATGGTGGGTGATCGCGCCACGGATGTCATTGCAGGGGCAACCCTTGGGCTCTCAACGGCGCTGCTTGGCAAAAGCTCGCCCGTCGACGCCGAATTGCTCATTTCACGGGCAATTCGGCCTTCCTTTCGGGGGAAGGATCTGCGAGAGTTCGCCGACTTTTTGCTGGGTAAAACTTAAAATGACTGCATCCATCAAGCTCTTTTCCGACGGCGCCGACTTGGCTTCTTTGCTGGAGATGGCAAAAAATCATCGCATCTCCGGGTTCACTACCAATCCGACGTTAATGCGCAAAGCGGGTATCTCAGATTATTCGGGGTTCGCTCGGCAAGTGCTCGCGGAGATCAAGGATAGGCCGATTTCTTTTGAGGTCTTCGCGGATGAGTTTGGCGAGATGGCGCGCCAAGCCAAAGTGATCGCCGCCTGGGGCTCGAATGTCTACGTGAAGATCCCCATCACCAACTCACGAGGCGAGTCCGCGCTGCCCTTGGTGAGGGACCTTTCGGTGAACGGGCGGGTGCGGCTGAACGTGACAGCGCTCTGCACACTCGAACAAGTGCATGGGGTGACGCAAGCCTTGGTTGGCGGTGCTCCAGCCGTGGTTTCTGTGTTCGCGGGGCGCATCGCGGACACCGGTCGCGATCCGATTCCGCTCATGCGGGCTGCGCGCTCCATGTGCGACGCATCGGGGAGCGATGTCGAGTTGCTTTGGGCGAGCCCACGCGAAACGCTGAATATTGTTCACGCTGAGCAGGCCGGTGCCCACATCATCACGGTTCCGCCCGACATGTTGAAGAAGTTGGAGCTGTTTGGCAAAAGCCTGGCCGAGTACAGCCTGGAAACGGTGCAGATGTTCCGGCGTGATGCCGAAGCTGCGGGGTACACGCTATGAGCGAACCTTCGTTCACGCGGATGTTCCTAGAGGAGAGCGTGCAGGCCGTTCAGGCGCTGGATGCCGAAGCTGTGGAACGCACCGCGCTTGGTTTGGCGGCCGTGCGCGATGGGGGTGGCAGGCTATTCATTCTTGGCGTGGGAGGTTCGGCGGGTCACGCGAGCCATGCCGTCAATGATTTTCGCAAGCTATGTGCTTTTGAATCGTACGCACCCACGGACAACGTTTCCGAGTTAACAGCGCGCGTCAACGATGAAGGCTGGGAAACGTGCTTTGAGGAGTGGCTCAAGGTTTCGCGGCTGGGAGCCCAGGATGGAATTTTGGTGTTCTCAGTCGGCGGGGGCAACCGAGAGAAGAATGTTTCAGTTAATTTAGTGCGCGCCCTCGATCATGCGCGCGGCGTGGGTGCGAGCATCTTCGGAATTGTTGGCAAAGATGGCGGCTATACGGCCCAAGTAGCCAAGGCCTGTATCCTCATTCCGACGGTTTCGCCTGACCGCATCACCCCGCATACCGAAGGCCTCTGTGCGGTGGTCTGGCATCTCTTAGTGAGCCACCCGGCATTGAAGCGCGCAGCCACGAAATGGGAGTCCACCAAGTGACCGAAGCCATACCTACCCAAGCAGTCTCAGCGAGTGACACCTGGGTCAACACGATAGCCGGGGCGCGATTTTTCGTGGTGGGCGGAGCGGGTTTCATTGGCGCACATTTCGTGGATTGGTTGCTCGGAGCAGGGGGTGTCGGGGGTGCGGGGCGCGTCACCGTTTACGACAACTTTTCGTCGGGTCGCGAGTGGCATCTCCAGCAACACCAAGCAGACGCACGGCTTTCGATCGTGCGGGGTAACGTGGAAGATCTCCCTGCGTTGCGTGCGGCCATGGACGGCCACGACGTGGTAATCCACCTGGCGTCGAATCCGGATATCGCTCGAGCTGCCGTTGAGCCCGATGTTGATTTTTGGCAAGGCACCGCACTCACGCATTCGGTCGTTGAGGCGATGCGCGTTACGAGCGCAAAACGCATCTTGTATGCGTCAGGCAGCGGTGTTTACGGGGATTTCGGCACCCACGCGATCGCTGAGAATCAAGGGTCGCTCTTGCCCATTTCCACGTATGGCGCGAGCAAGCTGGCCGGTGAGGCGCTCATCGCCAGCTATTCCTTCATGTTTGGGCTTTCTGGCTGCGCGTTTCGCTTTGGCAACGTGGTGGGGCCTCGGCAAACTCACGGCGTTGGTTTTGATTTTGCACGCCGCTTGCTGGATGATCCGAGCCGGCTGCGGATCTTGGGCGATGGCTCACAGAGCAAATCTTACGTGCACATTTCGGACATCATCGCAGCAGTGATGGCCGCCCACACGCGCACCGAGGCACGTTATGACGTTTACAACGTTGCCACGGGCGACACGATCAGCGTGCGAGAAATTGCTGAGCTTGCGCTCGACTGCCTGGAGCTCTCTCCGGCCAATGTGAACTTTGAATACACAGGTGGTGATCGCGGTTGGAAGGGTGATGTGCCAATCGTCCACTTGGATACCGCGAAGATCCGTGGCTTGGGTTGGAATTGCGCGCACACGTCGCGTGAGGCGCTGCGGCGCGCCGTGCTGGCGATGTTGCCCGAGATGAAGGCAGGTAGGATGTGAGCGCGTTGTCTCGCCCCTCTTCGGTTCCGCCTCCGTTCGAAGATCCTGAAGTTCAACTGCTGATCCCTGAAGCAGACGTTGAGGACCCTGAGTTCTCAATTGTGATCCCGGCGCTCAACGAGCAGCTCACGATCGCTGACTTCATGGCTTGGTGCCACGAAGGGTTGCGTAAAGCGGGTGTGCGTGGGGAGGTCTTGATCGTCGATAGCGGCACGGATCAAACCACTGAGATCGCGCTGTCGCTTGGGGCACGCGTTTTGAAGACACCGAAGCGTGGCCTGGGCCGGGCCTACCAGGACGCACTGCCTTACATTCGCGGCAAATACGTGCTGATGGGCGATTGCGACTGCACCTATGATTTTCGGGAGCTGCAGCCGTTCGTGGAGAAATTCCATGCGGGTGCCGAATTTGTCATGGGTTCACGTTTTCGAGGTTACATTGAGCCCGGTTCGATGCCTCCGTTGCATCGTTACTTGGGTACGCCCGTCACGACGTTCATCTTGAACGTGATCTTCGCGAGTCATTTTTCGGATATTCATTGCGGCATGCGCGGCCTCACCAAGGCGGCGCTCATCCGCATGGATCTGCGTTCGCAATCCTGGGAATACGCCTCCGAAATGGTGCTGAAATCGGTGCATATGCGGCTCCGCATTGAAGAAGTGCCGATCCGATTTCTCAAGGATCGAGAGGGGCGTCTCAGCCACCACAAGCGTTCCGGCTGGTTCTCACCGTGGCATGCCGCGTGGATTAACTTGCGCGCGATGTTCGTGTACGGCGCTGATTTTTTCTTGTTTCGACCCGGCTTGCTGTTCTTGACCGTCGGTTCACTCCTCACGTATCCGCTTTCGCTCGGCCCAGTCGCCGTTGGCCCCGTCACCTTTTCCTTGCATTGGATGCTGCTTGGCATGTCCTTGGCCATTCTCGGCCTGCAGTGCGTGTACATGGGGATCTTGGCTCAGGTGTTTTTTGACTATTCGGGCGAGGTCACGGCGAAGTGGTTCAAGCGCTTCGAGTACACGCGTGCCGTTGCCGCGAGCGCGGTAATGTTTCTAGTGGGCGTTGGATTTGAGGCATTTCTCACAGCGAGCTATTTCCGGAACAACCTGCGGTTGCCCGAGTCTACGAATAATCTGGGATTCACTGGGCTGCTCCTGATGATCAGCGGTTTTATGACGTTCACCTTCACCTTGATCCTGCATTCGACAGCGGTGGCGGTCCGTCGTCGGTGAACGAGCTCCGTGACGCAGCGTTTGGGCAGGGGTATTCGCCATCGATCGTTGATCGTTTCGGCGTATGGCTTTCGGCACGCCAAATTCGGCAGTTTGTTCCTTCATTTGTGGGGAAAGAAATTGCCGATCTGGGTTGCGGTCATGAGGCCACCTTCACTCGGACCGTGCTGAACGAAGTTTCGAAGGCTGTGCTCGTGGATGTCGCGCTGGCTTCCGATCTGAAAGCGCATGCCAAGGTGCAAGCGATTGAAGGCGGCTTGCCCGAGTCGCTGTTGGTATTGCCCGATGCCAGTTTAGATGTGGTGATGCTCGTGTCGGTGTTGGAGCACTTGCAGGAGCCACTTCGCGCACTTCAAGAGATCCGACGCCTGCTGCGGCCTGGCGGTACGTGCCTGGTTAACGTCCCGTCGTGGCGGGGTCGGCGTTATCTCGAATTTTCCGCGTTTAAGCTGGGCCTCTCACCAGCCGCGGAGATGGACGATCACAAGATGTACTACGACGTGCGCGATCTTTGGCCGCTGCTCGTGCAGGCGGGCTTTTTGCCCAGCGAGATCAGTTGCTTCACGCACAAATTTGGCTTGAATACGTTTGCGGCGTGTCGGGTGAAGACTGAAGGGCAGGCTGCACCGGGCACCCCAGGATGAGCCATGCACCTGCCTTACACAGATGACTTCCCGAGGACTCTCGCTGTTGCGAGCCAGTGCGTGGCGGTGTCACTCACGGCAGTGATTTGGGCTAATCCGTTGCTCAAGCGCAGTGCAACCTGGGCGATGGTGGCTTCCGTCTGGGTAGCGGCAGCTTTTCCCAGTGTTCCAGCGCTACTTACGCTGCTGGGTTTGGAGTCTAATCCGATTGCCGCCCAGTTCTTGATGGCGATTACGCTGCATCAACAGGCTGCCACCATCGCCACCTTGGCGATACTATTTTGCGAACCTCTCTGGTTCGGGGCTTTGGCGATTATTGGGCAGGCTGCCTTGCTCTCTCTTTCGCTGTATCTGCGTGAGTCAGACTACGAGCTTACGTTTCTGTATCTTGCCTGGATAGGGATCTTGCTCGGTGTGCACTTTTGGCGTGGTGCACCCCGGCATGCTCCCGGTGTGCCTCGCGGTTGGTCGTTCGTTCTTCAGGACATCGCGATTTTCTTGCTCGCCGTTGGCTTGACCGTGACGGTGATGTACCGGGTATTCGACACGGTGATCTTCAATGGAGATGAAGTCGCTAACAGCTTTCAGGCGGACGTTTACGCTCACTTTCGAGCATACTCGACGCCCCCTGCTTGCGCGTCGATGTTCGAGAACTATTGGGTGTTCACGCATGAAGGCCGTGTCTTTTCCCAGTACACGCCCGGTTGGCCCATGTTTATGGCGCCTTTTCAACGCTTCGGCGTGATCTGGCTTGCCGGTCCGACGATGGCTGGCATCGTCGCGGTTGGGATCGCTCGACTTTCGCGGCGGCTGGCTGCTGGCGTCGGGGGTGCGTCGAAGCACGTTGCCCTAACCGTGAAGATCGCGGGACCGCTAGGAGCCACTCTAGCGCTACTCGGGCCCAGCCTGCTTTTGAATGGTGCCTCCCGTTTTTCACACACCATGGTGTGCGCCTGCTTCGCCTGGGCGGTGGAAAGTATGTGTGTTGTGTCAGCGCGCGAGGGCTCGCGGCGCGATCTGGGTTATGGCTTCTTGCTGGGGGCAGCAACCTCGCTCGGGGTAGCCACCCGGCCAGCAGATGGCGGGTTTCTAGGGATCGGCGTATTTCTATATTTTGTTTGGGTGTTGCTGCACCGTCGGATTAGCCTTCGTGCGTTTGCCGCCACAGCTGTTGGATTTCTGGTCTTCGGTGGGCTAACGCTGCTTATCCTAAAACTCCAAACCGGACACTGGTTTCAGAGCGGTTATTCGATCACTGCTTTGATTCACCCAGAGGGCAAACTGGTGCTGACCGTGCCGGAGCCGAACCAGTTCAAGTACGGCGTCCCCTTCGCCACGGGCTCGTATTGCTGGTGGCCAGCAGCACCAGCGCTTGGATTCGCCGGTATTGTGCTAGCGATGAAGGGGAGAGAACGACGGGTCTCATTCATGCTGCTCGTTGGTGTGGTTGCACTAGCCGCATTCTACTCAGCCGTACAGTTTGGTCGCGGGTACGACGACGGGCATGGTCCGCGCTACCTGCTGCCCTCGGTGGTGCTCTGGGCATCCGGTAGTGCTGGCGTCTTGGCCCCTGTCCTAGCTCGCTTCAGTTCGGCACTGCAGTGGCGTTACTATCCGCTCAAGAAACGTTTCCTAGCCGCAGGTCCCCCGCTGCTTGCGCTCTACGCGGCTTATCATGGGGTGGAGCGTATCATCCCGCGAATGTATCCCCTGGCGCACGAGGAGCAGATGGCCTCGACCGGTCCTCTGCGTGCGGCCAAGGAGCAGCACTTAAAGAACGCAATCGTCGCGCTGATACCCGGAAACCTGCCGCAACACGAAACGAATTTGGCGCAGAACGCCCCAATGGATCCGAACCCCGACGTGCTGTTCCTCATCGTGCGCACCCCCGCGGACGAGGCGTGTGCTCGACAGCACTTCCCCGGGCGCACCTGGTACCGGGCAGGAAAGGGCACGACGCTGACTCCGTATTGAATGAAAGAATCAACCGGAAAAAGGTCACGCTGGCCGGTGGCCAGTCAAAGGGTTGACTCGCGCGCGTCGCGACGTCAGTAATCCCATGGCTTGCCGCCCGAGTCTTCATCCCCAGTGCCCCCCAGTCCTACTGCGTCGCGCAAAGGCAACGTGAGCTCCTTTCTAAAGCGGTACCGGGGGCCTATAGGCGCGTTCTTTCGGCGTGCGTGGGAACGCCTTTGGCTAGCGGCGCTCGTGGTCCTCGGATGCGCGATCTACCTGTACTTTGTTTCCGCCGGCGGACTCAAAGATTGGCCAGTCTACGGCTCGTATTACGACCGCTTGTCGGATGGATTTCTCGCGGGCCACCTCAACATCCCCGTAGCGATAGCTCCCGAGCTACTCGCTGCGAAGAACCCGTACGATAGCATCAACTCGGCGCACTGGTGGGGCGACGCCAGCTATTACAAGGGCAAGTACTATATCTACTGGGGCCCCCTGCCGGCCCTGCTCCAAGCGGCGGCGAAGTCACTCCTTGATATTCGGCACGCCATAGGCGACCTATACGTTGCGCTTTTCTTCCTGTGCCTTGGTGTGCTCTTCGGTGCCCAGCTGGTTGAACGTGTGGCGCGGCGACTTTTTGGATCTGTCTCGCGCCCGTTGGTCGCTCTCGGGATCTTAACGCTAGTCCTATCCAATCCAACGTTGCACGCGGTCACCACCACAGGCACCTATCATGTCGCAATCGTTTCAGCTCAGACTTGCCTCCTCGGCGGGCTTGTCGCCGCTTTTGATGTCGTGTGGCGCTCAGCGTCGCCCGGAGACCGGCGCGTCAAACTCATGCTGGCCGGGCTCGGTTTTGGGCTGGCCCTAGCTTGCCGCGTGACCGTCGCGCCGGCTGTCGCAATCTTCTGCGTGGCCACAGTGCTTGCCGATGCCTGGTGCTCGGAACGGCGCTTTTCTAAGCTCCTGGCAAGTAGCGTTTGGTTGGGGGCGCCGCTCCTGGTAATCAGCGGCGCTCTCCTCTACTACAATAAGCTGCGGTTCGAAAGTTGGTTCGAATTCGGCATGACCTTCCAAACCACGAGCGTCCCTGCATTCCGCCTTTCCGCAGAATACGCGTGGCCAAATCTCTACTCGTACATGCTGCGCCCACCCTTCCTGTCCTGCCAGTTCCCATACGTGTTTCAGGTGTGGGTGATGGGTGCCGATGACGCATTTCCACACAACTTCCAACTGCCGAAGGACTACATGATCTTGGAGCCTGTGATCGGCTGGCTCCGAGCGGTGCCGATCACCTGGCTCATCCCCTTCGGATTCCTGCTCGCGCCTCGTCCGCTCAGTTTCCGCGAACGCAATACTCGCGCCTACCTTTGGTGCCTAATTGTGTTCAGCGCCTTTGCGACCGCAACGGGACTTGTGGGAATCACCCTCTACGGAGCCACCATGCGCTACCTGAACGACATCACGTTCGGGCTGGTGTTGGTGTCGTTGCTCGGCGGCTATGCGTTGAAGGTCCATCGTTTGGGTCGGCGCGCGCCGCGCGTGACCACGGCCTTGTTCTCAAGCCTCGCGATTGCGAGCATCGTGCTCGGCATGTTGATCGGATATCAGGGCTATAATTGGCACTTTAGCAAGCACAATCCGGCGCTCGACGCTGTGATTGTCAAGCGTCTGTCCGTGTGCGATGGGCCGGCTGTTTTGCCGAGATATCATCCATAAGAAGCGGTGGGCGAACCTTCCTACTCTAGCCGCGAGCTACGGCGGCGGTCAGTACGATACTGGCGTGCGCCAGCATCGTGCTCGGAATGCTCCTGGGTTGGCAGGGATACAATGGGCACTTCACATGGCATTGGGGGACTTGCCGTTCCGGCGCCGGACTCACGTCACAGTCAACGCGTAGGCCGCTACAATGGATTTTCCAATCCGTCGCCCGAGGATCTTGTCAAGGTACGTAGACACGGGAACCATCAATCGATCCCAGACGGCAATTTGAGCCATGGTGGGCATGCTGCTTTTTAGCAATAGGCGATTAGCACCCGACGCGAGCAGGCCCACGGAGTCCAGGAAGAAAAGCTCGGTGTTGGTGCATCCTGGCGGACACAGCGTGCGAAGCGCCTCCTTGCCGTAGCGGCGAAAGTGGCCGATTGCGCGGTCGAATGGCGTGTACAACCACGAGTGCGCAGGTGAAAGGACGACGATGCGTCCCCCTGGTCTCAAATATTTGGCAGCTTTCCGGAGCTCCTCGGCGTCGTGCTCAATGTGCTCCAGAACATCAATGTACAAAATTGTGTCGAATTTTGAACCGGGAGGAACGGAATCGAGAGTGCCCTCTTGCGCACTCGCCCGGAGTGATTCTCGCTCGATGGCTAGACGGAGCTCCGCCACAAGTTTCGGATCCGGTTCGATGCAGGTCCACGTCTTTTGGCTCAGGCTTCGGAGCACGCGAGTGGTTCCGCCAAGTCCCGCACCAACCTCAAGAACGTCGCCGCGCACGTGTGGAGCTAGCGCAGACTTGAAGTACTCTTTCCAGTTCCGTGCGTGAGCAAAGAGCTCGAGCTCGGAGCCAGCATAGTTCAGGGTGTCAGCCATCTTTGACTCGATGAAATTCAACGCTTTGGACAAAGTGCGAGTAGTCGCGGAGTGGAATGAAGGACGCCATGTTCCTCGACTGCAACACGATGAACACGAAGACAAAGGCCAAAAGGCCTGCTTGGCTCAGCAAAATCAATAGCAGCCCCGTTGCGGCGGTGGCCCAACCGGGGATCGCAAGCCCGGTCGTGAACCTAACAACAGCGACAGCCACCAAAGCAATCGCCACCGCGAACCCTAGAAAAAACGTAGTGATCAAGAGCCTTAAGCCGACGACATCGGCGAACACAGAGATGGCGCTCAAACCGTGTGTGATGAGCGAAAGAAAGTTCATTTTTGACTGGCCGGCGATTCGGGTTCCGCGATCGATGAAGATCCGATCAACAGGCAGACGTGCCTTGAATACTGAAGCTGCAAAGTGATTCCAGAGCTCCGATACCGCGGCCATACGGTTCACATGGTGGCGCGGCAGCACACAAAAATTTCCCTCGCGCGCTTCGCGTCCCGTGAGGAGGTAGTGAAGGACGCGGTAGATGCGATAAGAGATCTTGAACGCGAAGCCTTCCGTGCGCCGACGCCGCGCGCCGAAGACGGTCTGGGTGCCACCGAGTTCGTCGAAGCGTTCGACCAATCGAAGCGCGCCCTCCGCTGTGTCCTCACCATCGGCATCCATGACCAAAAGGGCACGGTATCCTCCGGTCGCCTGAACGTGGGCCAAGCCGATAGCGATCGCGCGTTGATGCCCTACGTTGCGGCGCAAGTGAAGGATCTCAATCTTGTCTTCCTCGGCCGCGGGGCTCGGGGTGGAAAAAAGTTGTTGGGAGCCGTCGTCCACGAAGATCAGGCGAGGTGTGCCCAAGCGCGGTGTGAGCCTAGAGAAAAGATCTCTTGCGAGAATCCGCGCAGACTCCCAGTCATCGTAAACTGGCATGAGCACGCAGAGCGGCTCCCGTGGGTCCTCGGAAGGGGAGAGCAACCCAAACGACATTGTGTGTGAAGCTAGTGCCATTTGATTGGGAGGGTCAATGGAGCGAACGTGGCGGCCGACGGCGTTGAGCCCGCTCGCGTCCGAAGTTTGGTTCGGGCAAAGTCTCGAATGTTGATGCTACAGCGCGAGCGCGACTCCGGTTTCTCTCGC
>Ga0105049_10008869_pt1 | contig 11612 bp, 6 predicted proteins | sample MAT06_FD_78087 | JGI IMG/M metagenome (GOLD analysis project Ga0105049, IMG submission 78087) | Freshwater microbial communities from Lake Fryxell liftoff mats and glacier meltwater in Antarctica - MAT-06 | ecosystem: Environmental > Aquatic > Freshwater > Ice > Liftoff microbial mat | place...
AACGTTGGCGGCAACTGGGCGGTCTCGAAAGCCTGCACGGCTCACGGTTGGCGAAGCGCGGTCGGCGCGACGCGCAGACGGCGCGGGTGACGGCGGCGCACGGACCGGCGGCTTCCGGGCCGTTCGAGCGGGTCGTGCTGTTGGGGACTCCGGACCCCCTGCCGCTGGCGTTGGCCGTGCTGGCGGCGCACGCGGCCACGTTGCCGGTGGAGGTGGTCGTGTATGCGCCGCCATCGGAAGCAGCCGCCTTCGACGGTTGGGGCCGGCCGCTGGCGGCAGAGTGGGCGCGGCGCGAGTCGATCGTGCCGGATTTCGCGAGGCGGGTCCACTTGTGCGCCGACCCGGCGGAACAAGCGGAGCGGATCACGGCGATCGTGCGGGCCAGTTCCGCTCCGGAGACGAGCATAGGTCTGGGCGTCGCGGACCCGGAATTGTTGCCCCTGCTGGAGAATGCGCTCACGCGGGCGGGCGTCGCGGTGTTCAACCCCGAGGGCCGGTCGCGGCGGCACGACGGGCTTTACCCGCTGTTGGCGGCGCTCGCCGCCTGGGCGGAGGAACCGGCGTGGGCGACGGTCGGGGTTTTGCTGCGTTGTCCCGATGTGTTGGCGTGGTTGCGCTCGCGGATTGGCGAGCGTTTTTCATCCTCGGTTTTGCTGGCCGAGACGGATGCACTGGGTGCGGTCCATCTTCCGCCGCACCTTGCGGCGGCGCGAAGTCACGCGGCGAAGTATCCGACGGCGGCCCAGGCGCTCGCAGAGCTGGGAAGGTTAAGGGAGCTGCTGACCGAAGGGACCTTTCCCGGTAACGCGGCGGCGGCGCTGGGCGAGATTTTCTCGGAGCGGACGTTCGATGCGGAGTCGCCCATGGCCCGGGCGGCCGAGGCTTGGATGGCGGGTCTGCGCGAATTGGGAGAGGTCTTGAAGACCGGGGTGGGGTTGGCGCGCGGCGAGGCGTGGCAACTGGCGCTCGGGGTTTACGCCGAGGAAGTCACGGCGGAGGAGCGACCGACGGGGGCGGTGGAGTTGCCCGGTTGGTTGGAAGTTTTGTGGGACGACGCACCGCACTTGCTCGTCGCCGGCTGCAACGACGGGCGGGTCCCGTCCGCCGTGACGGGCGACGTGTATCTGCCGGAGACGCTGCGCGAGCGACTCGGGCTGAAAGGCAACGCGGATCGTTTCGCGTGCGACGCGTATCTGTTCGCGGCGATCGCGGCGGCGCGGTCCGGCGGGGCGGGGCGGCTCGACGTTTTTCTGGGGAAGACCTCGGCGTCGGGGGATCCGCTGCGACCCTCGCGGCTGTTGTTGCGTTGTGCGGACGCGGAGTTGCCGACGAGGGTGGCGCAATTGTTCGGAGCCTCGGCGACGGCGGTGCGGCCGAACCCGCCGTGGACGCGGGCCTGGCGGTTGCGTCCGCAGATGGTGGCCGTGCCGGGCCGGTTGCCGGTGACGGCGTTGCGCCGCTGGCTGGCGTGTCCGTTCCGGTTTTATCTGGCCCACGGGCTGCGCATGGAACGAGTCGAGCCGGCGCCGGCCGAACTCGACGCGAGGGATTTCGGCACGTTGCTGCACGCGTCCCTGCAGGCGCTTGGCGACGAGATGGCGCTGCGGGAGTGCACGGCGGAGGAGCCGTTGCGGGAGTTTTTGCTCGCGCGATTCGAACAATCGGCGAGGCGGCGCTACGGAGCCGAGCTGACCTTGGCACTGGTCGTGCAATTCGAGGCGGCGCGGCAGCGCTTGCGGGCAACGGCCAAGGAGGAGGCCCGGCAGAGGGTCGGGGGCTGGCGGACGGATCGGGTCGAGTGGAAGTTTGAGGTGGCGCTCGGAGGGCTGACGCTGAGCGGCAAGATTGATCGCGTCGACCGGCACCGCGACGGCCGGGTGCGGGTGCTGGACTACAAAACGGGCGACCGCGCGCAGACGCCGGCCGAGGCGCATTTGCGGCCGGTGCGGCCCGACGATCGGGAGTTGCCGCCGTGGCGTCTGGGGGCCTTTGGCGGCGGGAAGGCGAGGGCTTGGGCGGACTTGCAGTTGCCGCTTTATCGGCGGGCGCTGGTGGCGGAGTTCGGTGAAGCCGTGGAATGCGGGTATTTCAACCTGCCCAAAGCGGCCGGCGAGACGGCGGTGGCCTTGTGGACGGATTTTTCCCGTGAGACGCAGGAATCGGCGGAGGCTTGCGCGGCCGGCGTGGTCGCGGCGGTGGTCGCGGGGGAATTTTGGCCGCCCCGGGAAAGGGTCGGTCGCGATGTCGATCACGACGAGTTTGCGGAGCTGTTTCACCGCGGCGCGGCGGCAAGTATCGCGTGGGAGGAGGAGACACGATGAAGCGAATCGGGCACGAGATGATCCTCGCCTCGGCGGGAGCCGGCAAGACCTACGCCTTGACGCATCGCTTCGTGAAGCTCCTGGCGCACGGGGCGCAGCCCGAGCGGATCGTGGCGCTGACGTTTACGCGAAAAGCGGCGGGCGAGTTTTTCGAGGAGATATTGAAGAAGTTGGCGCGGGCGGCGAGCGCTCCGGGGTATGCGCGGCAGCTGGCGGCCGAGATCGAGGCGCCGGCGTTTGCGGCGGCGGACTTTCTCCGCCTGCTGCGCGCGACGGTGGACGCGATGCCGCGATTGAACCTCGGCACGCTCGACGGTTTTTTTTCACGGGTGGTGCAGGCGTTTCCGCGCGAGTTGGGGATCGACGGGGAGTTTCAGATCATGGAGGCGACGTCGGCGCATAAGGAGCGGCGACGGGTGTTGGGGCGGATGTTCGCGGCGAGCGGCGAGCCCGACGCGGCGCAGCGCGAGTTCATCGAGGCCTTCAGGCGGGCAACCTTTGGCGCCGAAGAGAAGCGACTGACGGCGGTCCTCGACGGGTTTATGGACAAATACGGGGAGACCCTGCTGGCGGCGCCCCATCCGGAGCAGTGGGGTGAACCGGGACGCATTTGGCCGGAGGGCAATGCATGGCTGGCGGCTGCGGGTCGAAAGGCGGACGCGGCCCGGGAGCTGCGGGAGGCGATGGCGGGGGTGATTTTGGACGATAAGCAGCGCCAAAGGCTGGACGATTTCTTCGAGGCGCTGGACGGATGGGCTCCGGGCGGGACCTGGCCCGACCCAATCACCTACCTCGTGACGAATGCGTTGAAAGCGGAACCCGGGTTGACCGAGATTATCTTGGAGAAAAAAAAGGTCGCGCTGGGGCCGGGGCCGCGGGCGGCGTTACGGGCCGTGGTCGCGGGAATCGCCGGGACTGAGATCGCGCGCCGGTTGGAGATGACCCGGGGAATCTACGCGGTGCTGCGCGGCTACGAGGACAACTACGACCGGCTCGTGCGACGCGCGGGTCGGCTGACGTTCGCCGATGTGCTGCGTTGCCTGTTACCGGAAGCAGGGGCCCCGTTGCTGGGCGAAACCGGCGGCGGGACGGGGGAGGCCCGGCTGTTGGTCGACTGGCGGCTCGATGCGCGCTACGACCATTGGCTGCTGGACGAGTTTCAAGACACGAGCCGCGAGCAGTGGAGCGTGTTGCGCAACCTGATCGACGAAGCGGTGCAAGATCCGGAGGGTCGGAGAAGTCTCTTTTATGTCGGTGACGTGAAACAGGCGATCTTTGGTTGGCGCGGGGGAGATCCGGCGCTTTTTCGCGAGATCTTTGAACACTACAACGGTGAATCCGCGGGGAGCATCGACGAGCGTCGTCTGGACCGTTCGTGGCGGTCGGGCCCGGCGGTGATCGCGATGGTGAACCGGGTGTTTGGCGCGAAGGAAACGTTGGAGGCGCTGTTGCCGGTGTCGGCCGCGAAGGATTGGAACCGCGAATGGCGCGAGCACGTGAGCGCCCGGCCGCAGTTGGAAGGTTTCGCGACGTTGCGTGCGGCCAGCAACGAAGCGGACCGATTCGCGGCGACCCTGGGAATTTTGCGCGAAGTGGAGCCGGCCCGCCGGGGCCTCGACGTGGCGGTGTTGGTCCAGAAAAACTCCACGGCTGCGGCGCTGGCGGACTACCTTCGCAAAGAAGGCGGGCTGGCGGCGGTGGCCGAGAGCGACCTGAAGTTGGCGACGGACAATCCGGTCACGACCGCGTTGCTGGCGCTGCTACGGGCTGCGGCGCATCCGGGAGACACGCTGGCGAGGGAGCACGTGCGGATGACGCCGATCGAAGCTCTGTTGGCCGGGCAGGGCATCACGACGCGGGATGCTTTGACGGAGCGGGTGCTCGGCGAATTGCAGGCGGAAGGGTTTGCGGGCACGCTGGAGCGATGGTTGCGGTTGTTGGCCTCCGCGATGCCGGGAGACGAGTTCAGCGCGGGACGCGGCCGTATGTTGGTCGGTGTCGCGGCACGATTCGACGAGAGCGGGGGGCGGGATGTGGCGGAGTTTTTGGAGTTTGCCGAACGCTCCGTGGTTCGGGAAGCGGACGACGCAGGGGTTGTGCGGGTGATGACGATCCACAAGGCGAAAGGGTTGGGGTTCGACGTGGTGATCCTGCCCGATCTCGAGGGCACCAAGCTCGCGCAGCGACGAGAGGGTCTCGCGGTGCAAAGGGATGAGGACCACGCGGTGAATTGGATCGTGGATTTGCCGCCGAAGATCTTGGCCGAGCGAGATGCGGTGCTTTCGGCGCACGTGGCGGCGGCCGAGAGCACCGCGGCCTACGAGAGTCTTTGCCTGCTCTACGTTGCGATGACCCGGGCCAAGCGGGCGATGTATCTGGTTGCCGAGCCTTTGGCGGAAAAATCCACCACCCGAAATTTCACCCGCCTGTTGCGCGAGACGCTGGGCGGATCATTAGCGATCGGAAACGAGCGATGGTTTGAGGCCTGCGCGATCTCGGCCGAGGAGGGACCGGGTGTTTCTCCCGCGCCCGATCCGGGTGCCGACGTGGCCGGCTGGGTTTCCCGGGCGGCGCGGCGACCCGCGAAGACGCCCTCGGCCATGAAGGCGACTTCGGTCAGAGGCGGGTTGGTCTTTGCCCTCAAGCGAAACGGTGCTGCGGATTTCGGCACGGCGGTGCACGAACTTTTTGCCGAGGTCGAATGGCTTGAGCCCGGTGCGATTGAGGGCTTCGAGGCCGCGTGGACGGAAAAGTCCGGCCCGGGGGACGCGATGGCGGAAGTTCTGGAGTGTTTGCGGGCTCAGGAATTGGCGAAGGTCTGGGGCAGGCCGAGCGGAGATGGCGCACGGGCTATCGAGGTTTGGCGGGAGCGGGCGTTCGAGATCGTGCTCGATGGAGCTTGGGTCACGGGGATTTTTGATCGCGTGGTGGTTGAACGAACCGGTGACGGTCGTGCGTCGAAGGCGACGGTGATCGACTTCAAGACGGATCGAGTGGGCAGCGCGGTCGAGATCGGGGCGGCCGTGGCAAGGCATTCGCTCCAGCTAAATCTTTACCGACGGGTTGTGTCGGCCTTGACGGGCTTGGAGCTCGGAAACGTCGATTGCGAACTCGTCTTTACGCGATTGCGACGGCGAGTAACGGCAGCGCGGAATAGTTGATAAATTCGGGCTTTACAGACGAGAAAGCGGCTCACACGTTGACCCTTCACCAATTCTCAAGCACCATGGGCAATCTGAAAAAGAAACGTCGTCTGAAGATGAACAAGCACAAACGTCGCAAGCGTTTGAAGTCTCATCGCCACAAAAAACGTTCATGGCAGCAGTAGTTGCGGCTTCATAGTCCGACTATCTGTTCTCGTATTTCGGCCCGCCGCTTCCAAGCGGCGGGTTTTCTCTGGTCAAATTCGGCGGGGAGAAGCCCGAAAAAAGAGAAGAGAAATAGCCCCCCCCGATCCAACGACGCTTGCGGGAAAGGTTCTGGCAGAAGAATGATTCGTTGGAATGTTTTCGGGGAGTTCGCCAGACCAACCGATGACAGATATTAGCAATAAGCGGCAGATTAATGACGATCTTAACGGGATCGTAAATTAGGTAGGAGTGGCGGCGGCGTTTAGGAATGTGCTTGTCAGCAAGAGGATTTGAGAGATTTTCTGCATTGTTTTGCGAAGGTCGATCTCTCTACTGCCTAAATTGCCGGCAAGGATGTCATCAACGCGGTTAAGTCCATTGCTTAGGGATCTGGCGCTTTAATGCTTTTCTCAAAAAAAAACAGCAGTTTCTTCATCGACGCGAATGACCACGCGGTGTTGCTGGCGCGCACCTCATCGGCGAATGCGCCGCTGATAATCGAGGAGGTGCGCGAATGCCCCGCGAACGATCCGGCGGCGCTGGCTGAGATGGTGAGGTTGGTGCAACCCAAGAAGTCAGCCAGCGGCTATCTCAATGCCGCCGTAAGTGTCTACCCGGCGAAACGCTTGGTGCGTAGGCATACTCTAGAGCCAAAGCGATTAAAGGAATCCGAGTATCTCAACGAGTTCATGGCTCAGCAGCTGCGGATTGAACCGGCCAAGTATCTAATGGCTTTGATCAATGCGACTGACGGTGCGGTTTACGATTTGATCAAGGCAACCCAGAAAGATGCGCTCTTTTGCGGTATGCCCAGCGAGGATTTGGTCGCGATCCAAGACGGTCTTTTGGCGGCGGGCGTTTATCCGGAGCGGGTAGAATTAGGCACCGTCGCGATCTTGGGCGGACTGGTCGACTATCTTGCCGGCACCAAGGCGAAGACCCCCACCTTGATGTTGGAGGTCGGTTTCGACTCCACCCAGTCTTTCATCGTTTCGCCTGCAGGGGTCGAGGCTTCCCGTCCGATTGCTCTGGGGCTCGACTCGATGGTGCCTGTGGTGCAGAAGGAATTGGGTCTCAAGGATGAAGAAGCCGCCAAAAGATTGTTTTATTCGAATACATTCGATTTTACCGGAATGGGCCCGCTTTTGGTCAAGAGGCTCATGAAGGAGTTGCAGTCTTCCATCGGTTTTTACGAGGTGCAGACCGGCCAGTCCGTAGGCCAAGTCGTTTGCACGCAGCTCATGCCAAAACTCGGTTGGTTGGAGGCTGCGATTGCTGCCGGTTTGGGGATTTCGAGCCTAAAGATCGAGCCGGCCGGTTGGCTGATGAACCGCCAGATCGCTCTTGCTGATAGCGTTGCAAAGACCGTTCAGGAAACACGTTGGTTCGGCCTGCTTAGCTTGATGGCCCGTCACAACATCGATCATGTTCTCACGCCTGAAGAAAAAAAGTGAAGCGACTGTTCCGTTGGTGCCGGCTTGGCATCCGGACTTTCGTAACTTTGAGCGTCTACCGGACATCAAGGTGGTGCGGACGGCGTTCTTCACGAATGGTGTGTCGGTTGTAATCGCTTCGTTGGTTTTCTTTTGGTTCGGCTACCGTGAATATCAGTTGCACGATCTTAACCGGCAGATCGACGACTGGCAGCGGCAGATTGATCGCGATCGCTCGGCAAGCACGGTGGCGATAGGCCAATTCAAGAAATTCCAGGGAGAGACTGCGCGCGTGGCGGAAGTCGAGTCTTTCATCAAGTCGCGGCCGCTCTACTCCGAGGTCCTGCTCCGGTTGGCGGAAACGCTCCCCGCAAGTGTGGCGCTCGACGTGCTGGATTTTCGTGACAGACTTTTTACCTTGCGCGCGAGTGTGCGCGGAACGCCCGATCTAGCATCCGGGTATGCATCGGCTTATCTTCAAGTTTTGAAGTCCGATTCGGCCCTCGCCGAACAATTCGGCGAGATATCGATTTCAAGCCTGACCCTTAACCCGCAGTCCGGTGTAATGTTACTTGAGATCAAAATGAAATTGAAGGACGCCACCAAGCCATGACCAACGAGGAACTATTGGCCCTGGTTAAGAGGAATCCCGTCAGCGTGGGCTGCGGTCTCTTTGCCCTTGTGATCGGAGCTCTAATATATCTCCGAATGGATTTGTTGCCCGAGGCGGCTATTCAACTGGAGCAAAAGGCGGCGGAGGGGGAACGATTCAATGCCAACGTCAACAACGCCGCTCAACTGCCGGAGCAACTTGCGGCGATCACTGAAGCCCGATTGGAAATGGAGAAGCGTTTGATTCGCGCCATCGAGCTTCCGAAGAACCTCCAATATTTTTACCGGCTCGAGGCCGAAACCGGTGTGAAGCTTCTTAATTTGACTCAAAACCCGGCCCCTCCGGCCAAGCCCGGAGCCAAGCTTCCGTTATCGGGCGTTGGCTTTACCATCGCCTTCCAAGGTCCTTATTTTGTCGCCTTGGAATTTCTTCGGCGGCTTGAAACGGGTGTTCATTTTTCGCGCACGATGTCGGCCAGCATGGCGACCACGGCCGGAAATCGAAACGGACCGGTGACGGTTTCGTTTTCGCTGGAGCTTCTTAGCCAACCATGAAAACTCGCGAATCCCGATATTTTTGCTGGTTTCCGGCCCTGCTTTGCCTGATGCCGTCGGTTGTTTTTGCCGCAAAGGCGGTCGTTTCGGATGTTTTTCCCACCGCTAAACGTCGTCCTACCGTCGAGCTCGCCCAACGCCTTGCCGCAGTTACTCCGCCGCCGCCGCTCCCGCCCGAAACGGTTCTTCCGTTCAACCCGGTCGCGTTCAGCCAGCCCGACCCCGAGGAACAGCGTGCTTTAGAACAAGCTGCCGCCAGTCAGCAGGCGCTCGTTTCGGCGCCTTCTTCGAATTCCTCTCAGGCCCGCCCCGGAGCAACGGATCGGGAGCAATTGGTCGCGATCGCTTCGAGAATCATGCCCAAGGGCTCAATCTTCATCGGAAACGAAGCCATGCTCTCGATCGGCAATCAGTTCATTAAAATTGGCGCTAAATTCACGGTTTCCTATTCGGACGTAGATTACATCCTCGAACTTACAGCGATTGACCGCACCACTTTCACGCTTCGCCTCAACGGCGAGCAGATCACCCGTCCCATCAAATCCGCCAAGTAGTCCCCATGAACACTCGTCGCCTAATCAAGTCCGCCGCCGCCGCGCTGCTCGCCGCGACGATTTCTGTTCAAGCCCAAGTCCCGGCCACGCCTCCGCCAGTCCCCGGCCAGACGCCAATCCCGGCTCCCTCCGTCGTGGTCGAGAATGCCCCTGCGGCACCTGCGGCGGAATTGGTCATCAAGGATGCGGACGCCGCCCATGGCGGCACTGCAACCAAGAAAAAAGACCCTTCCGGTCGCGATACGCTCTCGGTCGATTTTCCCGAGGAAGACGTGCGCAATATCGTCCGCAACGTCGCCGACCTTTTCGAGCTCAACATTATCATCCCTGAAACCCTGCAGGGTAAGGCTTCGATCAAACTGCGCGATGTCTCTTGGCGCCAAATTTTTCAAAGCGTCCTCAGCCCCATCAATTTCACCTACATCGAGGAGGGGAATATCATCAAGATTGTGAGCAACGACAGCCTCCAGATCGAACCCGTTACCACCGACGTATTCATTATCAATTATGCACGAGCCTCCGATCTGCTCCCGACCTTGACCACGCTGGTTGACGCGACCCTCGGCAGGATCGTGGTCGACGCCCGTAGCAACAGTTTGGTCATCACCGAACGACCGACCCGAATGAACCGCATTCGTCCGATTATCGAACAACTCGACCGGGCCACAGATCAGGTGATGATCGAGACCAAATTCGTCGAAGTCACGGATCGCGATGTCCGCAACATCGGGGTGAACTGGTCGTCGCTTTCCGGTTACTCGATCGGAGCCGGTCCGCTGACCGGAGATTTTACCCGGACCCGCGGGCAAACCGGCAGCGGTGGATCAACCGGCAACATCGGCACTACGGCCGCCTCGACCAACGAAAGGACCGGTGGCACGACCGCCGGGAACACCATCACCGGAACGTCCGGCCAGCAGAGCGCATCCACTACGACGGGCACCGTGACCTCGACCAACGGCACGCCTACCTCCAGCTCAAGCACCGGAAGCACCGGCGGCCTGACCAACAGCACGACAAACACCACCACCAGCGGGGTGACCAACGTCGTGAACAACACCGCCCTCGTCGGCTCGACCAATGCGTTCAATCTCTTGCAATCGTTGGCCAACACCGATGCCACCGCCCGCACCCTGTCCACGGTTTTTTCGGCGGACCAGTTTCGTTTGGTGCTGAGCGCTCTGCAGACGCAGAACAGTATCAAGCTCGTTTCCAATCCGACCATCGTCACGCTCAACAACACGCAGGCCACGATTCTAATCGGCCAAAAATATCCGATCGCCACACCCAATATTACGGGCGGCGCTGCCGGCTCCAATTTGGTCACCTACACGATCACCGAGAAGGATATCGGCATCAAACTCGAGGTCACCCCGCAGGTGAACGCCCGCGGCTTTATCAAGCTCACCGTCAAGCCCACCGTCAGTAGCATTTCGGGCACGGTCACGATCCCGCAGGGCGCGGAGTATCCGATCGTTGCCACTCGCGAAGCGACCACGCAAATTTCCCTGAAGGATGGCTACACGATGGGGATCGGCGGTCTGATCCAAGACACCACCTCGAAGGGCGAGACCAAGGTGCCCATCCTCGGTTCTATCCCCGGGCTCGGCCGTCTCTTCCGTTCCGACACAAAAAACCGCGAGTCCAGCAATCTGATCATATTTATCACGGCCAAGACCGTGAGTGCGGAAGGCGCGCCGGTTGAAGCCCTTTTCAACTCCGACCAAGTAAGGGGGCTCGAAATGCGCCGCGAAGATCTCCCGGGTTACCGAGACGGCAGCGATCCGTTCTTGAAGCCCGCTGATCCCAAGGACGCGAAGAAGTCCCCGTCCAAGAAGTAAAGAAAGGGTCAGCAACCGCCACGTCCGATCCCAGGCCACCCTATGAAATTTTCCCTTCGCATTCTTCTCGCGACCGGGCTCGCGCTCCTCGCTGGCGCAGCTGCTCACGCACAGACCCTCAGTCCCACCGGCATCTCCGCCTCACCGAGTTCGGCGCTCCCGGGCGACTCCGTCACCTTCGCGATCACGGCGAACAACAGCCAGGCCACCCAGTTCGGTCCTGGCGCCACGGCCAATTTCACCGTCGTCTTCACGCATCTCATAACAGGGTCCACCTTCACCGTTGGGCCCGTGTCTCCGGCGCCTACATCGGGTTTCATAGGCCCTGCAGTCGTTGATCCCACGACGGGCCAGAGAACCCCTGGAATAGGCACGTTTACTATCACGTCCCTTCTCCCGACTCAAACCATCGAGGCCGGCAACTACCGCGCCACGGTCACTCTGAATTCCGTTACCCTAGGAACCGTCGGCACGTCCACGTTCAGCGTGGGTGCCTCCGTTCTCACTATCACCGGCCGGCCCGACCTCGCCATCACCCGCCTCGATTATGCCGCCGGCACCACCTACGTGGGGGGGCAGACCCTCGCGATGTCGCTGGACTACGTGAACAACCAAGCGACCAACGGCACGCAAAACGTTCCGTATCGCCCTGGTGTAGGTGGCGCGCCCGCATTCGTGCGCGTCCAAGTCGTCCTCTCCTCTAATCCCGCCTTCGGTGACGCCGACGATTTTCAACTCACGTTCCACGACATCGCCACCTACACCAACGCCAACGGGGCCGCCAACACCATCAGCTGGACCCAACTCCTGCCCGGTAATTTCACCGGCTCCTATTACGTCTTGGCAAAAATCGATAGCCTCAACGCCCTCCCACAAAACGACCCCGCCGCGTTGACCGTCAACGGCAACAACGTCTGGACCGGAAACACCCTCAACCCCGCCGGCA
>Ga0105049_10008872_pt1 | contig 11610 bp, 16 predicted proteins | sample MAT06_FD_78087 | JGI IMG/M metagenome (GOLD analysis project Ga0105049, IMG submission 78087) | Freshwater microbial communities from Lake Fryxell liftoff mats and glacier meltwater in Antarctica - MAT-06 | ecosystem: Environmental > Aquatic > Freshwater > Ice > Liftoff microbial mat | place...
ACGGCGGTGCCCCCACCAGCCCCTTGCCCAACCGGAGGTGGGAAGTGGGACGGAGCCAACCAGAATCGAATCGCGCGCCCTCACCCCGCCGCTGATCGCGGCGACGCTCGACCCGCGCTATGCCGCGAATTTTCAGCCTGACTATCCAGCCTATGAGTAGCGGGGAGAAATTATGGGCACTTCGCGCGTCCGCGTGCTGGTCGGCACCGACGGGAGGGTGAAGGCGGTTGAGGATCTGGTCACGACCAGTCCCGGCTTTTTCACGGAAACCCGCCGCCGCGCGATCAGCAAATGGCGTTTCAAGCCCGCCATGCGCGGCGGCAAGTCCGAGGAAAGCTGGTTCACCATCACCGTGCGGTTCTAGCTGAACGGTTGAAAGTGCAAGGGGGCGAGGCGCAAGGAAGCGTGCCCGCCCCTTGACACTTTACCCGGTTTCGCCCAATGGCGCGCGCTGACGTGGAGCGGCAGCGGATGCGCGCCGCCCTTTTTCGTTTAACCACATGGCAGGGCGGGCAATCGGGTCCGGGCTGCGGCAATTTTAAGGATCAAGGGTCATGGCAAAGCCGACCACCGTCAAAATCCGGCTGGTAAGCACCGCCGACACAGGTTTCTTTTATGTCACGAAAAAGAACCCGCGCACATTGACCGAAAAAATGGTCCAAAAGAAATACGACCCCGTCGTGCGCAAGCATGTCGAGTTCAAGGAAGCGAAGATCAAGTGATGCCCGGCCCCAATCCGTGAAACGGGTTGGGGCGGAAATGCGTCACCCCCCCCCCCGCCGGAGTGGTGGGTGGCGGCAAACCCAAGGGGCGGCACCCCCCCGTTAAGCAAATGCCGCCACGCTTTCGATGAACCGGATCACTGAAATCGGCTTGGAGACATAGGCCTCGGCCCCGGCCGCACGGATCCGGTCCTCGTCGCCTTTACCGGCATAAGCCGTCACCGCCATGATCGGTATGTGCATCAGTGCCGCGTCGACCTTTAGCTGGACGATCAGGTCCATCCCGCTGACGTGCGGCAGCTGAATATCCATGATGATCAGGTCGGGTTCAACCTCCCGCGCGCGGGCCAAACAGTCGCGGCCATCGCGCACGGCATGCGCGGTATAGCCATGCGCGCCGAGCAAGTCGCAGAACAGCCGCAGGTTCAGCTCATTGTCTTCAACAACCAGGATGGTCTTGGCCATGATAATTCACCACTTTCCCGGCTTGCCTCAGCGGAGGGTTTAGGCGAAGCGGAAGCATGAGACAATCGCCGTCGCATCATGGCCTGTCAAAGGCCCTGGAAATGGACACCGCGCTCGCGCTTACCGCGCTCGGCTGGATCTTGGCCGATGAATCGCGCGCAGAGCGGTTGCTGGCGCTGACCGGTTTGACGCCCGATGGTCTGCGCGCGGCATTGGCCCGGCCGGCCACGCTGGCCGCCGTCATGGGTTTTCTGATGGCAAACGAATCGGACCTTGTGTCCTGCGCCGCCGCCATCGATAGCGACCCCGCCGCACTGGCCGCGGCCGCCGCGCGACTCGACGTAGCGGCGCTATAAGGACAAAAATGACTCGCCCGCTGATCATTACCGACTGTGACGAAGTGCTGATGCACATGGTTGTGCCGTTCGCGGCGTGGGTCGATGCCGAACATGGCATCGAATTCCGCATCGAGGACGCAAGCTTTGCAGGCGCGCTTAAGCGCAAGGAGTGCGGGACCCCGCTGGAGGCGCTTGAGGTCTGGCCGCTGCTCGATGCATTCTTCACGCACCAAATGCCCCGCCAGACGCCGATTCCCGGCGCGCTGTCCGCCATGGCCGCGCTGGCCGAGGTGGCCGATATTGTCGTGCTAACCAATGTTGGCCCCGAACATCAGGCGCGGCGGGTGGACCAGCTGACAGCGCTGGGCCTTCATGTCCCGGTGATCGGCAGCCGCGGCGGCAAGGGCGAACCCGTTGCCGCGTTGATTGCGCAGCGCCAGCCTTCGGTCACGGTGTTCATCGACGATCTGGCGCAGCACCACAGCTCGGTCGCCGAACATGCGCCTGATGTGTGGCGGCTGCACATGGTTGGCGAACCGGTGATCGCCGACAAGATCAAGACCGCCCGCGCCGCCCACGCCCGCATTGACGATTGGGCAACGGCGCAAGACTGGATCGCCGCACGCTTGCTGGCGGGAGTGCCCGCCCCCGCCGTCGAAATCGCCTGAAAGGACCGTAAATGACCGAAGTAGCCGACCGCCTGGCCGCACTGGGGATCACCCTGCCTGCCCCGGCAGCGCCCGTTGCAGCCTATGTTCCCACCGTCGAACATGGTGGCCTGATCCATATCAGCGGGCAATTGCCCTTCCACGCTGATGGCAGCTGGGTGACCGGGCGGCTGGGCGATGATGTCGACCTGGCCGGGGGACAGGAAGCCGCGCGGCTGTGTGCCATCATGCTGATCGCACAAATTGGCGCGGCGCTGGGCGGTGATTTTGCACGGGTCATGCGCATCATCAAACTGGGCGTGTTCGTCAGCAGCAGTCCCGCTTTCACCGATCAGCCGCAGGTCGCCAATGGCGCATCTGAGCTGATGGTGGCCGTGTTGGGCGACATTGGCAAAGACGCCCGCAGCGCCGTCGGCGGCGCCGTCCTGCCGCGCGCGGCGGCGGTGGAAATCGACGCCATCGTTGCAGTGCACCCAACGTAAAGCGTACCACAATGGCCGATTATATCTTCGTCCGCCCCGCACAAGCGGGGATCCGTCTCCCACCGGCAATTTGGAGCCGTCAGGGGCTGGATTCCCGCCCGCGCTGGGCAGACGAAGTGATTTAGAGCCGCATGTCCCTGTCCTTGCGCATCGGCAGCGGCGTCGCGGACGTCCCGGCGGCGGCGTGGGATGCGCTGCATGATGGCGGCAATCCTTTTGTCTCCCACGCCTTCCTCGCCCTGCTTGAAACCTCGGGCAGCGTCGGGCCTGGCACAGGGTGGCAGCCAGCCCCGCTGTTGATAGAGGATGAAGGTGGCGCGCTGCTTGCTGCTGCGCCTGCTTATGTAAAAGGACACAGCCAGGGGGAATATGTGTTCGACCACAGCTGGGCCGATGCCTGGGCGCGCGCAGGCGGCGATTATTATCCCAAGCTGCAGATCGCTGTCCCGTTCACACCGGTACCTGGCCCGCGTCTGTTGGGACGCGATGCGGACGCACTGGCGCTGTTGCTGAACGGCGCAACGGCGGTGGTGCGCGGCAATGGTCTGTCGTCCGCTCACGCCACATTTATCGCGCCGGACCAGCTTGCGCGTTTCAGCGATGCCGGCTGGTTGCCGCGCCGCGACATCCAGTTTCATTTTGCCAATCCTGGCTACCGCGATTTTGACGATTTCCTGTCCACGCTCACTGCGGCGCGGCGCAAACAGCTGAGAAAGGAACGCGCGCGCGCCGCCGACGGCCTGCGTATCGAGAATCGCAGCGGCGCCGAACTGACCCCAGCTGACTGGGATGCGATGTGGCATTTTTATCAGGACACCGGCGCACGCAAATGGGGCCAACCCTATCTGACCCGCGCCACTTTCGCCGCGCTCGCCGATACCATGGCCGACCAGATTATCATGTCGCTGGCGTATGACGGCGAAACGGCAGTGGCAGGCGCGATGCATTTTGTTGGGGCCGACACGCTATATGGCCGATACTGGGGCACACGGCGGGATATTCCGTTTCTGCATTTCGAACTATGCTATTATCAGGCAATCGACATCGCCATCGCGTGCGGCCTGAAAAGTGTCGAGGCTGGGGCGCAGGGTGGGCACAAGCTTGCCCGTGGCTATGCCCCCGTTGCGACCTGGTCAGCGCACTACATTGCCGATCCGGGCTTTCGCCGCGCCGTCGCCGAATTTTTGGAGCGCGAACGCGCCGCCGAAGCGGTGGAAGCCGACTGGCTGGCCCAGCATTTGCCGTTTCGAAAGGCATAGGGGCAATTCCCGAATCGCCAAACTCCGGGCGCCGTGCACTGGTCGAAAAGCTGTAAGCCCGGTCCGAACAGTCCAACGGGATTTCAGGTCAGGCCGCATAGCGCTGAATCACTGGGCGCCGCGCTGTTTCATCCAGCCAGGCCCGCGCTTGGCGCTGGGCCTCAGCAATTTCATCACGGCTCATTTCTTCGGACACATCGGCGCGGCACAGCTGGCCTTCGCGGTTGCCGCCCAGCGCCGCCAGGTTGAACCATTTATGCGCTTGGACAAGGTCAACATCGACCCCGCCGCTGCCGGTCGAAAAGGCGATACCGAGATCAAAATAGGCCCCCGCGTCGCCGCGTGCGGCATCGGCCAGACGGCTTTCGATCAGAAACTCTGCGCTCTTTATGCTGTTGGCCATTTGGCATCCCCCAAGGCCCGAACAAACCGGGCTGTGAGGGCCAGATTTGCCGTTCGTGGTCAACAAAAGGTTAACGATCTCACCGGAAAAGCAAATTAAGACGTTATATACATGAAATAAAACAATTTTATTTGTTAGCAATCGGCCAGTTATCGATCAAGCGCGTGCGTCCAATGCGCGCCGCAGCGAGCAGGCGGGCGGGTTCGTGCCAGATATCCAGCCGTTCCAGCGTCCCTGCATTGGCCAGCGCAAGATAGTCGATGCTGTCAAATCCGCCCGCTATTATCCTGGCTTTCGCCGTGGCCAGGGTGGTCGCAACCGCTTCACCAGACGCAATGGCGCGCGCCGCCGTCTGTAACGCCGCTGGCAAGGCCGCAGCCGCCTGCCGCTGCCCGGGCGTCAGATACGCATTGCGCGATGAACGCGCGAGCCCATCGGCCTCGCGCACGATTGCCACGCCGTGCACTTCGACCGGCAAATCCAGATCGGTCGTCATCCGCCGGATCACTGCCAGCTGCTGCCAATCCTTTTCCCCGAACAGCGCAAGGTCCGGCTGCACCTGATTAAACAGCTTGGCCACAACCGTCGCCACCCCGTCAAAATGACCGGGGCGTGCAGCCCCGCAATAATCGTCACCCAAACCGGCGACATGGATATGGCTGGCATGCCCCGCCGGATACATGGCGGCGGCATCGGGGGCCCACAAGATCGCGGCCCCCGCTTGGACCAACAGCGCAGCGTCGCGGGCCTCATCACGCGGATAGGCAGCGAAATCCTCGTTCGGTCCAAACTGGGTAGGGTTGACGAAGATCGACACGGCGACGTGGGTTGCCAGGCGCCGCGCCGCGGCCACCAGCGCAAGATGGCCGTCGTGCAGCGCCCCCATCGTCGGAACCAGCGCCAGCGTATCCCCGCGCTGTCGCAGATGACGCGCCGCTGGCCGCAGCGCGGCGATGTCACGGATGATTTGCACGGCCCCGTCCGCTCCTCTAATGACCACGGTCACAGTCCAACCCGGCGGGCGTTTCTTACCCCCGTGACCAGCAAAGCTGCAATGCCCATGAACACTGGAAGTCCGCATGTCATCCTGTTTGCCAATGAAAAAGGTGGAACGGGCAAATCGACGTGCGCAGTGCATTTTGCGGTCGCACTGACATCAATGGGCTGGCGCGTGTCGGGCATCGACCTTGATTCGCGTCAGCGCACCTTTCACCGTTATCTGGAAAATCGCCAGCGGACGGCGGCGCGGCGTGATATCGATTTGCCGACCCCGCGCTTTGACGTGTTCAAGGGCGATTCGATTGCGGCGCTGGATAACCAGTTTAATGCCCTGTCGCACGACTGCGACTATCTGGTTATCGACACGCCTGGCCGCGACGACAAATTCACGCGCTATCTGGCCAGCCGCGCCGACACGCTGGTCACCCCGATCAACGATAGTTTCATCGATTTCGACCTGATCGGCGAGGTGGACCCCGAGGATTTCCGGGTTATCCGGCCCAGTTTCTATTCTGAACTTATCTGGGACACGCGCAAGGCCCGCGCCAAGGCCGATGGCCGCACCATCGACTGGGTCATCCTGCGCAACCGGCTGCAACATGTCGAGGCGCGCAACATGCGCCGTGTCGGCGAGGCGCTGGACCAGCTTGCCCGCCGCGTCGGTTTTCGGGTCATCCCGGGGTTGGGCGAGCGCGTTATCTACCGCGAGCTGTTCCCCGCTGGGCTGACCCTGCTCGACAAGGCGCATCTGGGCGGGCTTGCCGTCGCGCACGTGGTGGCGCGGCAGGAATTGCGTGAGGCGCTGGCTGGTCTCAACCTGCCCCAGCACGAACGCATGCACCCCGATGGCGACCTGTTCGCCCCACCGGTGGCGGTGGATTAAAGCAGCGCCGTCAAAATCGCGCCAAACTGCAACAGCGCAATCAGCGCGGCCTCGCACCACAGCAGGACATCGGGGCGTTCGGTTTTGACCATGAAACCACGATATCCGCATCAGCGCCGCGCTCCAGACCCGGACTGCTCCGCATTGACACCGCTCTGCTGCGCAAAGCAAAAATCCTGCCAGATTGACCGCGCCCGCGCCGCTGGGGTAACGCACGCTTAACCTTCCATCAGGCAGCAACGATTTACATGGCCGATACAATGATCAACGACCCCCATCACAGCGCCGCCACCCACGGTGTGGCCGAGAATGTCGCGCACGCGCATGACGATGCGATACGCGGCAACGGTCTGGCCGTGATCAGCATCGCCAAAAGCTATGACAAGCGCGTTGTCCTGTCCGATGTCTCGCTGTCGGTCGCCAGGGGCGAGGTCGTCGGCCTGCTTGGTCCCAATGGCGCGGGCAAGACCACCTGTTTCTATTCGATCATGGGTCTGGTCCGTCCCGACGCCGGGCGCATCATGCTGGACGGGGCCGACATTACAAAACTGCCCATGTATCGCCGGGCGATCCTTGGCCTTGGCTATCTGCCCCAGGAAACGTCGATTTTTCGCGGGCTGACCGTGGAACAGAATATCGCTGCCGTGCTCGAACTGAGCGAACCCGACAAGGCCGCGCGGATTGAAAAGCTGGAAAAACTGCTCGACGAATTTGGCTTGGCACGTCTGCGCAGATCGCCGGCAATGGCGCTGTCGGGTGGGGAACGGCGGCGCGCCGAAATCGCGCGCGCGCTGGCCGCAGACCCCTCGATCATCCTGCTCGATGAACCTTTTGCCGGAATCGACCCGCTTTCGATTGGCGATATCCGCGATCTGGTCGCGGATCTGAAAACGCGCGGCATCGGCGTGCTGATCACCGATCACAATGTTCGCGAGACGCTTGAGCTCGTCGATCGCGCCTGCATCATTTATGATGGCCAGGTGCTGCTGGCGGGGTCGCCCGCCGAACTGGTCGCCGATGCCGATGTCCGCCGCCTTTATCTGGGTGAGGGCTTTTCGCTGTGAGCCGCACCGCGCCTTGTTGGTAGCGTTGCACTAAACCTGTGGCGCTTGGGCCCCGTCTTGACCTTCGTCAGTCACAATCGCTGGTGATGACGCCGCAGTTGCAGCAGGCGATCAAGCTGCTGGCGCTGTCTAATCTGGAACTCGAAGATTATCTTGCCGACGCACTCGCCGCTAACCCGTTACTGGAAATTGACGGCACGGCCGACGCGGAACCGAGCAGCAACACTGCTGCTGATCCGTTCATTGAACCTGCCGCGGCCGCGCCGCCCGCATCCGGTGGCACGGATACTGCGCTTGCGAGCGATGCCCCAACACACGATGACCGCGATGTCGATTACAGCGCCGAGACCTTTCACCACGACAGCTTTTCAGACAGCGTCAGCGGCAATGGTGGCGACAACCAAGGCATCGATTTCGATGGGTTCGCTTGCCCGGAAGGCAGCCTGTGCGACCATCTGCTGCGCCAAGCGGGCGAACGCTTTGACGGTATCGACCGCATGGTTGCCGAACAGATTATCGGCCTGATCGACGAATCGGGCTATTTGCGGACCAGTATCGCTGAACTGGCCGACCGGCTGGGCGTACCGCGCGCGCAGGTGGCGACCCTGCTAGCCGAAGTGCAGCGGTTCGATCCCAGCGGTGTCGGCGCGCGCGATCTGGCCGAATGTATCGCGATTCAGGCGCGTGAGGCCGACCGGTATGATCCAGCGATGGCGACGCTGATCGCCCACCTCGACCTGTTGGCCAAGGGCGCGCTGCCCCAGTTGCGGCGCATCTGCGGGGTCAATGAGGAAGACATGGCCGACATGATCCGCGAATTGCGCGGCTATGATCCCAAACCCGGCCTGCGTTTTGGCACCAGCAGCGCCGACCCGGTCGTGCCCGACCTGTTTGTGCGCGCGGTGAAGGCAGGCTGGGCAATCGAGATTAACGGCGCGACTTTGCCCCGCCTGCTTGTCAATCGCCGCTATTATACCGAACTGGTTAAGGGCGCGGCCGCGAAAAACCGGTCCTGGCTGTCTGAACAGCTCGCTGATGCCAACTGGCTGGTGCGCGCCCTTGACCAGCGCCAGCGCACTATCGTCAAGGTCGCCGCCGAAATCGTCAAACAACAGGAAGGGTTTTTCCAGCGCGGCGTCAGCGCCATGCGCCCGCTGACCCTGCGCCAGGTGGCCGAAGCCATTGGTATGCACGAATCGACCGTCAGCCGGGTAACCAGCAACAAATATCTGTCCTGCGCGCGTGGGTGCTTTGAGCTTAAATATTTCTTCTCCAGCGGTATCGCGGCGACCGATGGCGGCGGGGCCGCGTCGGCCGAAGCGATCAAAAGCCGCATCGCCAAGCTGATCGAGGGAGAGGTCGGCACGGCGATCCTGTCCGACGACGCCATCGCGGCGCTGTTGGCAAAGGAAGGACATGATATCGCGCGCCGCACAGTGGTGAAATATCGTGAAGCCATGGCGATCGGTTCATCGGTGCAAAGACGGCGGCAAAAGGCGCTGGCCGGTTGACTTTTCTTCCTCACCCCCATAACTGCGCCGCTTCGCGTGCAACGCCAAAGATTTGGACAGACCCATGAAGATTCGCAACAGCCTGAAATCGCTCAAAGGCCGCCACCGGGACAACCGCGTGATTCGCCGTCGCGGCCGGACCTATGTCATCAACAAGACCAATCGCCGGTTCAAGGCGCGCCAGGGCTGATGCCGCTGGCCGGGGCCGTTATGTGCTCTGCCAAATCATGTTGAAAAGCCTCACGCCGTCGGAGAGTTCCGGCGGCGCTTCCGCGCGTATGGCGCAAGTCGCCTGCGCGGGAATAACGAAGGTGGGACTGGCGATTCGGAGCGGTGCCTGATTTCATGATTCCCCGCTGCGTCATCTTTGATGTCGGCAAAGTGTTGTTCCAGTGGGACTTGCGCCACCTGTTTGCCAAACTCATCACCGACGAAGGCGAACTCCAGTGGTTTGTCACGCATGTCGTCACCCCCGAATGGCATTTTCAGCACGACGCGGGCCGCCCGATTGCGGATATGGTGGCGGAACGCACGGCGGAGTATCCCCAGTACGCCGCGCTGATCGACGCCTATGCAATGCGCTTCAACGAAACGATCCCGGGGCCGGTGCCCGGCAGTCTGGAGCTGGTCGAGCGCCTGCACGCTGCGGGCGTGCCGCTGTTCGCCATCACCAATTTCGGCCATGAATTCTGGCAAGGTTTCCGCCCGACTCAGCCAATTTTCAAACGGTTTCAGGGCATTATCGTATCAGGCACCGAGAAGGTGATGAAGCCTGACCCCGCGATTTACCGCCTCGCGATCGAACGGTTCGGGGTCGACCCGGCGGGGGCCATTTTTGTTGATGATGTCGCTGCCAATGTATCCGGAGCTGAATCCGTTGGAATTGCGGGACATCATTTCGACGGAGCGGCGATGCTTGAACGCGATTTGGTCGCGCGCGGCTATCTAGTTGACTGACCGAAGCGGAGCACAAGGCGCCGCGTTGTCGTGATGTTGGCGACAAAGCTTCCGTCGGCCTGCGCCCGGAGATCAGCGATACCGAACGGACTGATGATTCCTGCGCGCGCCAGACCTGCCTTGGGGTCGAGGCCGATCAGCGTCAGGGGCGCGTCGGTGCGTTGCATTGCAGTCCCGAAATAGGCGCGCATCACTGGATGCTGTACAGCAGTCCCAATGCATAATCCAAGCTCGATATGAAAGTGGACGGTGCCCTCGACTGCGGCATCGCCGAAAGTCCCGCTATACCGTTGCGCGCCGACAGGGCACGCGGCAGCCGCCAGCCCTGCGGGTACGGGTCGGAACGGGGCCGCAATCATCTGTGCCGTGGGTTCGATCCGCGATACCAATTCGGAGTTCGACAACAGGCTGACCGCCATCCGTTCGCTACGCCACAACCCCACCGTGCTTCGCGCGCCAAGGGCAATGCCGCTGTGGTGGAAGAAGGGTGCACCATCGGTGTCGCGTCCGATGCGCCAACCGAAACCGACGACATAGTCCGAATTGCTAGCAGGCTGCCCGTCGTTGAGCAGTTTCGGCACTAGCATGGCATCAAAGGATTCCGGGCGCACGATCGTCCCGTCGATCATCTGTCCGGCAAAGGTTGCGACCGCACCTGGCGTGCCACTCAGTCCCCCACCTCCCCATGAATAGCTGAAGTCGTGCTGCGGCATTTCGATAACGCGCCCCTGGTCGAACCCGTAGGCGTGCGAGGCGTCGGCGTCGCCGCTATAGGTCGCGTCGGCGCGGATCTTAAGTTCAGGGACCAGTTCCTGTGTCACATAATCGGTGAACGGACGTCCGGCACGCTCCTCGACCAGCGCGCCGAGCAGCGTGTAGCCCCAGGACGAATAGCTATAGGCGGCGCCGGGCGGGCGGAGCAGGTCGCGTTTGGCGAAGATGGCGACCGCTGCGCGCCCATTGGGATAGTGCGCCGTACCGCGATTCACGTCGGCGTCCTGATAATGTGGCAGCCCTGATACATGCGCTGCGAGATCGCGCGGCGTTATTGCGGGCCAGCGGGCGCCGAGCCATGGCAATTGCCGGTGCACAGGCATGTCGAGGTCAACCCGCCCCTGTTCGGCCAGCTTGGCCGCTGCGGTGACCGTGAACAGCTTTGATACGCTGGCTAGACGGAACAGCGTGTCCCGCGTGACAGGTGCGCCCCGCTCGATGTCGCGCAACCCGCTTGAACCCTCCCAGACGATTTCGCCGTCCTGCCACACCGCCGCGCCCATGCCGGGGACACCCGTCGCGTCACGCAGGCTGTCAAGCATCTGCTGAGCGATCGCTGACGGTTCAGGCTGAGCTGCAGCAGGCGGTGTGGCACACGCCAATACGCCGACGAGCAGCGTCGATGCGCGAATAGACATGGATAACCCTCCCTATTGGTCAAGGACGACGCAGATCAGTGTCAAATGTCTCAGAACTTTGCCAACATATCGCGAAAGGCCGCAGCGGTGCCCTTATTTTTCGACCCCCAGCTGCGTCAGCACAAAGGCGAACTCCTCTGCATCCTCGCGCAATGACGCCCAGCGGCCCGATTTGCCGCCATGACCAGCGCCCATGTTGGTGCGTAGCAGCAATAGCGCGTCGTTGGTGCGGGTGGCGCGTAGGTTTGCAACCCCTTTGGCTGGTTCCCAATAGGTCACGCGGGGATCGTTGAGGCCCGCCGACACCAGCATCGGCGGATAGGTTTGCGCCCGGACATTCAGATAGGGATCATAGGCACGGATATAATCGAACGCGGCCTTGTCGGTGATCGGAGTGCCCCATTCCGGCCATTCGCCAGGCGTCAGCGGCAGTGTTTCATCGGTCAT
>Ga0105049_10008873_pt1 | contig 11609 bp, 10 predicted proteins | sample MAT06_FD_78087 | JGI IMG/M metagenome (GOLD analysis project Ga0105049, IMG submission 78087) | Freshwater microbial communities from Lake Fryxell liftoff mats and glacier meltwater in Antarctica - MAT-06 | ecosystem: Environmental > Aquatic > Freshwater > Ice > Liftoff microbial mat | place...
GTGCTGAGCGGGCCGTGCTGAGCGGGCCGTGCTGAGCGGGCCGTGCTGAGCGGGCCGTGCTCAGCGGGCCGTGCTCAGCGGCCGTGCTCAGCGGCCGTGCTCAGCGGGCCGTGCTCAGCGGCCGTGCTCAGCGGCCGTGCTCAGCGGGCCGTGCTCAGCGGCCGTGCTCAGCGGGCCGTGAAAGGCCGTCCCTCCGCCGCGCGTCCGCCGCCCTCCTTGCAGCGCAAGCGCGCGCTCCGCCTCGCGACGGGACTTTCAGAGCGGCCTGCTAGAGTGCCGCGGATGGTCGTCTTCCGTGCACCGCGCCGCGGCGATCTCCTGTTGGAGGCGCGCGGCCTCGTCAAGGCGTACCGCGGCCGGCGCGTGGTCGACGGCGTTCAGTACCACGTGGCCGCCGGCGAAATCGTCGGCCTGCTCGGTCCGAACGGCGCCGGGAAGACCACGAGCTTTCGGATGACGGTCGGGCTCGTGCTGCCCGACGCGGGCACCGTGATGCTGAACGGCGCGGAGTGCACGCGCCTGCCGATGTTCCGCCGCGCGCGCCTCGGCATGGGTTATCTGCCGCAGGAAGCGAGCATTTTTCGGCGCATGAGCGTCCGCGACAACCTGCTCGCCGTGCTCGAGACGATGCCCTTCACCCGCCGAGAGCGAAAGCTCGAGGCCGAACGGCTCATGGGCGAGCTCGAGCTCACGCGCCTCGCGCGGAACATGGCCGACACGCTCTCCGGCGGTGAGCGTCGGCGCCTCGAGATGTGTCGCGCGCTGGCTACGCGGCCGACGATCCTGCTCCTCGACGAGCCCTTCGCCGGCGTCGATCCCATCAACGTGCAGGAGATCCAAGGACTCGTGCGACAGATGCGCGAGAAGGACCTCGGCATCCTCATCACCGATCACAACGTGCGCGAGACCCTGCAACTGACCGACCGCGCGGCGATCATCCACGAGGGCCGCATCCTGCGCGAGGGCACGTCGGCCGAGCTCGTCAGCGACAAGCGTGTGCGCGAGGTCTACCTCGGGCACAGCTTCGACGCGCCCGTGGGCGAGGGCGGCCCCGTGAGCCCCGACGAAGAGCGCGAATTGTTCGGACCCGACTCCACCCGGCCGCAGTGACCGCAGGCACAGCACGCGGCCCGACCGATCTCGTACGCGGTCAGCCCCAGGAACTGCTTACGGTGCCTGGCTAACTTCACGCGTGTTGGCCCAATTCTGGGCCAACACGCGTGAAGTTAGCCAGGCACCGTAAGCAGCAGTTCGCGGGTTCAGGCGATGTCGTAGCGCTTCAGCTTGCGGTACATCGTGCTCTTGCCGAGCTTGAGCAGGTGCGCGGCGGCGAGCTTGTTCCCCTCGCATTGCGCGATCGCGCGCAGGAGGGCGTGCTTCTCGTAGAGCTGGAGGCTGACCGGTTCGCCCGCGGGGATGTCCCACGGTTGTGGGGCGTGCGCCAGGCGCGGCATCGGTGTGATCTCGCGCGTGGGCAACCCGGGAACCGAGTGCGTGCCCGCCGCGGAATCGGTGCGCGGCGGAGGGCGCGGGGAGAGCTCGCCCTGCACGCCCGGAGTCGCGTGATCGCGAACCAGGCGCGGCAGGTCTTCGAGCGTGACGGCGGGAGCGCGCGCACGACTGCACGCGCGCTCGAGGCACGACTCGAGCTCAGTCAGGTTGCCCGGCCAGGTATGCTCGCGGAGCGCCGCCAGCGCGGATGGGCTCAACGACTCGACTCCGCGGCCGCCCCCGAAGCGCCGCACGAACGCCACCGCCAGTTCCTCCAGGTCGCCCGGTCGATCCGCGAGCCGCGGCAGCTCGATCGCGTGGCGCGCGAGGCGCTCCCACAGATCCGGCAGGAATCGGCCCTCGGCGACCGCGGCGTCGAGCGCGCCGGTGGTCGACGCGATCAGGCGGACCTCGAGGCGTTCGCCGCGCTGCGATCCGCGGCGCTCGACCTGGCCGGTCTCGAGGAAGTGCAGAACGCGCGCCTGCAGCGCGAGCGGGAGCTCCCCGATCTCTTCGAGGACCAGCGTCCCGTCGTGCGCGAGGTGGAGATGGCCCGGGCGCTCGATCGTCGAGGCCGTGCGCGCCACGCCGAACAGCTCGGCCTCCAGATGTTCCTCGGCGTGCGCGCCGCAGCGCAGCTCGATCAACGGACCGACCGAGGTGCCCGACCAGTGGATCGTGCGCGCGAGGCGGCCGCGGCCCGACCCGCGCTCGCCACGCAGCAGCACGGGTTCGTGATGCCCGGCCGCGTGCGCCGCGTCCTCGCGCAACTTGACCGCGAGCGGGCTCGCGCCGAGCAGTCCCCAGGGTCGGAAGATCTCGCGCGCGGCCTCGGTGATCGTGGCCGCCTCCGCCCGCGGCAGCGACGGCTCCTGGACGCGCAACGCCTCGCCCGCGATCCGGCGCCGCACGCCGTCGTGCAACTCGACGATGCGCAGCGGCGGGCCGCTGTCGCGCGCCTGCGCCAGGAGCGGCACGACCACGGCGGTCATCGGGCGCGCTGGCCGGCCGCGTCGCGCGGGCAGGTCGAAGCGCAGACCTTCGCGCGCCTCGACGCGCGCGTCGCGCACGAAGGCCTCGAGCCCGCTGGCCGGGATCAGGCTGCCGAGGGGCGCACCCTCGACGCGGCTGCCGAGCAATTCGCACGCGCCGCGGTCGGCGTGGCGCACGAGGCCCTCCGCGTCGACGATGAGCACGCCGTCGGGGCGACCACCCGCGAGTTCGCGCAGCGCCGCGAGTTGCTCGACGCCCAGCGTCGGCTCGCTATCGGGACGCTCCGCCTGCGCTCCGCGTCGAGCCGGCGCGGGCGAGGGGCGCGCGTCCGCGCCAGTGCCCGGCGCCGCGGACGCGGACTTCGCGGCCGTGAGCGCCTGGACGAGGCTGTGCAATTCCTCGAGCCGCGCGCGCTGGCGCGCGAGCCCGCGCAGCACGTGCTCGAGCGCCGGCAGATCCGGCCGAGCGACGAACGCGTCGCACCCGGCTTCGTACGCGCGCACCATCTCGTCCTCGCCCGCGACATCGTCGACGTACATCACGACCGGCACGAGCGCGAGCTCGGGGATCGCCTCGAGGCGACGGCAGACCTCGCACCCGTCGACCCCGGTGGAGAGCCGGGCGTGGACGAGGATGGCGTCGAAAGCGCCCGCGCGAGCTTCGCTCAGGCCGCGCGCGCCATTTTCGGCGACCACGATTTCGAATCCGCCTTCACTGAGGCGGCTACGCAGGACCAGGCGACGGCCTGAGTCCTCGTCGATGACGAGCAATCGACCCATGGAGGTTCCTCGAGAGCAGGCGTGCAGCGGGCGTGCACGTTGCGAAGGATGGCGATGCGTCGGGAAGGCGACGACGGACCGCACACTGTCCGAGGGCCGAGACTACGGCCGGAGGCGCGGCGTGAGAAGCACCGCCATGGGCTCTCTTTGGAAATCGTGATCTCGGCGCGCGGGCCGTGGATCGCAGCGCGCGGATCGACGCCCCCCTCTCGGGAGGGCGCGCTGGTGGGCGATGAGGGATTCGAACCCCCGGCTTCCTCCATGTAAGGGAGGCACTCTACCGCTGAGTCAATCGCCCGGAGCGTAGCGCGCTCTGGCCCGCTATCCTGCCGCGCCCGATCGATGCCGGCGAGTCCATATTCCCGGCCAGCTCGCTCCTCACCTCGGACCTCACTCCCCACACCTCCTCCATGCGCATCGCCGTCGTCGGAACGGGCTACGTCGGCCTCGTCGCGGGCACTTGCTTCGCCGAGAGCGGAAATTCTGTCGTTTGCATCGACATCGACCAGGCCAAGGTCGACGGCCTGAAGCGCGGCGTCGTGCCGATCTACGAGCCGGGGCTCGAGGAGCTCCTGGAGCGCAACGTCCGCGACGGGCGCCTCTCGTTCACGACGAGCTACGCCGAGGGCATCCAGCGCGCCGAGGTGATCTTCATCGCGGTTGGCACCCCCCCCGGGGATGACGGCGGCGCGGACCTCAAGTACGTGTTGAGCGCGGCGCGGGAGATCGGTCGCCACCTCACCGGCTACGCGGTCGTCGTCGACAAATCGACTGTGCCCGTCGGGACGGCGAAGAAGGTCTCGGCCGCGCTCCGCGAGACCACGCAGCAACCCTTCGACGTGGTCAGCAACCCGGAGTTCCTGAAGGAGGGCGCGGCGATCGACGACTTCCTGAAGCCGGACCGCGTCGTCATCGGCTCCGAGTCGAAGCGCGCGGCCGAGGTCATGGAGGAGCTCTACGCGCCCTTCGTGCGCACGGGCAACCCGATCCTGCACATGGACGTCGCGTCGGCAGAGCTGACCAAGTACGCCGCGAACGCGATGCTCGCCACGCGGATATCGTTCATGAACGAGATCGCCAACATCTGCATGAAGGTCGGCGCCAGCATCGACCACGTGCGCAAGGGCATCGGCTCGGACGCGCGCATCGGTTCGCGCTTCCTGTTCGCGGGCGTCGGTTACGGCGGCTCGTGCTTCCCGAAGGACGTGCAGGCCATCGTGCGCACGGCGGCCGAGATGGGGTACGACTTCCAGATCCTGAAGGCCGTCGAGGCGGTCAACGAGAAGCAGAAGCACCTCCTGGTCGAGATGGTGCAGAAGCATTTCGGGAAGGATTTGAAGGGCAAACGGATCGCGGTCTGGGGACTCGCGTTCAAACCGAACACGGACGACATGCGCGAAGCGCCGGCCGTCGTCGTCATCGAGGGCCTGCTCGCCGCCGGGGCGAAGGTCACGGCCTACGACCCCGAGGCCGTCCCCGAGTGCAAGAAGCGCCACTTGGGCGATCGCATCGACTACGCCGAGATGCCGATGGCGGCGCTCGACGGCGCGGACGCGCTGGTCCTCGTCACGGAGTGGAACGAGTTCCGCCGACCGGATTTCGAGGCGGTGAAGAGCGCGATGAAGACGCCGGTCGTCTTCGACGGCCGCAACATCTACCCGCGCGCCACGCTCGAGCGGCTCGGGTTCACTTACTACGGAATCGGCTGCTGAAGGTCCGGAGTCAGGCTTTCCTCCGCCGTTGCCCTCCGGCTCTGCTCCGTCGCACGGCGCCGGAGCCGAGCCGGAGGAGAACGGCGGAGGAGAGCCTGACTCCCGACCGTCAGCCCGGCCTGGCCTTCCCGCCCTCCTTCTTCTCGCGCTCGCGCTTCTCGACGGCGCGCGCGAGCTCCTCCACAGCGCGCATGCCGGCGAGCGCCGCTTGCACGCGCTCGCCCAGGCGCGATTCCTCCTGCGCGGCGTCGGCGAGCTTCTCGCGGCAGCGTTCGAGCACGCCGGCGGCGCCTTCGAGGTCCGCGCGCGTCACGAGCTCCTGCGCCCACAGGTCATAGGCGCGGATGCGGTCGAGCGGGTCGTCGCCCTGGTCCGCGACGCGCGTCCAGGTGCGCAGCGCGTCGTCCGCGCGACCGAGATCCGCGAGCACGCGTCCGGTCCACAGCGAAGCGTCGTCGCGCTGGCCCGGTGCCGACGACGGGTCGGCGATGACGGCCTCGTACGCCGAGAGAGCCTCGGACAGGCGCTTCGAGCGTCGCTCCATGTGGCCGAGCTCCAGCGCCGCGCGCACGCGCCAGGGCGTCCCCGCGCCGCGCTCGCGCGCGAGGGCGAAGTCGGCTCGCGCGGACTCGACATCGCCGGAGAGCCGCATGAGGTCCGCCCGGCGGAACGCGGCCTCGGCGCACTCGGGCGAGTCGCTCGGAAAGTGCTCGCGTACCGCGCGGTACGCCGCCGCGGCCCGCGCGCGCGCGTCCGTGCGCGCGGCGGCGTCGACGCCCCGCAGTCCGCGTCGGAGTTCGTCGGCGGAATCGAGCTGCGCGCGCGCGGATTCGAGCTTTCGGACCGACGGCGCGGCCTCGCGCTCGAGCGGCGTCGCCGCGGACGATACGGCAGTCGAGGACGCGCTCGCGCACAGCGGCAGAGCACACAGAAGTTGGATCCACATCACGACGGACCTCCGGCGCGTCGTTGCGCGCCGTCATGGGGCTTCATCCGCGGCCGCGTCCGGACGCCCACTGCGTCCGGGACCGACCCGGGTTCGATCGACGGGCCGTCGGTGACCGGCCAGCCGAGTTCGTCGTCGAGCGCGAAGCGCTGGAGCAGCGCACGCGTGAGCCGCCGGCGCGCGCGAAACACGCGGTGCTTCGGCGGCAGCGCGCGTCCCGCGTCGCGCACACGGTCTGCCGCGGTTCGCGCTGGCGCCGCATCGAAGTACCAGGCCGACAACGCGCCGCGGTCGTCGGGCTCGAGGCACGAGATCGCCGCGTCGAGGTGGCCGAACGCCGCCGAACGCTCGACCACGACCCCGGACAGCTCGATCCACGCGTCCGTGGGCGCGTCTCCAGGGATCTCCTCGCGGCCTTCGAGCCCGTCGAGCACGCGCTCGTCCGCGTCCGCGCGCGGCAGGCGGGACTCGCGGCGGCGGCGATCGCGCAGCACGTTCAGCGCGATGCGCAGGATCCATGGGCGCAGCCGCGACGGATCGACGAGGTGCAGCCGAAAGCGCGCCGCACGCAAGAGCGTCTCCTGCGCCGTGTCCTCGATCTCCGCGTCGTCGCGCAGAAATCGACCGAGGTAACCCACGACGAGCGGTCGCAGGTCGCACAGTCCGTTCCAACTCGTCGTATCTCGCTGCAGGGGTCGCACGTGGTTCCTCGGCTCTCGGGGCGCAGGCGAGGAGGAGACGCGCGAATGACCATCCACGCCGATTCCACGAGACGTCGTGGGTCGCGGTCGCGGCTTGGCCCGGTGCACGGAGCGGGGAGCACGGGCGCGCGCTCGAGGCTCGGACGCGGGCGATTTCCGCGTACGCACGCCGGACAGCCGCGCGCGTGCGCTGCGACGCGGATCAACGCTGCGCGTGCTGGGTGAAAGCTGCGCGGCGACTCCGCGATTCACCGACCGGTGCGAATCCGGTCGCGGCCTACCCCGACTCGCGCACGGGCGCGCGCGCGGACGAAAGTCTTGCTCCGACGCCTCGGAACGCTTCCGCTGTGGAAAACGCGCGCGCGAGCGTCAGCCGACGACCATCGAACGCCGCAGCTCCGCGGCTTGCGAATCGCCGACGAGCTGGGCGACCAGGTCGAGCGCGAACGCCATCGCCGTGCCCGCGCCCTGGCTCGTCGTCACCTTGCGGTCGCGCACGACGAGCTCGTCCTCGACGACGGTGACGCCGGTCAGCGAAGCGCGCACGGAGGGAAACGCGGTCGCGCGCCGACCCTTCAGGATCCCGGCCGCGTGCAGGACCGTCGGCGCGGCGCAGATCGCGGCGACGTGATGGCCCTCCGCCTCGAGACGCCGCGCCAGCTCGAGCACGCGCGGATCCGCGGCGAGGTTCTTCGTCCCCGGCTGGCCGCCGGGCAGCACGAGTACGGTGAACGCAGGCGCATCGATCTGCGACCAATCCGCGTCGGCCTGCATCGTGATGCCGTGCGCGCCGCGAACCGGGCCGGGACGCAGCGAGACGACGGTCACGTCGAGCTCCGCGCGCCGCAACACGTCCACGATCGTCGCGAACTCGATCTCTTCGAAGCCGTCGGCCAGGGGAACGAGGATCTTGTGCGCGCTGGACATGGGCCGATCGTGCGCGCGGCCCCGGCACTGCGCAAGGCGACGAGCGACGTTAGCCTCGTGGAAATGGCCCCCCTCCTCGCGCTGATCACGATCCTGGCTCTGCAGACTCCCGCGCCGGTTCCCGCCGCCGACGCACCGGCGGGAAAGCGCGCAGCCGTAGACATCGCGGCGCTGATCGAACCGATCCGCCTGCGCCATGACCTGCCCGGGATCGTCGCGGCGATCGTCGATCGCGAAGGCGCCGTCGCGATCGGCGCGTGCGGCGTGCGCGAACGTGGCCAGAGCGCGTCGCTCTCGATCCTGGATCGGATGCACCTCGGCTCGTGCACGAAGTCGATGACCGCGACGCTGTGCGCGCGGCTCGTCGCGCGGGACGTCCTCGGCTGGAAGACGACGATCGGCGAGCACTTCGCGGACTGGGGCGACGGCTTTGACGCGGGCTGGAAGTCCGTAACGCTCGAGCAACTGCTCACGCTCCGCGGCGGGGTGGGAGGCGACATCGCGCCGAAGCTCTGGGGCAGGCTCTTCACCTCGAAGGCGACGCCGCGCGCACAGCGCGAGGAGCTCGCGCGCGGGATCCTGGCCTCACCGCCGAAGTCGACGCCGGGCACGCAGTTCGAGTATTCGAACGCCAGCTTCGCGATCGCCGGCCTCATGGCCGAGCGCGCGGCGGGGAAGGACTTCGAAGAGCTCATGCAACTCGAGCTCTTCACGCCGCTCGCGATGGCGAGCGCCGGATTCGGTCCGCCGCTCTCGACGAAGAGTGGTGGCGAGCCGATCGGTCACCGCCCGAACGGCCAATCGGTCGGCACCGGTATCGGTTCCGACAACCCGCCCGCGATCGCTCCGGCGGGTCGCGTGCACGCGTCGCTCGGCGACTGGGCGGAGTACGCGGCGCTCCACTTGCGCGGCGCGAAGGACGGCGGCCTCGACATCCCCGCGGCGCAGTTCGCGCGGATGCACGCCCAGCCCGCGGACGAACTCGACGCGTATGCGATGGGCTGGGGCATCGCGCAGCGCGAATGGGGCGGCCGCGTCTTGACGCACACGGGCTCGAACACGATGTGGTTCTGCGTCGCGTGGCTCGCGCCCGAGAAGGGTTTCGGCGTGCTCGTCGCGACGAATCAGGGCGGCGATGCGGCCGAAAAGGCCTGCGACGAGGCGGCGAGCGCGCTCATCCAGGCCTGGACGAAGCGCGCGGGGGCGGCGAAGTGACCGACGCGCGGAACGTGCTCGTCTCGGCCTGCTTGCTCGGCCGCGAGTGCCGTTACGACGCGCGCGCGAACACCGACCGCGCGCTCGAGCGCCACCTGGCGGCGCAGGATCTCGTCGCCGTCCCCTTCTGTCCCGAGGAGCACGGCGGAATGGGCACGCCGCGGCCGCCGGCTTGGATCGAGCGCGAGTCCGCCGCCGCGGTGCTCGACGGTCGCGACCGCGTCGTCACCGACTCGGGCGCCGACGTCACGGCGGAGTTCGTGCGCGGCGCGGAAGGCGCTCTCGAAGTGTGCCGCGCGCATGCGATCACGCGCGCGTTCCTGAAGGCGCGCTCGCCCTCGTGCGGCTCGTGCCACACGCACGTCGCGAACGCGGTCGTCGCGGGCCGCGGGGTCACGGCGGAGCTGCTGCACCGCCACGGGATCGACGTGACGTCGGTCGAAGGTCGGCGCGAGTAGCAGCGTTCAGCGCGGATTCGTCGCCCACACTTCGATGCCGGGCGAGAACGCGCGGTCGTCGAGTTCGAGCAGCGCCACGATCGCGCGCGCGATGTCGTCGCTGACGAGCTTCGACTCGCTCAGTGCTTTGCGCGCGGGCCGGCCCGCGTGCACGCCGAAGTCGTTCTGGACCTCGCTCGGATCGACCTGCATCACGCGCACGTCCGATCCGCGCAGCTCGGCGCGCCAGCACTCGGTCAGCGCGCTCAGCGCGAACTTCGACGCGCAGTAGGCCGAACCGCCCGCGAACCCGCGGCGCGCGGCGGTCGAGCCCACGTTCACGAGCGAGCCGCGCTTCTGCGCGACGAAGATGCGCGCGCACTCGCGGCCGACGAGGAAGGCTCCCAGCGTGTTCGTCTCCCACGTGCGCCGGAAGTCGTCGGCTGTGGTCTCGACGAGCGGCGCGAAGCTGCCCGATCCGGCGTTGTTCACCAGGATGTCGAGGCCGCCCAGCGTCGCGTACGCGCGTTCGACGACGCGTTTCACTTCGTCCTCGCGCGACACGTCGCACGCGAACGGGGCCGCGCCGATCGCCGCCGCGGCTTCGCGCAGGCGCCCTTCGGTGCGCCCGCAGATCGCGACTTTCGCGCCGCGCTGCGCGCACAGCGCCGCCGTCGCGCGGCCGATACCCGATCCGCCACCCGTCACCAGCACGCGCGCGTTCTTGAGTTCCATGCGACAGAAGGTACGCGATCGAAGCAGGCCGCGGCGTATTCCGCCGCGTACCTCACTCGGTCGCGGCGTCCACGAGCGTCGCGCCCAGGACACGCACGATTTCCCGCGGTTCGAGCGCGATCAGGAAGCCGCGCCGGCCTCCGTTCAACCACACGCGCGGCAGGTCGAGGATCGTGCGCTCGACGTACACGGGCATCTTGCGCTTCGTTCCGAACGGGCTCGTCCCGCCCACTTGATAGCCCGAGTGCTTGTCGGCGACCTCTGGCGCGCACGGCTGCACGCTGCGTGCTCCGATCTGCCGTGCGAGATTCTTCGTGCTGACCTGACGGTCGCCGTGCATGAGCACGATCAGCGGCTCACGCTCGTCGTCCTCCATGACGAGCGTCTTGACGACAGCGTGCTCGTCGACGCCCAACTCGCGCGAAGACGCCGCCGTGCCGCCCTTTTCCTCGTAGCGGTAGGGATGCTCGGTGTACTTGACGCCGTGGGCGCGCAACACACGTTCGGCCTGGGTCACCATCGCGCGATCAAGGGCCAGTGATCACTGTGGGGCGATCACCGAACGGCGATCAGGGCAGCCACTGGACCTCGAGACCGTTCGTCGTGTTGAAGGTCGCGAGACCGCAATACGGCGACGGATTGCGATAGAAAACCTGGTACAGCCGGATGTCACCGCCCGACGGGACGTTGCCTTGGATCGAGAGCGGCGGCGAGCCCGGCGCACCAGCGCCCCACGACGACGTGCCGTCCGACGTGTAGCGCGTGCCGAGGCGCACGAGCGAACCCCCGAGACAGCGGAGCCCGTCCCCGACGACCGAGCCGTTGCCGCCGTTCTGCTGGCTCGGTCCCTGGTAGAACTGGACGGTCGTGTTCGGCGGCAGATGGCGCGCGTACAAGGCGAGCGTATCGCTCGACACCAGTGCGTGTCCCGACGCCTCGAGCAGGCCGCTGCCTCCGAAGCTGTTCGGGCACCCGGCATTCCAAGACCCGACGCCGCACGGACACGCAGTCGCCGTGCCGTCACCGGAGCAGAACGTGAGGCCCACGACGCACGTGCCGACGAAGACGTCGCTCACCGTGTTCTGGTCGAGCCCCACGAGATCGTCGCCCGCGTAAGCCACCACGATGCGACTCCCGTTGGCGGACATGCCGGCCGTGTACATGTCGTAGGCCAACTGCCAGAGGCCGCCCGGCGGAAGAACGCGCTCGGTGAGACCCGTTGCGCGATCGCGACGGAAGATGTCGCGTGTGCCGTTCGTGTCGTTCGCGACCATGTCGGCCGCGGCACTCGAGTAGAGGACGTAACGCCCGTCGTGCGAGACCACCGGCGTCCACGAATCGCCCGCGCTCTCCGCGCCGCCGGTCTGGAGGCTGATGCGCTCGATGATTCCGGTCGATCGGTCGAGCACGAACGCGTCCGTCGTGCCGTTCGTGTCGCCCGCGACCAGGTCGGTCGCCGCGCTGGTGAAGCCGACGTAGCGCCCGTCGGGCGACATCGAGTAGAGGTCCGAATCCCCGGCCGGGAATCCGCCGCCCAGCCCCGGCGCGAGCAACGTCGTGGTCGCGGCCACGCGGTCGCGCACGTACATGTCCATCGTCTGAGCCGTGTCGCCGGCGACGAGAGTCGAGGCCATGCTGCCGAACGACACGTAGCGGCCGTCCGGCGTCGTGAA
>Ga0105049_10008874_pt1 | contig 11607 bp, 9 predicted proteins | sample MAT06_FD_78087 | JGI IMG/M metagenome (GOLD analysis project Ga0105049, IMG submission 78087) | Freshwater microbial communities from Lake Fryxell liftoff mats and glacier meltwater in Antarctica - MAT-06 | ecosystem: Environmental > Aquatic > Freshwater > Ice > Liftoff microbial mat | place...
ACGTCGCTGCGCGAGTTGGTCGGGGCGGTGGAGATGGACTACTGACTGCGCCCTTCGCGGAGGCGGAGCAGGTCGCGGTGCAGCGCGTCGACCTCGCGGGCGATGCGGGCGAGGGCCGCGTCGGGGCCGTCGCGCATGAGTTCGTCGTAGGGGATGGGGCGGCCATACTTGACGAGGACGCGAGGGCCGATGAGCGTGGGCAGCGTGCGGGCGCGGGGCCAGCGGTCGAAGGCGCCCTCGATGGCGACGGGCAGGACGGGGCAGCGGGCCTTCTTGACGAGGAGGGCGACGCCGCGCTTGAAGGGGCCGATGGCGCCGGTGTCGGAGCGGGAGCCCTCAGGGAAGATGAGCACGGCGGCGCCGGATTCGAGGGCCCGGACGGTGGCCTTGATGGCCGCGGCGTCGCCCTGGTCCTCGCGGACGGGGATGGCGTTTAGCCACGAGATGGTGCGGGCGAAGGGAGTGAAGCGGAAGAGCCCGGCCCGGGCGACATAGGTCATCTGGCGGGCGGTGATGAGCGAGCCGATGACGGGGGGGTCGAGGAAGGACTGGTGGTTGGCGGCGACGAGGAGCGGCCCCTCGGCGGGGACGTTGGCGAGGTCGATCGCGCGGGCGCGGAAGACGGCGAGCACGACGAGGCGGATGGTGCGGCGGAAGGCCTCGTAGAAAAGGAAGCGCGGGAAGCTCGTGCGGGGCGGGCGGTCTCGGAGGCGCATGGGGGTGGAAGGTAGCAGCGCGGGGCGATGGGGCCAGGGGTTGGCGGTCCGGGCGGGGGGCGCCGTCACGCGGTAGGCGCGGCCGACGCGGGCCGGGCCGACGGCCTCGGAGCGGATCGTCGTCCAGACACCGTCGATCTCGACATCGACCTCGCCCGCGGGGGTCTTGCCGGGGGCCGCGGTGCTGCCGACGCTCGCTCGACGGAAAGGGATGCCGTCCGTGAGGCCGGCCTCTGCCGCGCCCGAGCCGGGGCTGACGCCGACGATGCGGTTCGCGGCGCCGCTGGCGGGGATGTCGAAGCCGGGGTCCTACTTCCGGGCCGCCTCGCGACGGACAATCCGTTCGAGATGGAGGACGACGTCGTCCATGGGGAGGTGGGACGTGTCGAGGATGATGGCGGCGTGGGGGATGACGAGGGGGCCGTCGGAGCGGGTCATGTCGCTGCGGTCGCGGGCCTCGATGTCGGTGAGGAGGAGGGCCTCGTCGGCGGGGAGGCCGGCGGCGCGGAGCTGCTTGGCGCGGCGGGCGGCGCGCACCTTGGCGGAGGCGTCGAGATAGAACTTGACGGAGGCGTCGGGGAAGACGACGGAGCCCTGGTCGCGGCCCTCGCTGACGAGGCGGGGGTGCTGACGGGCGATGATGCGCTGCTTGGCGACCATGTGGGCGCGGAGGTCGCGGATGCCGGCGATGGGTGAGACGATGCCGGTGACGTCGGCCGCGCGGATGCGGTCGTTGAGGGAGCGGCCCCAGGCGAGGATGGCGGGGGGGTCCATCGACCAGTCGAAGTGGAGGTCGGCGGCGCGGACCTTCTCGACGAGGGCGGCGGGGTCGTGGAGGGAGAGGGCGCCGTCGAGGGCGATGGCGGCGGCGGCGCGGTACATGGCGCCGGTGTCGAGGAAGTCGAGCCCGAGTAGGCGGGCGAGGGCGCGGGCGACGGAGGACTTGCCGGTGCCGGCGGGGCCGTCGATCGTGATGATGACGGGGTCTTCGAGGCGGAACACGGCGGAGTCGTCCGGGCCGAGAGGGGCGGGGGCTTCGGGGAGGTCGCGGTACCGGACGTGCTTGACCGACGGACGGAGCGGAGGGAGGGAGACCACGGGCGCCTGGTCGCGGTGCTCGGCTGCGGGTTGCATGGCGGCTCCTCTCGCGTTGGCGGTGCGGCGGTCCGTCGGCGTGGGGTCAGGTCTTTCTCGCGGCCTCGCTCCTCGAGTCCCCCGTCGCGGGGGGAGCTATTCCTCGTCGTCGTCCTCCCCCTCGGGCATGGGCGCACCCATCGCGGCGGCGAGCGCATCGCGGCTGAGGCTCAGCCCAATCGTAACGTCGCCGGTGCCCCGGTAGTCAAGCGCCAGGGGACCGTCATATCCGACGGAACTGACGGCGTCGACCATCGAGCGGAGGTCGTAGGGGACGTGGGCGATGGGGACGTCGGAGTCGGCCAGTTCCTCCAAGGGCATCTCGCCGATGGGTTCGCCCTTCTTGTTGGCGGGGACGAACTTGACGGTGGAGGCGGAGAGGGCGGTCGCGTACGGAGTGAGGCGGTGGAGGTAGGCGGCGGGGTCCTTGTACTCGGCGGCGGTCTGGAAGTCGGGGTAGGTGCCGATGCGGAAGCCGCCGACCTTCTTGAGGAGCTCGGTCACCCGCTCGGGGCGGGCGGTCAGGCCCTTGTGGGGCGTGATGAGGAGGTTGATGTCGAGTTTCTCGGCTCGCTCCATGACGGGCTTGAGGCGGCCGGCCACGCGAAGGAGGGTGCCGTCCTCGTCGGCGGCTTCGATCCGGACGGCGGCGGCGGAGCACCCCAGGATCTGGGCGGCCTCGACGACGCGGGTGAGGCGCTCGACGGCGGCGATGGCCTGCTTGTCGGCGACGGCGCCCAGGAGCTGGGCGTCGTGCTCGACAAGGAGAAGACAGGAGCAGCTGGCCCGGTCGGCGCGCTCGCGGATGCCCTCGAGCCGGGCTCGGTCGGCGCCGATCAAAAGGTCGGTGGAGAGGTTGATGCCGGTGAGGCCGAGCGTCTCCTTGGTGTAGACCGGGAGGTCGAGGAGTTCGAGCTTGGGCTTTCTGGACCGGCCGGGGAGGAGGAGAGAACGCAGGCAGCTGGCGGTGAGGGTCAGGAGCATGGGGGGGCGCAGGGTACTGGGATGGGGGGGGCGGGGCAAATGGGAGGGGAGGGACCAGAAACTGGGCACTCGGCTCTCTGGGAGAGAGGAATTGGAGCCGGGGGCTGTGGCACGGGCCGGGCGCAAGAAAAAAGACGGCCGGGCTTGCGGCACCGACCGTCCGGAGGGGAGAAGCTGGATTAAGAAGGCGTGAAAGTACTCCAGTGGCAGGGGGGCGTCAACCCGGAGAGGGGCGGTAGGGGTAGGGTTTTCTACCTAATGACGGGGTGGGGTGGCGCGATTGCCGGGGGGTGGGGCGTCGCTAGGATGGGCTCGCCGACCGGGACCGGGGTGGGCGCGACGCCGCGGACGGCGGGCGCGGCCATGCGGGCTCGGGGCGGAGCGAGGTCGCGCGCGAAATGGCCAGCACCCCCACCCCTTCGGACCGGAAGTATTCGACGTCGCACGAGTGGCACAAGATGGAGGGGGAGACGCTGACGCTGGGGCTGACCCAGTTCGCGGTCGACCAGCTCACGGACGTGACGTACGTCGAGATGAAGAAGCCGGGGACGAAGTTCAAGGCGGGCGAGATCGTGGGTGAGGTGGAGTCGGTCAAGACCACCAGCGACATCTACTGCGCCGTGTCGGGCGAAGTGGTCGAGGCCAACGCGGCGCTGGGGGACGATCCCTCGCTGCTCAACACCGACCCGTACGGCAAGGGGTGGCTGATCAAGATCCGGATCGCGGACAAGGCGGGCGCGACGGGCCTGCTCGACTCGAAGGCCTATGACGCCCAGCACCCCTGAGCCCCCGACTCTCCCGAACACCGTCTCGACGCGCGAGGGGGCGGCGGGGGGAACCGGCTCGCTGACGTGCGTGGATGTGCACAAGTCGTACCGGCTGGCGGGGCGCGAGGTTCCGGCGCTTCGGGGCGTCGACCTGACGCTGCCGGGGCCGGGGTTCTTCGCGATCATGGGGCAGTCGGGGAGCGGCAAGAGCACGCTGCTGCACCTGCTGGCGGCGCTGGATCGGCCCGACCGGGGGGAGATCCACCTCGCGGGGCGGGCGATCCACTCGCTGAGTGAGCGGGAGGCGACGTTGTTCCGGCGGCGGGAGATCGGGATCGTCTTCCAGGGGTTCAACCTGATCCCCACGCTGACCGCGCTGGAGAACGTGGAGCTTCCCGGGATGCTGGGGGGGGACGAGCCGCGGGCGTTGCGGGGGCGGGCCGAGGCGTTGCTGGCGCGGCTGGGGATCAGCGAGCGCGGGGGGCATCGGCCCGACGCGTTGTCGGGGGGTGAGCAGCAGCGGGTGGCGATCGCGCGGGCGTTGCTCTTCTCGCCGCCGGTCCTGTTCGCGGACGAGCCGACGGGGAACCTGGATTCGGCGAACGCGGAGCGGTTGTGGACGCTGCTGGGGGAGCTGGCGCGAGAGCGTTCGATGCTGGTGGTGATGGTGACGCACGAGCCGGCGGCGGCGGTGCATTGCGAGCGGGTGATCGTCCTTCACGACGGGCGGGTGACGGCCGAGATCGGCACGGAGGGACTCGATGCGGCCGGCGTGGCGTCTGTCTACCAGCGCAGCGTTCGCGCGTCCTAGCCGCACCGCGCTGCTGATCGCGGTGGTGGCGCTGTCGGCGCTGCTGATCGCGGCGGTGGGCGTGTCGCTGGGGTCGCTGTCGACGGCGTTCCGGCGGGGCGTCGAGGGGATGGTGGGGACGAGCGACGTGCGGCTGGAGCCGCAGGGGTCGGCGACGCCCGTGACGGTTGAGCTGTACGAGGACGCGGCGTCGTGGCCCGGGGTGCGGGCGGTGGTGCCGCGGCTGCGGGGATCGGTGACGCTCAGGTTCGCGGCGGCGTCGTGGGGGGCGACGGAGTCGGACCCGACGGGATCGTTCGTCAGGAGCGTGAGGACGCACCTGGCGACGGGGTCGGGACTGGGGATCGACGCGGACTTGGAGCCGCTGGTGCGGCCGGTGGCGGTGGTGCGCGGGCGCCTGCCGGCGGGGGCGAGGGAGGTCGCGCTCGACGCGGACATGGCGATGCGTCTGGGGGCGGGGCAGAAGACCAACGACCCGCGGACGCTGGGGCTGGCCTTGGTGGCGCCGCGGGGGGAGGGGACGCCGATGAAGGCGGACCCGGGGCCGGCGGTCGTCACGACGAGGGCGGAGGCGGAGGCGTTGAACGCCGCGGCGGCCCCGGATGCGGGGGACGAGATCGAGTTGGTCAGGTTCGGACGGGAGCCGCTGCGGCTGAGCGTGGTTGGGATCGTGGAACCGGGACCGTTCGGCGGGACGCCGCGGGCGTATATGACGTTCGATGGGTTGGGGTTGGCGCTGGGCAAGGCGGGGGAGCTGTCGCAGGTGGACTTCCTGCTCGCGGCGGGCGTGGGGGCGGACGCGTTCGTCGCGGAGCGGACGGCCGGCGGGGCGGTGCCGGCGGGCCTGCGGCTGCTGACGACCGAGAAGATCACCAGCGGGCTGGACAAGAACCTGCAGGCCAATCGGGTGGGGTTCGTGCTGGCGTCGCTGATGGCATTCATCGCGGCGGGGTTCATCATCATGACGGGGATGAGCGTCGGGGTGACGGAGCGGCTGCGGGAGCTGGCGATCCTGCGGTGCGTGGGGGCGGAGCGTGGGCAGTTGGCGTGGGCGCAGTTGGGCGTGGGGTTGATCATCGGGGCGATCGGGGCGGCGATCGGGGTGCCGCTGGGGCTCGCTGCGGCCACGGGGCTGCTGGAGTACTTCAAGGATGAGCTGAGGGCGGATGTGACCGTTCCGTGGGTGCGGCTGGCGGGGGCCTTCGCGGGGGCGACGCTGTCGGGGGTGCTCGGGGCGGCATGGCCGGCGGTGCAGGCGATGCGGGTCTCGCCGCTGGAGGCGCTGGCGGTCAGGGCGCGGCCGGCGCGGCGGGGGGTGGTCGTCGCGCTGCTCGTCGCGGGGCTGGCGGGCGTGCTGGCGCACCTGGCGATCTTCACGCTGATCGACGACGGGCAGGTGGTCTTCTGGACGTACATCGTGGTGGGGTTGCCGGCGCTGATGCTGGGGTACTTCATGCTGGGCGTCCCCGCGGTGCTGGGGGTGTCGAGGGTGATCGGGCCGCTGCTTTCACGGGCCCTGCGGTTGCCGCCGAGGATGCTGGAGCGGGCGGTGGCGGCGACGCCGTATCGGTTCGGATTCACGGCCGGGGCGCTCATGGCGGGGCTGGCGCTGCTGGTGGCGATCTGGACGCAGGGGGGCGCGGCGATCCGGGACTGGCTGGGGAAGATCCAGTTCCCCGACGCGTTCGTGGCGGGGGTGGACCTGCCCGTGGAGGCGCAGCGGGCGCTCGAGGAGTTGCCCTTCGTGCTCCGGACCTGCGCGGTGTCGCGGCGGTCGATCGAGACGGGGGCGTTCGGGGTCGAGGACTTCACCCGCGTGAAGTCGTCGTTCGTGGCGTTCGAGCCGGGGCCGTTCCTGGAGATGACGTCGCTGACGTGGATCCAAGGGGACCCGCTGACGGCGCGGCGGCGGCTGGACGAGGGGGGGACGGTTATCGTGGCACGGGAGTTCCTGACGGCGCGGGGGATGGGCGTCGGGGGGACGTTCACGTGCTGGGACGGGGAGACCAGGCACGACTTCGAGATCGTGGGGGTGGTGGCGAGCCCGGGGCTGGAACTGGCGTCGGACTTCTTCGAACTGGGGGACAACTTCACGGAGCAACGGGTCCACGCGGTCTTTGGGAGCCGGCGGGACCTCCTGGAGCGGTTCAACGACGATTCGATCGGGCTGATCCAGATGACGCTGGACCCGGCGGTGGGGGACGAGGAGGCGATGGCGGCGGTGCGGGAGAAGCTGGCGCCGTACGGGATTTACGCCGCGGGGTCGGGACGGCAGATCAAGAAGGAGCTGCTCGGGGTGGTGGAGTCGACGCTGGTGGTGGCGTCGAGCGTGGCGGTCTTCTCGATGCTGGTGGCGAGCCTTGGGGTGGCGAACCTGGTGGTGGCGGGGATTCAGGCGCGGCGGTTCGAGTTCGGGGTGCTCCGGGCGGTGGGCGCCTCGCGTGGTCTGCTGACGCGAATCGTGATCGGGGAGACGCTGGTGGTGGCGGTGACGGCGTGCGTCTTGGGGACGTTCATGGGGGTGCAGGGGGCGTTCGGAGGGACGCGGCTGAACGCGCTCTTGTGGGGGCTTGATCTGAAGGCGACGCCGCCGGCGGGGCCGATCGCGCTGGCGTGGGTGATCGTGACGGTCTTGACGCTGGCGGCGGCGGCGCCCGCGACGATCGCGCTGGGGCGGAAGCAGCCGCGGGAATTGCTGGGGGCGACGAAGGGGTGAGGGGCGGGAAAGCCGCGGGGTCGCGGGGGGTATGCTGGGGGCATGGCGAGGTCCGTGCTGGTCGATGACCGCGGGGTGCGGATCGAGGCCGTGAGCCTCGGTGCGTTGGACGGGCTCGGTGCGGGCGCCCCGCCGTCGGGAACCCTGCTGGCGCGGCGATTGCGGGCGGCGGCCCACCCGAATCACCAACACGTGTCGCCGCGGTCGTTGGCGGTGGCGACGGCGGTGGCGGTCGTGACGATCGTGGCGCTGGGCGTGGTCGGCGTTCGATGGGGCGGTCGGGGGGCTCTCTTCGTCCTCGTGATCATGGGGGGACTCGGCTACTGGATCAAGCGGCGGACGCTGCATCCGAGGGTGCGGGTGGCCGTGGCGAGGTCCGTCGCGGCGGAAGGGTGGTGCGGGCAGTGCGCGTACCCGCTCCCCGAGGGAACTCCCGAGGGGGACGGCTGCGTGGTCTGTCCCGAGTGCGGCGCGGCGTGGCGAGCGGCGCGGATGACGGTTCGGCACTGGGGCGAGGCTCCGCGATGGGACCCGACGCTCGCGCTCTGGATGAAGAAGCGGGCGTATCCGAACGGGCTGCGGAGCCGGCTGCACTTCGACGACAGGGGGCGGTTCGCGCCGTTCACGGATTCGCGGTTGCGGCGGCTGGGCAGGGCGGACCGGTCTCCGGTCGAAGGTGTCGAGGCCGGGGAGGTGGTCCGGGTGCTGCGGCGATGTGGTCGATGGACGCGGCGGATCATCGCGCTGTTGATCGTGACGATCGCGGGGGCGCTCGTGGTGGCGAGCGCGTACGTCCCCGGGGAACTGGCCTACGGCGTCGTGTCAGCGGCGGTCGGCGTGTGCGTGGCGGCCGGCGTGCTCTCAAGCGAAGCGTCGGCGACCCCGCCGCGGATCAGGCGTGCGGCGCTGAGCATCGGGCGGTGTCCGGTCTGCGTGGCGTCGCTCGCGGGGACCATGCCGGACGGGGATGGATACAGGGTCTGCGGCGGGTGCGGCGCGTCGTGGGCGGCACAGGCTGTCGGCACGGCCTGAATCGCGCTGCGGGTGTGACCGCTTCCTGACGGGCGCGGCTCCGCCGGAGGGGAGCCTGCCCCACGGGGTCATCCATACCATCGCGGGCATGGCACGCGCGGCGGCATTTCAGGTGGTTGCGGAGTTCTCTCCCACGGGCGACCAGCCCACGGCGATCGAGAAGCTGACGGCCGACCTGTCGGCCGGGCGGCCGGCGGTGTGCCTGCTTGGGGCGACGGGGACGGGCAAGACGTTCACGATGGCGAACGTGATCGCGAGGCTGGGGAAGCCGACGCTGATCGTGAGCCACAACAAGACCCTGGCCGCGCAGTTGTACGAGGAGTTGAAGGAGTTCCTGCCGCACAACTCGGTGAACTACTTCGTGTCGTACTACGACTACTACCAGCCCGAGGCGTACATCCCGCAGCGGGACATCTACATCGAGAAGGATTCGTCGCGGAACGACGACCTCGACCAACTCCGCCTGGCGGCGACGAGCAACATCCTGTCGCGCCGGGACACGGTGGTGGTGGCTTCGGTCTCGTGCATCTTCGGCCTGGGCTCGCCCGAGGCGTACGGGCAGAAGGTGCTGACGATCACGCGGGGGATGCGGGTGCAGCGGCGGGAGTTCCTGCTGGGGCTGAGCGCCATGCAGTACCAGCGGTCGGAGATCGAGTGGAAGCGGGGGACGTTCCGGGTGCGGGGGGATGCGCTCGACGTGTGGCCGGCGTACGAGAAGTACGCGGTGCACATCGAGCTCTTCGGGGACGAGATCGAGCGGATCGAGCTGATCAACCCGGCCTCGGGGGAGGTGCTGGCGGAGGAGTCGCAGTTCTTCCTCTTCCCGGCGGTGCACTACGTGATGCCCGAGAGCCAGTTGCAGGCGGCGCTGAGCGCGATCCGGGTCGAGATGGAGGCGCGGGTGCTGGAATTGCGGTCGCTGGGGCGGCTGCTGGAGGCCCAGCGGCTGATCAGCCGGACCAAGTTCGACCTCGAGATGCTGGAGGAGACCGGGACGTGCCCGGGGATCGAGAACTACAGCCGGTTCATGGACGGGCGGCAGCGGGGCGAGCGGCCGTACACGCTGATGGACTACTTCGACTACGCGCCGCCGAGGGTGGCTCCCGGGACGGAGGCGTCGCCCGATGGGATCGCGGCGCATCCTGGGGCGCACCTGCCGTCGGCGTCGCTGCCGGCGGTGACGAGCGAGACGCGGTACACGGCCTCGCGTCGGCCGAACTATCGCGACTGGCTGCTGATCATCGATGAGTCGCACGTGACGCTGCCGCAGGTGCGGGCGATGTACAACGGGGACCAGGCGCGGAAGACGGTGCTGGTGGAGCACGGGTTCCGGCTGCCGTCGGCGATGGACAACCGTCCGCTGCGGTTCGAGGAGTTCGAGGCGATCGTGCCGCAGGTGATGTTCGTGTCGGCGACGCCGGGGCCGTACGAGCTGGGGCGGACGCAGGGGGAGATCGCAGAGCAGGTGATCCGCCCGACGGGGCTGCTGGACCCGGTGGTCGAGATCCGCCCGACGAAGGGGCAGGTGCCGGACCTCCTGGAGGAGTGTCGCCTGCGGGTGGAGCGGAACGAGCGCGTTCTGGTCACGGCGCTGACCAAGCGGCTGTGCGAGGACCTGGCGACGTACATCGCGGAGAAGGGGCTGCGGGTCAGGTATCTGCACAGCGACATCGAGACGCTGGACCGGCTCGAGATCCTGACGGACCTGCGGCTTGGCAACTTCGACGTGCTGGTGGGGGTGAACCTGCTCCGTGAGGGGCTGGACCTGCCCGAGGTGTCGCTGGTGTGCATCCTGGACGCGGACAAGGAGGGGTTCCTCCGGTCGCCCACGTCGCTGATCCAGCAGATGGGGCGGGCGGCCAGGAACGCCAACTCGCTGGTGATCATGTACGCCGACGTGATGACCAACGCGATGCGGTCGGCCATCGACGAGACGGAGCGGCGGCGGGCGAAGCAGATCGCGTACAACACGGCGAACGGGATCGTCCCCAGGACGATCATCAAGTCGATCCGGCGGGGGCTGGAGTCGACGCTCAAGGCCCGCAAGACGGCGCGGGACTCGGTGGCGACGAGCGAGCCCGAGATCGACCTGTCGGAGCTGATCAAGACGCTCGAGGGGGAGATGCTCGAGGCGGCGCAGAAGTTCGAGTTCGAGAAGGCGGCGGGGCTGCGGGACCAGGCGGTGAAGCTCCGCAAGCGCCTGGCCGACGCCGCGGCGAGCGGTGGGGACACGAAGATGCGCCGCAGCGAGATCGAGCCGGCGGGGCGTCGCGGGGCGAAGCCCAAGGGGCCGGCGGGCATGCCGGGGGTGAGGACGACCAAGGGGCCGCGGGGTGGCCGAGACAAGCGGCGGTTCGACGGGGGTTGACGCTCCGGCGACGGCCGGTCATGGCGGCAGGCGATCGGATCGCCTAGATTGGAGCCGCGACCCGCGTCAATCCCGGGGCTTCCGGCAGCCCGGCCTCGGCCGGCGTAGGTGCCCGTCCGTCAACCATCCCGTCCGAGAGGCGTTTCCCCATGGAACTGGTCACGAAGGCCGAGAGAGAGCAGCTCGAGCAGAAGCTCGCCCACCTGGTCGGCAACCGGCCGGTGCTCTCGAACCGGATCGCCGAGGCCCGGGCGCTCGGGGATCTCAAGGAGAACGGGGATTATCACGCGGCACGGGAGCAGCAGGGGATGGAGGAAGCCGACATCCGCCGCCTGACCGAGCGGCTGTCGAACATTTCGGTGATCGACGAGCGGATGAACGACGCCGTGAAGGGCGTGGTCTTCATCGGCTCGACGGTGAAGCTGCGGGAGGAGGGGACCGACGACGAAGACCTCTACCGGCTCGTCGGCGAGGCCGCGGACGTGACCCCGGCGGACTACGTCGAGGTGACGGCGAACAGCCCCATGGGGGAGGCCCTGCTCAAGGCCCGAGTGGGCGACGTGGTCCGGGTGAGCGCGCCGCGGGGGGTGAAGAAGTTCATCGTGGTTGAGATCGTGTGAAAGCCCGAAGGCATCGGGCATCGGGCACCGGGGAAGGATCGGAAGGGGAAGAGTGGGGGGTGCCGGCGCGGGGCGAGCGGGGGCGGTACACTCGCGCCCATGGGGGATGGCTCTGGACAACCCGTGGTGTGCGTGGTCGGGTCGATGAACATGGACCTGGTTGTGCGCACGCCGCGGATCCCGACGCCGGGCGAGACGGTGCTGGGCGGCGCCTACCGGACGTTCCCGGGCGGGAAGGGTGCCAACCAGGCGGTGGCGGCGAGCCGGATGGGGGCGGCGGTCACCCTGATAGGCTGCATCGGCACCGACCCTCACGGCCAGAAGCTGCGGGCCGCCCTCGAGGCCGAACGGCTGGACCTGTCCCGCGTGATCACCCGTCCCGACGAGGCCACCGGGCTGGCGCTGATCACGGTGACGGAGGCGGGCGAGAACACGATCGTGGTGTCGCCGGGAGCGAAC
>Ga0105049_10008875_pt1 | contig 11607 bp, 10 predicted proteins | sample MAT06_FD_78087 | JGI IMG/M metagenome (GOLD analysis project Ga0105049, IMG submission 78087) | Freshwater microbial communities from Lake Fryxell liftoff mats and glacier meltwater in Antarctica - MAT-06 | ecosystem: Environmental > Aquatic > Freshwater > Ice > Liftoff microbial mat | place...
CCCCCGGTGTGGTCGCCGCAAAGTGCGCCGCCTTTAGGGCAATCATCGTCGATTTGCCCCATTTCCAGCCGCAATTCGAAACGCCCCGCCGACTCTGCGGATCCAGAATCGCGCGCTGGGTTTCGTCTAACTCGTAGCCCAGCACGGCCGCCCAGTCGCTTCACTAACGGCCCGAGGCGTCCAGCGGCGCGCCCGGTAGTGTAGGCGGCAACGCGCCCGCGTAACCTGGAAAAAACGGTTCTTCACCGGCCAGCGGGCCAAAGCGGGGCTCGACGCCGGCATGGTCGTCACCCTGGTCTCCGCCGGCGTCTGGCTGAACGGGTCCACTGGGCTTCCGAGTCCCCAGGAACTCGAAGGGCTCGACGGCACGTCACTGCTGATGTTCCAGGGCGGCGCGGCAATCAAAGCGTTGGCCGGGTTGCCGTACTTCGCGCTCTCGCTCGCGGGATACACGCCGTCGTTCCTCTCCGGCATCGCACACGAGTACGGCACCAAGCTATTGACGATGGCCGGCCTGGTGAATTTGCTTGCCCTGGCCGACGTGTATTAAAAGGAGCCCAAGTAAATGAACGCCCACCTCGGCTTCACTCTCCTCGGCATCCTCGCGATCGCCGCCTGCACCGCACTCATGGGAAAGGATACCCGGCCCCACCACCTCCTCCGCTTCGCCTATCAGACCGCGGCCGGAGTAAGTTGGATCTGGGCCGCAGCCTGGGCCATGCGCTGGCTGCACGGCTAAGCCACAATCGACGCCCCAAGCCCTCCGCATAAAATGAATAAGGAAAATACGCGGCATTTACGCTTATCATTTTCGTGATGCCCAGCGGGAGGAAAAAATTGAAATCATGTCCGCCGAGCAACTAGATCGCCTGCGGACGCTGCTATCGGCGGCGGTGCACCTTCCCTGGCCCCAGCGCGCGGACTACCTGCGCCACCGCTGCCCGGATGACGCCCTCGTCCGGGATGAGGCGCTCTCCCTCGTCGCACTCTATGACTCGGCCGATGGCTTCCTCACTAAGCCCTTTCCCGAAATGCTCGGGGCCCGGGCTGCCGAGCCCGTCCACTTGCCGCCCGGCACCCTGCTCCATGGCCGGTTTCGCATCGAGGAAAAGATCGCCCAGAGCAGCTTTGCCACTGTCTACTTGGCCGTCAATATCCCGGTAGGCGAAAAACGGGTCGTGATCAAAGTGCTCGACCAATTCCAAAACCAAGCCGCCCTCGCCGAAACCTTTGCCGCCGAACTCAAGTCGCTCAGCCGGCTGCATCACCCCAATGTCGTCGGCATATCCGACGTGGGCACCCTCGACAGTGGCGTACCCTTCCTGGTGCTCAACTATGTGCCGGGCGTCACCCTACGAGAGTTGCTGCGCCATGGCCGGTTGCCGATTCCGCGGGCGCTCTCCCTAGTGAAAGAGATCGGGAAGGCCCTCGCCGTCGCGCACCAGGCCGGCATCTGGCACCTTGACCTCAAGCCGGAAAACATCATCGTCTCCGATCCCGATTCCGCCGACGAGCGCATCACGCTGATCGATTTCGGCATCGCCCGCTTGAAGACCCTTCCCACCGGTTCGCTGCTAGCCGGCTCTCCTCGCTACATGGCGCCGGAGCAGCAATCGACCCCGTCCGCCCAATGTGACATCTACTCCCTCTCGCTCGTCGCGTTTGAACTCTTTGCCGGACATCTGCCCCACCGGCACACCCGCATCGAGGATCAACTCCCCCCGCGTCTGGGGAACGCCGCCGCGCGGGCCATTGCCCAGGGCTTACAGCCGGATCCCTCCCGGCGATTTGCCCAGGTGCCGGAATTCCTGGCCGCGTTGCAAAAAGCACCCGCCCCACCCTACCGGCGCTTCGTCAACCTCGCTCAGACCGCCGTGCTCACTCTCCTCGTCGCTCCCCCCTCCCCCCCCTTTCATTTCCGGCGTCTTGAGGTGAATTTCTGATTGAGATCGGGATCTGAGCGTGTATGTCACCGATCCCCCGACCCCGTGTCACCGATCCCGGCAACTCACCTACCGTTGGGCCGGCCGCCCCATACGTCTCACCGACGTCGCCGGTGAGGTGCACTCATAAGTCTTCGCCTGAGAGTTGACTGAGCAGGATCAGGGCACGAGGCAGGTGGAAAGGATCCTTCACCGGCAGCGCGATCACCTCAGTAATCGGTTCGCCGCGGCGATCTAGGCGCTGGCGCCACTCACCGTCCGGCAGCGGGAAGTGGGCATAAGTCCACGCGCGGACACGCTCGAGCCATTGCTGCACCGCGACATTCGCGGGGTTGATCGATCTGAGGAGAGCCAAGGTATAGATCGCCTCGGAATGAGGCCACCAGATTTTCTTATCGCCATGGGGAAAATACGGATCCTGACCATGTAAGTCGCGATTTAGCAGGATGCCGCCAAACTCCGGGTCCCAGCCGTATTCGAGGTGTCTGATGGTCACCTGCGTCATCTTTTCCAGCAGGTCAAGCTGGTTCGTCCGCCGTGCGAAGTGGGCCAAAAACCACATTCCTTCAATCGCATGTCCGGGGACAATGAGCGTGCCCTCCGGTGCGGAAGCCCGTTCAAAATCACCCTCGAGGAATTCGACGACGAGCCCGGAGTCGGGCTGGAGAAATCGGGTGAGGATGCGCTCCATTGCCAGGCCGGCAATCGCATCGACTTCCGCCAACCCGCCCAGCGTGATAGACAACTCATTTGCCGTCTCCACCATCATCATCTGCACCCCGTATGGACGCAGTCCCGGGCGCATTCGGTAAGGGGCAATCTCCACAAAGTCCGGTTGGGCGATTCGTTCGCAGATCTGCCGGAACGTCGCGGTGGCGGCGTCCAATGCCTCCTGATCGCCGGACAACCGAAAATACTCGCTGAGTCCGTACACGGCGAAGAAGTCGGAATAGATGCTGATCGCGCCTTCCACTAGCGCACCATCCTGACTCACTCTATAGTGCCAACGCCCGTCAGCGCCCCGGCCATGCCGCAAAAGAAATTTCGCCGTCTGTTCGGCGGCACGGGCAAACTCGGCGCGCGGCTCAAGGCGGTTGTAAGCGGCGCTCACGGTCCATAGCCAGCGCGCTTGCGACCAAACGAACTTGTCCGTGCCGAGCCGCTCGCCGCTGTCGCTCATCATCGAGAAGACGCCACCTTGCCGGTCATCCACGCCGTGGCGGAACCACCAGGGCATCACATCGTTCAGGCATTCGCGTCGAGCGGCCTTCGCGAGATCAACCGGCATCAGAAGTCCCGGCCAATTGCTTCGGCGGTTTGAAAGAGACGGCCCAGATACTTCGGCAGATTCTCGTCGGCGAAGGTGGCGCTGCTATTGGAGATACTCAGGGCGGCGACCACGCGGCCGAACCGGTTGCGCAAGGGAACGGCAATGCAACAACAGCCGAGGGTTACCTCCTGATCGGAGATCGCATAGCCTTGAGAAACCACTTCGGCCAGTTGGGCTCGCAGCGCCTCCGGGGCGCAGATCGTGGACGCCGTGTAGCGCCGCAGGCGCACTTGGCGGCCCAAGATGCGGTTCAGCATCGGCGGATCGCAGTGCGCCAGCAGAACCTTCCCCGTCGCCGTGGCGTGGGCGGCCGCCCTTAGAATCGGAACTGAGGTAAAGCGCACCGAGTTGGGTCCGCTGAAGCGCATCAGTTCGACAATCTCGCGGCCATCGAGCTCCGCCAAATGCGCCATCGAGTTTGTCGCGTCGGCGAGTTTGCGAAGCGCTGGTTCGGCGCCTAGCAGCAAGCGCCGGTCGAAGCGATAGATATTCCCGAGTTCGAGCGCTCGGGACCCGAGCCGATAGCGGCGATCCTCGGTGCGTTCAACGAAGCGGAACTGCTCGCAGGTGGTGAGAATTCGGTGTGCCGTGCTCTTCGACAAGCCCAGATAAGCGGCCAATTCCGTGACGCCCCACTCCGGCCGCTCGGTGGAAAAACTGCAAAGCAACTCGAGGGCTTTGAGAAGCGATGAAAGGGTAGAGTCGCCCCGGTCCTCCGTGGCAGTCGGAGGCGTCGTCATGACGCGTCGATCCGGGATGGCCACGACCATTTAAACATCCTCCAATCGATGCACGGCAAACTGCGTCTCACACGGATTGCCCACTGCGACGCGAAACTCCAAGGTGGCCAAGTCGGCGATGAAGGCGGCGGTCGTCACATCGGGATCTTCGCTGTTGGTGTGGCGGCAGATCGAGCGTGGATGGTGCTGATGGTCCGTGAACCAAGTCTCAAAATCGGCCGCGCTGACGGGCTGTTTCCGCGCCTTGAGCAACGAATCGATGCGGGCTTGGCGCAGGAGGGAATTGGCATTCGACGACGGCGCCGTCTCTTGCTTGCGAAAGCGGCCCAAAACGTTATTGGCATGGCCGTAGCGGCGGTCAATCTCGATAAGGTCGCACTCGCCGCCGATCCACTCCAGACAAACGGCCGTACCGGTCCGGTCCGCCGCGCAGAAACAGCCGTTGCCGAATCGTAGTCCGTGAGCCCGATCGAGCGCCTCGCGCACCGATCGGGATTCATAAAAAAGGCGCTTCAATAGGCTGGCGGGATAGAGCTTGCCGTGAGCGGCGGGGGCGTAAAGCGTGTTGCCGGTCCAGGACACACCGTGCGAGGTGAGGCAGATATTGCCGATCCAGCCCGGATAGGCGAGCGAAATCGCTCGAAACCCGGAATCGTATTTTGAGAACACCAGGTTGTAGCGCGAAAGCGGTGACGAGGTATCCTTCGTTTGCCCAATGATCGGGCTGCCGGAGTAAGTCGTTGAACTCGGACAAACCACCGTCGTGCAACCTTCATAACTGGGCAAAAGGTCCCGGATACCAGCGAAAAACGCAAAAGGATAAGGAAGCTCGGCACCTTCCGCAATGCCCTTCATCTCTTCGATTGACGTAGGTACCAGTTCGCGATAGACTCCCTCGTAACTGGAGACGACCCTCGCCAGTGTCGCGGACTGGCTTAGCTTCCACGTCGCGCAGAGTTGTCGCAGTGCCGGACCCGCCTCGGCACGAATCTCGCGCTTCAAGACTTTGCCATGCATCGCGCCGATCTCATACGCAGAGCCGGAAAATCGATGCGCTACCGGCGGCGGCCGCTTTGACAGCAGCGGCCATGCAGTAGAGAGAATGAAGCCTCTACGGTTCATGAGACTCTCAGTATACCGGCGAACGAACGAGACGCCCTTACTGTTCCGGCATGCGGAACAACGGCCGGCGTGGCTGGATCACCGGATATCCTGAGTGAGTTCGCCGTAGTACTTATGTGGATCCTCACTGCCCTCGATTTCGCAATCATCGCCTTGTACCTGGCGGTCGTGATCGGCATCGGCTGGGCCGCCCGGCGTAAGGTCTCCACTGCGGAGGACTATTACATGGGTGGCCGCCGCTTCGGCAGAGCCATGATGATCATGTACGCCTTCGGGGCGGGAACCCACGCCGACAATGCCGTGGGCGTGGCCGGCCAATCCTACAAGCTCGGCATGACTGGTATTTGGTACCAGTGGATTCTCGTCTTCAATACTCCTTTCTTTTGGCTCCTCAGCCCCGTATTCCGGCGCGCCCGCTGCATGACCACGGCCGACTTCTTTGAGCTTCGCTATGGACCATCGCTCGGGGTCCTCTATGCGTGTATGGGGCTGGTGATCAATTGGGGCTATCTGGGCATGGCGTTGCTCGGGGCCGCGAAACTGATCGAAGCGCTCACCGGCGGCCACGTCAGCTTGATGACTTCGATGCTGCTGATGACCGTGGCCTTTCTAAGCTACGGCATACTGGGCGGTGTCGTCGCCGCCATCTGGAACGACTTCCTGCAGGGCGGACTGACGATCCTGATGAGCTTCCTGCTCCTCCCTTTTGCCTGGTACAAGCTGGGCGGGCTGGAGGGTGTACGCGCCTCCATTCCGGATCCCGAGCGGGTCTTTCGCTTGATCACCCCCGGAGAGATCGGCCTCTTCTGGATTGTCGCCACCATCGTCAACCAGATGTTCAGCGTCGTGGCGCAGCCGCACATCATGAGTAACAATGCCGCCGGGCGGACGGAGCTCGATAACCGCATCGGGTTCTGCGTCGGTGTCACCCTCAAGCGAGTCTGCACGGTCGCCTGGGCACTCGCCGGCGTACTGGCGATCGGCATTTATGGGCCCGGCAAGTACGAGGGCGATCATGTCTTCGGCGTCTTGGTGCGGGATCTGCTTCCGGCGGGCTTTGCCGGCCTGATGATCGCCTCCATCATGGCGTCCGTGATGGATAACGGCGCCGTGATGTCGGTTGGCTCCGCCGCCCTTTTCACCCGCAACATTCTCAAAGGGAAAACGCTCGCGCCGGAACGCGAGTTATGGATAAGCCGCATCTTCACCGGTGTTTTTGCGGTGGGCAGTATTGGCTTTGCCAGTGCCGTCGGCGATGTGCCCAGCGCCATTCGCCTCATGTGGAACATCGTCCCGCTCATCGGGATCGCCTTCTGGCTGGGCCTCTGGTGGCGTCGTGCGAATCGCTATGGCGCTTGGGCCAGCTTTCTGGCGGCCACCGGCACCTGGATGTACGGCTACTGGGGTCTTCATTGGCAAGGCGACGCGGAACTTCCTTACCTCATCACGCTCTATCTCGGCAGCGGCGTCCTCGCGGGCGTCGTGGTGAGCCTCCTCACGCCGCGCGAGCCCGAGTGGCTGCTGGATCGCTTCTACGCCACCATCTGGACGCCCATTCGTCGCGATGACGAACTGAACGAGTTGCTTCCTCTACTGGTGAAGCCGGGGGAGGTGAAACATGCGTGATCCGCGTACCGGTCGCGATTTCTATCCCCGGCTTGTGCGCTGGAAGGAGTGGGAGTTTCCCCGTCCGGGTGGGGAAGCCTTGATTGGTTTTGCGATAGCTTGCGGTGTTTCAGCACTGCTCCATGCGGGCTTGGTTGCCCTATGCGCATGGCTGAGAGGGACGGAATGAGTCAAGAAAAACGCTTGAGTTTGCGAGAGATTCTGCGGCGGAAGCCGGTACTGGTGGGATGCGCTCTCGATAGCGCCGTTCCCGCCTTCGTGGAGATGGCGGGGCGCGTCGGCTTCGATCTCGTCTGGCTCGATCTGGAGCATTACCGCCGCTCGCCCCGGGAAACGGAGGCCTTCTGCATCGCCTGCGATGCCAGCGGCGCGATGCCGCTGCTGCGGGTGGCGGACGCCTCCCGCGAGTCGATCCTGCCGGCGCTGGAGATGGGTGCGCGATTTGTGGTGGTGCCGATGGTGGAATCGGCGCAGACGGCTCGCCAAATCGTCCAATGGGGAAAGTTCGCGCCCCTGGGCGGGCGTGGCTACAACGGCGCGACCCGTGGGATGCACTATGCCCTCGAGTCACGTTTGCCCACCATGGATTCCGCCAACGAACAGACTTACCTTTTCCCGCAAATTGAGAGCCTGCAGGGCGTCCAGAATTGCGCCGAGATCGTCGGTGTCGATGGCATCGAAGGTGCGCTGGTCGGGCCGGCCGACCTATCGATCTCGGCGGGAATGCCGCTCGACTTTACCAACCCAGCCTTCCGCGCACTCTTCCGGTCTGCCATCCAAGCCATATGCGGCCAAGGGAAGATCGCCGCCGTCGCCACCGCCCATCCGGATCTGGTGGACGACGCTTTGGACTGCGGCGCCCAGATCATCCTGTGCGCATCCGACATGGCGGCCGTTCGTGAACATCTGAAGGACACCTATCTGCGCCACCAGCAGCTGATGGCGACCAAGTCGTTGGTGCCCAATAATGCCTAGTTATCCCGCCATGCGGAACAATTATTGACTGAGAGTCCTGTTTTGGACACGATTAATTTGACATTTCAGCAGGAGATATTAAATATGCGACGAACTTGTCTACTTACAGCACTCGCGTTAACTTTGATTCTGAACCCCACCTGGGCCGCCGCTCAGGTGCTCTACGGCTCCGTGGTCGGAAATGTCAGCGATAGTTCCGGCGCCGCGGTGCCCGGGGCTACGGTTTCTCTCGTCAACACCGCCACCAACCAGTCCCGCACGGCTCAAGCCACGGACAGCGGTGGCTACTCATTCGTCAATGTTCCCAGCGGTCCCTATGAGTTGAAAGTACTTCAGACCGGCTTTTCCGAGCAGCAACGCCGAGGGCTCGCGGTCTCCATCAACTCCGTACTCCGCGTCGACATCGCGCTACAAGTGGGACAGGTGACCGACAGTGTCGTCGTCGATGCGGCGGTCAATACGATGCAAATGGATCGCGCCGAGGTGCGCTCCGAGCTTAGCGCCAAACAGTTAGTCAATCTGCCGGTGCCCCCAGGGCGTAATTTCCAGCACTTACTCAGCACCCTCCCCGGATTTTCACCAGCCGCTCAAACGAATAGCGTCGCCGCGAATCCGGCCCGTTCTTTGGCGTTCAACGTCAATGGAAGTAGCCGCTTCGGAAACAATATGCGCATTGACGGCGTCACCTCCAATGGCGTCTTCCTTCCTCATCTCACTACTTACGTTCCCGCATTAGAAGCGATTGAAGCGGTGAACATTGCCACCAATAGTTTTGATGCCGAGCAGGGTATGGCTGGCGGCGCCGCGATCAACGTACAAATCAAGAGCGGCACGAATCGGATACACGGCTCGGCATTTGAGTATCACAACAACAATACCACCAAGGCCAAACCCTTCTTTTTGCCGGCTGGTGAGCGGAATCCGAAATCCATCATGAACCAGTTCGGTGGAACCATCGGTGGCCCCATTGTCAAAGATCGGCTCTTCTATTTCTTTTCTTACGAGGGCACTCGCGACCGCCAAACCGGTACGTCGTTCGGCAGCGTGCCCACCTTAGCCATGCAGGCCGGGGACATGTCCGGATCCGGACGTCCGATTTATGACCCCACCACGGGACTTGCCGACGGCTCCGGTCGTTTGGCCTTTGCCAATAACCTGATTCCGAGATCTCGTATGGATCCGAGCGCTATCAAGCTGGCCAGCCTCATTCCCGCGCCGACGTTCCCCACTCGGCTGGCCAATAACTTCTTCAAAGGTGACCCCTATGCCTTTGATCGAAACACCATAGACTTGAAGCTAAACTGGAACCCTTCGTCGAAGTTGTTTCTCTATGGCCGCTATGGAATGCTGGACTACAAGATGGACAGCCCCCCGATCTTTGGCCAATTGGGTGGTCCCATGACCAATAGTGCCGCGGGCTTCGCCGGGATCGCCACCGGCAAGACGCACAGCCTCAGCGTGGCTGGCACTTATGTGCTGAACCCCAACTTCATAATTGACGGCAGCTTTGGCTTCAACTTACTCGATACAAATTCACAACAAATCCGCTTGGGCGAGAAATTGGGTTCCGATTTCCTCGGAATTCCTGGGACGAACGGCCCGCGCTTCTACCAGGGTGGTTGGCCGAACTTCGCCATCGCCAGTCTCACCACACTCGGGCTGCCGTTTACCAATTGGCCGATTATCTGGCACGATCCAGCCTGGCAGTACACCACCAACGGCAACATCACCAAGGGCTCCCATAACATCCGTTTTGGCATTGACGTCTCCCGCCAGCACATGAACCGCATCCAACATGAACTTGGCGGCGCCGGCGGCGGCGCCCCCGGCGGATTCTCCTTCACTGGTGGCGTAACCAACATTCGCAACGGCCCTTCGCCCAACGTCTACAACTCCTACAGTGACTTCCTGCTGGGCATGCCATTCCGGGTCCAGAAAATGCTGCAAGTGCCCGATCAGATCACCACGCGCTCCTCTGTTTATGGGCTATATCTGCGAGACCAATGGCAAGCGACGCGCCGCTTAACCCTCTCGATTGGAATGCGTTGGGAATACTTCCCCGTGCCGACCCGTGCCGACCGGGGCATTGAGAACTATAACCCCAACACCAACCAAATGATGATCTGCGGCGTCGGCAATCAGCCGCTCGACTGCGGCATCAATATCTCGAAGAAAGGCTTCGCCCCCCGTTTCGGACTCGCCTACCGCCTTTCCGAAAGAACCGTCATTCGCGCCGGCTACGGTATCACCAACGATCCTTATATGCTGGCCCGGCCCATGGTCACCAACTACCCCGCCCTCGTGGCTCTCACTCTGGACGGCGCGAACGCCTTTCAGCCGGCCAGGACCTTACAGCAAGGCATTCCGGAACTCGTGGTGCCAGATATCACCAGTGGTTTAGTGACAGTACCGGTGGCGTTCAGCACTCGCACCGTCCCGCAGGATATGCCACGCGGCTATCTACAAGCCTGGAACTTCACGATTCAGCGCCGGCTCTTTGGTAACTTCACTGGACAGGTTGGTTATGTAGCCACTCGCCAAACTCGTCAATTGGGCCTGCTCGATATTAACGTCGGCCGCCCCGGCGGTGGAAACGCAAGCCGCCCCCTGTTTGCTCCCTTTGGCCGTACGACGTCGACACAAGTGGTGGGGCCACTGGGGACCGGTCGCTACAATGCCATGCAGGCACAACTTTCTCGCAGTTTCTCCCGCGGCGTGCAGATTGGCGCGGCTTATACTTGGTCGAAGGCACAGGGGATCTGCTGCAACGATGACAGCGACGGTTCTCCCGCGATTCAGATTCCCCAGTATTACAACTTGAATCGGTCCGTGACTGGCTATGACCGGACGCATAACTTACAAATTACGACGCTCACGGAGCTGCCATTTGGCAAGGGACGCCGCTATTTAAGCGGCGGAGGAATTGCTTCTCAAATTCTGGGCGGATGGCAGGCTAACTCAATCCTGAGCGTCTTCTCCGGTTTGCCCTTTTCCGTGGTCGCCGCCGGCATTTCGCTCGACGCTCCCGGCAACACGCAACGTGCGGACTTGGCCAAAGCAAATGTTCAGAAGCTCGGGGGAATTGGAGTTGGATCACCTTACTACGATCCGTTTGCCTTCACTCCGGTCACGACGGCGCGCTTCGGTACCGCCGGCTTCAACCTGCTCCGCGGCCCGGGCTATATTGGACTCGACGGCGGCATCTTCCGGACCTTTCGCGTCACCGAGCGCGTCACCGTTCAATTCCGCGCCGAAGGCTTCAACCTCACCAATACCCCGCACTTCGGTAACCCGGGTAACAATGTGTCCAACATGATTCTCAATCCTGACGGTTCTATCCGCAGCCTCGGTGGCTACATGGAAGTGACGACGATCGGCGCCACGGCTCGCGCCAGAGAAGGCATCGACGAGCGTCTTTTGCGCTTCGGCCTGCGAATCAGCTTCTAGTCGTAAGGAAAGTGAACAATCATGCGTAAGTTGTATTTGACAATCGTGGCGCTGGGCTGCTGCCTGGCTCAAAGCGGAGGCAAGATTCTCTACAATGGAATCGTAATTCCCGCCGAGTGGCCGCCCAAAAACCTAGTGATCTCGGCGGAGCCCCTACCAACTCCGCCGTACTTAATCAAGGGGCCTGCCGTAATTCCCATTGATGTCGGCCGGCAGCTCTTCGTGGACCATTTCCTGATTGACGAGACTGACTTACGTCGTACCTTTCACGACGCAGAATATTATCCTCTCAATCCCGTGCTCCAGGCTGACCAGCCCCACGAGTTCGTCGAGGGAGTCGGCAAGGCGATGCCCTTTAGTGACGGCATCTTCTATGACCCGGCCGACCAGCTCTTTAAGGCCTGGTATTACAGCGCGAATAGCA
>Ga0105049_10008882_pt1 | contig 11601 bp, 10 predicted proteins | sample MAT06_FD_78087 | JGI IMG/M metagenome (GOLD analysis project Ga0105049, IMG submission 78087) | Freshwater microbial communities from Lake Fryxell liftoff mats and glacier meltwater in Antarctica - MAT-06 | ecosystem: Environmental > Aquatic > Freshwater > Ice > Liftoff microbial mat | place...
AGCTTCCTACAGCTTCACGGCGGCTCGGCCGACGATACATGGTCCGTCCCGTGCTTACAGTTCGGCCATGACCACAGATCCCCCGCGCAAACCCTTCTCCATGATCCGCGAGTTCCATCTGGCGGACTGGTTTACGCTGGGTAACGCGGTCTGCGGCACCGGCGCCCTGTTTTCCGCGATGACCTTCCTCGAAACCGGCGCAGTGCGGCATATTTACTTTGCCTGTGCCCTGGTGCTGGCCGCGCTGGTATTCGACGTGCTGGACGGGCGCATCGCGCGCTGGCGGCAGAAGTCGTCCAGCCTGGGGCGGGAGCTCGACTCCCTCGCTGACGTGATCTCCTTTGGCGTGGCGCCGGCGGTGCTGGCCTATGCCTGCGGCATGCAAGGCTTTTACGACCGCATCGTGCTGGCCTATTTTGTGGCCTGCGGCGTGTCGCGCCTGGCCCGCTACAACGTCACTGCGGAGACGTTGTCCGAGGGTTCGGACAAGGTGAAGTATTTCGAAGGTACGCCCATACCCACCTCCATCATCCTGGTGGGCCTGATGGCGTACGCCGCCTGGTCCGGGGCCATACGCCAGGAACTCTGGTTCGGGCAAGTGCTGCTAGGCGGCCTGGCGCTGCATCCGCTGGTATTGCTGTTTGCGCTGTCGGGATCGCTGATGATCAGCCGCATCCACGTGCCCAAGCCCTGAAGGCCCGGCATGCGATTCAGATCGCGATCGTCATGCCGCCATCGGCCACCAGTGTCTGGCCGGTGATGAAGGCCGAGGCATCGCTGGACATAAACACCGCTGCGCCGGCCAGGTCGCGTGGCGTGCCCCAGCGTTGCATCGGCGTGCGCTTGCGGATCCATTCGTAACGCGCCGGATCGGAGCGGAACGCCTCGTTGATGTCGGTTGCCATGTAGCCGGGTGCGATGGCGTTGACCGTCACCCCCTTGGCCGCGAGTTCGACCGCCATGCCGCGCGTCAGCCCCTCCAGGCCGGCCTTGGCCGTGATGTAGGCGGTGTTGGTGCCGCGGCTGATACGTGCGTTGACGGAAGAAATCATCACGATGCGGCCCCAGCCACGGGCCACCATGCCGACAGCAGCCTTGCGCGAGAGCCGGAAACAGGCATCGAGCGCGACGTCGAGCGAGGTGCGCCAGTCTGCGTCGCTGATGTCGAAGAAGTCGCGCGGCACGCCGAAGGCGGCGTTGTTGATCAGGATGTCGAGTTGGCCGTGTCGCTGCACGATGGCGTCGATCGCCGCGTCACCATCGGCGCGCTGGCAGACATCGAAGGCCGCGACGCTGGCGTGTCCGCCGGCAGCCTCGATCTCGCTCTTGACCACGTTCAGCCGGTCCTGGTTGCGGCCATTGAGAACGACGTGCGCTCCGGCCTGTGCCAGGCCCAGCGCCATGCCCTGGCCCAGCCCACGCGACGCGCCGGTGACGAGCGCGATCCGGCCCTGAAGTGAAAACGGATTGGTCATGGCACTGTGTCCTTCTGCGGTGCCCGGGCTTGCAGGCAATGGCTTATCTGTTGCCAACGTGCCCCTCAACCCCCCATGAACAAGCCGCCGGTCACCAGCACGGCTTCGCCGGTGATGAAGCTGGCTGCGTCGCTGCACAAGAATGCGATCAGGCTGGCCACCTCGTCGGGCCGGCCGAGCCGTCCCAGCGGCGTGTTACGCACGATCTCGTCGGCGCTGCCGGCGAGTTTGCGCGCCACCATCGGCGAGTCGATCACGCCCGGCGACACCGCATTGACACGCAAACGCGGACCGAGCTCGCGCGCCAGCGTGCGGGTGAGCGACACCAGCGCGCCTTTGGTCGCGCCGTAATGTCCATGTTCGACGCTGCCGCCGGTATGGCCGGACGTCGATGCCAGCAGCACGATCGCGCCCCCGTCCGCCATCGGTGCGATGGCGCTGCGCACCAGGTAGAACACGGCGTTCAGGTTGATGGCCATCGTGCGTTCCCATTGGGAATGGGCCATGTCCTGCAGCGTTTGGTCTTCGTAGATCGCAGCGGCCGGAACCAGGTAGTCGAGCCGGCCGAAGCGCGTCACGCAGGCGTCGACCAGTGCCTGGGCGTCGGTGGCCACGGCGGCGTCGTAGGCCACGGCCAGTGTGCGGGCGCTGCGCGGATCGAGTGCGCGCGCCACGTCTGCGGCGGCGTCGGCGCGGATGTCACCCAGCACGACGCTGGCGCCACTGTGGAAGAACATCTCGGCCGTGGCACGGCCGATGCCGCTGGCCGCGCCGGTGATCAGCACGACGCGATCGCGGAAGTCGAAGCGGGCTTGTTGCGGGTAGGCGGCGGGTGCACCGGGTGGCTGGGTCAACGGGGCTTCAGCCATGGAACAGCGGCGATGCGTTGTCGGTGTAACGCGCCACCTTGTCCGGGTCGAGCTCGACGCCCAGGCCGGGCAATTCGGGAATCTGCAGGTAGCCCTCGGCGTCGAGTGCAAACGGCTCGCGCAGGATGCCGTCGACATAGGGGCTGCCGCCAATGTATTCGACCAGGTCGGTATCGGGAAAGGCGCTGGCCAACTGCAGGTCGGCCGCCAGGCCCAGTGCCGTGTTCCAGCCGTGGCCGATATATTTGACGCCGAAGTCGTGCGCCATCCATGCGATGCGGCGTTGTTCACCGATGCCGCCGACCTTGGTGACATCGGGCTGCACGATGTCGAAGGCGCCGCGCACCAGCCAGGGCAGGAAACTCTGGCGCCGCGTCAACACCTCGCCGCCGGCGATCGGTACCGGGCTGACACGGCGCAGGTGACAAAAGTCGTCGATCGCGTCGGGCTTGAGCGCTTCCTCGAACCAGCCGACCTCGTGCTCGGCCAGCATGTCGGCGGTGCGCATCGCCCATTTGAGGCCATGCGGCCAATGTGCATCGCTGGCGCCGGCGTCGACGAACAGTTTGGCGTCCGCGCCGACCGCGTCGCGCGCGGCGCGCACGATCGCGGCGTCGAGTCGGTGGTCCATAGCGCGGCCGAACGGGCCCCAGCCGATCTTGAAGGCCCTGAAGCCCAGTTTGCGGTAGCCGGTGAGCACGTCGAACATCTGCTTGGGCTGCTCCATCAGCAGCGAACAATAGGGCTGCAGGCGCTGGCGGCAACAACCGCCGAGCAGGCGCGCGACCGGCATGCCGGTGGCCTTGCCCAGGATGTCCCACAAGGCAATGTCGATGCCGCTGATGGTGTGCGTCAAGCTGCCGCCGCGGCCCATCCAGAAGCTGTTCTGGTGCAGCTTCTCGGCAACGCGCTCGGGTTCGAGCGCGTTTTCGCCCAGGAACAGCGGCTCCAACACTTTCAGCGCCGCCTGCACCAGCCGCCCATCGGTGAACACACTGCCAAAGCCGGTGATGCCGGCGTCGGTGTGCACCGCCACCAGCGCATGGATCGAGTCCTCGGGCTTGATCTCGGCCGACCAGCCGCCTTTGGGACTGTCGCCGGTCAGCGCGACGCTGGTGATGGCGCGGATACGCACCGGTGGCAGGCAGGTGGTGTGGCTGGTGGCGTGGCTGGTGGTGGTGGGCGGCATGGCGGGCAGACTCATGGTGGGTTGGTCTTGCGCGCGGCGTCGGCGCGGCGCTCGGCAATGATTTTTTCCAGGTTGACCTTGTGGATTTCGACGTCGATGTGCTCGTTTATCGCGCGGGCCATGTCGGCGATCTTGCCGGAGCGGAACACCCGGATCAGCTCGCGGTGCTCCTCGACGATGGCCGGCATCGGCTTTCCGAGCGCGGAAAGCCCGAAGATGATGGTCATCTGGCGCGCCAGCATCTCCCACATGTCGCTCAGCACCGTGTTGCCGGCAAAGCTGCACAAGGTGCGGTGGAAATTGGTGTCGGCAGATGCGAAGCCGAACACGTCGTTGCGCGCTGCCATGGCCTGCATGTCGAGCACGATGGTTTCGAGCTCCTGCAGATGGGGACCGTCGTTGAGCTTGAGCCGGATCGCGCGCTTGGCGGCGGTGGTCTCCAGTGCCACCCGCACCTCGATCAGCTGGTCGATACGTTGCGGCGAGACCGGCGTCAGCCGGATGCCCTTGTAGGGTTCGTTGATGACGATGCCCTGGCTCTCCAACACGCGCAACGCCTCGCGTACCGGCACGCGGCTCACGCCGAGTTGTTGCGCGAGATCGGCTTCGACGATGCGGTCGCCCGGCAATATCAGGCCTTCCGACGCGCCGGCCACCAGCGCATCGATGACCTGGTGCACCAGCGTGCGCGGCTGCAATTTGAGGAAGGATTGCGGCGATGCCGGCAAGGCCGGGTCCACCATATGCAGCGCGTTCATGCGATCGTTCGCCATTTGAAGATTGTATACATTTATAAATTATGCTATTCTGAATTTGTCGCGCCAACCTGACTTCGACACCATGCCCAAAGCCAAGAGCCCGCAGCCGCCCGCCAGATCCCCCACCTTGGACGACAGTCCGAGCCGCATTCGGTGTGACGTCGATTTTGACCGTCCGGGCCGACAGGCCGCCTATCTGAAGGCGCCGCAGTCGCGCAATACCTCCGGCTGGGGCGTCGTCGAGATTCCGATCTACGTGTTCAACAACGGCTCGGGCCCGACCTTGCTGTTGACCGGCGGAGTCCACGGCGACGAATACGAAGGCCAGATCGCGGTATCGCGGCTGGCGCACACGCTCGATGTCGGGCAGATCCAGGGCCGGCTGATCCTGATTCCGGCGGTCAACATACCGGCGGCCCTCAATGGAACCCGGCTGTCGCCGATCGATGGGCGCGACCTGAACCGCTGCTTCCCGGGCAACCCCAAGGGCACTTTCTCCGAGATGCTGGCGCATTTCATTGACAGCCGGGTGCTGCCCCATGTCGACGCCTCGGTCGACCTGCACACGGCCGGCCATTCGGCCGACTGCGTGCCCAGCACCAACATGCATTACGTGGCCGACCCAGCGATGCGCAAGAAGACCATGGACGCCGCTGCTGCATTCGGCGCGCCCTACAACGTGGTGTTCTGGGGCGTGGACGAAGGCGCCACGCTGACCTCGTCGGTCGAGCGGCGCGGCATCCTGTCGGTCGGCACCGAGATCGGCGGCTGGGGGCGGGTCAGTGTCGAGGGTGTGCGTATCGGCGAGCGCGGCGTGCGCAACATGCTCAGGCACTTGGGCATGTTGTCCGGCAAGGTGGACACGAAACAACGCGACGGCGCCAAAGGCACGCGGCACATGATGGTGCGTGATGCTGCGTGTTACAGCTTTGCGCCGACCGGCGGCATCTTCGAGCCCCGGCATGTCGCGGGCGACTCGGTCGACAAGGGCCAGAGCGCCGGCTTCCTGCATTTCATCGAAGACCTGGACCACGCACCGGTCGAGGTGTATTACGGCGCCGCCGGCGTGTTGTGGATGGCGTCCGGCCCGGGCCGGGTGCAGCGCGGCGATTGCGTCGCAGTGGTGATGCAGGACTACGCCGACCCGCAGCAATGACACGCAGATCGACGGCAGTCCCCCTTTTATTCGTGGTGGTGTCTAGCGCCACCGGCAGACTACCCGCGCTGCGGGCCAACCCAAGGAGAAACTACCCATGAAACTGAAATTCCTGCAGCTAGCGCTCGCCACGGCGCTGGCAATCGGGTCCGCCGCTCCGGCGATGGCGCAAAAAAAAGGTGGCGATGTCGTCGTCGCTATCACCAATGCACCACCCTCGCTCGACCCGCATTCGACCTCGGCACAGGCGTCGCGCCACGTCAACCTGCACATGTTCGAGACCTTGTATGCGCGCGACGAGGGTGCCAAGCCGGTGCCCGATCTGGCCAGGTCGGTCGCGGTATCGCCCGACGGCCTGAGTTATGTCTTTACGCTGCGCAGCGGCGTGAAGTTCCACAACGGCAAGACCATGGGGCCGGCCGACGTGGTGGCGTCGATCGAGCGTTACCGCAAGGGCGGGGCGTCAGCCAGCCTGATCGGTGCGATCGACAGTGTCAGCGCCAGCGGCGCCGACCAGGTCACGATCAAGCTCAAGTCGGTGCAGTCGACCTTCCTGGGCAACCTGTCGAGCCCGCGCGCCCCGATCGCCATCATGCCGGCCGAAGAGGCGGCCAAGGAAATGGGCAAGGCCGATCCGATCGGCACCGGTCCCTACAAGTTTGTCGAATATAAGCCGGACAGCCATGTCAAGCTGGCGCGTTTCGATGGGTATGTTCCGAACCCGGCCTACAAGGAGCGCGACGGTTTTGCCGGCGCCAAGATCGCCTACATTGATACCGTGACCTTCCGCTTCATCCCCGAAGCCGGTGCGCGCGACGCGGCCACGATGACCGGGCAGGTGCACGTGAACGAGACCAGCGACGATACGACCGCCAAACGGCTCAAGGGAAATCCGAACTACACCGTCATGAAGGCGCTGCCCTATGCGGTGCAGGTCCTGAAATTCAACATGGCGCAAGGGCCGGGCACCGATCTCAACTTCCGCCGTGCGATCGCCCAGGCCATCAATGCCGAAGAGATCCTGGGCACCGCCTACCCGGATCTGTACCTGATGGACCAGAGCTGGGTCTACCCCGGATCGCCTTATCACAGCGGCCGCGCATTGCTCAAGCAGGACGTCGCCGCCGCCAAGGCCAACCTGGCCAAGTCGAGCTACAAGGGCGAGAAGCTGATCTTCATCATCGACAACATCCGGCCCAATGTGGACGCCGCCACGGTGTTCCAGCAGCAGGTCGCCGCCATCGGTGTCAACATCGAACTCAAGGTCGGCGACTGGCCGACCATCTCGGGCATCGGCCTCAAGAGCGACCAGGGCTGGAACTTCTGGACCCACGGTTTCGGCATCGAGCCCTACGAGGGTCCGGCGTCGGCGATGTCGCACTGGGTCAAGGGCCAGGGCCAGCGCAAGGCTGATCCGGTCATTGACGATCTGTTCCTGAAGCTCAATGCCGAAATGGATGTCGCCGTGCAGAAAAAACTGTTCGCCGACTTCGAGAACCGCATGGCCGACCAGGCGATCGCGATCAACCTCGGCGACTACGGCCTGTTCCAGGTGGTCTCGAACAAGCTCAAGAACTTCAAGCCCTACCGCATCACCCGGATGTGGGGCGTGTGGATGGAATAAGCGGATAACAACGGATCGAGCAGCAGCACCCCAGCGTCGATGATCCGTTTCATACTGCGCCGCCTGCTGGCGTCCATTCCGGTCCTGTTCCTGGTCTCGCTGCTCACTTTCGGTCTGTTGTGGCTGGTGCCGGGTGACCCGGCGTCGATGTTCCTCGATGCCGGGGCCACCGCCGAGGCGCTGGACCGGGTGCGCCGCGAGATGGGTCTGGACCAACCTTTTTTTGTGCGCATGGGCCAGTGGTATGTGCGCCTGCTACAAGGCGACCTGGGCACCTCGCTGCTGCTCAACCGCAGTGTGGTCGACGCCATCCTGGAGCGGCTGCCGGTGACGCTGTCGCTGACCGCGCTGGCGTTTGTGGTGTCGGTGCTGCTCGGCGTGGCCGCCGGCCTGCTGGCTGCCGTGCGGCACGGCCGCGCCGCCGACCAGGGCATGATGACGCTGGCCCTGCTGGGCCTGTCGATTCCGGAGTTCTGGCTCGGCCTGGTGCTGATCTGGCTGGTCGCCGTGTCGGTGCCACTTTTTCCGGCAGGCGACTACGTGGCGTTCACGACCAGTCCGCTGCAATGGGCGCACCATATTGCGCTGCCGACGTTTTCGCTGGCCTGTGTGCAAATGGGTTTCGTCGCCCGCATGACACGCTCCAGCATGCTCGAAGTGCTGGGTCAGGACTTCGTGCGTACGGCGCGCGCCAAGGGCCTGCCCGAGCCGTATGTCGTGCTGCGCCACGGCCTGGTCAATGCGATGGTGCCGATCGTGACGGTCATGGGCATCATGGTCGGCGCCTTGCTTGGCGGCGCCGTCGTGACCGAGCAGGTGTTCTCGATCCCCGGCCTGGGCCGCCTGATCATCGGCGCGGTGCTCAGCCGCGACTTCCCGGTGATCCAGGGCGGGCTGCTGTTCCTCGCGCTGATCTACCTGGTCGTCAACCTGGTCGTGGATCTGCTATACGCTGCCATCGATCCGCGGGTGCGGCTGCAATGAGCGCAGCGCCTACTTTATGAACGGGTCGACCACCATGATCGCCGCCACCGGCGCATCTGCGTCCCGTGGCCTTGTCTTCCTGCGCCGCCTGCTGGCCAACCGCTCGTTCAGCATGGGTCTGGCCCTGGTCGGCATCGTCGTGGTGCTGGCGCTGCTGGCCAACGTGGTGGCGCCGTTCGACCCGATCAAAGGCAACTTCAAGGCGCGCATGGTCGCGCCCGGTGCGGCGCATTGGCTGGGTACCGACCACTTCGGGCGCGACATCCTGTCGCGCATCCTGCATGGGGCGCGGGTATCGCTGCAGATCGGGTTCCTGGTGGCGCTGATCACCGCCGTGGCGGGTACGGTCATCGGCGCAACGGCAGGTTATTTCCAGCGCGCCGATGGCCCGGTGATGCGATTGATGGATGCCTTCATGGCGTTCCCGCCCATCATCCTGGCGATCGCCATCAGCTCGGTGCTCGGCGCCTCGGTCACCAATGTCGTTATCGCACTGGCCATCGCGGCGACCCCGCACACCGCACGTATCGTGCGGGCTTCGGTGATGGTGGTGCGCGAGATGGAATATGTCGAGGCGGCGCGTGCACTGGGCGCGGGGCATGTCCGCATCCTGCTGCGCCACGTGCTGGCCAATGCGATGGCGCCGTTGGTGGTGCGGGTGACCTATGTGTTCGCGGTGGCGATCCTCAACGAGGCGGTGTTGTCCTTCATCGGCGTCGGCCCGCCGCCACCGACGCCGACCTTCGGCGCCATCATCGCCAACGGACGCGACTTCATCGTCGCCGCGCCGTGGATCACGGTGGCGCCGGGCATGGCGATTCTGGTCAGCGTGCTCGGTCTGAACATGCTCGGCGATGGCCTGCGCGATGTGCTGGACCCCCGTATGGCGGTGAACACGCGATGACTGGCGCCCAGGCATCCAACACAAGCGCACTGCTGCAGGTGCAGCAACTGACGACCGGGTTGGGCGCGCGTGGCCCCGAGATACTGACCAGCGTCGACCTGCACCTCGCAGCCGGCGAGGTGTTGGGCGTGGTCGGCGAATCGGGTTCGGGCAAGAGCATGCTGGCGCTGTCGATCATGGGGCTGTTGCCGGCGCCGGTGCAGTTGCGCAGCGGCACGATCTGTTTGCAGGGTGTCGATCTGCTCGGGCTCGAGGCCGGCGCGATGCGTGCGCTGCGCGGCAAGGACATCGCGATGATCGTCCAGGAGCCGATGACCTCGCTGAACCCGGTGATGCGGGTCGGCCAGCAGATCGGCGAGGTGCTGCGCTGGCACACCGATCTGCGCGGTGACGCGGCGCGCAACGAGGGCCTCAAGCTGCTGCAGCGCGTCGAGATGCCGGACGCCCAGCGCCAGATCGACGCCTACCCCCACGAACTCTCGGGCGGCATGCGCCAGCGCGTGATGATCGCCATGGCGCTGGCAGGCCGACCCCGGCTGCTGATTGCCGACGAGCCGACGACCGCACTGGACGTGACGATCCAGGCACAGATCCTGGACCTGGTGCGCAAGATCCAGCAGGACAATGGCATGTCGGTGCTGCTGATCACGCACGATCTGGGCGTGATCGCCGAGATGAGCGACCGGGTCGCGGTGATGTACGCCGGCCGGGTGGTAGAAACCGGCGGAGTGCTCGACATTTTCGACCGGCCGGCCCATCCCTATACCCGCGGCCTGCTGGCGTCACGGCCGCGCATCGCGGCGGGTGCGCAGTGGCTCAGCACGATCGAGGGCACGGTGCCGTCGGTCGGCCAGATGCCACCGGGCTGCAGTTTTGCGCCGCGCTGCCCGCTGGCCCAGGCAGCCTGCGCGGTAGTGCCGCCCTTGCGCCCGGTCGGCCCGGACCATGCTGCGGCCTGTGTCACGCCGTTCGAGCCGCCCCATGGAGTGCCGGCAAACCCGCAGGCGCAGACCGTATGAACACGGACGCAGCACCTCCACTGATAGAAGCGCGCGGCCTGCGCAAGTATTTCGAGCGGCACCGTCCCTTCCTGTCCAGGCCGGTGCCGCCGCTGCGCGCGGTCGACGGTGTCGACCTGCAGATCGCCGCCGGCGAGACGCTGGGCCTGGTGGGCGAATCGGGCTGCGGAAAATCGACCACAGGCCGCCTGTTGTTGCGTCTGATCGAACCGAGCGCAGGCAGCATCCTGCACCACGGCGAGGACATCACCACGCTGGACGCGGCCGGCATGCGCGCCAAGCGCCGCGCGATGCAGATCGTGTTCCAGGACCCGTACGGTTCGTTGAACCCGCGCATGCGGGTCGATGACATCATCACCGAGCCGCTGGTCATCCACAGCGTCGGAGATGCGGCCAGTCGGGCGGCGCGGGTGCGCGAGTTGTTGCGCCTGGTGAGCCTGCCCGAGAGCAGTCTGCAGCGTTACCCGCACGAGTTCTCCGGTGGCCAGCGCCAGCGGATCGGCATCGCCCGCGCGTTGGCGCTCGAGCCGGAGTTCATCGTCGCCGACGAGGCGGTGTCGGCGCTGGATGTATCGGTGCAGGCCCAGGTCATCAACCTGATGCGCGAATTGCAGCGTGACCTCAAGCTGACTTATCTGTTCATCTCGCACAACCTGGCGGTCGTGCGCAACATCAGCGACCGGGTCGCAGTGATGTACCTGGGGCGCATCGTCGAGGTCGCCAGCGCCCAGCAGCTGTTCAGCCGGCCGCAACACCCCTACACCCAGGCATTGCTGGCGGCCTTGCCGAGTGAACATCCGTCGCAGCGCCGTACGCGCGCGTTGATACGTGGCGACATGCCCGATCCGGACACCATCGGTGTCGGTTGCCGCTTCGCCAGCCGCTGCCCGCATGCGCAGGCCCGTTGCCAGATCGAGGACCCGCAGCTTGGCGCAACCAGCGATGGCCAGCAGGTGGCCTGCCTGCGTGTGGCCGACGGCAGTCTGCCGACTTAAAGAGTTCCTCACCCACACACCCACTTCGTACAAAGGAAACACGATGTCGAAGAAACCCCGCATCCTGGTGGCTGAATGCATGCAGGAGATCTCGTCGTTCAATCCGCTGCAATCGCAATACGCCAACTTTCACATCGAGCGCGGCCAGCAGATGTTGGCGCAAAAGGGCATCAACACCGGCCTGGGCGGCGCGCTGGCGGTGTTCGACGAGGTCGGTTTGGATCCGGTTCTGACGATTGCGGCCCGCGCGGGTTCGGCCGGCCTGTTGTCCAAGCCGGGCTGGAATCGGCTGATGGGCGAGGTGATGGAGGCGATCGCGGCCGAGGCGAACAGCGGCATCGACGGTGTGTATTTCTCGATGCACGGCGCCATGGCCGCCGACGGCGAACTCGACCCGGAGGGCTACCTGCTGACCGAGACCCGCAAGCTGGTCGGACCAAGCGTGCCTATCGTCATCACGCTCGACCTGCACGGCATACTGACCGACCGCATGCTGCGCCAGATCAACGGGCTGGCGATCTACCACACCTATCCGCATGTCGACTTCGCGTCCACCGGCGCCCGCGCGGCGCGGGTGCTGCACAGGCTGGTGACCGACAAGAGCGTGAAACCAACCATCGCGCGGGTG
>Ga0105049_10008887_pt1 | contig 11599 bp, 12 predicted proteins | sample MAT06_FD_78087 | JGI IMG/M metagenome (GOLD analysis project Ga0105049, IMG submission 78087) | Freshwater microbial communities from Lake Fryxell liftoff mats and glacier meltwater in Antarctica - MAT-06 | ecosystem: Environmental > Aquatic > Freshwater > Ice > Liftoff microbial mat | place...
CAGTCCGTGCATCTGGCGGTGCTGTCGGACGACTCGGTGCTGATTGCGGGCCAGGTCGATCCGCCCGCGCGGCATGTCATGTCGGTTCGGCTCGGGACGCGGGTGGATGTCTGGCGGGCCTCTTCCGGGCGGGTCATGATGTCATTTGTGAACGAAAGCGATCTGGTCGAAATGCTGCGCCGTGCACCCTTGCCGGAGGGGATGACCGAAGCCCGGTTGCGCGTTGAACTGGAGGCTATCCGGGCGCGGGGCTACGAAATCGTGGACAGTTTCATGATCCGCGGCGTCGTCAACATTTCGGCTCCGATCATTGACCAAACCGGCCACGCCATCGCAGCCTTGACGGTTCCGCATATTGAACGCTATGGCGACCCGGTCATTTTTTCGGAATGCTGCAAGCGCACCATCGCAGCCGCGAGCCTGCTCAGCCGCAGTCTTGGTGGCGGCGCCGTTGGCACGCTGCCGCCCGAAACCTTTGCACGCGGCTAGCGCAGGTCCAGGGGCTCTGCCGGACGCTCCATCGCAGCAAAGCAGGCCTCGACCAGCGCCATTGTCTCGAACGAGCCCTCGACGCCGGAAAACAGCCGGTCATCCTCACCGGAATCAAATCGTTGCACGTTGCGCATGGGCCCCATGAAGCTGTCGATGAACCAGCTGCCGGTCAGCGGCACCTGTTGCCATTCGCCACCATTCGGGCAGAACCACAATTCATCCGCCTCGCCGCGCGGATAGTCAAAACAGACGCCGAGTTTGACCATCATCGCGCCGGCACTGCCTTCAATGCGGAACCAGGCCGATTGAAATTTCCGCCCGCCCTGATGGTTGTGATTGATGCTCATCAGGCCCCGTCGCTGATCGCCCCAATCGAGGATCACCGAGGTTCGGGTCTGCGCCAGCCCCGGCGCTCGAGGATCGCCGAGGGATCGGGCAAAGACCCCTTTGGGGGTTCCGAACAAGGCACGGATGCTGTCGAGATAGTGGATGGAATGAACCAGAATTTCGACCCGCTTCATCGGCAGCAGAAACGGAAACAGCGACCAAGGCGTAAAGATGTTCAGATGAACCTCGATCTCCAGCGGGTCGCCGATCAGCCCGGCCTCGATGGCCTGACGCGCCACCATCATCATCGGTGAAAACCGCAGTTGAAAGTTGATGGCCGCCTTGAGCCGCCGTTCGCGGCAGATCGTCCGGATCGCGCGGGCGTCAGCCAGATTGGTTCCCATCGGTTTCTGGATCAGGACCGCCGCGCCTTCGGGCAGATCAGGCAGGATGGCGGAAACTGCCGCAGGGGGAACTGCGATGTCGTAGACGGCGGTTGTCCCCATCGTATCGACGGCCTCTTTTACTGACGCAAACACCCGCCGAATGCCGAGATCTTGCGCGAGTGCGGTGCTGCGACCAGGATCAAGATCGGTCACGCCGCAAACAGTCAGCCCGGCCTTGGCATAGGCCGGCAGATGCGCATCACGCACAATGCCGCCCGCCCCGATGATGACAATCGGTTTGGGCGCAGCAGGGGCAGGCCAATGCTGGTGAAAATCAAGCGTCATGCCGCGCCCCGCTTTTCCACCAGAAGAATATGCTCACAATACATCACCGTCTCGCCGCGCTGGTTCCTGGTCTCGCAGAACTCGACCACCTGGCCATGTGCGGGGCGTTTGGCGTCATCACCCTTGCGCCCGATGGTCACCGTGGTCCGGATCGTGTCTCCGGCAAAGACCGGCTTGGGAAAGCGCAAACGCTCATAGCCATAGGTCATCGCCCTGGGATTGATCTGGGTCGCCGTCAGCCCGATTCCGATGGCAAAAGTCATCGTGCCGTGGGCGATCCTTTGGCCAAAAGCCTGGCCCTTGCAGAATTCTGCGTCCATGTGATGCGGGAAAAAGTCCCCGCTATGGCCAGCATGAAAGACGATATCGGCCTCGGTGATGGTTCGGCCCAGCGTGTTACGCGCGGCCCCCACCTCATAGTCCTCAAAGAATTGCTCAAGCTCCATCGCAGATCGTTCTCCCCTTCCTAGAAATTTTGCATATGAAAAAGAATTTGACAAGCGAAATGGAATCGCGGAAGCATGCCTCATGGCGACCGGTTTCGGGGCAACCCGACCGCGAAAGTGCATCTTGGGGGCAGGATTGGCGGAAATCGGCATGCATCCACGCGCTTTGCCCGGCCTGCCCGCAGACCATGCGGCAATTGCGGTGTGGAATTCCGAGGACTGGTATTTCGAGGATTTCGTCATCGGCGAGAAAATCCGCTCGATCCGCCGCACGATCGCCGAGGGCGAGTCGATGCTGTTCAACAGCCTTGTGATGGATCACCACCCCTATGTCTCGGACGAGCGTTTCGCGGTGGAATCGGGTGTCTTCGGGCGGCGTCTGGTGGCAGGGGCCTTTGTGTTCTCGCTGGGTCTGGGCTTGGCTGCGACCAACTGCCTGAATTCGTTCTCTTACGGCTATGACCGCCTGCGGTTCATCAAGCCGGTGTTCATCGGCGATACGATCTACACCATCCGCGAGAACCTGTCGAAAGTGGTCCACAACGCCACCATGGGTAAGTTGCGGGTCAGCTATTCGGTCTATAAGGGCGAAGGCGAGTTGGTGCTCTATGCCGAGCATCTTCTGACAGCGCTTTACCGCCACCCCGAAAGCTTTGCCGCCGAAGCCGCCGCCTCTTTGGCCGCAAAGGAGGCTGACCGTGGTTAGTCTTCGTGGCATGACCTGGGACCACCCGCGTGGCTTTGACCCCATGGTTGCAACCTCGACCGCCTATGCCGCAGCACATCCCGGCGTGACGATCACCTGGGAAAAGCGGTCACTTCAGGCCTTTGCCGACCGCCCGATTTCGGAAATGGCGCAAACCTATGACCTGATGGTCATCGACCATCCGCATGTTGGCGACGTGGCCAAACAGGGTAGTCTGCTGGCGCTGGATGGTCTGCGCGATGCCGAGATGGCAGCGCTGGCCGAGGGGTCGGTCGGATTGTCGCATGCTTCATATGAAATTGAGGGGCGGCAATGGGCGCTGGCGATCGACACTGCCACCCCGGTGGCCTGTCTGCGCCCCGATTTGCTTGACCATGTGCCCACGGTATGGAGCGAGGTATTGGATCTGGCCCGGGCGGGTCGGGTCGGTTTTGCCTTGATCCCGATCAACGCCTTGATGTCCTTTCTCGGCATGGCCCGGAATTTGGGCTATGGCATTGCCGAGCAGCAAGATCACCTGATAGCTTCTGCCGAAGCGCTGCATGTGCTTGGGTTGATGCGCGAAATCGCAGCGGTGATGGACCCGCGCTGTCTGCGGCTGGATCCGATCGGCATCTATGAATGGATGGGGCGGCACAATCAGGCACCCGCCTATTCACCCTTTGGTTATGGTTACAGCAACTATTCCCGACTTGGATTTTGTCGATTTCCACTGGTTTTCCACGATGCGCCGGGTGTGGCGGAACCCACCCCGCGCGGCACCGTTCTGGGCGGCACCGGCATCGCGGTTTCGGCGTTTACCGAGCATCGCGACACGGCAATCGACTATGCCTTCTCGATTGCTGGTGCCGCCTGCCAGAAAGGCCTGTTCACTGCCAGCGGTGGCCAGCCCGCCCATGCCGCCGCATGGGAGGATGATGCCTGCAACGCGCTGACGTCCGGCTTTTTCCGCAATACCCGCAACACCCTGAACACGGCATGGCTGCGACCTCGCTATGATGGCTACATGGGTTTGCAGGACCGTGCGGGCGATATCGTTCATGCTTGCCTGCGGGGCGAGGTGGGCGAACAGGCCACCATCGCAGCGTTGGATCAGGCTTACCGCGAGAGCCGCACATGACGCTCCCTCTGGACGGTATCCTGATCGTCGATTTCAGCCAGTTCCTGTCAGGGCCGCTTTGCGCGCTGCGACTGGCCGATCTGGGCGCGCGGGTGATCAAGATCGAGCGCCCGGGCACCGGCGATCTGTGCCGGACGTTGTATCTTTCGGACACCGAGGTCGGGGGTACGAATTCACTGTTCCATGCGATCAACCGCAACAAGGAAAGCTTTACCGCCGATCTGCGCAACGACGCTGACCGGGCCATGCTGCGTGCTTTGGTGACCCGCGCCGATGTCGTCATGCAGAACTTTCGGCCCGGCGTGATCGAACGGCAGGGCTTTGGCTTTGAGGATGTCCGGGCGCTGAACTCCGGCGTGGTCTATGGCTCGATCTCGGGTTACGGCGAGGACGGGCCGTGGGTTGACCTTCCAGGGCAGGATCTGTTGGCACAGGCACGCTCGGGGCTGATGTGGCTGACCGGGTCCGCCGGTGATCCGCCGATGCCGATGGGTCTGGCCGTGGCTGACATGATGGCGGGCAATGCGCTAGCGCAAGGGGTTCTGGCCGCTCTGGTGCGCAAAGGGCGCACAGGGCAAGGGGCGTTGGTGCAGACCAGCTTGCTGGAGGCGCTCCTGGATTTTCAATTCGAGGTGCTGACCACCCATCTCAATGACGGCCACCGTCTGCCGCAACGCTCGGCGGTCAATGGGGCCCATGCCTATCTGGGGGCCCCTTATGGCGTTTACCAGACGGCAGATGGCTGGCTGGCCTTGGCAATGACGCCGTCGCTGGAACGGCTTGCCGGGCTGATGGACATCACCGGGCTGGAATACTGGTATGCGGATGCTGCTGCCGCCATGCGCGACCGCGATGCCATCAAAGCTGTCATCGCATCGCGCGTTCGGAACCGGACCACAGCGCATTGGCTGGGCCTGCTGCAACCGGCCGACATCTGGTGTTCAGAGGTTCAGGACTGGCCCGGATTGATTGGCTCGGCGGCCTTCCAGCGTTTGGGAATGGTACAACATATCTCGGGCAAAGGCATAAGCCTCGATACCCTGCGCGGACCGCTGCGCATCGACGGTCACACCCTGACCAGCCCTCGCGCAGCCCCCATGCTGGGCGCGGACCGCGACAACATCATCGCAGAATTCGGATTGAGGCCCGACGGCATGGACGACTACAATTCCAATGCCAATGCCAATGCCAATGCCAATGCCAATGACAGGGTGCGGCAAGCCACATCCTGAAGACAGCACCGCGCAGGCTGAACTCCGCGCAGAACTCCTGGGAGGAAGACATGAAGAGACGGACGGTAACTTCGCTTTTGCTGGGCGGCACCCTTGCGGCGCTGGCATTTCCGGCGTTGGCACAGGATTACGGCAGCTTTCCCGGCTATACGCTGCGGGTCAAGCTGATCGGTGGCGCGCAGTACGAACCGCTTTACACCGAGATCCCGAAATGGGAAGCCGCGACCGGCGCCAAGGTGGAGATCGTATCCAGCAAGAACCACTTCGAGTTGGACAAGGAAATCAAGCAGGACATCGCCGCTGGCACGCTCGATTGGTGCGTGGGGTCGAACCACACTTCGTTCGCGCCACAGTATGGTGATATCTATGTCGATCTGAACGGGCTGATCGCGCCCGAGGTCATCGCCGACTTCGTGCCTTTGGCAATTTCGCAATCGACGGTGAATGGCCGCCTTGTGCAGCTGCCGCGCCATTCGGATGTGTCGAACCTGTTCTATCAGAAGTCGCTTTACGAAGATGCCGGCAACAAGGCAAAATTCAAAGAGAAATACGGCTACGACCTCGCCCCGCCGGAAACATGGAAGCAGGTTTCCGATCAGGCCATCTTCTTCACCAACCCGCCAGACTTCTACGGTTTCCAGTTTGTTGGCAAGGACGAAGCCGTCAATGGCCGGTTCTACGAAATGCTTGTGGCCAATGGCGGCAAGATGTTCGACGACAAATGGAACCCGACCTTCAACTCGGACGCCGGGATCGAGGCGCTGAACTTTTTCGTCGACCTCTACAAGGCAAAGGCGGTTCCGGCGGGCGTTCCGAACTACACATGGGATGACACCGGTCTTGGCTTTGCTTCCGGTTCGATCGCGATGGATCTGGACTGGGGTGGTTGGTCGTCGTTTTTCAACGATCCGGCCAACTCCAAGGTTGCGGGCAATGTCGGCCTGATACGGGCACCCAAAGGCTCTGCCGGTATTCGCACCGGATGGGCAGGCTCGCACAGCTTTTCGATCACCGAGGGTTGCGACAACAAACCGGCGGCGGCGTCTTTCCTGACCTTCCTGACCAGCTATGACAACCAGATGGTCGAAGCGCGTACCGGCCTTTTGCCGACCCGCAGCAAAGTCTGGGACGATGCCTTGGCCGAGTTCAAGGCGGCGGGCAAGGACTTCAACGTCGAAGTGATGAGCACCTTCAAGGCTTCAATGGCCGAGGACGCCTTTACCCCGCCGCTGATCCCGGAGTGGATCGAGGTGTCGAACGTGATGTGGCCCAAGCTGCAAGCTGCCATTGTCGGTGACATGACCGCCAAGGAGGCGCTGGATGCGGCCCAGGCCGAGGCTGCCATCATCATGAAAGACGCGGGCTATAAATGATGCGAGATGAGGAAAACTGGTGACCGGTTTTCCTCGATCATCACTTGGCCACCGGCAACCAAGATCAGGAAGATGCGGCTTTCAAACTTCATCCTCATTGTGGCCCCAACCGGCGCGGGGTTGATCCCACCCCGCGCCGGAGGTTCATTTCAGGAAACGCCATGATCCGAGCCCTTACCACCCGGCGCGCCGAGACCGTGCCCTTGCTGCTGCTGGCGCCGGCCTTGATCACCATGCTTTTCGTGGTGGCGCTGCCGCTGGTGTTTTCTCTCTGGACCAGCCTGACGCCGTATCAGTTGACCAAACCGCAGACGCTCTACACTTTCGTGGGCCTTCGCAATTACATACGCATCCTGTCGGACCCGGCGTTCTGGATACCCTTCGGGCGGACCGTGCTGTTCCTGACCATCGCGCTCAATCTCGAATTCGCCATCGGCCTCGGCATTGCCCTGCTGATCAACAAGATCACCTGGGGCCAGCGGTCCTTGCGCACCATCATGATGTTTCCGATGATGTTTTCGCCGATCCTTGTCGGCTTTCAGTTCAAGTTCATCTTCAACGACAATATCGGCATTCTGAACAACGCGCTGCAAAGCCTCGGGCTCAGCGATCAGGCGATCCCTTGGCTGGTCGATGCCAAACTCGCGATGTTCTCGCTGCTGTTTGCCGAGATCTGGATGTCGACGTCGGTCTTTGCGATCCTGCTGCTGGCGGGGCTGTTTGCGATGCCGCGCGATCCGCTGGAGGCAGCCAAGGTCGATGGGTGCAACGCCTTTCAGGTGTTTCGGCACATCACGCTGCCGTTCCTGATGCCCTTTGCCTATATCGCCATGACCATCCGCAGTCTGGACGTGGCGCGGGCTTATGACATCGTCAAGGTGATGACCGGTGGCGGGCCTGCCGGGCGGACCGAGCTGTTGTGGACGCTGATCGCACGCACCGGCTATGACAATTCAAAAATGGGCTTGGCCAATGCGATGGCCTTTGTTTCGACCCTGCTGTCGATCCTGTTCACTTACTATTTCTATCGCAAGCTGATCACCGCACGGCGATTCATGGGGGGCGTGCAATGAGCGCGCTGGTCGAAAGCCGGGCCTCCAAGCGGGCCAAGGCGGTTGCATTGTGGTTGGCGACGTTCCTGTTGATGGCGGTGATCTGCCTGCCCGGTCTTTGGGTGGTGCTGTCGGCATTCCGGCTGAACCGCGAGATCCTCGCCAAGCCGCCGGTCTGGGTGCCAGAAGTTTTGACCTTGCTGAACTTCGGCAAGATCTTTGGCTGGGGCGAGCAGCAGATCGGCATTCCGGTCGGGGCCTATTTCACCAATTCGCTGATCATCGCCTTGACCTCGACCTTCATCGCTTTGGCGATCGGCATGGCGGGCGGCTACGCCTTTGCGCGCTACCGCTTTCGCGGCAAGGCGGCGCTGTTTCTGGGTCTGATGCTGTTTCGCGCCGTGCCCGGAATCGCTTTGTCGCTGCCGCTGTTCATGATGTGGAGCAAGCTGGGTCTGATCAACACCAAAGCCGGGCTGATCATCGTTTATGTGTCGCTGAATGTGCCTTTCACGATCTGGCTGATCGACGGGTTTTTCCGCCAGATCCCGTTGGCGTTGTCCGAGGCGGCTCAGGTCGACGGTTGCACCCGCTGGCAGGCGTTCTGGAAGATCGAGTTTCCACTGGCAAGGTCCGGTATCGCCTCGGCAGGAGTGTTTGCTTTTCTGACCTCGTGGAACGAGTTCGCGCTGGCCAGCCAGTTGACCCGCTCGACTGCCAGCAAGACCCTGCCTGTCGGCCTTTTGGATTTCACGGCGCAGTTCACCATCGACTGGGCAGGCATGTGCGCGTTGGCAGTGATCATCATCATCCCGGCGCTGATCCTCACGTTCATCGTGCAGAAACACCTGATTGCCGGATTGACCTTCGGCGGCGTGAAAGGATAGGACATGGCGGATATCACGCTGGAAAAGGTCGTCAAGAAATACGGGGCCCTCGGCGTCGTCCACAGTATTGATCTGAACATCGCGCATCAGGAATTCGTCGTGCTGGTCGGGCCGTCGGGCTGCGGCAAATCCACCACATTGCGGATGATCGCGGGGCTGGAGGATATCACCGGCGGCATCGTGCGGATCGGCGGGCGGGTGGTGAACGACTTGCCACCGCGCAAGCGCAATATCTCGATGGTGTTCCAGAACTACGCGCTTTACCCGCATATGAATGTGCGCGACAACCTTGGTTTCGGGTTGAAGATCGCCGGTCAAAGCCCCGCCGTGGTCGCTGAACGGGTGGCTGAGGCTGCCGATATTCTGGGGCTTTCAGCACTTCTGGACCGCACTCCGGCCGAGTTGTCGGGCGGGCAGCGCCAGCGCGTAGCCATGGGCCGCGCCATCGTGCGCCACCCCGACGCCTTTCTGTTCGATGAGCCCCTGTCCAATCTGGATGCCAAGTTGCGCGGCCAGATGCGGGCGGAAATCAAGAAGCTGCATCAGCGGGTCAAGACCACGGTGGTCTATGTCACCCATGATCAGGTCGAGGCGATGACCCTGGCCGACCGGATCGTGGTGATGCGCGATGGTCATATCGAACAGACCGGCACACCGATGGAGGTGTTCAACCATCCGCACAATACCTTTGTCGCCACCTTTATCGGCAGTCCGCCGATGAACCTGCTGCCGGGGGTGATTGCTGGCGGTGCGGTGCAGTTGGCCGATGGGTCCGTGGTGCCGGTGCCGGTACGGGCCAAGGCCGCCGAGGGCCAGCCGGTGATGCTGGGGATCCGGCCAGATGACATTTCGCCGGTCGGACACGGGCTGTCGCAGGACGGGCCAGGAGCCGAACTGGCCTTAAACGTCGATCTGGCCGAGCCGTTGGGGATGGAAAGCCTGATATACACCCGGATTGCCGGGCAGGAAGTGCAGGCCAAACTGTACGGACCGCGCATCGTGCTGCCAGGCGAAGCGCTGACCTTTCGGCTGGCACTGGACCGGGCGCATCTGTTCGATGCCGCTTCGGGCAAGACACTGGAGGTGCGCTGATGGCCCTGATCACTCACGTCGAGATCCGCATGGTCGACCTGATCCCCAAGGTCAGACGCACCGACGCGATCCAGAGCTTTGTCAGTCAGGAAACCCCGCTGGTCACCATCATCGATGCCGATGGCGCGCAGGGCACTGGTTACAGCTATACCATCGGCACCGGCGGGCCTGCCGTGATCAGCCTCCTGCGCGAAACTCTGGTGCCGCGCCTGATCGGGCGCGAAGCCGAAGAGATCGAGCGGATCTGGCGCGATCTCTTGTTTGTGACCCATGCGACCTCGGTTGGGGCCGTCACGTCGCTTGCGCTGGCGGCGATTGACACGGCGCTCTGGGATCTGCGCTGCAAACGTGCGCACCAGCCGCTGTGGCGGATGGCAGGAGGGGCCAGGCTGTCGGTCCCCTTGTATTCGACCGAAGGCGGCTGGCTGCACATTGAAACCGCCGCACTGGTCGAGGATGCCTTGGCGGTCAAGGCGCAAGGCTTTGCCGGGACCAAGGTCAAGATCGGCAAACCGCATCTGGCGCAGGATGCAGCGCGGCTTGAGGCGGTGCGGGCGGCGGTGGGCGATGATTTCCGCCTGATGGTCGATGCCAATCAGGCGTTTGCCTATCACGAGGCGCTGCTGCGCGCCCATATGTTGGCCGATGTCGGGGTGACGTGGTTCGAAGAACCGATGCCCGCCGATGATCTGACCGGCCACGCCCGGCTTTCGGCGGCCAGCCGGGTGCCGATTGCCGTGGGTGAAAGCCTCTATTCGCCTGGCCAGTTCGCCGACTACCTGCGCGCCGGGGCATGCAGCATCGTGCAGGTTGACGTGGCGCGGGTCGGCGGTATTACCCCTTGGCTGAAGGTCGCACATATGGCCGAAGCGATGAACCTCGCGGTCTGCCCGCATTTCCTGATGGAATTGCATGTGTCTCTGGTCTGCGCCATCCCGAATTCGTGGATGCTGGAATACATCCCGCAGCTTGACGCCATCACCACCTCGCGGCTGGATATCCGCGCCGGGTCCGCACATCCGCCACAGGCAGCGGGGCTTGGCATCGACTGGGACACATCCGCGATTGCCGCGCAGACGGTGCCGGGCAGTCATTCAAGGCATGGAGGCTAGGAATGCAGAGATACGGCGCAATCATTGGAGTCAACGAGGCGAAAAAGGCCGAGTATGTCCGGCTGCACGCGGCGGTCTGGCCGGACATCCTGAAGATGATTTCGGCCTGCAACATCCGCAATTACTCGATCTTTCTGAAGGAACCGGAAAACCTGTTGTTTTCCTATTTCGAATATCACGGCAGCGACTATGCCGCCGATATGGCCCGCATGGCCGCCGATCCGAAAACCCAGGAATGGTGGGCGGTCTGCATGCCCTGTCAGGCGCCGCTGGCAACCCGCAAGGATGGCGAATGGTGGGCGGACATGCGCGAAGTGTTCCACCATGACTGAACCCCGCGCCCTGCTTGCGACTTGCTACACCTCTGTGGTGCATGACGTTCTGCGCGCGATGGGGCGGCGCAATTTCACCCTGCCGCCCCGTCTGCGCCCGCTGAACCCCGAAGGCGTGCTGACCGGCCCGGCGTTTACCATCGAGGGCCGGATTGACGAAACCGCTGGTCCGCATGAAACGCTGCTGGCATGGACCGGCCTGTTGTCGCAGGCCAAGGCCGGGCATGTCTGGGTCAGCCAGCCGCACAATCACCGCGTCGCGCAGATGGGCGAATTGTCTGCCGAAACCCTGCACCGCAAGGGCGTGCTGGGCTGTGTGACCGATGGCGGTCTGCGCGATACCAACTTCATCCTGCGGCTGGGCTTCCCGTGCTGGGGCACGTTTCACACCCCACGCGATGTGGTGGGCTGCTGGTTGCCCACCGCCACCGAAGTGCCGATCCTGATCGACGACGTGCAGGTCCGCCCCGGCGACTGGCTGCACGGCGACCGCGACGGCATGGTCTGCATACCGTTTGAAATTGTGGACGAAGTTGCCACAAGTTCGGTCGAAGCAATGAACACCGAAAGTCTGGTGCGCCGTGCCATTCTGGACGGCATGGATCCGCAGCAAGCCTATCTGAAGCACGGTAAATTCTGATGCAGATTGTCGGGCTGGATATCAGGGCCTGCCGCTTGCCCACCCCGCTTCCGGATA
>Ga0105049_10008893_pt1 | contig 11596 bp, 10 predicted proteins | sample MAT06_FD_78087 | JGI IMG/M metagenome (GOLD analysis project Ga0105049, IMG submission 78087) | Freshwater microbial communities from Lake Fryxell liftoff mats and glacier meltwater in Antarctica - MAT-06 | ecosystem: Environmental > Aquatic > Freshwater > Ice > Liftoff microbial mat | place...
AGCAGAGCTCTGTATAGAGGCCTTTAAGAGCTTTAGACGAACGATGACTGATTTCAAAGTGCTTCGGGTGATTGCGTTTGGCACCGCGACTCTTCGCGAAGCCAAAGACGCTGAGAGATTAATTAATCGAATTAAGCGCGAAACTTCCATTCACATTCGTATTTTGCCGGGTGAAGAAGAGGCTCGATTGATCGCTCGAGGGATTTTAAGCAATGAGGTGGGGCTTCGAGGCTCATACGCCCTCGTGGATATTGGCGGGGGAAGCACGGAGGTGATTGCTTGCCAGGGTCGAAAAATATTGGCTAAAGCGAGTTTTGAACTGGGCACCGCACGTCTTCAACAGGTTTTTCTCAAAGCAATCCCGCCAAAGGTTGTTCCGAAGAATTTGCATCCTATTGAACAACTTCGCAGACATATTCGTGGGACCCTTTTGTATCGCCTTGTTTCTGAGAACTGGCCGAAGCGGAATCGAATTTTGGGCTCGAGTGGTACGGTTAAAGCTCTGCATAAGATTATCAAGAAGAGAACCGATGATAACTTCATCAGTCGGAGCAATTTGAAGGACCTCATTGAAGAAATGAGCTCCATGAGTCGGGATAAGCTCATGAGAATTCCAGGCATGGAAGCAAGTCGAGTCGATATGATTTTGGCGGGAGCCATACTTCTTGAAGAGTGCATGAATGCATTTCGTGCTGAACGGGTAGAGCCTACAGAGTTTTCACTGAGAGATGGAATTTTGGACGAACAGGTTGAGATCTTGAAAGCTAATCGCAATCTCTTGAAACATGATCCGGTGAAAGATCTTTTCGAAACCGCTAAAGATTTGGGCGCAAAAGAGGCGGAGCTTCATCAAGCCGTACGTCAGGCGGAGGTTTTGTTTGATCGTTTGAAGCCGATTCATCGATTGAAACCCGAATGGAAAATTTATCTTTTAGCAGGAGCGCTTCTTCACGACTGCGGCAAGTCTATCAGCGCGATCGGTTCTTCAGAGCACTCTGCTTACGTTGCTCGCTACGCAGATGTTCCTCAGTTTGAAGATTGGGAATCTGATTTCATTGCTCTACTTTGTCTTCATTCAAAGACCGGCAAATTGCAGAAAAAAGAGCTGCCCTTTCGAAGCGATAAAATTACTCAAAAAGCTTTCTTGAAAGTCCTTGCGCTACTTCGATTGGTTGCAGCGATTAGCTTTCAACGCTCTCAAAGCCTTCCGATTCAGCGAGTAAAAATTGACGCAAATCGAGTGGTGCTGTCGCTTTCAAAGCGTTCCAAGCCGGCGCTCGGCCTGCTGAGGGCGGATCAACGAAAATCACTTTTTGAAGACGTCTTCAAAAAATCTCTGCAGATTGAGCAGGTTTAGTTTGAGTTCTAAACGATACGATTTGCGAGCGTTTGAAAAAACTCCCTCGGCCCTTCAGTTCTTGTCATCAGCAGAGTTGGGCAGATCTTCTTCAGGACTGCTACAGATTAAATACAGACTTCTGGGACCTTTAGAGAAACTGAAAATTCCAATGCTCGAAAGTCGCCCTCATTTTAAAGAGCGACTCTGGCAGACCACCTGCTTTGAAGCATTCGTTTCAGGAGCCAACTCATCCGCTTATCGAGAGTTAAATTTTTCGCCATCAAAGAATTGGTGGGCGGCCGACTTCGATTCTTATCGAAAAGGGTCGAAGGATAAATCAGCATCGAAGCTCAGACCTCCCGAGATTGTTTACGAGGCTGTGTCTAAAAAGGAGGCGGTAATGGCCGTGAGGCTTTCGAGCGAGTGGACATTTGAAGTTCGGTCAGGCCTAGAGTGGGGACTTTGTGTGATCTTGGAACTTTTGACTGGCGAAAAAATTCATTTTGCCCTTGAGCATTTAAAAAATGAGCCGGACTTTCATTTGCGAGAATCATTCAAGACGAAGACTTGAAGCGCGATCGAGTCGATTCCAAATACTTGTCCAAAGCTCTCCCTGTCGATCTGAGGACTTCCGAACATACATCCAGCTAATGCCGGACTTCGAAAGAAGTCTCATTTGGGAATAAAGATCTCGAGCAGCGATCAGTGGATCGGAGTTCAAAACCAGTTCTGAAAATCTAGACCTTGAAGGAAGCGAAAACTTTTTCTCAATCTGAGATGCAGACTCAGACGAAATCGAACGAGAGGAGATAATGAGCGGAATTGCTGGCTGGTAGTGATTCTCTAGGTGCCCCGGCGATGCAGCAGAAGGTAGCTCTTCAAACTCAATCTTCTTTTTGCCGAAAGTTTCGAGAGCCGCCCGAAGATTTGATTTGGTAATCATTCCTGGTCTTAAAATTCGAATCAAAATCTGATTCGCTGATTCGACAACTTGGATGACAGTCGATTCAATTCCAACATTCGTCTTTCCTCCGGAGAGAACAAAGAGGTCGAGATCCGGAAATTCAGATCTAACATGGTCTTCGGTGGTTGGACTTGTTCGCCCGAATTTATTGGCGCTGGGGGCAGCGAGTGGGATCTTAAACTCCCGCAGGAGTCTTAGAGCGAATGGATGCGAGGGCATGCGAATTCCCACTGACTCAAGCCCCGCAGTAATGACTGAATTAATGTCGGGCTTCTTGGCAGTGACAATCGTAAGCGGACCTGGCCAAAATATCTGAGCTAACTGCGCTTCGGTCTTTGACCACTCCAAGGCGATCTCTTCGGCTTGTTTTGCACGACCAATATGAACGATGAGCGGATCAAAGAATGGACGCTCTTTGATCTCAAAAATCCGGCGAATTGCCGCGTCGCTTTTTATAGATGCCGCCAAACCGTAAACGGTTTCAGTGGGAATTCCGACAACGCCGTCTTGCTTTAAAATTTGAAGTGCTTTTTGAAGTTCTTGCCAAATCCTCATTCGAGGAACTTCATTCCCACTTTGTAAATGATGTCGTCAAGTTTCTTTACCCAAACGACTTCGGATAGCATTGGATGAAGGCTTCCAATTTGGATTTTCCAGCGATCCTTAAGACTAATGGAATGTGTGCTGAAAATGATCAGGCAGCAGCCTCCATAAGATTCTTCAAAAACCAGAGCCGTGGCTTCTGCCACAAAACTACTCGTGACCGCGTCGAGTTGAACCTTTGCCGTAGTCATTCGATCTGGACGATATCGCGAATGCTTACGTTTTTTGCTTGGATCGTCGCTAGGTTTTGAATAATCCATGGATCCCCCCGAGTGAAACTACACTCAATATTAGCTGAATTAATGACCTGACGCAGAGCCCTCCAAGTTACTAATCGCCAAGTTAAGGCTGCGCTCAATAGTCCCGCAGGGGATGAACCTGCTGACCCGCTTCAAGGAATGCAAAGTAGAGGCGATTTTACAACGCTTTCAAGAAGCTGTGTGCCCATTGCAATATTGTGATACGGCTTCTCAATTTCTGGTGGTGGAGGGCGACGAAAATGAATCGCTCCATCCTCCGTCTTCGAAACGCGATCCAAAAAAAGCTCATCCAAGAAGATTTTGGGTCGCAAATTATCTATGGAGTTGAATGCGCCCCGCTCCTTTGGGTCTAGCTCCCCCCTCACAATATTATTTTCGTCGACAAAGTAGACTGAGGTTTCGACCACGTCTCGGATAAACTTAAAATCTTGCTCGATATGAAATCGTCGAATACGAAAGATCCAAACGCCCTTTCGTGGTGGGACCTGGTCCGCTTCCAAAAACATCCGGTTAAAAACCAGTCTGCTTTGTGGATTCAATTTCTCATGAGAAAATCTGGCCACCTCGGTGTTGTTGTCGGGCGTAGCGAGGTCAGTTGCTCGTTGGGAGGCCGCCATGAGGCTGTCATCTTGCGTAAGAAGCTCTCGCTTGCGGAGGATTTCCTCCATGGGAATGGAGTGAAACTCATACTCAGCATTATCTCTTGGAACTTGTTCTGCCACGATAATGTGGGAGCGATCAAAAACTTTATAGTGGGGGGACTCTCCCATGAGATAAAGGTTCTCATCTCGAAGTTTCTCAGGGAGTTTTGAAAAAATCTTTTCTCGCTCTTCGGGTGAGAAGCTCCATCTGCTTTTTACATTCCCTTCAATCTTGTTTTTTTCGATGTCTGCCTTTGTACGATCACGCTCTTCACGAACTCGTTCTCTATCCTCGGCACTTGCATTTACCAGACGCGAAAGATCGCGAACCAAAACCTGTGGCCTCGGTTCGGCAAGCGCGATCATAGAAATGAGCGGAATCAGCAGCATCATTAACCCCTTATGAAGCAAGTGTAGTGCCAGCCTCTAAAAAACCTGAAAAATCATCAACTTAGGCCGACTCGCTACGGTGCACTCCGCGCATATTAGAAGCCATAATCTTTTTTCGAATCCGAACGGTCTTCGGAGTAATCTCAATCCATTCGTCGTTCTCGATCCATTCAATGCAATCCTCCAAAGAAAGGCTGCGAACTCCGGCCAAATGTACGAGGGCTTCAAGATGTGAGGCCCGCATATTGGTGAGTTTCTTTTCTCGGCAAACATTGGCATTGATATCGGCATCCTTATTGCACTCACCGACGATCATTCCTTCGTAGACGAGCTCGCCTGGTTGAACAAAAAAGATTCCTCGGTCTTCCAAATTTCGAATGGCATATTCAGTACATGGACCTTCGCGGTCTGCGATGATCGCCCCGTTAACCCGCATTACGATTTCGCCCTTATGCGGGGAGTATCCCAAAAATTCAGTGCTCATGAGGCCTTCGCCGCGAGTAATGGTCAAATACTTAGAGCGAATTCCCAGCAGCCCTCGAGTGGGGATATCAAACATGAGTCGTACCCGAGATTTCTCAACCGACGCCATGGGATCAAACTTCTCGTAAGACTGCAAAATCCCTTTTCGCTGTTGAAATAAAGAAGTTACATCTCCCACACTTGTTTCAGGAAGATCGAGGGTTGCCTTTTCAAACGGCTCCATTCGCTGACCATTTTCTTCTTTATAAAGGACAACGGGCTTACCGATCATGAACTCAGAGCCTTCTCGCCTCATCTGCTCGACAAGAATCGCGAACTGCAATTCACCGCGACCCAAAATTCGAAACTGATCGGGAACTTCCGTTTCTTCATATCGAAGGGCCACATTGTGCCGGACTTCTCGAAGGAGGCGATCGCGCAGCTTTCGACTTTGAAGGGGCTCGCCCTCTTTTCCTGAAAATGGAGAGGTGTTAACAGAAAAGAGCATTCCGATAGTCGGAAGATCTACTTTGATTCGAGGAAGTGCGGGAGTTTCAGATGAACCCGTAAGAGTATCTCCGATCTCAATTTCTTCGGAGCCCGCAATGAGACCCACATCGCCCGCCTCGAGAACATCCAAATCAATTTCTTTCATTCCTGAAAAGGTTGTGAGCCTGCTCACACTAAAGGCATACTCCTTGCCCATCGCCTTACGAATAATGCGCTGATTGCGAACAACTTTTCCGCCGAGAACTCGGCCCACAGCCAATCGACCGACATAGTCGGAATACGCAAGATTACTGACGAGCATTTGGAAATCCACGCCTTCGCTGACCACCGGCTGCTTTACAGTTTTCAAAATCAGATCAAATAGTGGCTTGAGGTCAGACTTCTCTGTTCCATCAACCAGCTTTGGAACTTTATCAAAGTCCGTGGTGCACCAGCCGTCGCGCGCACACGCATAGACGATTGGAAAATCTGCCTGTTCTTCGTTGGCGCCTAACTCAATAAACAAATCAAAAACCTGATTTACAACCTCTTTCGTTCGGCGGCCGTCGCTGCATTCGGGTCGATCCACTTTATTGATAACCAGAACGATCTTCAAATTTTGATTGAGGGCCTTTTGCAAAACGAATCTTGTTTGAGGAAGTGGACCCTCGGCGGCATCAACGAGCAAAAGCGCTCCATCGACCATTCCTAAAATTCTTTCAACCTCGCCACCGAAGTCTGCATGCCCGGGGGTGTCTACGATATTGATTTTGGTATCCAAATAGTGAATCGAAGCGTTCTTGGCTTTAATGGTGATCCCGCGTTCTCGCTCCAAATCCATGGAGTCCATTGCGCGCTCTTCCAGATCTTCATGAGATTTGAATGTGCCGGCTTGGCGTAAGAGATGATCTACAAGTGTCGTCTTTCCGTGATCGACGTGCGCAATAATGCATATATTTCGTATGTTTTGAGACATCCTTCCTTTTACATAATGACGCGTTTTGGCGAAACATCCTAAGTGCGCTAAATCTCTTGCTTGAACCCGTCTACCCCATACGCACCTCATCCATTCACGCCTAATGCCGAAGGCCTCGACCATGAGCTTTTTAAGATGAAGGAGCTCAGCTGGAATTTTGCGCCTTGCGATTGACGCAGGGCATAAAAACCCAGAACTAAGGAGAAATGTATGAGAATAGACAATTCAGCATCACTAGGAATCGGAGTTCAGTTGGCCAAGACATCGGCAGCCATCAGTCGATCACTTGAACGGCTTAGCTCCGGAAAGCGGGTAAATTCACCGGGCGACGATATTGCGGCTTACAGTCAAAGCGTTCGATTTGACTCGCAAGTGCGCGGCCTGACCCAGGCGAATTTAAATATCAATCAAACCAAGGGCTTACTGGAAACGGCCGAGGTAGCCTTTGGATCTCAGTTGGATTTGCTTCAAAGAATGAGGGAAATCGCTGTTGAGGCTTCGACGGGAACTCTGACCACCGACGACCGAGCGAACCTCAATACCGAACTTCAATCACTTCTTGAGCAGTTTCGTCGGATCGCTTCGGACTCGGAATTCAATGGCACCAAGCTCATTGATGGATCGTTTACAACGACGACCTTTCAAGTCGGGGCCAATGTCTCTGAGACATTGGACTTCACGATTGGCGATGGCACGAGTAGCGAGACATTCCGCAGGATCGTTGGAACAGGGGGCTACAAAACTCGAGCAACCTATACGACGGGCTCGGGACCTCACGGACTAGCGACCGGCGATTTCAATCGAGATGGAAACATAGACGTAGTCACAGCCGACTACACGAGCGGCACCATTTCGATTCTCGCTGGAAAAGCCGATGGAACTCTTCAGCTTCGAAGCACAATGGCCGTGGGAACCAGTCCCACTCGCATCGAAGCGGTTGATGTAACGGGTGATGGGAATCTTGACCTCCTCGTTTCCAATTCAGCAAGTGCGACCATTTCAGTTCTAAAAGGAAATGGAGATGGGACATTTCAGATTGCAAGCGTGGTATCGACCGGAGCGGGCTTGAGTTCTGTTCAGGCTGCCGATTTTAACGGAGATGGGAAGATCGATATTGCGACTACGGACGCAACCGACCTCACTGTCTCGATATTGCTTGGAAATGGAGATGCCACGTTTCAACCGCGAACAACTCTTCTTGTGGGTGCCGGCGCAGCACTGACTGCACTTCAAGACTTCAATGGAGACGGGAAAGTAGATATTCTGACTGCCAATGCAGGATCCACGACGCTCACCTCCTACTTTGGAGTGGGCAATGGAACCTTCGTCATTGGGGCAACCATCACGGCGGGTACGAATCCGACGGGACTTGCGGCGGCCGATTTTAATGCAGACGGATTCCTCGATCTTGCTGTGGCAAACGCTGGCTCTGCAAACATTAGTATTCTGCTCAACAATGGAGCTGGGAGCTTTACTGCAGGGACAACGCTCACAGCCGGAACTGCGCCCAAAACCATTAGGGCAGGTGATCTGAATGGTGATGGCCTAATTGATCTAGCAGTCGCCAATGATGATACTCGAAATATTTCAGTATTCTTAGCATCAGGTGCTGCAACATTTACTACAGGAACAACACTTTCCACGGGCGGCGCAAGTACCTTTGGAAGTTATGGACTGAGACTTGCCGATCTGAACAGCGATGGTGTTGACGATATCATTCAAACCGATACCGGAAATGCGGCCAGCTTTGACGGAACAACACTCGGCATTTTTTTGGCAAACACGATCAATATTACAGCTGGAGCAGATGTAACGGTGGCAACTCAAACAAAGGCGATTGCGCTTTTGAAGATTGTTGATACTGCCATTGCGAACTTAAACGAAAATCGATCGTCGATTGCGGCAGTCCACGGTCGCTTGGAATCGGCGGCGGCACTCAATCTTTTGCTTCAAGAAAACTTTAGCAACGCATCGAGTAATTTGGTGGATGCTGATTTGGCTCTTGAAACTTCTGAGCTCACTAAGAACCAGATACTTCAACAGGCGCAAGTGGCTGTCGCAGCGCAAGCGAACTTACAAATGCAGACGGTGCTCGGTTTGCTTCGTTTTTGATAGCGGGAAGGGTATAATATGTCAGTGAAAGCCGACTTGTCGGATAAAACAGTAATAGGCGAGCTTACGCAAGCGATGGACGATACGCGTACGTCGATTGCGCTTTTAGATTGCCTTGCGCTTTTCAAAAGTAAGAATACGACTGTTCATCATATTGCAAAGGCGGTGGGCTTTGATCCGGTCATTACCCAGACGCTTTTGACGGAAGTCAATTCGCCGCATTATAGCCTGCCGAATCGGGTCAAAGATATTTCGCATGCGATTTCTCTCTTGGGATTCAAGCGGACCCAGGAAGTTGTGGCGGCAAATACCAAACACGAAATGTATGAGCAGGTTGAGAATTCCTATTTTGAGCTGCTTTCATTTAAGAAGCATAATATCGCGGTAGGATGTTTCTCGGAGCAAATCGCTAAACACTTAAGACTCAGTGATCCAAAGGAATTTTTTAAAGCGGGATCCGTTCACGATATTGGAAAATACTTTTATCTCACTCGAGCATCGGGTCAATTCGAAGAACTCATCAAAATTGCGAAAACTGAGGGAGTTCCGCTTTTTCAAGTTGAGCGCCAGCACTTCAAAACTGATCATGCAGAACTCGGCGCAATCATGGGGCATCAATGGCAATTAGCAGAACCCATTTGTGCGGCCATTCGCTATCACCATGAGTTACCCGAAAAAATTGAAGAGCGATTAACGACGCGAGAGACTCAAATGGTCAAAGTGGTTTCTTACGCCAATCTCTTATCTCACGGACAAAGAAATGCTCAAGGGAGTACGGGAAAGAGAGTCAGTATTGCAGATTTGCCACCAGCACCTGGCATCATCACCGATGAAGACCTGGCGAAGATCATTATGACTTCAGAGGCACAGTATAAAGACGAATGTGAATTGGCGGGTTTTACAGCTTAGCCTTGATCAGACCACCCCATTTTGAATAATCTCTTATTGCCGTGGGGATTCTTTCTTTCTTTCTCTTTGTTTCAATTTCATCAAATTCCTATTCTTGGCCGACCAAAGAATGGAGCGTTGAGCTTCCTACCAAATTTGGAGCAAACCAAGCTCAGCTAGAGAAGTTTCTCTCCTATTCATTTCCGGAGGAAATGAAGGGAACAGATCGCTCAGGCGTTCGTACTGAAGGAATCGTGGTCATCAAAGATGGGATTCTCATTTTTGAGAAATACGCATCTGGGTATGCCGCAGACAAGCGCCATCTTGCCTGGTCGATTACCAAGATGTTGACGAATGCATTGGCCGGAGTGGCGGTGCGAAAGGGAGTTTGGAAGACATCGGATTTTGTGCCTGAATCTAAAGCGCTAAGAATCGAGCACCTCCTCCAGTGGAGTTCTGGCCTCGATTGGAACGAAACCTATGAGTACAATCCGCTGGGATCGTCGGTGATCGCAATGCTCTACGGAGGTGCTCATTTCGATGCGGGACGTTTTGTGGAAAGCCATCCATTTGCCGCGACACCCGGACAAAGATTTAATTATTCGAGCGGAGATTCAACTTTGATGATGTCGGCTCTTAGGCGACGAATGTCTGATAAGGATTACGAAAATTTTCCCTGGAAAGAAATTTTTGAACCCTTGGGAATGAAGTCGGCCGTCTTAGAGCGAGATGCTGCCGGAACTTTTATTGGGTCTTCCTATTTGCATGCCAGCCCACGAGATTTGGCGAAGCTCGGTCTTTTATTTTTGAATGACGGAGTATGGGGAAAAAAACGAATTTTGCCTGAAGGTTGGGTCTACGAATCATCCAGGATTGTACCCGCCTTTCGTCAGTCGGCCAGAGATCGTCGTAGAATGAGTCTTTCGCCAGCGGCACATCTTTGGTCGAATGCAGCGGATCCGTCCCGCGGTATTTCGAAGCCACTTCCGGATGTTCCTGAAGATATGATTGCCGCCATGGGGCACTGGGGACAGTCGATTAGTTTATTGCCGACCGAGAGGATGATCGTTGTTCGAGTGGCGGATGATCGAGATCATAGCTTTAGTCTGAACAAATTTTTAAAGCTTCTTTTAGATAGTTTTGGTCCTGAGAAAAATTTAGAAAGGATTGTGGAAAGGCCCTCGCCGTGAAAAAAATAGCTATTTACGGAATTTTTTGTCTCTTTTTGGGTGCGGCACTTTGGATCGGTCTAAATTGGAAATCCATTTTGAGTTTCCCGCGAATTCTTCCCAGCTTTTCTGCTAAAGAGTTTTGTACATGCTATTTTGTCAATGGACAGACCGAGCCTTACTGCCGCGAACTCGTTCGTCAGTATTTTCCACTGAAGGATCTTCATATAAATTCTGAGTTAAAGGAAATTTACGCTCGGGGGTTTACTACTCATAAGACCGCAAGATTTGTGAACGAGAGATTCGGCTGTCAGCTCGTCAACTAAACGAGGCCTTAGAATGTTCATTCAACTTTGGCGGCTTCGCATACTTTTGAATAGGCGTTCGCGAAAAATGAATTGGCGATTGAATGCAAGGTGTCTTTCCATCGTCCATTAAAGTAAATAAATTCCGAGCTATCGTTTGGGGATCCTTGGCAACCTCCGACAAATCCTTGATGGGCCCAAAGGGGAAGCCCCTGCTCTGAAATGCTTTGAGCCAAACCTCTCGACTTCGATTTTTTACTCGATCCTGGTTGGTGGCAAAGTCCGGATCAGAATTCCAGCTCACTTCCAGACTTCGGCAAAAATTCTCAAATTGATGATCATTTCCAATCGTAATTAAGATCGGAAGATCAGCCGTATCGTATGAGCCATAGGGCACAATACTGAAGTGCCGATTTCCGATGGTTCGTTCACGACTCAGATCCAAGACCATTATTCCTTTGAGTGGCAGCATAGGTATTATTTAGTAGGCTCCTCATCATGAAGGAAGAATATCTTAAAAGTTTTCAGGAAGAGCGGGACTCAGCATATCTTTATCTCATTCTTGTAAAGTACGAGACTTCAAAGCAAAGGGCGGATCTCTTTCGAAACCTGGCTGCAGAATCAAATAAGCAGGCAGATATTTGGAAAGAGAAATTGAGTGGCCTAGGATTTCAGGATCTTCCGATTTTTGCACCAAACCTTAGGGTGAGGATCGTTGCAAAGCTGATTCAATGCATAGGCCCCAAAGCCATTCTCCCTATTTTGGCCTCAATGAAGGTGCGAGGTCTTTCAATTTATTCTTCTCACACTGAGGATCGACACGGAACAATGAAGCGCGGGGGAAATCTTCGGGCCGCGGTTTTTGGTGTGAACGACGGGCTCCTTTCGAATGCGAGTTTGATTTTGGGAATTGCTGGTGCAGCGCAGAGCTCTGAAATCATATTAGTCTCGGGTGTTGCGGGATTGATGGCGGGCGCCTTTTCCATGGCGGCGGGCGA